>WNFI01083100.1_pt1 | contig 15864 bp, 19 predicted proteins | sample 5400471 | NCBI WGS metagenome assembly WNFI01 (sample SAMN13153348, study PRJNA577476) | soil metagenome | isolation source: 100 cm saprolite on Douglas fir-dominated hillslope | place: USA:California | collected 2013-09-17 | reverse complement strand
GCAAGCACTTCGAGTTTCTCGTGCTCGAAGGCGCACAGGCCGGATTAAGCTGGACGATTGTACTGAAGAAGCGGGAAGGGTATCGGCGCGCTTTCGATGAGTTTGACCCCGAGAAAGTCGCGCGATTCTCTGCGCGGCGAATTGAGACGCTCGCATTAGATTCTGCGATTATTCGCAACCGCATGAAAATCGAAGCCGCCGTGCGCAACGCGCGCGCATTTCTCAAAATCCAAGAAGAGTTCGGGAGTTTCGACTCCTATTGCTGGCGTTTCGTTGACGGACGGCCGAAGCTGAACCGGTGGAAGACCGTGCGGCAGATTCCTGCGACTTCACCCGAATCCGATGCATTCAGCAGGGACCTCAAGCATCGCGGATTAAGTTTCGTTGGTTCGACGGTCGTTTATGCCCACATGCAGGCCGTCGGAATGGTAAACGATCACCTTGTCGATTGTTTTCGTTATCGCCAGATCCGGTAGCGATCCGGCAGTATTGGAGGACTAGATCCGCTTCTCCAGCCTGGTCGCGATGTCCAAAGGGAGGCGAAAGGGTCTTTTCGTAGAATTGCCGCCGATTTCGCCGATTAGTAGCCGCAAGTAGGCTTGTGAGAACCGATTGTAAACACTCCCGGATAACGGGCTAACCGGAAACTGACCCACTGCCTACCTGCGCTGAGGCTAGCCGTAGCCCGCCGCAGGGGAGTAAATTAGCGGGCTGCATTCCAGAGAGGGGGAACACCATGGCGCTCAAGGTAACGAAAGCCGAAGTCTGGTCCGCAATGCTCGTAGACCGCGCGGGTGGCGCCGCCGACAAGCTCGAAGCGCTCGCCAGGGCGGGCGCCGACCTGGAGCTGGTATTCGCGCGCCGCACGCCCGAGCAGCCCGGCAGCGGGATCCTGTTCGTCAACCCGGTCAAGGGCGCGAAGGCGACCAAGGCGGCGCAGGAAGCCGGCCTCGCGAAGACGGACACGATCCACTGGGTGAGGATCGAAGGCGGCGACAAGCCTGGGCTCGGCGCGAAGATCGCGCGTGCGCTGGGCAACGCCGCAATCAGCTTCCGCGGGCTGAGCGCGATCGCGATCGGCACGAAGTTCATCAGCTACATCGCGCTCGACAGCGCAGACGATGCGGCGAGAGCGGTCGCGGTGCTGAAAAAAGCCGCCTGAGCGCTACCGCACCCGGTAGATCTCTTCGTCGAAATTGCCGCGCGACACGCCGAGCGTGCCGCGCCTCTTGTCCGGCTGCGCGACGAGCACGGCGCGCTCGTCGCCCTTTTCCCACCGCAGCTTGTAGATCTGGCGGGTGGGCTTGCCGGGGGTCTCGATGTTGTCGCGCGTCTCCGCTACCGGCGCGCCGTAGCGCGACTTCGCGAACGCGGCAATGCGCTCGGTGTCCTTGGGGTCGAAGCGCACGTCGAAAGCCTGCACTGCGTTCTTCTTCAGGTAGAAGGTGATGCGCACCTCGGCCCCGCCGAATACCACCTTGGAGTCGTCGCAGCGCCGCTCCGCCGCCAGGCTTTTCCACTGCAGCTCCTGGCAGCGGATGCTCGGAAACCTCTTCTTCACCTCGTTCTCGTGCGCGCCGAGCGCCACGCCGTTGACGTCGTACGCGGCGGCCGGAAGGGCAGCCAGCAGAATCGCAAGCAGGCTAATTTTTCGCATCGATTTCACGGCGTCGGAAGCAAGCGCGCTCGTGGTCGTTCACCATGCCCACGGCCTGCATGAATGCGTACATGATAGTCGGGCCGACGAACTTGAAGCCGCGCCGCTTGAGGTCCTTTGAAAACTCGTCGGCTCCGCGGCCAGCCAATTCCCAAGCGTACTTCGAGAAGCTGCCGTATTCCTTCCTCACGGCAAGAAAGCAGCGCGCGTTTGTAATGGCCGCATCGATCTTCGCCCGATTGCGGATGATCCCAGCGTTCGCCAGGAGCCGCCGTTTGTCTTTTGCGTTATAACGAGCTATTCGTTTCGGGTCGAAGCCATGCAACGCCCGGCGGTAGTTCTCGCGCTTGGCGAGGATCGTGTCCCACGAAAGCCCGGCCTGCGCACCTTCCAGGATGAGGAACTCGAAGAGCTTGCGGTCGTTCCTGACCGGCACGCCCCACTCCTTGTCGTGGTAGGCGATGGCGAGCGGATTGCGCGCCCAGGCGCAGCGGCGCTTCATGCGGTGGGCACGTTGCGCGCAAAGCCGTCGAACAGATCGAGCATCCGTTCGCGCCAGGAACAGAGCGGATCCTCAGGCCCCAGCACTTCGTGCGGGCTCATCACGCGCGCCCACTGGAACACCGAGAACAGGATGTAGTCGGCGTAGGCCGGGGCGAGGCCGCACACGTACGGCTGGCGCTTGAGCGCGGCCTGCATAGGCTCGAGCGTGCGGCCGAGCCGCCTGAGCGCGTCGTCGCGCTCTCCTCTGGACTGCTCGAGAGATTTTTTCAGGGCTTTCTCGATCGACACGCGAAAATACTCCTCGTCGGCGGGATCGACGCGTTCATGGATATCGGCGGCGATTACCGAGAGCATCGCCGGCAATGGCGCGCGGTCCACCCACGCGTTGAAGGCCTGCGACACCCCGCGGCCGATCTCGCCGCCGAAGAGCGTCGGCGCGTCGCGATAGCGCTCCTCGAGGTGCTCGGCGATCTTCCAGGAGTCGCGCACGACGGTTTCGCCGTCGCGGATGATCGGCACCGTCTTGCCGGTCGAAAAGGCAATGGCCGCCTTGTCCGAGAGGCAAACGGGTTGAGTGGTGAAATCGAGGCCTTTGTGCTTGAGCGCCATCCGCGTGCGCCACGAAAAGAGGCTGTAGCGCCGCTCCCCTTTGCCCTTCAGCTCCCAAAGAGTAATCACGCCGCTTTCTTGACCTCGTGGCTGTCGGGCCTCGCGCGCAGGCGCAGATCGGTCTGCTCGACGCGGTCGCGTGCGGCGAGCCGGAAGGCCTGGTCGCGGCCCGCGAGGTACTGCGGCGGCCAGAACTGGTTCATGTGCTGGTACCAGGCCGAGGCCTGCAGCGTGAAATAAGGGTTGGTCAGGTGCGGGCGAGCAAGCGCGACGAGATCCGCCTTGCCGGAGGCGAGCAGCGTGTTGACCTGGTCCGGCGTGGTCACCGCGCCGACGGTCATGGTGGCGATGCCGACCTCGTTCCTCACCCAGTCGGAAAACGGCGCCTGGTACATGCGGCCGTACACCGGCTTCTGGTGCGGCACCGTCTGGCCGCTCGAGCAGTCGATCATGTCGCAGCCGGCTTCCTTCAGCATGCGCGTGAGCGCGATCAGGTCTTCGCCCGACAGGCCGCCCGGCGCCCAGTCGGTCGCCGAGATGCGCACCGACATCGGCTTTTGCTCGGGCCAGATTTTCCGGCAGGCGCGCCACACCTCGAGCGGGAAGCGCGTGCGGTTTTCGATCGAGCCACCATATTCGTCACTGCGCCGGTTAGTGAGCGGCGAGATGAAGCTCGCCAGCAAATAGCCGTGCGCCATGTGGAGCTCGAGCAGGTCGAACCCCGCTTCATTCGCGTATTTCGTCGATCTTTGAAAATCGGCAACCACCTTCTCCATGTCGGCGCGGGTCATCTCGCGCGGCACCTGGGAGATGCCTTCGTAGTAGGGAATCGGCGAAGCGGACACGACGGGCCAGTTCCCCTGCTCGAGCGGATGATCCATCCGCTCCCAGCCGAGCTGCGTCGAGCCCTTGCGCCCCGAATGGCCGAGCTGCATGCAGAGCCTTGCTTTCGAGTGGGCGTGGCAGAAATCGACGATGCGCTTGAAGGCATCGCGCTGCGTCTCGTTCCACAGGCCGGTATCTCCCGGGGAGATGCGCGCTTCGGGCGACGGGCAGGTCATCTCGATGTACAGCAGGCCGGCACCGCCGATCGCACGGCTGCCGAGGTGCACGAAATGCCAATCGCCGGGCACGCCGTCCACCGCCGAATACTGGTCCATCGGCGACACCACCACCCTGTTCTCGATCACGAGGTCGCGCAGCCTGAACGGCGTGAACATGGGCAGCGGGGGATTCTCGAGGTCGATCTCGAACCCCTGGTCCTTTACTTTCCTTGCAAACCACCGGTGGACCTCGCGCACGAAGGCCGGGTCGCGCAGCTCGAGGTTCTCCCAGGTGATCTGCTTGGAGCGCGACATCACGCCGAAGGCGAACTGCTGCGGATCCATGCCCCAGTAGCGCTGCATGTGCTCGAACCACGCCAGCGAAACGTTGGCGGCGTGCTGGGTCTTCTCCACTTCCTCTCTTCGCGCGGTGTCGTAGAAGGCCAATGCAGGTTTCACATTTTCCTGTTTCTTGAATGCCTCGAACAGCGCAATGGCATCCTCCATCGCCAGCTTGGTGCCCGAGCCGATGGAAAAATGCGCCGTCGCCTTGGCGTCGCCCACCAGCACCGCGTTGTCGAGTACCCAAGTCTTGTTGACGATGTTCGGGAAGTTGCGCCACAGCGAGCGGTTCAGGATCAGCGGATGGCCGTCGAGCTCCGCGGCGAAGACGCGCTCGAGCACCGGCAGCATCTCGGTCTCGCTCATCGCGTCGAAGCCGAAGTTGCGCCAGGTCGTCTCGTCGGTCTCGATCACCCAGGTGGAGCGGTCGGCCTCGTACTGGTAGCAGTGCGCGAGGATGATGCCCTCCCGCGTCTCGCGGAAGAAGTACTTGAAGGCGTCCAGCGGGCGCGTCGAGCCGAGCCAGGTGAACTTGTTCGGGCGCAGGTCCACGCTCGGCTGGAAATGATTCGCATATTTCGAACGAATTTTTGAATTGATTCCGTCCGCGATGACGATGAGATCGGAGTCGGCGAACTCGTCCAGATCGTCGACCTCGCGCTGGAAGCGTAGCTGCACGCCGAGATCACGCGCACGGTCCTGCAGGATGTTGAGCAGCGCCACGCGCGAGCAGCCGCAGAAGCCGTTGCCGCCCGAGCGCAGCACCTGCCCCTTGAAGACCACGTCGACGTCGCCCCAGTAGGCGAAGCGCCGGCGGATGCGCTCGTAGGTGACCAGGTCGTAGGCCTTGAACGTGTCGAGCGTCTGGTCGGAGAACACCACGCCGAAGCCGAAGGTGTCGTCGGGCCGGTTGCGCTCGTAGAGCGTGATCTCCCAGCGCGGCCAGGCTTTCTTCGCGAGGAGCGCGAAGTACAGGCCGCCGGGCCCGCCGCCGATGATGCTGACTTTCATGCTGCCTCCTCGGGGATCACCGCCGTGGCCTCGATCTCCAGCCGTGCATCGTCTTCCACCAGGCCGCTCACCTGCACCACGGCCATCGTCGGGTAGTGCCGGCCCATCAGCTCGCGGTACGCGGCGCCCACTTCATCCAGCGAGGCGAGGTACTCGTTCTTGTCGAGCACGTACCAGGTCAGCCGTACGAGGTGCTCGGGCTTGCCGCCGGCCTGCGCCAGGATTTCCAGGATATTTTTCAGCGCCTGGCGGAACTGCCCGGCAAACGATCGATCGAGCCATTCGCCCCGGCCGCTCCAGCCGATCTGGCCGCCGATGAAAACCAGGCGGCCCTGGCAGGAAATCCCGTTGGAAAAGCCTTTCGGCCTCGCCCAGCCCGGCGGTTGCAGGATCTGCATCGTCATTTCCTCAGCTTGAAGCGCTGCAGCTTGCCGGTCTCGGTGCGCGGCAAGGCGTCGACGAACTCCACCACGCGCGGGTACTTGTACGGCGCGATGCTGTTCTTCACGTGATCCTGCAGCCGGCGCGCGGTGTCCGCGCCGCGCGAGTGGCCGGGTCCACCTCGGGCCCGGCGATGTTGTAGCCGGCGGAGATGATCATGTCGTCGGTGCGCGCCTGGTAGAAGAAGTAGCCCTGCTCGTCCATCAGGTAGGCATCGCCGGTCACGTTCCAGCCGCTGTGCACGTAGTTCTGCTGCCGCTCGTCGGCGAGGTAGCGGCATCCGGTGGGCCCTTTGACGGCCAGCCGACCGACCGTCCCGGATGGGCAGGCTTTTCCTTCCTCGTCCAGCACCGTGGCCTGATAGCCGGGCACGGCGTAGCCGGTCGCGCCGCGGCGCGCCGTTTCCGGCGTGTGCGAGATGAAGATGTGGATCATCTCGGTCGAGCCGATGCCGTCGATGATCTCGATGCCGGTCGCCTGCCTGAAGAGCGAGCGCGTGGCATCTGGCAGCGCCTCGCCGGCCGACACGCACTTTTTCAGCGAAGAGAGATCAAGTGTGCTTCTCCACGAGGACCGTCGAAGCGCCGTAGCGCATCGGAAAGCACAGCATCCCGCCCAGGCCGAAGGTGAACGCAAGCGGCGGCGTGCCGCAGAAGATGTCGTCCTTGTCCACCTTCAGCATCGAGCGCGGGAAGCAGTCGCACATGGCGATCACGTCGCGATGGAAATGCATCGTGCCCTTCGGCTTGCCGGTGGTGCCGGAAGTGAAGGCGATCAGCGCGACATCGTCTGCGGCGGTGGCGACGTTGGTGAACCACAGCGGCTGCTGCAGCGACAGCTCATCGAGCGAATCCGGCCCGTCGTCGTACCAGTAGCGCACGGTGTGCAGCGTAGGACACTGCGGCAGCGCCGCTTTCAGCTCCGCGTCGAGGCGCTTGTCGCAGAGGGCGTGGGTGATCTCCGCCTTGCGAAGGATGTCGGTCAGCTCCTTCGCGCGCAACAGGGGCATCGTCGCGACGCAGATGCCGCCCGCCTTCATCACCCCGAACCAGGCCGCCGCCATCGTCGGGTTGTTCGGCCCGCGCAACAGCACCCGGTTGCCGGGCTTGAGGCCCATTTCGTGCACCAGGACGTTGGCGAGGCGATTGGCCTGCGTGAAGAGCTGCGTGTAAGTGCACTCGCCGTCCGGCGAGCGCAGCGCAACGCGATGGCCGTGGCCGCGCGTCACCGGCTTGTCGAGCAGCTCGGTGGCGCAGTTCATCCGGCCCGGGTACTTCAGCTCCGGCAGCTCGAACAGAAACTCGGGCCACTGCTCGCGCGGCGGCAGGTTGTCGCGCGCGAACGCATCGCTGTGCGCGGTGTAGCTCACGGCTTCAGCAATTCCCTCGCGATGATGACTTTCTGCACTTCGGTCGCGCCTTCGTAAATGCGCAGCGCCCGCACCTCGCGATAGAGCCGCTCGACCGGGTGGCCGCGCATGACCCCCAGTCCGCCGCAGATCTGCACGGCATCGTCGATGACCTGCTGCGCGGCTTCGGTGGCGAACATCTTGGCCATCGCCGCTTCAAGCGTCACCCGTTCTCCTTTCATGTCCTTTTTCCAGCCGGCTCTGTATGCAAGCAGCGCGCCGGCGTCGATGCCGGTCGCCATGTCGGCGAGCTTGGCCTGGGTCATCTGGAAGTCGGCGAGGGTCTGTCCGAACATCTTTCTTTCCTTCGAACGCTCGAGGGCTTCATCGAATGCGCGCCGTGCAAAACCCAGCGCGGCGGCGGCGACTGTGGTTCGAAAGATGTCCAGATTACGCATCGCCAGCTTGAAGCCCTGGCCGGGCTCGCCGAGCAGCACGGCTTTCGAATTCCTGAGGCGCACGGTGGCCATCGGGTGAGGCGCCACGATCTCGATGCGCTCGCTCGCATCGAGGTCCGCGGCGTCGACCACGAACGCGGTGATGCCTTCGTCGGCCTTCGCGAACACGACGTAGAAGTGGGCAATGCCGCCGTTCGAGATCCAGGTCTTCGTGCCGTTGAGCGTCCAGCCGCCGCCCGCGCGGCGCGCGGTGGTCGACATCGCCTGCACGTCGGAGCCGGCGTCGGGCTCCGACAGCGCGAACGCGGCGATCGCGTCCCCGCTCGCCGCCGGCGCGAGATACTTCTCCTTGAGGCCCGCGCCTCCGGCGAGCGCGATCGGTCCGCTGCCCAGGCCCTGCATGACGAAGGCAAAGTCGGCGAGCGCGGCGTGATAGGCGAACACCTCGCGCAGCAGCGCGATCGAGCGCACGTCGAGGTTCTCCCCGACGCAGCGCGCCAGAAATCCGGCGCAGCCGAGATCCTGGACCAGTCTCCTGCAGATCGAGTCGGCATCATCGCCGTGGGCGTAGCCGAGATTCTCGGCGCACCATGCGTCGGCCTCGCGCGCCAGCCGCGCGTGCCGCGGCTCGAAGAACGGCCAGTCGTAGTGGGCAAAGCGGTCCATCAATCGCCTTCGAACACCGGTTTGCGCTTGGCGTCGAACGCCTCGTAAGCGCGCCGGAAGTCCCGCGTCTGCATGCAGATCGCCTGCGCCTGCGCCTCCATCTCGATCGCCGCGTCGAGGCTGACGTTCCATTCCTGGTGCAGCATCTTCTTCGTCATGGCATGCGCGAAGGTCGGCCCGGAGGCGAGCTCGGCCGCGACCTCGAGCGCCGCCGGCAGCGCCGGATCGGCGACGCGGTTGAAGAAGCCCCAGGCGAGGCCTTCCTCGGCGCTCATCGAGCGGCCGGTATAGAGCAGCTCGGCGGCGCGTCCCTGGCCGATCACGCGCGGCAGCATCGCGCAGGCGCCCATGTCGCAGCCGGCGAGCCCGACGCGGACGAAGAGGAACGCCACCTTGGCGCTCGGCGCGGCGTAGCGCAGGTCGGAAAAAAGCGCGATGAGTGCGCCCGCCCCGGCGCACACGCCGTCAACGGACGAGATCACCGGCTGCGGGCAATGCCGCATCGCCTTGATCAGATCGCCCGTCATGCGCGTGAACTCGAGCAGCTGTGGCATCCGCATCCTGGTGAGCGGGCCGATGATCTCGTGCACGTCGCCACCTGAGCAGAAGTTGCCGCCGGCGCCGGTGACCACGATGCTCTTTACATCCTCAACCGAGGATAATTTTTTGAATAAATCCCTCAGCTCCGCATACGACTCGAATGTCAGAGGGTTCTTGCGCTCCGGGCGGTTCAGGGTGATGACGCCGACCTTGCCTTCGACGCGCCAGAGGAAATGCTTGGGCTGGATCATGCGGTCACCTCCACGGCGTGCTGCTTCACCTTGGCGAGGAGCTTGAGCAGCTCCTCGTGCTCGCGGCGCGACAGGCCGGCGAGCAGCTCCACCACCCACTCCTCGTGCGCGCGCGCCATCTCGCCGAAGCTGCGCTCCCCGGCCCGGGTGAGCCGGATGCGGAAAGCGCGCCGGTCCGCGGGCTCGTCCAGCCGCTCGACGAGTCCCTCCTTCTCCAGCTGGTCGACGATGGCGGTGACGTTGCCGCCGGTCACCATCAGCAGGCGCGACAGCTCGTTCATCTTGAGGCCCTCGCGATGGCGCTCGAGCTGGGCAAGGAGGTCGAAGCGTGGCAGCGTGGTCGAGAACTGCTCGCGCAGGCGCGAGCGCACCTGGCGCTCGATCAGCTGGGTGCAGGTCAGCAGGCGCAGCCAGATGCGCAGCGCGCGGTGGTCATCGGCGCGGGCGATGGTCTCGCGGTCGGACAAGGCCTACTCCAAGCCTCAATAGATGAAGCTTGAAGCATTTAGGCACCGCGTGTCAATCGTGCCGGGGCAGGACGTCCTTGAACGCGGGGTTCTGCTTCCAGGCCGGGACCGGCGGCTCGCGCCCGGCGGCCGGCACGTACGCCGACAGCTCGACCAGCTTCATCCGGTGGATGTAGCGCGGGCAGTTGGGAAAGATCTGCGCGGCCTGTACGCGAACGATGGCCTGCGCGCCGGCGAACTCCGCCAGCAGCGGGTCCTCCAGGTGCAGGCTCGCCTTTCCGAGCACCCGCAGGCGCCGCGGCTTCTCGAAATCGATGAACAGCATGCCGACCCGCGGGTTGAGCAGGAGATTGCCCAGGCTCCTGAACATGCCGTTGCCGTCGTAGCTCGGGAAGCACAGGTCGGAGAGCCCGGTGACGCGCACGAATCCCGGCAGCCCGCCCTTGTAGGAGCAGTCCGGCTGCCCTTGTGCGTCGGCGGTGGCGAGGAAGAACAGACTGCTCGCCTCGATGAACGCGCGGTCTTCGTCGGCGAACGCCGTGCGCGACAGGCGCTCGTGCAAGCGGTCGGCGAGCCGGCGGCTGTCGAAGTGGTCCTGCAGCTCGCGCATCCCAGCGTGATATGGGCTCATGCCGAATGCAGCGGCGTTTGTGGCCGGCTGTTCACCTGTAGCTGGAAGAGGTCGGGACGAGCGTAGTGGCCAACGACATCCAGGCTGCGGCGCGCCATGCCGATCCGCTCGAGGTCGATTTCCGCGTAGAGGATGGCGCGCTCTTCGTGCAGCGGTCCGGCCACGATCTTGCCGCCCGGCGCGACGACGACCGAATCGCCCGGGTTGACCCACTCGTCGGGGTCGCGAAAGAGCTCCGTCTTGCCCGGAAACGCATCCGGAATGTCGCGCCCCTGGAACGCGCAGCCGCAGCTCACGACCCAGCAGCCGCCTTCGCGGGCGATGTGCTGCATGGTCGCGAGCGCGCGCTCGCCATTGTCATAGGTAGGCGTGACGTAGAGGTCGATTCCCTGCGCGTACAGCGCGTAGCGGGCGAGCGGCATATAACTTTCCCAGCAGATGAGAGCGCCGACGCGCCCGCAGGGCGTGTCCACGGCCTTCAGGCCCGTCGCGTCGCCGCAACCCCAGACCATGCGCTCCGGATTGGTGGGCATCAGCTTGCGATGCCGGTTAAGCACCGCGCCGTCCGCGCCAAGGGTGACGACGGTGTTGTAGAGCGTGCCACCGCCGAACTCCGTGTCGCGCTCGTGGATGCCGCAGACGACGGCGACCTTGTGCTGCCTGGCCGCCTCGCGCAACGGCGCGAGGTCATCGGCGGCAAGGCTGACCGAATTCGCGCGCAAGCGCGCATGGATGCGCTCGGTAAGGGCCATGTCCGGGCCCGGGCGCAGCCGCCACATCCACGCCGGATAACCGGGAACCAACGCTTCCGGAAACACCGCGAGCTGCGCGCCGTTGCCCGCTGCCTCGGCGAGCGCCGCGACTGCATTTTTCAGTGTCTCGGCGCGGTCGAGGAATACGGGCGACCGCTGGATCACGGCGACGCGGGACATGCCTCAGCCTTTCTCGCCTGCCAGCACCCACTTCTCACCGAGCGTCTTGCCATCTCGAACCATGGTCAGCGTGCCGTCGAGGCGAGGGCCGCGCACCACCCCGCGCCAGAGCAACTTGCCGTACTTCGGGCTCTGGGTCTGCGCCTCGAAGCTCACCATGTCGCCTGTCACGGTCTCCGTGTACGGGCCGTCGCCGTACTCGTAGCGATCGCACGCAGTCGAACGGAAGCGCCCGTCCTTGAAGATGATCGTGTCGGCGTCCCCTTCGGTTTTTCCGCATTCGAGAACGATGCCGACGAAATTGCGTCCGTCCAGAACATTCATGGCTGGCCTCCCTAGTGAGCGGCTGCGTAATCGATCATTCCCTGGAAGTCGACCACCACGGCGGGCTCGTTGCCGACGACCCACGCGTCGTGCCCCGAGGGCAGGAGCGACACGTCGCCCGCCCGGCAGTCGAACTCGGTGCCGTCGTCCATCAGGATGCGCAGCACTCCCGAGACGTGGTACTGGAAGTGCGGCGCTTCGCAGCTCCTGGTCTTCGCCAGCGGCTGCACCGAAGTCGACCATTTCCATCCGGGCTCGAAAACCGCGCGGCCCACCGTCGAAAACAGGGAATGCGTAGTCCTACGTATGCCCGAGCTAAAGCGCGGCGATCAGCCGCTCGGCGGCCGTGTCGAAGCGCGAGACTTCGCCATACGAGCGCGCGAGCATCATGGCGCCTTCGAGCGATCCGACCATCGCCCGCGCCAGCTCGAGGGCGGAACCCTTGAACTCGAGGTTGCCCGCCTTCCGACCCGTATCGAGAACCGCGGCCAGCCATTGCTCGTTCTCGTCGAAGAAGTGCTTCACCTCTTCCTTCATCGGTTTCGGCAGCGTTGCGTAGTCGGAGGCAAGCATGCCGCAAAGGCACATGCGGTTGTCGCGCAGCACGTCTGCATAGATCCGTATGTATCGCTTCAGCTTGTCGCGTGCGCCCGCGCCGGCCGAGTCGATGCCCTTGAGCGCCGCAAGGAAGCTCTCCTCGTAGCGCTCGATCAGACGCTTGCCGAGGTCGCCCTTGGTGGGGAAGTGATAGTGCAGGCTCGCTTTCGTGACCTCGAGCGCCTCGGCGATGTCGGCGTAGCTGAAGCCGTTGAAGCCGCGCGTCTGCACCAGGCGCTCGGCGACGTCGAGGATGCGCTGAGAAGTGTCCGCAGAAGCTGCTGCCCTGGCCATGGGGCGCAGAATAGCACGATCGACTTACCTACTAGTTGACAGATAACCTACTAGTAGGTAAAACAACGACCATGCTGACCGGCGGCGATCTGCGCGGAGCGCTCGATGCCCTTCATGCCATTGGAGAGGATGCTCCCGCGAACTTTGCGCGCCGCGGCGTGGCATCGCTTTCCAGGCTGATCGGTTCCGAGCTCACCACGCTTTCCGTGTGCGATCTGGACAGCAATCACCGCAGCGTAGTCAGCGATGCCCCGGGCGCGATCTCGCCGCGCGAGCTCGAAGTGTTCGATCGCTACTTTCACGCCCACCCGCTGGTTCGCGCGCACGGCCGCAAGCCCGGCGCGGTCACCAAGCGGATCAGCGACCTCGTTCCGACGGACGCCTTCCGGGAAACGCCGCTGTACAACGACTATTACCGGCCCATCGGCATCCGGCACACGATGGCAGTGCCGATCTATATCGACCAGCGGCTGCTCGTCAGCTTCGTGTTCAATCGCGCCGGAAGCGCGTTCGGCGATCGCGAGCTCCAACTCGCGGAAACCGTCCGCCCGCATCTCGCGAACCTCTACCGGCTCGGCGGCGCGGTGATCAAGGGCGTCGGCGCGCGGCTTACCGCGCGCGAGCGCGAAGTTCTAGAGTGGGTTGGCGCGGGCAAGACCAGCCGCGACATCGCCGCCATCCTGGGCGCGAGTCCGCGCACCATCGAGAAGCACCTCGAGCGGATTTACGACAAGCTCGGCGTCGAAACCCGCACCGCGGCGGCGATGCGTGCTCTCCACATTTGCGCTACGGGAACCCCGGGCAGACAATAGCCGCGGCCGCTGTCATGCGATCCAGCTCGTCACGCCGCAGTTTCGTCGCAGGGCTTGCAAGCGCCGGGGCGCTCGCCGCGCTCGGCTTGCCGCGGCACGCCTTCGGCGCGCCGGTCGGCAGCGCCGCCGAGCTCGGCTTCAGCGAGCTGCCCGACGGCGCGCTCGACGAGCAGTCCCTGTACGCGCTTCCGGGGAAGCTGCCGCTGATCAAGAAAACCTTCCGCCCGCCCAACTTCGAGACCCCGGTCGAGTACTTCCGCACGCCGCTCACGCCGAACAAGGCGTTTTTCGTGCGCTATCACCTTGCCGGCATTCCGCAATCGATCAAGGCGGACGACTGGTCGCTCGACGTCGCGGGCGACAGCGTCGAGCGTCCGCTCAAGCTCACCCTGCAGCAGCTGAAGAAGGAGTTCGAGCCGGCGCAGGTCACCGCGGTCAACCAGTGCTCGGGCAACCGCCGCGGGCTGTTCGAGCCGCACGTCCCCGGCGTGGAGTGGGGCGTGGGCGCGATGGGCAACGCCGTGTGGCGCGGCGTGCGCCTGAAGGACGTGCTCGCCAGGGCGGGAGTCAGGTCGAACGCGCTCGAGGTCGTCCTCGACGGCGCCGACCAGGGCGCGATCGACAAGACGCCGGACTTCGTGAAGTCGATTCCCGTGGACGTGGCGCTGCGCGACGAGACGCTGATCGCCTTCGAGATGAACGGCGCGCCGCTGCCGCACTGGAACGGCTTTCCGGCCCGCCTCATCGTGCCGGGCTGGACGGGCACCTACTGGGTCAAGCACCTCGTGAGCGTGAAGGTGATGTCGACGCCCGAGAAGAATTTCTGGATGAGCACCGCCTACCGCCTGCCGCGCGGCCTGTTCAAGACGCCGACGTTCACCTCGCAGCTGTACGCGCCGAACGAGCCGATCACCACGATGGTGGTGAACTCGCTGGTCACGTCGCTGCGCAGCGGACAGCATGTGCCGCGCGGCAAGACGATCCCCGTGCGCGGCGTCGCCTGGGACGGTGGCTCGGGCATCGACGGGGTCGAGGTTTCGGCCGATTTCGGCGGCAGCTGGCAGCGTGCCAGGCTCGGTAAGGACCTGGGCCGGTACTCGTTCCGCGAGTTCGCCTTCGACCTGCCGGCGCGCGAGCCCGGCGCGCTGGTCGTCATGGCGCGCGCCACCGGCAAATCGGGCGAGACGCAGGTAAACCGGCTGATCTTCAATCCCGCCGGCTATCACCACAATGTTATCCAGCGCCTCTACGTGGAGGTGGTATGAGATTGGCCCTGGCGCTGATCTCTCTCGCCGCGGCGAGCTGCGCCTGGGCGCAGGAGTCCAGGGTCGTGCTCAAGGATGCACCGGGCAAGGACAAGGTGATGCAATGCGTTGCCTGCCACAGCCTGGACTACATCCAGATGAACTCGCACTTCCTCGACAAGGCGGGCTGGACGGCGTCGGTGAACAAGATGATCAACGTCTTCGGCGCGCCGATCCCGAAGGAGGACGTCGACACGATCGCCACCTACCTCGCCGAGAACTACGGCAAGCCGCGCGGACCTTATCGTTCTTCGCGATTTCCTTGATCGTGGGCTTGCTTGCTGCTTTCTCCATCATCTTCGCGGCCATCTTCTCCTGCGCCATCGCGGGTGTCGCGATGACCCCTGCCACAAGAAACGCAGGGACTAACAGTCCGGCCAGTACGCTAGCCAACTTGCTCATGGTGTATCCGGCCACACGAGCTTACCGCTCCCGCCGGGCCTCGTGCGCGAATGCGCCCCCTCGCGTAAGGGGTCGTGCTATTCCCGAGTCTTGACGCTCAGCTCGCGACCGGCTAAAAAAGGCGGGGCCGGAGAGGGCACTCGAAAGGAGGAGGAACCATGGGCGATTGGCGGCAAGTGCACGCGGTGACGCGCGAAGAGATGATGAAACGGGTGGCGCGGTTCAAAGAGCTCAGAGGCTCGGATGGCGGGCTGCCGGACAGCGACGTTCCCGAATCCCGGAAGACGCTCTACGCCGTCATCGGCTTTCAACTACCGGAGGAAAAGCTGAACGAAGCCACCTTCTCCCCGGTAGGCGACAACGCTTCGAACATGCCCGCGATCGCAATATCCGAGGGGTTCAACCTGGCTTACGTCCGCGCGAAGCCAGGCAAGGGCACGCTGATGCACAACCACGACACCAACGAGACCTTCGTCGCGATGACCGGCCGTTGGAGGGCCGAGTGGAACGAGGGCGCCGCGAAGGAATACGTCGATCTCGACCCCTTCGACGTCATCTCGTTTCCGGTCGGCGTCGCGCGACGCTTCGTCAACGTGACCTACGACGAGCCCGATCAGGAACACATCCTGATGGCGATCACCGGCGGCAACCAGCCGCAGTCGGAGTTCACGCCCGACGCGATGAAGCGCTGCGAGGAATGGGAGCAGGAGAAAAGCGTCGCCCCGGGACTGACGGCCGGACTAGCAACGCGGCGGAGAGATTAGATACTCTAAGACGCTCCGCGTGCCAAGGTGGATCTCGGCGCTGAGGTGCCGTCGGCAGTCGCGATAGTAACTTCCCCAAAGGGAGAGATCTATCGGTCTACTCTCAGGCGTACCTCAACAAGATCGCATTGCGGTAGTCGCGCCCAATCAGGATCGTCAAGAAAAAGCCCCGGTCGCTAAGGGGTAGTGCCGGGGCATGCTGCTTCGATGAATGGGGGGTAGGAAGCAGCGTCGGCAACATTAACGCAACTAGCTGTCGGCGCGCTTTCAACGAATCGCAACAAGTCCAATCACTTTCGCAGAACGGCTCTGTAGGGCTATGCCCGACAGCGAAAATCATTGCATCGCAGTCGGCGAATGTCCGCTAACGACCCAGGCTGTGTGGAAACTGGCGACGCGGTCCTTGGCAAGGCGCGGAACGGAGCTTTCGTCGAATTTGGCGATTTCGGGACGGCAACCCCCATCAA
>WNFI01306969.1_pt1 | contig 15870 bp, 20 predicted proteins | sample 5400471 | NCBI WGS metagenome assembly WNFI01 (sample SAMN13153348, study PRJNA577476) | soil metagenome | isolation source: 100 cm saprolite on Douglas fir-dominated hillslope | place: USA:California | collected 2013-09-17 | reverse complement strand
TGGCGGGAGGACTTCTCCCCCGCCGGGTTCAGCTGGATCGACGCGAACGACGCGTTCGGCAACGTGATCTCGTTCCTGCGGTTCGCCGAGGACGCTCCTGCCGTCGCCTGCGTGGTCAACTTCTCCGGCGATCCGCACTACGACTACCGGGTCGGGCTGCCGTCGACAGGCGCGTGGCGCGAGGTGATCAACAGCGACGCGGCCGACTACGGCGGCAGCGGCGTCGGCAACATGGGGCAGGTCCAGGCGGTGGACCAGCCCTGGCACGGGCGCCCGGCGTCAGCCGTGCTCACAGTCCCCCCGCTGGGCGCGCTCTGGCTAGTCCACGAGGCCGCTCCTGCCCGCGCGCCCGCCGCTCCTGCCCGCGCTCCTGCCCGCGCGCCGGCCACTCCTGCCCGCGCGCCCGCCGCTCCTGCCCCCGCGCCCGCCGCGCCCGCCCCAGCGACCGCCGCTCCTGCCCCCGCGACCCCTGCCACGCCCCCCACCGCCCGCACCGCCGACACCGGTCCATGATCGCGGACACTTTTCGACGATATCGTCGAAAAGTGTCCGTGATCACGAGAGTCGCGCCTCGCAAGAGGCTCGGCAGGCACGGAGGGTACCCGTCCAACCACGCTGCCGAAGCACCAAGGCGATCTCGCGGGCGACCTGGCAAGGCCTCGTGGCGATGTCGGCCCAGCAATAGCGCAGCGTGATGATCCCAGTACTCGCGAAGAAGCTGTCCCGGCGCATGTCCAGCCACCGCGATTCGGCCGGATGCGAGGCGAGCCCATCGAGCTCGACGGCAACTCCGAAGTCCTCGTACAGAATGTCCAGATACGCCGACCGCCCACCTTGCCGTGTCCGATACTGGCGCTTCGGTGCGGGCAACCCGTGCGGCCGCTCGACGTTCCGCAGGTAACCACGTTCGAGGTTCGACAGGACCCCATCGGAGATCTCCTCAACGGCGACCAGCACCTCGCTACGCCACCTCATCTTGGCCCGGCAACCCACCGCGTCGTGGAGCTGGGCAGGCGTGACGAGCCGACGGCCGCACGCGGCGCTCAGCCAGTGGAAAGCGCCGTCGAAATTCTGAGCTAACTCGACGAGATCAAGAACAGTCTCCTCGACGCGGGTCCGAGGAGGCGTTCTGGCCGGATGCCTCGCCATGGGCAGGCGCGCCGACCGATGAACGACGATGCGCGGGACGCCCGAGGTGAACTCGGGTCCGGTCATCCGTACGCGCAGTTGCGCGGGGACTGTTACGTGCACCGCGTCACGTCGCTCGTCCGCTAGGCCGTCGAGCTCGGAACGAGCGCTTCGACGCTGGCCAGGTCATGCGGTTGGTCGGCTACCTGCCAGCGTGCCAGGACGCCGCGCTGGTACTCGATGAGGGCACGGCAGCGCGGTGAAACCTGAGTGACCATACGGGCAGAATGGACTGCGCCGATGGCGCAGGCAGCGACGCGGCGGATGCCTGTGCGCGACCGGCACACGGAGCGGCCAGCCGGTGGATAACGGCGCATGCTTATCGCCGACCCTAGCTACGATGCCGACCCTCATCGTCCGCGATCGTCAGCTGCGCCGGACGGGCTGTAGTCGAGCAAGTCTCCTATGCCGACGCTCGACCCGGACCGGCTGCTGCGGATAGGAGCAGCACTGCGCCCGCTGCGCGACGAGGGTGTCCTGATCCTGGGCAGCGGCTTCCTCACGCACGGCCTGCGGTTCCTGCGTGACTTCCGGTTCGACGCTCCCCCGCCAGGATGGTCGACGGAATTCGATCACCGGGCCGCGGAGGCGCTTGACCGTGGTGACGTGGACGCGCTGGCGTCGTTCCGCCAGGCACCTGGCGCGAGGTACGCGCACCCGACCACCGAGCACTTCGCGCCCCTCTTCGTGACGCTGGGCGCCTCCGATGGGCCGGCCCCGGTCACGACGATCACCGGTTACTGGATCGGCCTGGCCAAGAGGTCGTTCCAGGTGCCATGAGGCGCGTCAGCAGCTATCCAGCTACGCGCGCGGCAGTTCAGGAGCCGGAACGTGGCTCAACCCGCGCGAGCCGATCTGCGAGGTCAGCGAGCACGCGGTCCTGGGCGAGCAGGTGTTCCTGGATCTTCACCGCTTCGTGGAGCACCGCATCGGCGTCCGCCGACGGCAAGCTGACCAGGGCCAGTGCAGCAAAGGCATAGGCGCACCACATAGTGCCGACGCCCGAGGTCACCTTCACTGCGAGCCACGTGTTGAACCGCTGGGCCGCTGTGCCGCTCGGCATCTGCTCGACGGTCTTGACCGGCCCAGGTGCGGTCCCCTCGAGCTTTCTCTGGGTCCGGCGATGCGGCACGTACTCGTAGATGGGGTTATCGGTCATGCAGCAGCTCCTTGGCTCGGTGTGAACTCGATGCTCCTGACTCAGGGATCGTGCCGCAAGTGGACGGGCCGTACTCGCCCGCTACAGCAGGTCGAGCAGCCAGCGTGGACCGACCACCGCGGCCCCGACGGCCTCACACCTTGCTCGCAGCTCCCGGTCGGCGGTCACGACGAGGCACGGCCCGGCGGTCTCGGCGGCCTGCCGGACGATCTCATCGTCACCGGAACCCTTCGCCAGCACGATCCGCACCTGACGGTCGGTCGCCACCTCGCCGGCTCCGGCAGCCGCCGCACCCTCGAGCACCACGACGAAGCGCGGGAACCACCGCTCGAGCGCGGGCACCTGCACCGAGTCGGGCAGGTCGGTCACTCCGCGCATCGCTAGCCCCTCGATCTGGTCGCACAACCGCTTGGCTGCCCCGGCACGGTCCCGCCACCAGCCGTCCGGCCGCGATCCGATCACGTTGGCGGCGTCCACGATGACAGTCAATGGCGACAGGGCCGTCCGCAGCGCAGGCCACTGCCCCGCGAATCCGGGATGCAGCCGCAGCCGCTCAACCTCCGCCACCGGAACCCACGCCACCTCACTGGTCTCCTCGCTCACTGCCGCGGCAGGCAGCGGAGTGGCGGTGCTCGCCAGCACAGTCTGGTAGGTCCAGCCACCATGATCGTCGGTGACCACACCGTGGACCCGGACCGGCCGGGGATCGATCGCGCACTCCTCGACCGCCTCGCGCAGCGCCGCCCGCACCACGGACTCATGGCTGTCGCGCGCGCCGCCCGGCGGTCCCCACGAGCCGGCGTAGCTTCCCCACCAGCTGCGCTGCTGCAGCAGCACCGTCTGGCCTCCGGCCTGGTCAGGAGCGGCAAGCAACAACCCCGCCGCGCCATGCCGGCCCCAGTGCCGGTGGCCGCGGCCACATCGGGTCCAGCCATTCCCGTCGCGGTTCGTCATCGGTGCCGACGATAGCTGACCTTAGGTCTGTCCGGTAAATCTGCCGCCGACGCGGATCGGCGCCCACGCGACGACCGCCCGCATCCGGCACGATCCACGCGACCCGCCTACGCTTGGCTCATGGAATCGTTGCTGACCGGTCCCCTGGCCGGCCCATTGGCCCCCCTCGGCAAGCTCGCCAGGCAGCGCACCGCGCCGCTGATCCTGGAGCTCGACCTGACCGATGGAGTCATCGAGACGCGGCCACCGGATCCGCTCTCAGCGGTCATGACCAGGCACCAGCCCACGATCATCGACCTGCTGGCAGGCATCAAGACCGCCAGGACCGATGACCGGGTCAAGGCTCTCGTCGTCAAGGTCGGCGGCAAGCCGATCGGGCTCGGGGTCGTGCAGGAACTGCGGGAGGCGGTCAGGCGATTCCGCGACTCAGGCAAGCCGACGTGGGTTTGGGCCGAAACGTTCGGCGAATTCTCCGCCGGGAACGTGCCGTACTACCTGGCAACCGCGTTCGACACGATCTTCCTTCAGCCGTCAGGCGACGTCGGCCTCACTGGGCTCGCCGTGGAGCGGGCCTTCCTGCGCGGCGCCCTGGACAAACTCGGCGTGGATATGGAGGTCGGCGCCAGGCACGAGTACAAGAGCGCCGCCGAGCAGCTCACCGAGCTCGGCTTCTCAGGTCCGGCGAGGCAGGCAACCGAGGAGCTGGCCCAGTCCGTTACGGCGCAGCTGACCGACGCGATCGCCCAGCACGTCAAGATCTCGCCAGAAGAGGCCGGCCAGTTGATCAACGGCGGCCCGTATCTCGCCGATCAGGCGCTGGCCAAGGGGCTTGTCGACGGGCTCGGCTACCGGGACGAGGTCTACGCTGCCGTGCGCAAGCAGGTCGGCAGCGACCCGATCCTGCTCTACGTCGGCCGCTACCAGCGGTCGAAGGAACTGGCCAGCCGGGCGAAGCAGCTGACGTCGCCACGCCAGGACGCCGTCGCGCTGATCCAGGCAACCGGCGCGATCAGGCGGGGCCGCAGCGGACGCAGCCCGCTGACCGGCACCGCGATGGGCTCGGACAGCATGACGGCTGCCCTGCGCGCCGCGACGGCCGACCCGCATGTCAAGGCCATCGTGCTGCGGGTGAACAGCCCCGGCGGCTCGTATGTCGCCTCCGACTCGATCTGGCGCGAGGTCGTCAGGGCCCGCAACGCCGGCAAGCCGGTCGTCGTGTCGATGAGCGACGTCGCCGCGTCGGGCGGGTACTTCATCTCGATGGCCGCCGACGCCATCGTCGCCCAGCCGGGCACAGTAACCGGCTCAATCGGCGTGATCACCGCTAAGCCGGTGCTCAGCGACATGCTCGGCAAGGCGGGCGTCACCACCGACTCCGTGGTGCTCGGCGAGCACGCGGCGATGTTCTCGACCTACCGGCCGTTCAGCACCGAGGAGTGGCAGATCGTCGACTCCTGGCTGGACCGCATCTACGCCGACTTCACCGGCAAGGTGGCGGCCGGCCGCGGCCTGTCGGCCGAGCGCGTGCACGAGGTCGCGAGGGGCCGGGTCTGGACCGGCGCCGACGCTCACGAGCGGAAGCTGGTCGACGAGCTGGGCGGTGTCGAGGAAGCGGCGGACATCGCGCGCCGCAGGGCGGGGCTGCCAGCGACCGCGCCCCTCGTCCACTACCCGAAGCTCGGCCCGCTCGACCGGATCCGGCCAGCGGCCAGCAGCGAGGACCGCCGGGCAGCAGCCGCCGCCTTCGCCGCGATGGGGCCGCTCACCCAACTGGCTGACCTCGGCCCCGTTGCGACCGCAGCCGGCGTCGCCCTCCTCGCCGAGAGCTGGGGCCCGGTCTGGCAGCTGGCCGCCCGGTGCGGACTACCAGCGGCAGGGCCCCTGCTGCTTCCGGGTAGCTGGACTTTTCATTGACGCAACCGATCTCAGCCGCTGACTCGCCGCACGAGTTCGCGGCCGCGCTCGGTGCGGTCGCCAGCGCCGTCACCCTGGTGACGATCGCCGACGAGCGCGACGACGTCGGGGTGACCGTGAGCGCGTTCTGCCCGGTGTCCATGGCGCCGCCGCTGATCCTGATCTCGCTGATCGACCAGTCCTATCCGGCGGAGCTGCTCGGCAGGCTGGACCGGTTCGCCGTGACGGTCCTATCGGCGGGCCAGCGGGTGCTGGCCGGCCGCTTCGCCGCGACCGGAAGGCCGGGCGCGCGGCACCTGCTTGACGACGTGCCGCACCATCGCGGGCAGGCGTCGGGAGCGCTCATCCCGGAGGGCGGACTCGCGGCGGTGGAGTGCCAGGTCGTCAGCCGGGTACCGGCGGGCGATCATCTGCTGGTGATCGCCCGCGTGCTGGCCGTTGATTGCGTGTCGGAGTCCGGCGATCCGCTGATCAGGTTCCGGGGACGGTACCCGGCGGTCGCCAGCCACTAATTCGATAGAGCAGGCTCGAGGCCCGCGGCTAGCCTGTTGCGATGCTGAGGCTCCGGCCACCGTGGCCCGACGACGAACGCGCCTTCCGGGCTGGCCACGAGCAGATGGCGGCCGAGGACTTCACCTTCGGGCTCGAGCTCGAACCAGATATGGCGTGGCAGGACTACCTGCGTCGGCTGGCCGACTCCAGGGCGGGGCTGAACCTGCCCGAGGGCTGGGTCGGGAGTACCTTCCTAGTCGCCGACATGGACGGGCAGATCGTCGGGCGGGTCTCGATCAGGCACCAGCTGAACGAGTTCCTGCGAACCGAGGGCGGTCACATCGGCTACTGCGTGCTGCCGGCGTACCGGCGCCGCGGCTACGCCACCGAGATGCTGCGGCAGGCCCTGATCGTCGCCAGGTCGCTCGGCATCGACCAGGTGCTGATCACCTGCGACGATGACAACATCGGCTCGATTCGGGTCATCGAGTCCTGCGGTGGGAAGCTCGATTCGGTCCGGCCAGCCAAGCCCGGCACGCCCGCGCTGCGCCGCTACTGGATCGACTAGCCCGGCACGCCCGCGCTGCGCCGCTACTGGATCGACTAGCCCGACTGGCCGGCTAGCCATCACCGACCCGGCAAATCTGTCCAGCCAGGCCGTTGGCCGTCCGAGCTCAGAGAGTGCGGCCGGCTGGGCCGTCGGCCGGCTGCTCGCGGAGTGCCCGCATGACCGCGGCGCGCTCCGGGCCGGTGAGCGCGTCGATGTAGAGCTCACCGCGCAGATGATCGGTCTCGTGCTGGAGGCAGCGGGCAAGCTCGCCGTCGCCCGCGACAGTAACCGGTCGCTGCTCCAGGTCCACGCCGGTCACGACGGCGTTGGCGGCGCGGAGCCGGCTGGCGCTGACGCCGGGGATGGACAGGCAACCCTCCTCGCCGGTTTGCTCGCCGCTCGTTTCAGTCAGCACCGGGTTGACGACGTAACCAAGCTGTCCGTCGACGTTGCAAGCGAAAACGGCGAGGCTGGAGCCGATCTGGTTCGCTGCGAGCCCGGCGCGCCCGGGGACCTGCACGGTGTCGAGCAGGTCGGAGACCAGCTGAGCGAGCGCGTCGTCGAAGCGGACGACCAGGTCGCTGGCCGTGCGCAGCACGGGGTCGCCAAGCAGGCGCAGCGGCCGCACAGTCATCGCGCGACCGGCTCCGCACGAGTCCGGTACTGGCTGTCGGCGGTCAGCTTGCCGATCCTGTCGAGCACGAGCTGATGCCAGGCAAGCTCGGCCTCGATCCGCAGCCGGGCGTGCTCCGCAACTAGGTCATCGGCGATCGTCTGATCCGGCCACGCCCGGTCCGCGTAGTGCCGGCACCTCGCGGCCTGGGCGGTCAGCGCGCTGATCCGGTCCTGCACGTATCCGCGCAGCGTGTCCTCATCCAGATCGGCGCTCATGGCCAAGGCGAGGTCGACGGGGTCGGGACGCAGCCCGACCTCGGCAAGCGCCTCCGCTCGCAGCACCCTGAGCTCGCGCTGGCCCTCCGCGGTGATCGCGTACACCGTCCGGGCTGGCAGGTTCCCTGCCTGCTCGGTCCGCACTGGCTCGATCAGGCCCTCTGCTGCCAGCCGGTGCAGCGCCCCGTACAGCGATCCCGGCCGGACATCGGACCACATGTCAGCGCGGTCGAGCCGGGCATCGCGCCGAAGCTGGTGCCCGTACATCGGACCGTGCTTGGCCAGCGCCCCGAGAACGAACAGCCGGGTGGGATTCACGTTAAAAGTAAAACACGAGTACTCGCATTTGACTACTCGCGCATGAACCCGCAGTCCATCCGAGCCGCGATCGGCGCCGTCAGTTGGGGTTGTAGGGGGACGAGCGGAGGTCGGTAGCCGGAGTGGTGCCGAGTTCCCGGACAATCGCGGTCTCCCTGGCCAGCAGCGCCCGCTCGGCGGACAGCCTGCGGACCGCGTCGGGCTGGGCCAGCAGGCCCTGCCGGTCGTTGAGCTCGATGATCATGGATGCGGCGACCAGGTAAGAGAGCAGGATCGGCTCGTCTGGCAGGTCGGGAACGCTGATCGCGGCGGCCCCGCGGTCGGCGAGAACGTTGAGGTAGGCGCGGAAACCGAGCTGCACGGCGGCGGCCGCCAGGGCAGCCGCGCCCTCGTCGCCGATGTGCTCGCCCAGCAGCTCGACCTCGCCGGACAGATAAGGCCGCGATTCGTCGAGTTGATGCAGTTTGAACCGGTCGGTGCCGACGGTGACGAGGTCGTACTGACCGTTGTCGGCCTCGACCACCTCGCGGACCGTCGCCGTGCAGCCAACCTCATGCAAGGCAGACACTCCGCCGATCCCGGTCTCGCGGCCCTCGCGGATGGCGATGACGCCGAACCGCCGAGGTTCTGGCCCGTTGAGCAGATCGCGGACAAGCTGCTTGTACCGGTCCTCGAAGATGTGCAGGGGCAGCACTAGCCCCGGGTATAGGACCGTGCCGAGCGGCAACAGCGGCAGCGTCTCGGTCATTGGTGCGACTCTATTCCCGCCCCTCCTGACTCCCGCCCGACGAGCAGGCCAGACGAGGCCGTCGGCACGAGGCTGCCGGCTTGCCAGACGGCCGCGATGAGCGGGACGCCGGGCCGGTAGGCGAGGTAGGCGTGCGACGGCGCCTCCAGCATGACCAGGTCCGCCCGCGCGCCGACGCCCAGGTGGCCGACGTCGTCCCGCCGCAGGGCCCGGGCGCCCCCCGCCGTCGCGGACCAGACCGCCTCACGGGTCGTCATGCGCATATCCCTGACCGCCAGCGCGATGCAGAACGGCATGCTCGAGGTGAAGCACGATCCCGGGTTGCAGTCCGTCGCGATCGCCACCGTCACTCCGGCCTCAAGCAGCCGCCTGGCGTCCGGGTAAGGCTGCCGGGTGGAGAACTCCACGCCGGGCAGCAAGGTGGCGACCGTCCCGGACGCCGCGAGCGCGTCGAGGTCGGCGTCGGACAGGAAGGTGCAGTGGTCCGCCGAGGCCGCGCCTGCCTCAACCGCGACCTGGACGCCCGGTCCCTGGCCGAGCTGATTCGCGTGCACCCGGGGCTGCAGGCCAGCCGAGCGGCCGGCCGCCAGTATCGCGCGGGCCTGGTCGGCATCGAACGCCCCGCGCTCGCAGAACACATCCACCCACCTGGCGTGCGGCGCGCATGCGTCGAGCATCGGCCCGCAGGCCAGATCGATGTACCCGGCCGGGTCCGCCTCGAATTCCGGCGGCAGCACGTGCGCGCCGAGATACGTCACCTCCGGCGTGACCTGGGCGGCCAGCGCCACGCTCCGCGCTTCGTCGGCGACGGTCAGCCCGTAGCCTGACTTGCACTCGAACGTCGTGATTCCCTGCCGCAGCATCTCCCCGGCCAGCCGGCGCAGGTTGGCGCCGAGCTCGGCGTCGCTGGCCGCCCGGGTGGCCGCCACAGTGCTGCGGATGCCGCCCGCGCTGTAGGGGACGCCGGCCATCCTGGCCGCGAATTCCGCGCCCCGTTCTCCGGCGAAGACCAGATGGGCATGCGAGTCGACGAATCCCGGCAGGACGGCCCGGCCAGCCGCGTCCACGCGGTCGTCGGCGGCCGGAGCTTGTACCGAGGGGCCGGTCCACGCGATCCGGCCCCGGTCTATCACGATCGCGGCGTCGCTCAGCGCGGCGAACCCGCCCCGGTCCTGGCGGTCTCCGGCTCCGCCGCGCTCAGCGCCCGCGGCGACGCCGCGGGCCTCCGGCACGTTAGTGACCAGTTCACCGATGTTCGTGATCAGCGTGCTCACGAGCGCATACTGTCACGACCGCGGGCTCGAAGGACGCTGGCCGCAGCACGCCGCCAGCTAGGCCCAGGCCAGAAAACGACGTGCGCGGCCGCCAGGTGCCGGGCCAGGATTCCGGTCATGGATCCGGAAGCCGATGCGCGGGCGCTTGTCACTGAGCGCTTCCCCGCTGCCCGTGCCGCATTCCTCGGCGCCGGGGTGCTGTCCGCTCGCCGGACGCCGACCTCGGACTTGGACATCGTCATCGTCGCTGACGGCCCGCCTATGCCCTATCGCGAGTCCCTGATCTGGCGGACCTGGCCCGTCGAGCTCTTCGTGCAGCACGCCAGCACGATCGGCGACTGGTTTGCCAAGGACCGCGCCCGGCGGCGCCCCACGCTGGCCCGGATGTGCGCGGACGGGGTGATCCTGACCGACGCCGACGGAACCGCAACCGCGGTGCGGGACCAGGCCAGGGCGGTCCTGGCCGCTGGCCCACCGCCCCTCGAGCCTGCCGAGCTTGACCGCCGCCGCTACGGCCTCACCGATCTGCTCGATGACCTGGCTGGCAGCAGCGACCCTGGCGAGACAGCAGTCATCTGCTGGTGCGTGCTTCGCGAGGCAGCCGAGCTTGCCCTGCTGATCCGCGGCAGCTGGCTAGGCAGCGGCAAGTGGCTGCTGCGGGAGCTCAGGGCGGCCGAGCCGCGGCTGGCCGACGATCTCATCGAAGCCCGCGATGACCCGGCGCGGCTGGCGAGCCTGGCCGGGGACGTGCTCGGCCGGGCCGGCGGCAGGCTCTGGGCTGGCTACCGCCAGGTCGGGAAGCTGTAGGCAGCCCGCCCGCCGGTAACGCCCGTCGCCCCTACGCCCCCTACGCCGCCGCCGCGGCCTTGGCGTAGAGGTCGAGAATCGCGGGCCAGCCGCCCTCTCCCCCAACCGACTTGGCAAGCTCGGTCCCGCCGGCGCCGAGCCGCTCGATGTATCGATGCTCCAGATCGACCCTGGTCTGGCCGTTCTCCTCGATAAAGAGCACTTCTACCTCGCTCGCGTGCGACAGGTCGGCGACGTACTGGAACTCACAGTTGAGCTGCCAGGTCAGGAGCAGGCGGCCCGGCGGCTCGAAGGCCAGGACTTTGCCCCAGTCACACTCGGTGCCGTCCACGCCGCGCTCGTACCACCTGCCGTCGACGTGCGGCTCGATCACCGCCTCCGCCAGCTCGGCCTCGCCGATGTGATGGCCGATCCACCACGTGCTGAAACCGTCCGTGAACAGCGCGAACGCCCGTTCGGCCGAAATCGGCACGGTCACCGAATACCTGACCGGGGCGATGGTGGTCTGGTTCATGTTTCCTCCTGCGATTCGATCCGCGCCGCCTGCTTGTCGGACTGCGCTATCTGCTGCGCTGCGAGCCGGAATCCGGTCAGCGCCTGGTTCCACATCTGGTCGAGGTATGAGTGGATGGCCTGCACTCCTTCCGGGTTGATCTGGTAGATGCGCCGGGTGCCGTCGGCGTGGTCGCTCACCAGCCCGGCCTCCTTGAGAACCTTCAGGTGCTGCGACACAGCCGGCCTTGTGACCGGCAGCTCGGCCGAGAGCTGGCCGACCGCCATCGGCCGCCGGGCCAGGCATTCGAAGATGGCGCGCCTGGTTGGGTCACCCAAGGCGCCGAGCGCATGCACTCCGTTAGTTTCCACTAACCGTTAGTCTGACCTAACCGATGGCGAGAGTCAACAGCGAACCTTCATGGCGCTGTCCACCAGCCGGACCGCCGGCCGTAGAGCGCGCCGCCGCGCAGGCCGCCCGCGCCACCATGGCCCTCGTCGAAGGCGCCACCTGCTGGCCGGGATGACGGGCTATTAGTCGCGCACTGCTCGGACGGCGGTCGACAGTTCAGCGGGAACGTCCTCGACCAGCACGTGCTGGCCGTCGACGACGACGTCGCGCCCGCCGATGACGACATTGCGCACGTCGGCGGGGCTGGCAGCGAAGATGACCGCCTCGAGCAAGGCCAGATCCGGCTCAGCAGCACCGGAAGACTGACCAGGCCGACCGGCCCGACCGGGCTGACGCGGGCCGCCTGAGCAGTCAGGCAAGACGGCTCCAGCCAGCCGCGGCGAGTCAAGCGTCACCGTCACCAGGTCAGCGAGCGAACCGGGCGCGATCTCGCCCGCATCGGGCCAGCCGAGGCTGGCGTGACCATCCCACGTGATGGCCGTTCCGAGCCCCTCGGCAGTGAAATGGCCACGCTCCCTGCTGGCCAGCCGCTCGTACATCTCGATCCGCCTGGCCTCCTCGAACAGGTCGATCACCGCCTGGCTGTCGCTGCCGACGGTCAGCCGGCAGCCGGCCGTCGCGAGAGCGCCGAACGGGCCGATCCCGTCGGCCAGGTCAGCCTCCGTCGTCGGGCAGACACACGCGAACACCTCGCTGCCGCCGAGCAGCCTGATGTCGGCGCTGGTCAGATGAGTGGCATGCACCACGCTGGTACGCGGGCCGAGCACTCCGGCGTCGTACAGCAGTGCCGCAGGCGTGCACCGGTAGGCAGCCAGGCACGCGTCGTTCTCCGCGACCTGCTCCGACAGGTGCACGTGCAGTGGCGCGCCGCTCGAATGGGTCCACGCCGCGACGGTGCCCATCTGCTCGGGCGGAACCGCCCGCACGGAGTGGATCGCCGCCCCAACCCGGGCTGACGGCCCGAGCACGCCGTGCTCGTCGGCACCGAGCAAGCTGACCCGCTTCGCCCACGCCTGCGCCGTCCCGTCACCGAACCTGAGCTGTGGGCCGGTCAACGGCAGCGACCAGCCCGCCGGGTCAAGGCCGCCCGACAGGTAGCAGGCGTCGAGCAGCGTGATCCGAAGCCCCGCCTCGGCCGCGCCCTCGATCAGCGCCCTTCCCATCGCGTTCGGATCGGCGTAGGGGCTCCCGTCCGGCCCGTGATGCAGGTAGTGGAACTCGCCCACGCAGCCGATCCCGGCGAGCGTCATCTCGGCGTAGACGGCGCGGGCGAGCGCACGGTAACTGTCGGGCTCCAGGCGCGCGGCGACCTGGTACATCCGCTCCCGCCAGGTCCAGAACGTTCCCCTGCCCGCCTGCGTCACCCCGCGCAGCGTGCGGTGGAACGCGTGCGAGTGCGCGTTCGCGAGCGAGGGCGTAGTCAGCCCGGCGAGCCGGACCGTGCCTGCTGGCAGCGCGTCTGGCGCCGCCCGCGGCGTGATCCGGGTAAACCGGTCCCCTGCGGCCTCGATCAGCACCTCAGGCAGCACGCCGACCCCGGGCAGCCAGGCGAATTCGGCATGCCAGGCGCGAGCCTGCCCCGGCCCTGTCGGCGGCGTCATCGGCAGGCAAGCTCCTCGAGCACCGCGGCGAGGGCGACGACCCCGGCCTCGCAGTCCTCAGGCTCCGCGTGCTCGGCCGGCGAGTGGGACGTCCCGGTCGGATTGCGCACGAACAGCATCGCGGTCGGCAGCCCAGTTGCGAGCACGCCGGCATCGTGACCCGCTCCGGTCGGCAGCACAGGCGCCTCGATCCCCCGCCGCGCGAGCGCGGTCACGACCCGGTCACGAAGATCACGATCAAATTCAACGATCGACAACCTTGCCGAACGTGGCCAGCGCGCCAAGCTCGGTAGCCACGGTCCTGGCCGCGAGCACGGTCGCCGCGTACGGGAGCATCGGGTCGTGCCGGTCGGCCAGCTTCGTCGTGCCCGCGTGGTCGGCCCGGCCGGCAAAGTCGATCCGCCACCGGCCATGCGGCCAGATCGACTCGGCGACGCCGACCGCGGCACCCATCGCGGCTAGCGCGCTGCCCTGCTCGATGTGCAGCTCGATGAACGCGTCGATTCCTGCGAGCCGCTCCGGATCCGGGCCGATCGCCACAGGATCGAGTCGCGCTTCGTTCATCGCATCGGCCAGGCTGACGCCATCGGCATCGGTCAGGGCCCGGGCCGCGTCGGGCACCAGGGCGCCGGTCAGCAGCCGGCTGCCCAGGCAGGCCATCCCGAACCTCGCGCCCTCCTCCTCGGTGAACGCCACGACGCCGACCGGCCGGACCGGTACCCTGCCCGCCCCGGCCAGCAGGTCGATCGCGACGAATGCTGAGACAATGCCGAGCGGGCCGTCGAACGGGCCGCCGTCGGGGACCGAGTCGAGGTGACTGCCAGTGACGATGGCGCCGCTGATGCCGTTCGGGGGGCTTGCCTCAAGACCTTGCTCGGGGCCAGCGGGCGATACGGACGCGGAGTCGCCTGGCTGCGCAACGGCTGACTCCGCATCCATATCGTCCGCAGGCCTCCTGCCGATAGGCAGGAGCGACTGCCAGAGGGGGAGCTGCCATGACTGGGGGGCGCTCATGGGTGGTGCTCTTGCATTGGGGTGCGGACGCCGCGTTCCGCGGCTACGTCGCTGGCGCGGGTGTAGCCGGCGTCGACGTGGCGGATGACCCCCATGCCCGGGTCGTTGGTGAGGACACGTTCTAGTTTCTGTGCTGCCAAGGGGGTGCCGTCGGCCACGCAGACCTGGCCGGCGTGGATGGAGCGGCCGATGCCGACACCGCCGCCGTGGTGAATCGAGACCCAGGACGCGCCTGACGCCGTGTTGACCAGCGCGTTGAGCAGAGGCCAGTCGGCGATGGCGTCCGAGCCGTCGGCCATGCCCTCGGTCTCCCGGTAGGGCGAGGCGACCGAGCCGCAGTCCAGATGATCCCTGCCGAGCACGATCGGCGCCTTGACGTCGCCCTTGGCGACGAGGTCGTTGAAGCGCAGCCCGGCCTTGTCCCGCTCGCCGTAGCCGAGCCAGCAGATGCGGGCGGGCAGGCCCTGGAAATGGACCTTCTTCCCGGCCATCTCGATCCACCTGGCCAGCGGCTCGTTGCCGGGGAACAAATCGAGGATGGCCCGGTCGGTGACCGCGATGTCGGCCGGGTCGCCGGAGAGCGCCGCCCACCGGAACGGTCCCTTGCCCTCGCAGAACAGCGGCCTGATGTAGGCGGGCACAAACCCGGGGAACGCGAACGCCCGTCCGTACCCGGCGAGCTCGGCCTCGCCGCGAATCGAGTTGCCGTAGTCGAACACCTCGGCGCCGGCGTCCATGAACCCGACCATCGCCTCGACGTGCGCGGCCATCGACTCGCGGGCGCGGCGCGTGAACCCGGCCGGGTCCTCGGCGCGCAGCGCAGCCATGTCCTCGAACGCCACACCTCGCGGCAGGTAGGTCAGCGGATCGTGCGCCGAGGTCTGGTCGGTCACCACATTGATCGGCGCGCCCATCTTGAGCAGTGCGGGTACCAGGTCGGCGGCGTTGCCGAGCAGGCCGATCGAGAGCGGCTGGCCGGCCTGCGCGGCCGCCTTCGCCCGCCTGATCGCGTCGTCGGTATCGTCGGCCCGAACATCGAGGTAGCCGTGCTCGATCCGGCGGCTGATGCTGGCCGGGTCGCAGTCGATGCAGATCACGACTCCGCCGTTCATGGTGACCGCCAGCGGCTGCGCCCCGCCCATGCCGCCCAGGCCCGCCGTCAGCGTGATGGTTCCGGCCAGCGACCCGCCGAACCTCTTCGCCGCCACGGCCGAGAATGTCTCGTAGGTGCCCTGCAACACCAGGTTCGAGTTGGCGATCAGCACCCGCGGCGCCCACTCATGGGTGCGGAACACGCCGACCGGCTTTCCGGACTGGACGAGCAGGGTCTCGTCGGACTCAAGATCGCGCAGCGAGCCGACGATCGCGTCGAACGCATCCCAGCTCCGGGCTGCCCGGCCCGATCCGCCGTAGACGATCAGCTGGTCGGGGTGCTCGGCTACCTCCGGGTCGAGGTTGTTCATGAGCATCCGCATGGCTGCTTCCTGCGGCCAGTCCCGGCAGGACAGATCTGTTCCCCGGGGTGCCCGGACCGGCCGGGGGGCGGAATGCCCGGCCGGAGCCTGATCCGGCGTGCGCGCAGCGGTCATCGCCAGTTTCCTCACTGAGCAACGTCAAGAGCCGCAGCAGGATGCGACGGCCAGGCCTTCATCTTCCTCGCTCGCGATACCGGATCGCCAGGCGCATCCGCCGAGTTGCCTGGCCGGCCCGGCTTTAAGGGTCACATCGATGAACCCCCGCTGGGCCTATAGCGCCATCAGGGGTTCATCGATGTGCCGGAGGTCACGCGGTAGAGCTGGTGCAGGATGCTGCGCAGCTTTGCTGCTGTGAGCGCGCCGATGTTCTCGCCGACCACCGTCTTGCCTGACGGAGACAAGAAGATGGTCACCGGCAGCCCGGGCACGCCATACTGGTTGGCGGCCGTGCCGTTGGGGTCGAAGGCGATCGGATAGGACACCTTGTACCGGGTGATGAACGCGATCGCTCTCGCGCGCTCGTCTACCGTGTCGATCCCGACGAAGCGCACCCTGCCACCCAGGGTCCTGGCCACGCCGGC
>WNFI01424752.1_pt1 | contig 15871 bp, 21 predicted proteins | sample 5400471 | NCBI WGS metagenome assembly WNFI01 (sample SAMN13153348, study PRJNA577476) | soil metagenome | isolation source: 100 cm saprolite on Douglas fir-dominated hillslope | place: USA:California | collected 2013-09-17 | reverse complement strand
CATCCACTGCACCGGCGTGTAGCGCGGGCTGATTTCTTTGCGGATGAACGCGTAGGCTACCACGGACTGGGCGCAGCCGATATGTGTCCAGCAGCCGCCTACCGCGTACCCTGCAATTTGGGCCATCGAAAAGAGATGCATCGTGCCGAGTGTTAAGCCATGCAGCGCCTTGGAGGCAAAGTCGGCGACGATGTTATTGTCGAGAATCGCTGAGAGCAGGCAAGCGCCCCAGTATTGAATGTAGGCGACATGTGAGATGCCGTACCGCGTGATCCCCTCTTTGAGCAGAATGGCCAACTCTTCAAAGAAACCGGTTTTCTGCAGCAGGGTAATGGACAGAAAAAGTGGAAAAAGGAAGAAATATTCTTTATATTCGTTCCAAGCTTCTGACAAAGCGAGGGCGCGCATTTTCGGGATTTTATAGATGCTCATCCACGCCGCTGCAAACCCGGTCGCGGAAATCAAAAAAAGGGGCATCTCCTCATGCAGAGAATGGAAAATAAGCAGTCCGATGAACGGGATAAAGGACAGGGTCCCGATATCCTGGGCGTGGCGCCGTTGATGGGATATCGCATCGATCGCCTTACGGACTTTGACTTCGGAATCGTCCCGCGCGTTGCCATCCTGCACCAAATGCTGATAATGCTCTTCCAATTCCTCCGCCAGATCTTCGGACACGAAATGCCCCAACAATTTTCGGCGCTGAGCCACCGGCACGTCTTCGTGGATCAGCGCTTCCCCGATGGGTTCTCCTTCCAGGACGCGTGCATGGACCGGGATGTAGTGCCGGCCCAGGGCCTCCTGCTGACCCTCCACAAATTCCAGCGGCGTAAATACTTCGCCATGGCGGCTCGCTTGAAGGAAACGGACGTCGGCATTATGCACATCCAGGATATCCTGCGTTTTTAATTCAATTTTCCGTGTCCCGAGGCGGAGGCGCAGATTCCAGGCCACAACGAGGTAACTCCCGAACGCTACGGGCAACCCATAGCGTAGAAAGAAGATATTATCCAAATGAGGGAAGAGGTTCGCCTTCATGATCAGGTTGGGCGGTTCTCCATAAGCCATGAAGACCCCGCTTACGGTGGTTATCACCGTGGACACGACCACGGCAAAAATAATGTCCCGCGTTTGCGCACGGCCCAAGGCGAGGATGATCACCAACGTCCGGATCATCAAGCCGATCATCGAAACGCCCCCCAGGAATCCGGAGCAAGCGGCCACTAGGCCCGCTAAAATCGCCACCGTCGGAAGCACTTTTCCTTTCTGTTGGCGGAGGATCATGCCGCTGGCGGTTTCCAGAAGCCGGGTCTGGGCAATGACAGAAACAAAGTAAGTAAGTCCTAAAATAAACAGCATCGTATCGGCATGGATCAGATCTTCAAATCCCTGCAGCGTCAGAAAATGGCGATAGAAGAACCTTCCCGCCACGGCGACATCATTCGCCGCCAGGGCTGATCGAAGGAAGGACTGCGGCCACCAAAGCGGGATGAACGTCCCGATAATAACGAGGCCCATTCCGTAGGTCAGAGCATTCTTGTCAAGCTGGTAGCGGAAAGATCCCAACAGAAAAAGGCCCAGGATCGTCAGGCCCGCTTCGATGGCGATCCAAGCCGGGGACGTGAGGTGTCCCTTTCCTATTATGAAAAAGGCGCAGGCGACGATTACACAGCCGATCAGGAATTTACGCGGCGATAGTTGAATGATGTCCATACATGAAAAATCCCCGAGCGTTGTCGGCTCGAGGACATCATTGTCTCCCGGTGTGAATGCTGAAGTTGCGTTATGCTATTAGAAAGCCTTTCGTCTGTCAACCTGCTGGCAGGCAGACCAAGGCCCTGTCTAAACGGGGTCCAGCAAGGCCTTGCATTGGCCGCAGCGGACAGGCATCCGGATCCCCCGCATGCGCTGCTGCACGCGAGCCTCGCAAGCAGGACAGCGATACGTCAGAAGATAAAAAGCGAACAGGGCGAATAGAATAGCCAGGATGACGATCACGATATGAATCGGATGAACGCCTCGAACCGCGATTCCGAGAAAAGCAATCAACGCAAAACAACCCATGGCCGCCATCACCATGCGCTTCTGCCGCTTCTGAAACGCGCGGACGATTTCGTCAGGATCGGTCAAACGGGTCCGGGAGTCGTTCATGGCTGAATTTTATACAGTATTTTTAAGGATGTTAGGAAGCTTTATTCCAACCGTTCGAATTTTTTATTGACATGCGCAGGGGCCTTCAAGTAATATATCGCCAGTCCAAAGAAGGACTGGAAGTCTTAGACGGCAACGATGCCTCGGCCAATCTACAACGGGCCGGGGTTTTTTCTTGTAAGCACTAATTAAATACACGTGGCGCGCTATAAAAAGGCGGTGCCAAAAAAGGGACAAAGGCGTTCTCAATTCACCGTGGGTGTTTTGAGGGTGCCTTTTTTAATCCACATTAACTACAAGGAGGTTGTATGGGTACAACAAAAACATCAGGTTGGGCAGTGTTCTGGTTCCTCACCGGCTTCATGATCCTGTTTACGCCGACGGTTGGTGCAGGCGTGGTAGGCTTTGTCGCCGGCGCCGCTATGATCACATATTCGGCCGTTTTATTTAAATCGGCCAAAGCGAAGGAGGCATAGGTATGAGACTCGCAGGATTGGGCATTATTCTTGCAGGTTGGGCATTGGCCGTGGGGGGTCTCTTCATCTCGACCTCCAACATGGTGCGGGCAATCATCGCCTGCGCCGGCATCGCCATTTCCCTTTTTGGGAATCTAGGCGTACTGAATGGATACTACTTGGCTCGCGCCAATTGGAAAAGGTAGGGGACGATCATGAAACCAAGAACTTCGACATGTAGATATCTCCTCGGCCTCTGGGCCTTGTTGGGCGTTCTCAGCCTTTCAAGCGTTCTGCGCGCCGCGGATGCACCGGCGGCCCCGGCTCAGGCAGCGGGAACTTCCGGTACAGTCGTATATAACGTAAAAGAGTATGGGGATGCCAATCCCTCCGCCAAGATCGCCGATCAAGGTGATCCAGGCGCGACCCTGACCGGAAACGCCTCTGACGTCCCAGCGGCCGACGCCAAAGTGGGCCTGACCGTGGCCGACATGGCGGCTCAAATAGGACAGAACAAAGTCGCCATCAACTTCGTCTGGACGCTCGTGACCGGCTTCCTGGTCATGTTCATGCAGGCGGGGTTCGCGATCGTGGAAACCGGCCTCTGCCGGGCGAGAAGCGCCAACCATACGATGATGATGAACTTCATGGTGTATGGCTTGGGGCTCTTCGCTTACTGGGTCTGCGGCTTCGCGATCCAAATGGGCGGCTGCGCTCCGGTTGCCAACCTGGGAGGCACTTATTCGCTGAACGCGGAAAAGGTGGTCACCTTGTTTGGAAAACCCTGGGGGCTGTATGGGATGAGGGGCTTCTTCCTGGCTGGCGCGACCTACGACGTCGGTTGCATGGTGCTGTTCCTGTTCCAGATGGTCTTTATGGACACGGCCACGACGATCGTCACGGGCGGCTGCGCAGAAAGGTGGAAATATTCCGCATTCTGCATTTCCACCATCTTCCTGGGGGCGATCACCTATCCGCTCTTTGGAAACTGGGCCTGGGGCGGCGGCTGGCTGTCTCAGCTTGGGGCTAACTTCAGCCTCGGGCATGGCTACTGCGACTTCGCTGGTTCCGGTGTTGTGCATGCGGTCGGAGGCCTCACGGCTCTGGCCTGCGCGATGCAGCTCGGTCCGCGGTTAGGCAAATATACCCGCGACGGGAAGCCGAATGCGATCCCAGGACACGACCTCGTCATCGTATTGACAGGTTGTTTCATCCTGGCCTTCGGTTGGTTCGGATTCAACCCGGGCAGCACGCTGGGCGCTTCCGGCAATGGGTGTCTCCGCATTGGCTCGATCGCGGTCAACACCATGTTGGCCGGATGCACGGGTTCCTTCGCAGCGCTCCTTTACATGTGGATGCGCTATGGGAAACCGGACGCCTCGATGGCCGGAAACGGTCTCTTGGCGGGTTTGGTGGCCATCACGGCGCCGAGCGGTTTCGTCAACACGCTGGCGGCCTGCATCATCGGCTGGGTGGCCGGCATCCTGGTCTGCCTCTCGGTCGAGTTCTTCGACCGGATTCCCAAAGTCGATGACCCTGTGGGAGCCATCTCGGTCCACGGCGTCAACGGCCTCTGGGGTGTGCTTTCCGTCGGTCTCTTTGCCGATGGCAAAAGCAACTACGGCGGCAGCTGGAACGGCGTGACCGGCAACGTGACCGGTCTCTTCTATGGAGACGCTGGACAGCTCGTGGCTCAACTCATCGGCATCGCGACTCTGGTGGGAATCATCTTCACCTTGTCCTTTGTGTTCAATTGGATCGTGGATGTGATGGTGGGTGTGCGAGTCGGTGCGAAGGCGGAGCTGGCCGGACTGGACATTCCCGAAATGGGAGCGTGGTGCTATCCGGAGTTTCAATTAAAGGCGCAAGAGCATAGCTCGTCTTCCGCTCCTGAGCCCGCGTTTGCAAAACACTAAGGAGGATCAAATGACTGGAACAATCGTATTCGGAATCGTTTCCTTGGTGATTTTTGTTATCATCGGGGCAGCAAAATCCGGCAAAAGTATCTGGGACTAAAGTAACGCCTGCTCACGGGGAGGAGCCGGTGAATCGGCTCCTCCCCGGAAAGCGGGTTCAAGCCTATGAAGATGGTCACCTGTATCATCCGTCCGGAAAAGTTGGATGCCGTAACAGCCGCACTCGATAAAGCACACGTCGTGGGAGTGACCCTGACCGATGTCCGCGGCTTCGGTCGGCAGAAGGGCCAGGTGGAACATTACCGCGGCGGGAAATACACCATCCGATTTATTTCAAAAGTGAAGATGGACATCGTCGTGCAGGATGAAGATGTCCCCAAAATTATGAGCGCGATCGAAGGAGCCGCCCGGACGGGGAAAGTCGGAGACGGCAAGATCTTCGTCCTGGACGTCCCCAACGCGATGCGCATCCGTACGGGAGAAAAGGGGACCAGCGCCCTGTGAGTGGGGCGATACAAGCGATGCTCGAACAGGCGGCGGCACAGTTAAAAGAAGGGTCGTATGAGGGGGCTATCGAGGCCTTCTCGGCCTGCCTCCTAGTTGCTCCCCAGGAAGCCTCCGCTTTTCAGGGACGGGCCACGGCCCGGTTCCACATCAAAGATTGGGCCGGGGCGGCTTCTGACTTCAAGCGGGCGAAGGAACTTGATCCGGAAGAGCCGGAGAACTGGCTCGGTCTGGGACTGACGCTCGCGATGCAGAATCAGATTTATCCAGCCATCGAGGTTTTTGAAACGATCCTCCAGAAGCGTCCGGACTATGTCCGCGCCTACATCCAGCTCGGCGTGCTCCATTTTAAATTGGTCGCCATCGCCAAGGGACGGGAGTATCTTCAGAAGGCGCTTAGGCTCCGGCCCACCCTCGCGGAGCGCCAACTGATCGAAACGGCTTTAAAAGAGCAGGATAAACTCGATCAGAAGCGCTATCACCGGCCCGATTTTGAAGCGTTGCGCAAACGGAAGGAAAAGGGAACGGACGCGTCATGACCTATTCCCAGGAAGATAAACAGCGCCTGATGAAGGCGGTCGGCCTCTGGTTGGCCGGGTATGTGGTGGTGGCCGGATTTTTGTATTACCACAGCGCGATTCCGCTCGGCCCGGTACTGATCGCGGGAGCGGCGACCCTGGCCCTCACTATTTTTAAGGCACGGAAACCTTGAACCTGCTACGGCGGTTTTAGTAGGATTCCGTGTCCTTCCGTCGCAGTAACCCACACTAAACCAAAAAGACGGCCAAATCGCCCAAAGCGGTGATTGAAATGGCACGTGAAGCAGGCTGCCAGGTTGTGGACTACAAGTTCATGGACCTGCCCGGCACGCTGCAGCACATCAGCTACCATATCGACGGGCTCAAAGAGAGCACCTTCGAAGACGGCATCGGATTTGACGGCTCATCGATCCGCGGCTTCCAGGCGATCAATGAGTCGGACATGTTGCTGATGCCCGATCCTGAGACCGCCGTGGTCGATCCCTGCTGCAAGACACCGACCTTGTCGATGTTCTGCAACATCGAAGACCCCACCACTCGCAAACCGTATTCCCGCGATCCCCGGTACGTCGCCCAGAAGGCCGAGCAGCATCTGGTTAAGACCGGAATCGCAACGCAGTGCTTCTTCGGCCCTGAAGCCGAGTTCTTTATTTTCGACGGTATCCGCTTCGACCAGAACCAGCACGAAGGCTACTATCACATCGACTCCGCGGAAGGCGCGTGGAACTCCGGCCGGGACGAGAAGCCGAACCTTGGCTTCAAGCCCCGTTACAAGGAAGGCTACTTCCCGACCCCGCCGACCGACAGCCTGATGGAATTCCGCACCCAGGCGATGCTGCGCATGCGCGAGATGGGCGTCAATATCGAGCTCCATCACCATGAAGTAGCCACCGCCGGTCAGGGCGAGATGGGCGTGGGCGTGAAGACCTTGGTCTCCGCCGCCGACCAGATTACCCTCTACAAATACGTGCTCAAAAACGTCGCCCGCGAGCATTTCAAGGTGTGCACGTTCATGCCCAAGCCGATTTTCGGTGATAACGGCAACGGTATGCACTGCCACCAGAGCTTGTGGAAAGACGGCGAGCCGCTGTTCTATGACAAGAAGGGCTACGCGCTGACCTCGCAGATGTGCCGCTGGTACATCGGCGGTCTCTTGAAGCACGCGCCGGCCTTGTTGGCGATCACCTCGCCGACGGTCAACTCCTATCGCCGCCTGGTCCCTGGGTTTGAAGCCCCGGTGAATCTGGTGTACTCGGCCCGCAATCGCTCCGCGATCTGCCGGATCCCGGTGTACTCCACGCTCCCGAAGACCAAGCGCGTGGAATTCCGCGCTCCGGACGCGACGTGCAACCCCTACCTAGCCTTCGCCGCCATGTTGATGGCCGGTCTAGACGGGATCAAGAACAAAATCGACCCGGGCCAACCCTCCGACTTCGACCTGTTCGAGGCGTCTGAGGAAGAACTCGCCAAGATCAAGACCGTGCCGGACTCGCTCCAAGGCGCGCTCGCGGCCCTCGAAAAGGACCACGACTTCCTGATGCAAGGCGACGTCTTCACCCAGGACTTGCTGGACACCTACGTCAACTACAAAAGGACCAAGGAAATCGACTACATCCGCCTGCGGCCACATCCCGCGGAGTTCCAGCTGTACTTTGACGCCTAATCAGCTCTAGGTGTCATTCCCCGCGGTCACTGGCGGGGAATCCCACAAATCCACACACAAAGCCCCTGGGACTACCTCCCGGGGGCTTTACTTATCACTTGACTTATACTTTACTAATGATTAGACTTCCGTTGTGCCCTATTCGCCTCTCTTCAGCATCCCTCCCGAAGTCTTAAAGCTTCTGGAGGAGATCAATGTCCTCCATACCCGCATCCAAGAGGCGGCCGTACGTCTTCCCTGGGTCCCTACCGCGTTGGAACGGGACACCCTTACGCGCACAGCACACGGATCGACTGCCATCGAAGGAAACCCGCTAACACTTAAGGAGGTTCAGTCCGTCATGGGGGGGACATCCCCTTCCAACGCATCGCGACGCTCTGTCCAAGAAATACGCAATTCGGTCGCTGTGATGCGCTATATCCAGAAACATTCCCGCCTTCTCCGGATTCGGGAAAAGGACGTATTAAAAATCCATACCTTACTGGGACAAAAGGAGGCTCTCGATCGGGGGCCTATCGGTTATTACCGGCCCTATGCGGTTCGGGTGGGAGATCATCTGGCTCCGTCGGCGGCGGACGTGCCCCGGTTGATGCAGGACCTGCTCGCTTGGGTCAACCAGGAGGGGCCGCGCTGGCCGGCGGTCATTAGCTCGGCGGTTCTGCATTTTCGCTTTGAATGGATCCACCCCTTTGGCGACGGCAACGGCCGGGCCGGCAGGGCCCTGGCGACCTGGGAGTTATACCGAAGGCATTTTGATACGCATCACATCTTTTCCATCGATGAAGTCCTCTGGAACCAGCGTGTGGATTACTATGCCGCCCTGCAGCAAGCGCAAAAAGAACCTGGCCAGGACTTAACGTGCTGGATCGAATTTAGCAGCCGCGCGCTGCGGTCTGCGATGGAACACACCTGGCAGCGCATCCTGCGGCTTCAAGCGGGAGGTAAGCGGAAACCGTTGACGTTGACGCCTAGGCAAGAACAACTGCTTTCTCTGCTCCGGGAAAAACATTTGCACATCGCCGAAATCCAAAAAGCGCTCGGGGTAACCAAACCGGGTGCCCATCATATACTCAAGCCCCTGCTTGAAGCCAAATGGGTCCTGCGCGAAGGCGGACATCGGACGGGCGTGTACAAGGCCGTCTAACAACACCTCCATGACTGACAGCGAATCGAACTTGGACGCCGCTTTGAAAAGGGCTGCGACCAATCCCGCCGAGCGGCCGGGCTTTTACAAGATCCTTCTGAACGCGTTTGTGGTTGCCTGGGGTGAGGCCGATCCGCTGACGGGACATCTGCGGCTGAAGGGGATTACCGTAGAAGGCCAGAAGCGATTGCCCTTCTTTACGTCGCTGGAGAAATTAGAGGCGTTTGCGGGAGCGGGCGCGCCCTACGTGCAGACCCCGGCGCGAGCCCTCTTTGAAGCGATCAAGACAGGCGATGGATGGATTTTAAACCCCGGATCTCCCCACGGTGTCTCGCTGCCCCCGGAACAGATCGCCGCGCTGCTCGCTGATCCCGACTTCAAATAAAGCATCCTTCTCAGCAACAGATCGCAACAAACCATCTAGCCAATCGCTTTCTAAACCTGTATCCTATTCGCATGAATCAATTGGGTAAACGGCTTGCACTGCGTTATTCTGTCTATGGGCTTGTTACAGCCCTTTTTATGCTCTTCCTCATGGGGCGGTTTTCAGCCGTGGAGGCCATCGTTCTAAGATTCTGGCCCGTTTGCGTTGCAGGCGCCGGGCTGATCTTGACATTGGCATGGCTCTTAGGCGGTTTTGCTGAATCTTACGCACTACGCACGCAAAGACCTTGCGGTGCCGGGATCGCCTTGGCATCCGCCGTTTTTGTGATCGGAAGCGCTCTTGGGCTTTTGGTGAATGTGTGGTTTAACCGTGAAAATACTTTCTTTCACACTATCAACTACGATTTTGATGGCTATTTTTTCAAACCCTTTCTCGCTTTAATGATGTACGGCGTCGGCCCGGCCATCTATTTGGGATACCGATGGGGAAAAGCCTTATCCCGGCATGGAGCCTGACAATTATTGCGGGGTCTGACCCAACGGAGCACGGGATGTATCCGTCAACGGATAATTTAAAACCATTTATAATAAGTTGTTTTGGTTCCGATCGGGGGACCTTTGATGTGTCCTAGAGGCTATCTCCTGCTCCTTTTGCTCTTGGGAGTCAGTCCGGGGTGGGGGGAAGGGCAGAAGCCACCGGAGAAGAAGCCGGTGAAGACCGTGGAGTCGCATCCGGTGCGGGATTTGAAAGAGGGCACGGACAAAGCGCTCAACGATATCGACCGTGGTATCCATAAGGCCATTCCCGCGGTCAAAGAAGGCGCCGAGAAGGCCCTGGACGCCGTAGACCAAGGCGTGCACAAAGTCCTCGCCCCCAAGAAGAAATAATCCCCCTTCAGCTCCCCAAAACAGTATCCTTTCGGAATGCGTAGAGGGAAGCACTATAGAGGAGAATAACCATGGCAGACTGGAATGACGAAGATCAGGTAAGCGTGGAATTAAAAAAGATTTTGAAACATTCAGGCGTATTCCTGTGGGTCGTGGCTGGCTTGGCCACCCTGATGATCCTTTTATCCAGTATCGTTTTTATTCCGGCGGGCCATGAAGGGGTTAAATTCAATGTGCTCACAGGGCGCATCTCCGGCACGACCTTGAAACAGGGCTGGGAGCTACGTTTGCCCTACATCACACGGGTGGCCATTTATGACTGCCGCCGTAAAGATTACACCATGTCCGCCAACTACAACGAGGGACAGTATAAAGGCCAATCGGACACCAACTGGTCCCCCACCGCCGATGCAATGCGGTCGGTCTGGACATGACCGTCTGGTACCGGATCCCCACCAACACGGCCGGAAAGGTCTATCGCAATCTCGGTGATCAGGCATGGTGTGAGGAGCATGTCATCCGTCCGATCATCCGAAATGCGATTCGTCTGGTTGTCGCGAAGTACTCGGCGCCGAAAATATACGGACCCAAACGTACCGAAATACAGGAGAAGGTCAAAGAATTAATTGCGAAATCATTTACGGATGATGGCTATTTTATTCTGGACGGAGACGGCGTCTTCCTGAGAGATGTCCATTTAACGGAATCCTATCAGCACAGCATCGAAGAAAAAGTTGCTGCCCAACAGGCCATTTTGAGAAAGCAATATGAAGTGGAACAGGCCAAGCAGGAGGCCCTCGCCATACGCATCAAAAATGATGCGCTGTCTTCGGCGAAGAGCTACCTCCAGCTCCGCACGATTGAAATGTTGGAGAAAAAAGATTTCAAGGTCATGGTCGTCCCCCAGAGCCAAGGGCTGATCCTGAATCTGCAGGACACCCAAACCCGCTAACCAACCGCTACCCAACGCTAAGCGCGCTACATGCTTAGCGATCTGACCCAACGGAAACATCTTATGGCCTTACAGGGTCTTGCAAGCCGTACGTTCATCTGATAAACACAGCATGCCATGGCCAACAAACCTGTCCGGAGAATACGCATCCTTTTCATTGATGATGACGGTAGCATCCGTATCTTTGCGGCTGTAATGTTCAAGGACGCGCTGTTTGACATCCGCGTCGCCGCCGATACCCGGGAGGCGGATAATTACCTGAAGAAAGGTACGTTTGATGTGATTGTCTGTGATGTCATGATGCCGGGCGAAGACGGGATTCAGTACTGCAACCGACTTAAGCAAGCGGGCCAGGCTATTCCGTTTATCTTTCTCAGCGCAGTCGGCACCCCCGATTCGGTGAACCAGGGGCTGGCGGCAGGGGCCAATGCCTACTTTATCAAACCCTTCGATGCCCGGGAACTCCAGAAGAGAATTGTCGACATGGTGATGCCCTCCCTCGGTGATCACAAATCCCTTTCGGATCCAAACGACACCAAAAAACGCACGAATTGGTGGAACCGCTGAATGCTTTTCAAAAGTCACTAGCCTTCCGCTCCCCAAAACGCTATTCTTGAGGTATGAAAAAGGTCACCTTCCTTCTGGCCAGTGTCATTCTCGCCTCCTCCCAAGCCTATTCCGCTTCCCCTGAAAGTCCCACTCCCTATACTTTGCAGGTCATCTCGATGTCTAAAACCGAGCCGATCGAATTCATTTATACGGTAGGACGCGTCGGATTCCGAACCCTGGCGGATCTTCGTAACTTCATCCAGACGATGCCAAAAGGCTCTGTATTGCGATATGCGCCTTCCTGTAGAACGTGGAGCGGAGAACCCCTCCGCACAGATAAAGAGATCCAAGCCCTCAGAGCTTTCTGTCAGGATCATGGCATCGTGTTCCAATTTATCCCCGCTGGATGATGGGAAGGAATCGGGCCATTGAGCACGCGGATGGCATGTTTGCGGTGACAGCCATACGTTTTGCAGAATTCGTCCAAGATGCGCTTCTTTTCGGCACGGTCAGCCAGGTGATAGCGTGGATAGACGGTTTTCATATATTCCCACTTGGCAGCTGGGCTCATCGATTCCTCCTGGATCCCTGCTGAGGCTTCGGTAACATTTCGATGATTTGACGATCCTAGTTTCGGTAACATTTTGGATGATTTGATTCGCGCTCTAGCCAACTGCTCCCCAAAGCGCTATCCTTTCGGCATGAAAAAGGCTGCGGGGGTTCTAATCACTCTAGGTTTTTTAGTCGGGTGTGCAGGAGGGGGCGGGTCGTCTCACAATCCACCGAAAGTCATTCTGGCCGGGCAACCGACGGCGTTGGAGCTGGAGGTCTCGGTGTGGGGAACTGGTTCGGGGAAAATGACTTCACGCTATCAGGATGTCACCTGCGTCTATCGGGTGGTTGGAGATCCCCATTTCGTTTCACTCAGGATGGTTCCAACAAAAACATTTGATTCAAAACCTCCCGAGAATCGCCGGGGGATATATCGGTGCACATTGCCCCCGTTTCCAAAAACGGCCAAAGCGGTCGAATATTATTTCGAATTGAAGTTTGATGGGTCCTTTCAGACCCGACCAGCCGTCACCGTTCCGATCATCTCCCATCCGAAGCTTCGGGGGTCAGACCCAACGGAGCAAATTAAACGTTTAAATTATTAGTCGACTAATAAAACGGCTAACGGTGCCTGGCACCTTGACCGGAAGATTTGGAAAGTGAGAATCGAGATCAGAAAGGACCTTACCCCCATGGCGACTAAGGAAGAGTATCAAGCGAAGATGGAAGCGCAATTGAAGGACGTGGCAGCGAAGTTGGCGGATCTGATGGCCAAAGCGGAAAAGGCGACGGCGGACGCGAAAGTTCAGTATCAGGAGCAGATCAGGGCGGTGCGGGCGAAGCTCCATGAAACCCAGGGGCGGCTGCAGCAAGTGAAGGCCTCGAGCGGAGAGGCGTGGGAAGCCTTGAAGGACGGAACGGAAAAGGCCTGGGGGGAACTACGCAGCGCGGTGGACAACGCCCTATCCAAACTACGCTGAGTCATTGCACCTTAATGGTATCCTCTCGATATGCGGTCCAGCATTTCATTGCAAGATTTGGGTTGGGGCGAGCCGTTTAAATCGGCGTTTGAAGCGCGGTCGGCGGACGGAGAGCTTCCCGGTCGAGTCGTGGAAGAACAGCGCGGGGCTTATGTGGTGCAAACGGAAGCCGGCGAGTGGCTGGCTCGCATTTCAGGCCGGATGCGGCATACGGCGGCGCGTCGGATCGACTTTCCAGCGGTGGGCGATTGGGTGACTCTTAAAATCCGTCCCGCTGAAAAGACAGCAACGTTGTTGGCGATTCTGCCGCGTACGAGTATTCTGTCCCGCAAAGCCACCGGTCACGAATCCGATGACCAGCTCATCGCAGCCAATTTGGACACCGTTTTTATCGTCACCTCTCTGAACAAAGACTTCAGCCTCCGAAGGTTGGAGCGCTACCTGACGTTGGTCTCCAACAGCGGCGCCGTGCCGGTGATCCTCCTGAGCAAGTCGGACTTGGTGCCCGATCCCGACGCTCTCCTACGCGACGTACAGGCGTTGGCGGCCCCTGGGCTGGCTGTATTCGCCGTGAGTGCGATCACGGGATTCGGCCTCTCGGCGCTGACACCTTTTTTAAAAAAAGGCGAAACGGTCGCGCTGATTGGATCCTCGGGGGTGGGAAAATCGACGCTCATCAACAGGCTCTCCGGCTCCGATCGCCAGGCGGTGCAGCCGGTCCGAGCCGGTAACGACGGCGGCCGCCATACGACCACGTTTCGTCGTCTGGTTCCGCTGCCGCAAGGAGGCCTTTTGATCGACACGCCTGGAATGCGCGAGCTCCGGCTCACGGAAACCCACGGTGTGGCTGACACCTTTGCCGACATCCTGGCGCTGATCGAACTCTGCCGGTTTGGTAATTGCCGGCACCGTACCGATGCGGGATGCGCTGTTCAAACCGCGATCCAAGAGGGCCGTCTCTCGCCGGACCGCTATGCGCATTACCTCCAGCTGGGGAAAGAATCCGACGATCTGTCCCTCCAACGTGAAACCGAAGCCGACGCTAAAGCCAATGAGAAGTTCAAAAAAACACAAGCCGACTACAAACGGGAACGGCAAAGAGACTGACTCCCCCCAAACACACTATTTCGATCTTGATATTCTGCTCACCGGGCCGCCTTCCCTTCCGTTCCCTCTGCAATGCGTTAGGATCAAACGCTTAAGATCTGTCGTGTTTTTACTCATCATCAATCTAACGCCCGGTTCTGAACCGTCACGTTATCGCCGGGCTTAAGATCCTCCAGCGCGTATTCATGCTCGTGCTTAAACAGGCCTACCGTCGTACGCGTCACCGGGACGCCGATGTAGTCATTGTCCTTATCCAGCTTCAGTTCCAGGAAATGGCGTTCGGGATAAACCTGCCTCACTTCGCCGTGCAAGACACGCCAACGCAAAACCGGGGAGGGCGGGGTGGTGTTAACCACTTGAACCGGACCCGGAACAACGACCGCCGTTTGATCGGCGGCGGCCACTGCGGCAAGGGCTAGACCAGCAAGCAGCAAGTACGTGGATTTCATAAGGGGCCTCCTAAGCGCTCCTTCTATTAGATGGCCCGCCCCCAGGCGCCGTTACGCCCTTTTTGCCTTCTGCTCCCCCCAAAACGGTATCCATTTATTCTGGGAATAGCTTAGGGGTCAGTAGACGGGGATGTGGGCGAGAACGAGAAGGTACTGGATCGTCTGAAGGAGCATCCCTAAAAGCATGACGGCCACACCTATCGCGGCGACCCGCCGCGCGGGTAGATTATCCGCCCAGTATTCGATGAACGGGCTAAAGGTCGTGACGAGGAAACTAACCAAGGCGGCCGCAAACCCCACATAGATCCCGAATGCCACGAAATGAAGCGTTTGCGCTTGAAGCAGCCCGGCCAGAACGCCCCCCGTTCCGACCGCAACGCCTCTCCAGATCGACGCTAGTAAGCGATGCTTCGACAACACCGGTCGGGTGTGAGAGCGGTAATCGAACGTCGGTGCGTAGCCGTTTCGGTAGACGAGATACAACCCGGCGGCGCTGAACCCGCCAAACGCCAGAGCAAATTTCCAACCGTACGGATGGAGAGACGCCAACGCGATGACCGCGCCGCGCGCGGCGCCTAACGAGGGCAGATGGTGCAGGGGGGAACTGCCGAACTTCCTTTGATGGCGCACGATCCGCATGTTTTCCAACGAAAGGATCACGCCCAGGCCAAGGCCGGCGACGATCCCGAACCAGGGTCCCAGAAAAAACCAGTAACAGGCGGTGAACATCAGGCTGTAGCTGACGGTCCGGGTCAATAAGTTCATCGGACCGGTCTGCCCGCCCAGGATTTCGTACGCCCAGTAGAGGCTGCCGAGTACCGCTAAAAAATTGCCGGCGGCGCCGCACCACGCCAGTTCGCGGGTCGTCACGATCACATTCGCAGGCCACATCACGACGGGTATTGTAGCACCGGTTACTGTAACCAAGCGCCTCCAGTGCGATTCTTGTAACCTCGCGCACCGTTTCAACGTCTCGTAGATGGATCGTCATATTTATGTTTTTGTTGGACCCTTGCCAACGGCTTAACTTGATCGGCCGGCACACGTGGAGCCGGATCGTGTGGTTTCGTTTTCGGCAGAATTTTGGCTTTCGTACGCAGCTGCGCAAGACCTTTGGGCAGACTCGCCTTGGCGATGCGTCTCGCTATAGCGTAGGACACTGGGTTCGGGTCCAGGATCAGGAGACGATCAAGCGTACGTTGGATACGCAATCCCGGCTGCGGGGATTGCTGTTTCTTCCTTATCAGTGGGCTTATTGCAGGAAGGTCTATCGGGTGCAGCGGGTCGTCCGCAGCCTCATCGATGACGAAGGCATCTTCCGGCCGGTCTCACGCACGATTCTCTTAGAAGGGGTCACCTGTCCGTCAGAACCCGGGGAAGAAGGGTGCGGCCGCGACTGTCCCTTGATGTTCCGGGACGAATGGGTTGAGCCCGCGGAAGCTCCGGCGGATGTTGCTCCTGCGCCAGAGGTGGAACCAGAGAACGGTACCGTTTATGTTCGTGTTCGCTCGGCTCAGGAAATTAAAGCGTCCCTGGATGGAAATGGGAAAAGGGAAGGTTTGCTGTTTATGCCGGAGATGTACCATTGGGCGGGGATGCGATTCCGCGTAGCGCGTAAGATTTCGGCGGTGTTTGAGG
>WNFI01255062.1_pt1 | contig 15871 bp, 17 predicted proteins | sample 5400471 | NCBI WGS metagenome assembly WNFI01 (sample SAMN13153348, study PRJNA577476) | soil metagenome | isolation source: 100 cm saprolite on Douglas fir-dominated hillslope | place: USA:California | collected 2013-09-17 | reverse complement strand
CGGCCGTCGGGCAGCCGCTCGCGCGCGATATTGCCCAGGACGAACTCCCGGTACAGGAACTGACGGCATTTCTCCAGGTACATGCGATCGGACATTTGCCCGATCAGGTCGGCGGTGCCGACCAGGCAGCCGACCAGGCGGTCCTTCGGGTCGGCGACGTGGATGTCCTCGATTTCCATCTCGTAGCCGGTGAAGTGCACCAGCTGCGCCGCGACCGCAACCTCGGCGGAGAACCCCAGTCGGGGCAGGTAGGCGGATATGAAGTCGGCGCTGCGGCTGACGTGGATCTTGGTGAACACCGCGCCGTTCTCGACTTCGGCCTCCGACCGCCGCTTCATGTACCCCGCGTCGTGGAGCAGCGCCACTAGCACGCCGAGCATGGCACGCCGCGCGCCAAGCTGGTCCGGCGCCGCGCAGCTGCGCTCGTGGCCGTCGATCAGGCGCGCCATGGCGAGCGTGACGTCGAGCGAATGCCGGATGTCGTGATACAGCGTGTCGCAGGCGAAGTAGCCTGGAAAGCTGCCTTCGAACAGAGCGCGGAAGTCGTCGAAGCCGCGCGCCAGCCGATTGAGGTTTTCTCCAGGGTAGCGGACGGCGAAAAGGGCGAGGACCGCGTCGCGGACCCGCTGCGGATCCTCGACATTTATGCGGTTCGTGACGTCGTTCTGGTTTAGTCGGTCTTGCATGGCGCGCCCGTTGCGTTCCCCTTGCCGCGCAGGCACACAACCCGACTGCGATTATTCTCCCGGGTCGTGCGGGAGGCAAGGAAAGCGCGCTGTTTACGCGCCGAAACCCGGCCGGGCCGGCAGCCATTCCTCTGGGCCCCGGGTTGCCCCGGGGCTCTAGCCACCTACCCGCAAGCTTCGGCCGAGCCGGCCTCGATCGCCTGCCTATTTGGTGTTGCTCCGGATGGAGGTTGCCGCGTTTCACCCCTCGGCTTTGGGCCGAGGACTCGTCTCTGTGGCCCTGTTCGTCACGTCGCCGTGCCAGGGGGTTACCCTGCATCCCGCTCTGCGGAGCCCGGACTTTCCTCTATGCCGCCGCAAAAACCGGCGGACAGCGGCTGCCTGGCCGACTCCCGGCCGCAATTTTACCGCCTGCGAGCGCGCAGGAGTATGCTTTCCGCATGCGAAGACGCCTGTATTTTCTGCTGCCCGATGTGGAAAGCGCGCGGCGCACCGCGGACGACCTGCTCCTCGCGCGCGTCGAGGACCGCCACATGCACTTTCTCGCCCGGCGCGGCACCGACCTCGGCGAGCTGCACGAGGCGAGCTACCTGTTCAAGACCGACCTGCTGCATGGCGCCGGCATCGGCCTCCTGCTCGGAGGCATCGGCGGCCTGATCCTTGGCGCCATCATCGTCGCCTACCCGCCGGCGGGCACCAAGCCTCAGCTGGTCGCCGTGCTGATCGCCGCCATCGTCGGCGGCGTCCTGGGCGCATGGATGGCAAGCATGGCGGCGGCCGCGGTGCCCAATTCGCGGCTCAAGGCTTTCCAGAAGGAGATCGAGCAAGGCAAGATGCTGCTGATGGTCGACGTGCCCTACGGCCGCGTGGAGCAGATCCGGGAGGTGGTGTTGTCGCGCCACCCGGAGGCGGTGGCCGGCGGACAGGCTTCGCGCTATCCGGCGTTTCCGTAGGCGCGCGGAGAATCGCGCCGGACGCGCGCAGAATCGCGCCGGAACGGCCGGAAATAGCGCGTGTCGTCGTAAAATTCCGGTCTGTCGTTTCCCGGGAACCATCCCGGGTAGCCGAAGATGGGGACGGGCGCCAGCTCGCGCGGCGTAGCTTGCGTCGAGCGCTGCGCAAGCCATGCGGCCGCCTGCGCGTCCATGTCGGCGTCCGGCGCAACGAAAAGGGCCTTGCAGGTGATGCCGGGCCACGGATCGAGCGCCTTCTCGAGGACCGCGTGGCCGAGGACCGAGATGCGCATCGAGCGCAGAACGCGCCTGCGATGCTCCCAGAACAGCTCCTTCCAGCGAAAGCCGCGCAGCATGTCGAGCAGCTCGGTGTCCGCACAGGCGACGATGGCTCCGCCCTCGTCGAACAGCGTCAGCAGGTCGCGCAGGCGGCCGCGACGGCCGTGCTCGTGCGGGATGCGCGCGACGTGCATGGCGTTGATGCGCGCTTTGGTCCGCGGGAAGGCGAGCCAGGCGAGCGCGTTGAACAGGTCGTGCAGGCTTTCCGGCCGCGTCTCGACGCAACCCGACTCGAACACGCGGACTTCATAGCAGGCGTCAGCGGCGCCGGGCGGCACGAAGCGCACCGGCCGGCCGCTTTCGGTGCGCAGCTCCGCCGCGTCGGCAAGCGCGTTCAGATGGCCGAGAGTCGGGCCGCCCGCGGCTTGCAATCGCAGGTGCCACGCCCTGAGCGGGTCGAAGACCGGCTGTCTTAGAGAAGCTTCCAGGGGATCGTTTCCCCGGCGCGAAGCGGCACCACCTCGTCGCGGCCGAACTTGAGGCGCGCGGGTGCTTTCCATGCTTCGCGCACGAGGGTGATGCTATCCCGGTTGAGGGGAAGCCCGTAGAACTGGGGCCCGAACACGGAGGCGAAGCCTTCGAGCTTGTCGAGCGCGCCGGCCTCCTCGAAGGCGATGGCGTAAAACTCGATGGCCGCGTGCGCGGTGTAAATGCCGGCGCAACCGCAGGCCGTTTCCTTGGCGCGCCGCGCGTGCGGCGCGCTGTCAGTGCCGAGGAAAAACTTGGGGCTGCCCGACGCCGCGGCCTCGACCAGCGCGTCGCGGTGCTCCTCGCGTTTCAAAACCGGCAGGCAGTAGTGGTGCGGGCGGATGCCGCCCATGAAAAGCGCGTTGCGGTTCATGAGCAGGTGGTGCGCGGTGATCGTCGCCGCGATGTTCGGACCGGTGACCTCGATGTATTGCACCGCGTCTCGAGTGGTGATGTGCTCGAGCACGACCTTGAGCTGGGGAAAGCGATCGACGGTGGGGCCGAGGACTTCCTCGATGAAGGCCTTCTCGCGGTCGAAAATGTCGATCGCAGGGTCGGTCGATTCGCCATGGATCAACAGCGGCATGCCGACTTCCGCCATTTTTTCGAGGGCGTGGAAGCAGCGTGACAGGCGCGTGACGCCTTCGTCCGAATGAGTGGTCGCGCCGGCCGGATACAGCTTCACGCCGAATACGTGCCCCGAGCGCTTGGCGAGCGCGATTTCCTCGGGTGGCGTGTCGTCAGTAAGGTACAGCGTCATCAACGGCTCGAAGGCCGCGCGCGGTGGCAGCGCGCGCAGGATGCGCTTGCGGTAATCGAGCGCCTGCTGCGTCGTGCGAACGGGGGGCTTCAGGTTCGGCATGACGATGGCACGGGCGAAGCGCCGGGCGCTGTCGGCGAGCACCGAAGCCATGGCAGGTCCGTCGCGCAGGTGCAGATGCCAGTCGTCGGGGCGCTTCAGTGTGAGTCGGTCCATCGGCTGAATTCTACTTGGCGCGCTCGAGCGCCTTGCGGTACAGGACGCTCCTTGGAATCCCGGTAATGCGCGCAGCGAGCCGCGCCGCCTCGCTTGGCGCCAAAGCCTCCAGCAGCGCTTCGAGTACCCGTTCGGCCTCCAGAGTCTGTGCGGGCCTGGACTCGCCCGGCGCGAGCACCAGCACGAACTCGCCTTGCTGGCGATGCGAATCGGCGAGCAGCCAGTCCCGCGCTTCGCCGAGCGGAAGTCGCGCCACGTCCTCGAATTTCTTCGTCAGCTCGCGGGCGATCACCACTTCGCGCGCCGCGCCGAAGCGCTCCGCCAGGTCCTCGAGCGTTTCGAGCACGCGGTGCGGCGCTTCATACAGGATCACAGGCCAGGGCAAGTCGAGGCCCCCCAGCGCCTTGCGGCGCGCCGAGCGGCTCGCGGGCAGAAATCCCGCAAAAAGAAAGCGCTCTGCCGCGAACCCCGACGCCGAGAAGGCCGCCACCGCCGCGCTCGGCCCGGGAATGGGAATGACGCGGATGCCTGCACGATGCGCCTGCTCGACGAGCAGCGCGCCGGGATCGGACAACGCGGGCGTGCCGGCATCGCTGATCAACCCCACATTCTTGCCTGCGTGCATGGCCTGCAGCAGCTTGCCGGCGGTGGCGCGCTCATTGTGCTCGTGCAGCGCAACCGTGTGCCCCAAGATGGCGTGCCGCGCGAGGAGCGTGCGGCTGGTTCGCGTGTCCTCGCAGGCGATCAGGTCCGCCGCGCGCAGCGCTTCGATCGCGCGCGGGCTGGCGTCGCCCAGGTTGCCGATCGGCGTGGCGACGACATAGAGGCTGCCTGGGATCATCCGGTCAACGGGGGCTCGCGTAGGTTCGTTAAGCCTGCCATGAACTGGGCTGGGGCGCGAGCCGAGGACCTTTGTGCAAACCTGCTGAGGGCAGCAGGCTTGCGGCTGATCGAGCGAAACTGGCGCTGCCGGCTGGGGGAGATCGATCTCATCGCCGAGGAGAGTGGCACGCTGGTGTTTGCCGAAGTCCGCATGCGCCAGAGCGGCAACTACGGCGGCGCTGCCGAAAGCGTGACGCTGGCGAAGCGCGCCCGCTTGCTTGCCGCGGCGCGCCTCTACCTGTCCGGACGTCGGGACGCGCACTGCCGCTTCGACGTGTTTCTCATCGACGGCGTCGCAGGGCAGGTGCAGTGGATCCGGAACGCGTTTGGCGAGTAGCGTTGCTCGCTGCCTTGCTCGCCGCGGGCCCGGTGCGCGCCGACGAACGCGTGCCGAGCGTGCGCTTGCTGGTGCAGAGCTCTCCGCTGGCGGGTTTCCGGTATCACGCCGCCGCGGAAGTATGGGATCGACTGCGGGTGGGCGACGCCCTCGAGCTGCGTCGCGAGCCGGACAATCCTCATGATCCCGGCGCCGTGAGTATCGCGTGGCGCGGCCGCAAGCTGGGCTACGTGCCGAGGCGCGAAAATGCGGCGCTCGCATGGGGCCTGGACCGCGGCGAGCCGCTGCGCGCGCGCATCAGCCGCCTCGCGCCCCATCCCAATCCGGCGCGTCGCGTCGAGTTCGAGGTCTACTTCGAGTAGAATGGAAAACATGGGGCACGCGGAGCAGAACGCGGCACTCTCGGCGCGCGTGGCCGCGCACTTTGCCGAGAGCGCGAATCTCAAATTGGCCGCATCGCAGCCGAGCGCCCGCCGCTCGCGGCGGTGGCTCTGACGACGGACAGCTCGACCCTTACGTCGATCGCGAACGACTATACCTACCAGCAGGTCTTCTCCAAGCAGTTGCGGGCGATTGGCCGGCGGGGGGACGTGCTGCTCGCCATCTCGACCAGCGGCAACTCCGGCAACGTGCTCGAGGCGATCGGGGCCGCGCACGAGCTGGGGGTGCGCGTCATCGCGTTGACCGGGAACGGCGGCGGCAAAGTGGCCTCCCTGATCAAGGCCGACGACGTGCACATCTGTGTGCCGCATCGAAACACCGCCCGGATCCAGGAAGTCCACCTGCTGGTGCTGCACTGCCTGTGCGACGGCATCGATTTCCAGCTGTTCGGCGCAAAAGGATGAAGGCCCGGACGGGGCTGGCGCTTGCCGTCATGGCGAGCGCGGCGCTGCTGCAGGGCTGTGAGCTGGCACTGATCGGCGCCGGTGCCGGTGCCGCTTACTCTACGATCGAGGACCGCCGCTCCTCGGGCACGCAGCTCGATGACGACGCGATCGAGCTGCGCGCCGGCAGCCGTATCGTCGATCGCTTCGCCGACAAGGTCCATGTGAACGTTGCCGCGTTCAACCGCGCCGCGCTGATCACGGGCGAGGTTCCGGATGAGACGGTGCGCGCCGAAGTGGAAAAGATCGTGCAGGGAGTGCCAAACGTCCGCGGCGTGACCAACGAGGCGCAGCTGGCCCCGGTCACTTCGTTTGGCGAGCGCACCAACGACTCGCTCATCACTGCCCAGGTCAAGACGCGCTACCTCAGGGCGAATGCGTTCAACCCTGTGCACGTCAAGGTGGTGACGGAAGCGAGCGTGGTGTATCTGATGGGCGTGGTGACCGAGCGCGAGGCTGACGACGCGGTCGACATCGCGCGCACCACGAGTGGCGTACGCAAGGTGGTGAAGATCTTCGAATACTGCAAGGCGACTGACCAGGTCTGCCGCCCCCATCCGAGTCCGCCGGCCGAAAAACCGAAACCCGCGGCTTGATCGCGTGCAGGTTTCAGCGCCGGCCTACGAATCCAAGATCCGCGCTCCACGCGAGCTCGACCGCTGGAGCGCGCAGCTGCCGCGGCCGCTGGTCTTCACGAATGGCGTGTTCGACATCCTGCATCGCGGCCATGTCGCCTATCTCGCGCGCGCCCGCGCGCTGGGCGCGGCGTTGCTCGTCGCGCTGAACAGCGATGCCTCTGCCAGGCGTCTGGGCAAGCCGGGAGAGCGGCCGATCAATGCGCTCGAAGATCGGCTTGCGGTCATCGCCGCATTGTCGATGGTCGACGCGGTAACGTGGTTCGAGGACGATACGCCGGCGCAGCTGATTGCCGCGTGCCGGCCGGAGGTGCTGGCAAAGGGCGGCGACTGGCCAGCCGAGCGCATCGTCGGCGCGAAGGACGTTCTTGCGCGCGGCGGGCGCGTAGTGTCGATCCCGTTCGAGCACGAGCGCTCGACGACGGCGCTCCTGCAGCGCATCCGCGGCGCTAAAGCCTGAGCTGGTAGCACACCGCGCCGGGCGTCGGCGCGGCGAGATACGGCGCGAATTCCTCGCGTGGACGATATTGGCCATATACTATTCTTCCATGCGCCTCCATCAGCTCAAAGTGGACTACGACGCCGAGCAGGACCGGCTGCTGATGCTGGTGGCGACCAGCGAGGGCGTGGAGTTGCGGCTTGCGCTGACGCGCCGCTTCGTCAAGCTCTTGTGGCCGCTTCTGGTCAAGCTGGCCGAGGAAGCGAGCCCCCGCATCCGCACGCAGGCCAGTCCGGAAGCGCGCAAGGCGCTGCTCGGATTGGAGCACGAGCACGCGGTGTCGAAGGCGGACTTTTCGAAGCCTTACGACGCGGTGCCGAGCGCGACCCCGCTCGGCGAAGCGCCGCTGCTGCTCGCGCGCATTCAAACCGGCCACGACCGCAACGGCCAGCCGGTCGTCGCCCTGCATCCCGCGGAGGGGCAGGGCGTGACGCTGACCTTCGATTCGGTGCTGCTGCACTCGGTATGCCGCCTGCTCCAGGCCGCGGTACGGAAAAGCGATTGGGACATGGAGCTGAAGCTTCCGGGCGCCGAGACCCAGGATAGCGCCGAGCGCCCGGCGCGCACCCTCAATTAGTTCGGCCTTCGACCAACTCGGCCTGATCGCGCCGCTCACCGCAGCGGTCCGCGAGCTCGGCTATGAGAAGCCGACGCCCGTGCAGGAGCAGGCCATCCCCCTGGTGCTTGCTGGACGCGATCTCATGGCAGGCGCGCAGACGGGGACCGGAAAGACCGCGGCGTTTGCGCTGCCGATCCTGCAGCGCCTCGCGCCTCAGGCCAGCAGCTCGGCATCGCCGGCGCGCCACCCGGTGCGCGCGCTGGTTCTCACGCCCACGCGCGAGCTTGCCATCCAGGTTGCCCAGAGCTTTGCCGAATACGGCAAAAACCTCCCGCTGCGCAGCACGGTCGTTTACGGGGGTGTCGACATGAACGCGCAGATCGCGCAGCTGCGCAAAGGGGTCGAGGTGCTGGTGGCGACGCCGGGACGCCTCCTCGATCACGTGCAGAACAAGACCGTCATGCTCAACCAGGTATCGGTGCTGGTGCTCGACGAGGGCGATCGCATGCTGGACATGGGATTCCTGCCCGATATCAAGCGCATCATCGCCCTGCTGCCGGCGCAGCGGCAGAACCTGCTTTTCTCGGCCACCTTCCCCGACGAGATCCGCACCCTCGCCAAGACTCTGCTGCGCAATCCGGCCGAGCTCCAGATCGCGGCCCGCAATGCGGCGGCCGAGCTCGTCACTCACGTGCTGCATCCGGTGGCGCGGGAGAAAAAACGCGAGCTGCTCGCCTACCTCATCCAGACCCGCGAACTGCGTCAGGTCCTGGTATTCACCGGCACCCGCATCGGTGCGAATCGCCTGGCCCACCAGTTACGGCGCGACCATATCCATGCCGACGCCATCCATGGCGACAAATCGCAGGCCGAGCGGCTCGTCGCGCTGGAGGGCTTCAAGTCGGGCAAGACCAATGTGCTGGTGGCGACCGACGTTGCATCGCGGGGCTTGGACATCGAAGGCCTGCCGCAGGTGATCAATTTCGACATGCCGCATTCGCCGGAGGATTACATCCACCGCATCGGCCGCACCGGCCGCGCCGGGCTGACCGGCGAGGCTATTTCACTGGTTGCACCCGAGGATCTCGAGTCGATCGCCGCCATCGAGCGGCTGATCAGGAAGCGCATCGAGCGGGTGCTGGTTCCCGGATTCCAGCCCAGCGCCGGCACCGTCGCCACGCTGATGGGCGGGCGACCGTCGCGGCCGCCCCGGCGCGACGCGAAAAACACGGCGGAATCTCGAACAGTACGCGCGGTCGACCCGATCTTCTCCAAACCTTACGAGCCGGCAGCCTCTTCGCCGCCTGCGCCCGCGGCGCAGTGAGTTCTATACGCATCGGGCGCCGTCGACCTCGATGCAAACACCGCTCACAAAGGCGGCATCGTCGGACGCGAGGTAAAGGCAGGCATTGGCTACGTCGAGCGGCGTAGCGAAGCGCCCGAGCGGAATGCTCGACAAGAAGCGCTTCTTCGATTCCTCGGTCAGTGCGCCGCCGGCGAACTCGGCCGAGAGCGAGGTCTCCGGGCTGAACACCGGATTGACGCAATTCACGCGAATGCGATCCGGGCCGAACTCGGCGGCCATCGATTTCGACATCAGGATCACCGCCCCCTTCGAGCTGTTGTAGACCGTCAGTCCGGGCCGTGGGCGAATGCCTGCCGTCGAGGCGATGTTCACGAAGCCGCCGCCGCCGCGCTTGCGAAACACCGGCACCGCGTGCAGTGCCGACAGGTACACGCTTTTCACGTTCACCGCGTAAACCCGGTCGAACTCGCCTTCCGTGACTTCCAGGTAAGGCTTGTTGCGGTGGGTCCAGCCGGCGTTATTGATCACGATCTCGAGGCTCGGACCGGCCGCCTGAACGAGCTTTGCCCAGTCGGCGCCTTGCGTGACGTCTGCGGCAATGAATTGCGCTCCGATCTCCTTGGCCACGCGCGCGCCTGCCTGCGCATTGATGTCGGCGATCAGCACCTTCGCCCCTTCCCGCGCGAAGCGTGTGGCGATTCCCTCGCCGAAGCCGGAACCGCCTCCGGTGACGATGGCGACCTTGTCCTTGAGCCGCATCTAGCCTCCCGGCATGTCCTTGAACGGGCTATGGTCGCATAGCTCGTTCACATAGCGCGTGATCCCCGCAGCTTCGCTCTCGAGGAAGCTCTCCACGGCGCGCGCGAATTTTGGATGGGCGAGCCAGTGCGCCGAAAACGCCTCGGTGGGCAGCAGGCCCCGGAACAGCTTGTGCTCGCCCTGCGCGCCGCCCTCGAATACCTGCAGACCGCGCGCGATCGCGTACTCGATCGCCTGGTAATAGCAGCACTCGAAATGCAGCAGCGGCAGCTGCTCGACGGCGCCCCAGTACCTGCCGTAGAGCGTGCTACTGTCGGAAAGAAACAGCGCCGAGGCGATCGCGCGCCCTTCGAGCCAGCGGAAGCTCACGCCGGCTTCGCGCAGCTTGCGCCGCTCCTGGCGGATGTTCTTACGCCGGGCGTGCGACAAGCGCGCGAGAAAAGCTTCGAAATCCGCATAGGCGTCGTTGCGCCAGTGGAACTGCACCGTGCGACGCAGCAGCATGCCGTGCTGCTCGAGCAGCCGGGCTTCTTCGGCGCGAGGAAAAAGGACGTGCAGGGACGAGGCGTCCTTGGCGATCTCCAGCGCCGATGCGATGAGTGCGTGCCGCTCTGCGTCGCTTCTGGCGAGCAGCCGCGACCCGCGCACCGGCGTGAACGGGACGGCGCACAGCAGCTTGGGATAATAGTCGATCCCGTTGCGCTCGTGCGCGTCGGCCCAGGACCAGTCGAAGACATACTCGCCGTAAGAATGGGACTTCACGAAAAGGGGCATGGCGCCCACCATCGCCCCGGCGCGGCGCAACACCAGGATTTGCGGCAGCCACCCGGTGCGGCCGCTCGCGCATCCCGTCTCGATCAGCGCCGACAGGAATTCATGGCGGATGAACGGCTGCTCTCCTGCGAGGGCATTCCATTCCGCCGGGTCGATGCCGGCGAGCGAGTCGACGATGCGGACACTTTCCACAGGTAATTCTACGGGTGCGCCCGGGCGCGATACAATGATCGCTTGCCGCGGAGGACAGAATGAAGAAGATCGAAGCCATCGTGAAACCGTTCAAGCTGGACGAGGTGCGCGAAGCTCTCTCGGAAGTGGGGGTCACTGGACTGACGGTCACCGAAGTGAAGGGATTCGGCCGACAGAAAGGCCACACCGAGCTCTATCGCGGCGCCGAGTACGTGGTCGATTTCCTGCCCAAGGTGAAAATCGAGGTGGTGGTTCCCAACAGCCAGGTCGAGGGCGCGATCGACGCGATCGTGAAGTCGGCGCGCACCGGCAAGATCGGCGATGGCAAGATCTTCGTCACGTCGGTCGAGCACGTGGTGCGCATCCGCACCGGCGAGACCAACGAAGCGGCGGTCTAGGCTCGCAATCTCAAGGCTAGCTTGCTTCGCCTGCGTGAAAGCGCGGGCGGGGCATTCGATTTAACGTCTTGGTGAACGGCGAACCAGTACGGTGCTCAATGATGCCGCGGCGCTGGCGGCCCGTCCGTTCCACCTAAAGTTGGGCTTCACCCGCCTGTGCACAACTTCTCGATTTCTTGGATCGAAGAACAGGTCATCAATTTGTTCTTGATTGCCTCGAGCGGGTGCTGTGATGGGTTACTCTCGTCTGCAAAGATAAGTACAGCAGCTTCGATTTGAGCGAAAGGCCATTCGGCAACGGTCTTTGTCGGTATCAACCCGCCCAGACCGAGCTTTATTATCTTGATGCCAGTCTGAGCACAACTGATCAACACCCGCTCGCGACTCGCGAGTTTAAGCTGGCAGTAGGCGCCGGCTTTGTAGTTGATAACTTCAGCCACGGGCTTGGCTGGGCTCGAATTGTGTTTTTCCTGCAGGGATTGCACGAAACCTTGAAAGTTTTCGCGCATTTCTGGCGATAGCTCCGCGGCTTGCCTCATCCCAGGTTGTTGCTCAAGCTCGACAATTTTCTCTTTGAATGCTTTCCAATCCCGAATCCTCGGGGCGGTTGCGTAGAAACTGCGGGGTCCGGTATGTTTTGCATATTGCTGAACGTCTTTTTCAACATCCGCATCTGGGTACGGCTCGTACCAAACGGCAATTTGCTCCTTTACATTGGTGCAAAGAAAGGGAAATGGGAGTTGTGTTTTAGATTTGCATGCCGGACACGCAACCACATTTATCTTGTCATCAAAAATAAGCTTCCTATTCTCAGGATACTCAATCCAAATTGTACGATACAGAGTGGCTTCAAATTGATGCCTGCAATTTGGGCAACGAATTTGCGCTTGTAGTTGTTTGCTCATATATGCCCCAGATTGCGCGCCCGAGACCGAAGTTTAGCGGACGCTGAAGGTGGTTCGCCGGAACGACCTCTTGGGCAGCACACTCCTGCTGCTATCGTCACTCCTTCCAGCCCTCCCATTGCGGTGCGCGGGCGGTGCTGATTCCAGCCTTCGTAAAAATAACGGCATGATTGGTGTCGAATGGCCAGGCAAATTCGATTCGCTTCTCGCTCTGCTCGTTACGAAAGATCAAACCCCGAGGGCGGTGTGTGCCCCAAGCTGCCGGGCTGTCGGGGCGGCCCAAGAGGAGGCTGAAGTGCACGCCAGCGACGCGAAACTTCGCAGCGGGGGGGGGGGGGGGGGGGGGGGGGGGGGGGGGGGGGGGGGGGGGGGGGGGGGGGGGGGGGGGGGGGGGGGGGGGGGGGGGGGGGGGGGGGGGGCCAGCGTCCCGTCGAGCGTTGTAACGGACGGCAAGGTCGCTGGCCGTTTGTCCGCTGCATCGACTGCGCGAATGAACGTTCCAGCAACATTGTCGAGACCACTGAGTCCGGAGTTATGGGTCTCGCAGAGAACGTTCGACACAAGCGATCGGATGCCGATGCTCTGGAGCGTTTGTTGAGGTTGCCATGGAAGCCCACCGATCCTCACGCTGCCATTGCTGCCAATTGTTTCAAGCACCGTTTCGGAGATGTAGTGCTCGCCGGAAATCTTCCCGCCGCAACTTCCATGACCGTGAAGAAAGCACCTACTCATGCCAGCCGCCCTTGTGGTGCCCAACGTGACGTAGAAAGCTTAATAGGCGGAGTCTACTCCGCGTTACCGCGGAGGGGCCTCGCAATCTTTCGCAGAATCAAGGCGCTATTGGTGCCGCGCGGATGGTCGGTGTCTGGATGAGTGGTATTCGGAAGACGGCGAGCTAACGGGCGCTCCTCAGGAGCAGGAGCACCGCGCCGCTGCCGCCGTGGGCGGTGGGGCTTGGCTGAAGGCCAGCAGCTCCTCCCGCAGAGGCAGCCATTTCCGCAGCATCCCCTACGCTCACGGCCGCTTCCAGGCGGTTCATGCCGTGCAGGTCGAGGTGGTCCTCGACTACCCAGTGGCCGCGGCGCAGCTTGCGCAGCACGTCGCGGGAAAGACCGTCGCGCAGAAAGGCGAGCTCCTCCCCGGATTCGATGGCGTCGTCGAGGGAAAGCGGGCCGGTCAGCGATTCGGCCAGCGCGGCGCGCTCGTCGAGCCGGGTCTGGCGCGGAAACGGCGCCGGGCGCGCGCGGCGCAGGACCGCGCGCCGACTGCGGGGGAGAGGTTCCACCCCTTGCAGCGCCTGGCGAAAATCCTCGTCTTCAGGCGGCGAGCCCATCGAGAAATTTCTCCGCGTCGAGAGCGGCCATGCAACCGCTCCCCGCGCTGGTCACGGCCTGGCGATAAACGTGATCCTGCACATCTCCGGCAGCGAACACTCCCGGGACGCTGGTCGCGGTGGCAAAACCTTCCCGCCCGCCGCGGGTGACGATGTAGCCGTTTTCCATCTCGAGCTGCCCGGCGAAGAGCTCGGTATTCGGCGTATGCCCGATGGCGACAAACAACCCTTTCGCGGCGATCTCGCGCACGGCGCGGCTCTTGAGATTTCTTGCCTTCACGCCGGTCACGCCGCTCTTGTCGCCGAGCACTTCCTCGACGAGGTTGTCGAGCAGCAGCGAGATCTTGCCCTCCGCGACGCGCTGCATCAGCTTGTCCACCATGATCTTCTCGGCGCGAAACTTTTCGCGACGGTGGACCAGCACGACATGGCTGCAGAGATGCGCCAGGTAGAGCGCCTCTTCGACCGCGGTATTGCCGCCGCCTACCACCACGACGTTCTGGCCCTTGTAGAAAAAGCCGTCGCAGGTCGCGCAGGCTGAAACGCCGCGACCCATGTACTTCTGCTCCGAAGGCAGCCCCAGGTACTTGGCGGAGGCGCCGGTCGCGATGACCAGGACGTCGCTGGTATACGTCGCCGCGTCGCCTTCGAGCGAAAACGGCCGGCGCTTCAGATCCGCGCGCTGCACATGATCGAAGATCAGTTCCGTCTCGAAGCGCTTGGCGTGCTTCTCGAAGCGGGTCATCAGCTCCGGGCCCTGCACGCCGTCGGCGTCCGCCGGCCAGTTGTCGACGTCCGTCGTGGTCATCAACTGGCCGCCCTGCGCGATGCCGGTGATGAGGACCGGCCGCAGGTTCGCCCGCGCGGCGTAAACCGCGGCGCTATAGCCGGCCGGCCCCGAACCGAGGATGAGGAGTCGGGCATGGCGCGTCGGCATTTCTGTTTTTTACCATGCTCTGCCCTTCTGCTACCATATTCGGATACGAAGGGAGGTTGATTTCGGCCATGGCCACCCCGGTTTCGACGGCGGTTTTGAAGGCGGTGCCGCTGTTCGCCAGCGTTCCGGAAGAACAGTTGCGGATGCTCACGGTCGTCGTCACGCGCAAGAGCGTTTCCCGCTCTACCACCATCATGGCGGGTGGCGACGCGACCGATTCCATGTACATCGTGCTTTCGGGGCGGCTCAAGGTGATGATGAGCGACTCGGAGGGCAAGGAAGTGATCCTCGCCATCCTGGGCCCCGGCGAGTTCTTCGGCGAGATGGGCCTGATCGACGACAGCCCGCGCTCGGCGAGCGTGGTGGCGATGGAGTCCTGCGAGCTCCTGTCGGTCACGAAGCGGGACTTCAAGAAGTGCCTGGCCGAGAATTTCGAGATGTCGATGGCGGTCATGCGCGGCCTGGTGCGCCGGCTGCGCGAGGCGGACCGCAAGATCGGCAGCCTCGCGCTGCTCGATGTCTACGGCCGCGTCGCCCGGCTCCTGCTCGACATGTCCGAGACGGTCAACGGCGAGAAGGTGGTGACCAAGCGGCTTCCCAAGCAGGACATCGCCAAGATGATCGGCGCCTCCCGCGAAATGGTGAGCCGGGTGATGAAGGACCTGCAGATGGGCGGTTACATCGAGGTGCGCGGCTCGACCATCGTCCTGCGCGATACCATCATGCTGCCGGAGTAGCCAAGCGGGCGCTCAAACCTCCGGCGCACCCCTTCCCGCAAAGCTCGCGGGCTTGTTGCGCGAAGCCAAGTGGCTGATCCTGGTTGCCGTCGCCGGCTATCTGCTGCTGATCTTCGCCACTTTTCACCGCGCCGATCCGGGCTGGTCGCACAGCGCCACCGGCGGAGCCGCGCGCAACGCGGGCGGCGTGGTCGGGGCATGGGTTTCGGATGTCGCGCTCTACCTCTTCGGGTTGTCGGCTTACTGGTGGGTCGCGCTCTGCGTGTACGTCATCGTCTGGGGCTACCGGCGTCTCGACGGAACGCGCCTCATCGACCGTCGTCCGCTCGTCCTCGCTCTGGCCGGATTTGCGGTCCTGCTGGTCTCCAGCGCGGCGCTTGAGCGGCTTCGGCTCCACAGCCTGTCGGTAGAGCTGCCGCTTGCGCCGGGGGGCTTGATCGGAAACGGCGTCGGCGAGCTGACCGGTGGCGCCTTCGGCTTTACCGGTGCCACGCTGGTGTTGCTGACGCTCGCTGCCATCGGCTTCAGCCTCTTCACCGGGATTTCCTGGATCGCGGTCGCCGAGGTCGTCGGCTCCATGCTCGAGGCGGGTTATGGATTCGCGATACGTGCCTGGGACCGCCGGCGCGACCGCAAGCTGGGCGCGCGCGCGCGCGAGGAGCGCGACTTTGTCGTCGGCGCCGAGAAGAAGCGCGAAGACGAGCATCCGCCTCTGCGCATCGAGCTGCCGCTTGCCGGGATCAAGCAATCCGAGCGGGTGCAGAAGGAGAAGCAGGCGCCGCTGTTCGAGGACCTTCCGGATACGCCTCTGCCGCCGCTGAAGCTGCTCGACGAGGCGAGGGCCGGCGGCGAGCAGGTGACGCCGGAAACACTGGAGTTCACGTCGCGGCTGATCGAGAAAAAGCTGTCGGATTTCGGCGTTGCGGTCAAAGTGATCGCCGCCTACCCCGGCCCGGTGATCACCCGCTACGAGGTCGAGCCGGCCGTCGGCGTCAAGGGCAGCCAGATCGTCAACCTGGTGAAGGACCTCGCTCGCGCCCTGTCGGTGGTTTCGATCCGCGTGGTCGAGACCATTCCCGGCAAGTCCTGCATGGGACTGGAGATTCCCAATCCCCACCGGCAGATGGTGCGCCTGTCCGAGATCCTGAGCTCCGAGGCCTATCACGCGCTGCATTCGCCGCTCGCGCTCGCGCTCGGCAAGGACATCGCGGGAAACCCGGTGGTGGCGGACCTCGCCCGCATGCCGCACCTCCTGGTGGCCGGCACTACCGGCTCGGGCAAATCGGTGGCGCTCAACGCGATGATTCTGTCG
>WNFI01244804.1_pt1 | contig 15871 bp, 11 predicted proteins | sample 5400471 | NCBI WGS metagenome assembly WNFI01 (sample SAMN13153348, study PRJNA577476) | soil metagenome | isolation source: 100 cm saprolite on Douglas fir-dominated hillslope | place: USA:California | collected 2013-09-17 | reverse complement strand
CTCGATTCATTCCAGTCGACCGGCTATTTTTCGTTTGATTACGTCGCCAACAACGATGCCGATGTGAATCGCCTGATCGACGGCGGCAAGGCGAAAGTGGCCATCATCATCCCGCCCACCTATAACAGCGACCTGCTCGCGGGTCACACCGCAGAGGTATCCGTTCTGATCGACGGTTCCGATCCCACGGTCGCAAGCGCGGTCCTGGCGGCGGCCACGCTGGCGGGACAGGCGAAGGGCGTTGAGATCCGCGGGCAGCAGCTGGCTCTGCAAGGCGTATCTGGGAAAAGTGCCGGCCCGATCGATGTTCGTACCCGTATTCTGTATAACCCGGACCTGCTGGGCAGCTACAACATCGTTCCCGGATTGATCGCCATCATCCTATTCATGACGGCCACCAGCCTGACGGCTCTGGCGATCGTGCGTGAACGCGAACGCGGCACGATCGAGCAATTGATCGTAACTCCCATTCGGAGCTGGGAGCTGATCCTGGCCAAGATCATTCCCTACATCATGGTTTCCTTTGCCAATACGATCCTGATCCTGGTCCTGGGAGTGTTCCTCTTCGGCGTCCCCCTGCGCGGCAGTCTGGTGCTGCTGTTTGCGCTGACCGGCCTGTATTTACTGCCCACCCTGGGACTAGGATTGCTGATCTCCACGGTCGCCCAGACCCAGCAGCAGGCGCAATTGATGACGATGCCGATCATGCTTCCTTCTTTCATGTTATCGGGTTTCCTGTTTCCAATCTCATCGCTTCCGTTCGCCCTGCAGATCGTTGGCAGCCTTCTGCCTCTTACGTATTTCATCTATATCATGCGCGCTATCGTCATTAAAGGAGCCGGCCTCGATTTGATCATTCCCCAAACCCTGGCCCTGGTCGCCTTTTCGGTAGTGCTTCTGGGATTGGCCGCCCTCCGCTTCCGAAAGACTCTTGACTAAGGGTCGGCCCGTCACGCCAGAATTCATCATTCTCACTTAGTGGAAAGGAATATTTCATGACTCACAATCGTAATCGAAGAACGGTGATCACCATCATCGTTGTCGTGCTCGTCCTGGCCTTTGCCATCGGGACCTCGTGCGCCAGACCAGCTTGAACAATAGTACTGCCCTGACTGCCTCGGGCACCGTGGAGACCACTCAAGTTTCCATCGCTCCGGAATTGGCCGGCAAAGTATTGACGGTCAATGTCCAGGAAGGTGACTCGGTCAAGGCCGGGGATGTGCTCCTGACCCTGGACGGTACGATCCTGCAGGCACAGCAAAAGGTAGCTGCCGCCGGTCTGGAGACCGCCAAAGCCGCAGCAACCACGGCGGATGCCGCGCTTGCCTCATCCCAGACCCAGGTGGATCTGTCCATCAATGCGGCCCTCGTCACCGATAAAGGGCAGCGCACTTCCCAATGGGTCTCCTCGGCTCCCTCCGACTTCAATCTGCCGCTTTGGTATTACAGCCAGGCAGAACAGATGACGGCTGCCCAAACGGCAGTGGATGCCGCTCAAGCTGCCCTGACGGATGCAGAAAATAAGCTGGTGAGTGTCGAGGCAGCCGCCGCCAACGGTGATTTTGTTGCGGCGGAGAAGAACCTGGCAGCTGCCCAGGCAAACTATACGGTCGCGAAGGACTTGAACGATCGGGTACAGAACGGCAAGAACATCGATGATCTGACCCGCCGGCAGTTGTTTCTCGTAGCCCTGGATGCCCAGCACCAATCCCAGAACCCGGCTGCCAACTCATTCTGGGTTTCGGCAAGCAATATCGATCAGTACATAAAAGATTCGGCGCAAAAACAATTTGATGATGCTAAGGCAAACCTGCGCGATGCCCAAAATGCCTACAGCCAGTCTCTGACGACCGGTGGGGCAAAGGATATTTTGAATGCGCGTGCACTGGTCAGCCTCGATCAAGAGCGGTACAACACGGCCCTGGATTTTGTAGCCTTCCAGCGGACGGGCAGCGGCGCGCCTAGCGTCACGATCGCCCAGCAAGCGTTGGGCCAGGCAAAAGCGGCTGATGATCAGGCACATACTGCCGTGCAGCAAGCTCAGGCAAACCTGGATCTGCTCAACGCCCAGATCGGCAAGCTTACGATCGTGGCCCCCTCGGAGGGTGTGGTCCTGGCGCGCGCGGTCGAACCTGGTGAGTCTGTCAGTCCCGGGGCACAGCTTTTGACGATCGGCCGTCTCGATCAGTTGACGATGACCGTGTATGTACCGGAGAACCGTTTGGGTCAGGTATTCCTTGGACAGGCCGCCGACGTGGTCGTTGACTCCTTCCAGGGCAAGACCTTTAAAGCGACAGTCTTGAATATCGCGGACCAAGCCGAATTCACGCCCCGGAACGTCCAGACGGTCGAAGGCCGCCAGACCACCGTGTTTGCTGTGAAGCTGCAGCTTGCAGATTCGAGTGGCAAACTGAAACCCGGTATGCCGGGCGATGTGACCTTCGTTTTGAAATAATCATGGCATCCGATATCCTGCTGGAAACCGAGGATCTGGTACGGACCTATGGGAGCGTGCGCGCCGTCGATGGCCTGAACCTCCAGGTGCGCGCCGGAGAAATGATCGGATTGGTCGGTCCGGACGGCGCGGGGAAAACCACCTCCATCCGGCTTTTATGCGGCGCGCTCAAACCCACCAGCGGAAGGATCCGTGTGGCCGGTTATGAGCTCCCCGCCCAGGTTGAGAAAGCGCGTCAGGAGATCGGTTACCTGGCTCAACGATTCAGTCTTTATGGCGACCTGACGGTCCTGGAGAATTTGAACTTTTTCGGCGAAGTCTTTGACATGCACGAGGCGGATCGGAAGCAACGTTCGCAGGAACTGCTGAAGTTTGCGGGGTTGTCCGAATTCCAGGACCGGCCGGCGGCCGCTCTTTCTGGAGGCATGCAGAAAAAACTTGGACTGGCCTGTGCTCTGGTTCACCGGCCTAAAGTGCTCCTGCTGGATGAACCGACCGGCGGAGTCGATCCGGTCGCCCGGCAGGAATTCTGGCATCTGCTCATTGCATTACTCCGCGCAGGCTCAGCAGTCCTCGTGAGCACCCCCTACATGGATGAAGCCATGCGGTTCAATCGTGTGATCTTCATGGATCATGGCCAGGCCCTGACCCAGGATGCACCCCGCGATCTCATGGCGCGTCTCTCAGGCCGGATCCTGGAACTTGCTGCTGAACCCCAAATGGCTGCGCGGGACATTGTCGAGCAGGATCCTGATGTGGAAGACGTCCACTCGTTCGGCGGCTATCTCCATTTACGGGTGAAGGCGCCGGAAGGCCCGATGCAGCGCCTGCCCCTCAAGCTGGCATCGGCCGGGATCCAGATGAAGCATCTCACCCCGGTCGCACCCACGCTGGAGGATGTATTCATGCAGCTGATCGAAAAGGAAGGAGCCCCGGATGGCCGACCAAGTCCTGCCTCTTGAAATCAAGGGCCTCACCAAAAAATTTGGCGATTTTACGGCAGTCGACCATGTAACTTTTGACGTGCAGCCTGGGGAAGTCCTGGGCTATCTGGGTCCGAACGGCAGTGGGAAGACCACCACGATCCGGATGTTGTGCGGTCTGATGATCCCCACCGAGGGCACCGCCATGATCCTTGGGATCGATGTTTCCAAGAATCCGGAGGCCGTGAAGCCCCACATCGGTTATATGTCGCAGAAATTTGCGCTGTATGATGATCTGACGGTCCAGGAAAATCTGGAATTTTACGCGGGTGTGTATGATGTCCCGCGCGCCGAGGAAGCCGACCGAATCCATGAGGTCCTGAAGATGGCCGGCCTGGAAAATCGCGTCCGGTCATTCACCCGTGAATTGTCCGGAGGCTGGCGTCAGCGGCTTGCCCTGGGCTGCGCGCTGATCCACAAGCCTCCGCTCCTGTTCCTGGATGAGCCGACCAGCGGGGTCGATCCGGTCGCCCGGCGTGAGTTCTGGGATTTGATCTATCAGCTGGCTTCAGGTGGAACGACGATTTTCATTACCACTCACTATATGGATGAAGCGGAACATTGCAGCCGGGTGGCGTTCATGTATCGTGGCAAGCTCCTGGCATTCGATACGCCCGCCGGGTTGAAGTCCACGTATCTCAAAGGCGCAGCCTGGGATTTTGCAGCCACTCCGCTGCTGGAAGCAGTCGAATATCTAAGCGCTACAAAGGGGATCGCCCAGGCCAGCCTGCACGGCGATCGGGCGCATGTGATCATCGAGCCCGGTGAATGGACACCCGAACGCCTGACCGTAAACCTGAAAGATCAAGGGATCCAGGTCCAATCCATTGAAAGTGTGGAATCGTCCCTGGAGGACGTGTTCACCCTCCTGGCACATTCATGATCCGATTTTGAGTTGGGAAAGTTCATCAGACGGGATGGAGAGCCATCCCGTTTTTATTTTCCCATCGTGGCATTTGCAAGCATTTGGGAGATTTACGATGAATGTAAAGCGAACCCGGGCCCTGCCGGTCGCTTCAGTGGATGATCAGCTTGATGAGCCGATGATTGCCCGGGTCGGTGACGATCAAGTTTCCCTGGATATCAAATGCCATTCCTTGCGGATTGATCAAACCCTGGATCAATATCGATTCTCCTCCAGTCGAGCGCGAGATCCAGTGAATGGCATTGTCGCCCAGAGTATTGACAAAGATATTGCCCCTGGCGTCCTCGATCACATCGTCCGGGATGGGCAGGCTCGCCAGCTTTTCGATGCTTCCATCCGGATGAATTCTCTTCAAGGAATTTCCATTTTCATCGACGACCAGCAGACTGCCGTCCGGCTCGACCCATGCATCCACCGGGCGCGCAAAACCCGATCCGATCTGGGTCACGGTCTGACCGTCCAGGCTCACGCGTAGAACGGTTCCATTCGGGCTGTCTGGTACGATCAGGCTGGGAGCGTTTGGGTTGTGCCCGTCGAGTGTGATGTTGTCGACCCCGAGCTGACCGGTTGTGTTCCTGAGGTTCAAGATGGGCGTCAGGGTCCGCGCGCCCGGGTCATAGCGAATCAGCCGATTTTTTCCCTGCTCCACGATGATCATCGAACCATCCGGCAGAATGACCATGCCCTCCGGCACATCCAGGCCTGAAAGATAAACCTGCAGGCCGTTCGCCGCCGTGTATCTGCGGATCGTCCCATCCGAAACGTCCGAAAGATAGAAGGAACCGTCGCTTGCAGGGAGCAGGTCATCCGGTCCCGGTAGATTCGTCGCCAGCACCACCATCTCCGGATTGACGAGGATCGGTGAGGGGGTCTGGGTTGCCGTCGGGCCCTGCGCGATGGTAGCGGAGCTCGCAATCGACGGATCGGGTGATGGAACTGGAATCGTGTTCTGAGCCGGCGCGCTGGAGGTAGCCACCTCTGGGGTGGCCGGGTTCCCGCAGCTGGCCAGACAGAACGAGGCAATGATGAGTAGCAGCGGGAGCACTCGTCCCGCCCTCACTCCTGTCTGCAGATGATCGATTGGATCCAGATGCGCTCGCGCCACCCGATCGGATTGGAGACCTGAGCCTTGCGCCTGCTTATCTTCCGGGTGGGGTGTTAAATCGCGGGGAGGCCTGGAGGATACAGCTGGAGAACGTATCTCCACAACAATACTTTAGGTTGAGGGAAGGATTGCTTTCTTCGACAGGCCGGCGAGTAGGAACAAACCTTCGCCCATTGCAATGGTCATCAGTCCCTGAATAAAAAGGAAAACGCCCAGAGCGAATCCACTCAAAAGGCCTCCGGGCCGCAGGCCTCCTTGAGCGGGAGCGGCTCCCAGGGCCCGGGTTCCGGTTCTCACTGCGCCGGTGACTCCGGCAGCGAGTCCCCCGAGCAAAACCAGGATGCCGAGAATGATCAAGACAATTGCGGTGATTCGAGCCAGAGTATACATGTATCGTTTCTCCTTTTTCCAAATCATATCACTCGGTGTTCATTCGATCATGACAGCGATGTAAATCTTTTGTAAAAAACTGCGAATGCCCCGCCTCCACGTCCTCATCCGGAGTGCTTGAAATATTTTCCCCAGACTCTTTGTTTCTCCGCGTCCGGAATGAAGGAGGATTCAAAGGCATATCGAGTGCAGGAGGCGATCTCATCCATGCTCATGCCCAGGATCTCGTGAGCGATTCGATATTCATTATTGAGGTTCGTATCCAAAACTTCCGGGTCGTCCGAATTGATCGTGACCCGGACGCCCAGATCAAAGAGCTTCTTGAGCGGATGCTCCTCAATGCGGCGGACGGAATTGGTCAGGTAGTTGCTCCAGGGGTTGACCTCTAGGGTAATGCCGCGTTTCCGGACGAGTTCCACCGCTGTTGGATCATCGATGATATGGATCCCGTGACCGATCCGGTCAGGATTCACGCTCAGGATCGTATCCACGACCCCCGCTGCAGTTGTGTCTTCGCCGGAGTGTATGGTTACCTTCAGTCCGGCCTCCTGGGCTCTCCTTACTGGTTCCACGAATTCATGAATGGGGTGCAGGGACTCGCTGTCGGCCAGGTCGATCCCTAAGATATGTTTTTTGTTCTGGATGGACCAGGCTACGGTCCGATTGCAGGACTCGACGCCCAGGCCGCGCGAAGTGATGGCAATCAGACCGATTGCCATGTCGAACTCACGCTCTGCGCGCGCTTTTGCATGCAACAATCCGTCCAGTGCTTGATCCCAGTCCACCTGATGTCCACGGAAAGCCCAGTCTGGAGAGAATCGGACTTCGAGCAATCGAATGCTCTGACGTGCGGCATCTTCGAACAATTCCCACGCAATGCGCTCAACTACCGTGGGGTCCGTGATGCTGTTTTGGGCGATGGCGAATGCCTCCAGCACGGTCTGGAGATCACGCATCTGGTGAAAAACCTTGACATGCGGATCCAGCCCGCTCACTTCGCTCGCAGGGAGCTTCAGATTGTATTGGCGTGCAATATCCAGGATGGTCCGGGTGCGGATGGCACCCTCGAGATGAATATGGATTTCCGCCTTGGGAAGATCGTTATAACGGGCGTCGAAGTTTTTCATGTCTGGGCGGCCAGTGGGAGAATCAGTCTCCCAATTCTACTCTCGACACACAAAGCGCCCGACGATCAGCCGATCGTCAGGCGCCTGAACCCGTACGCTCACGGGAGGCTAAAGATCCTTCAGGATCTGCGCTCTTTTCTTTTCGTATTCCGCTTCGGTGATCAGGTTTGAAGCCCGGAGCTCTTTCAACTTTTCAAGCCTTTGAACGGAGTCATCCGTTTCATTCGCTGGATCTGTGCGGGGTGCGACGGAGAATGAAATCGAGCGGGCAGGGGCGCCCTGATCATTGCTGCCTCCACGGTTCGATGCGGCTGCCCAGATTACCCAGATCATCGCCAGGGCAAAAATAATTACCGAATAGACCAGTCCGGCGACCAGGATGGTTTGACCCGATACGTCGTCCTTGGCGCCGGTTTGGTCATCCACGCAGTACCATGTGATGGTGTACCCTTGCGTGAAGCCGTACGCGAAGTCCTGGGTGCTGAGTTGCAGGGTTTTTCCGCTGCAGATAAAGGGTGCCGCCCCTTTTTCCATCGGAGGAAAAGCTGCCCCCAGGCCGATGGAGACAATAATGATGCCGGTGAACAGACTGCTGCCCAGCACGATCAAGATGGTTACCAGATTGAATTTCATGGCTTGCATTCCCTCAGGATGATGGTTTGTTTTCCCCTCGCAGGAGCGAGCTCATCGTGCTCACGGAGTCGGAACGATAGTCCTGTCTTTCGGGATGCTCTTTCTCGAGCTCGAGGATTCTACCATTTGTAAAAATACCGGTACCACTTGCGGATCAAAATGGATTCCCGAGCTTGAGATCATGTATTGAATCACATCGGCACGGTCCCATGCCTTTCGATAGGGGCGATCGGAGAGCAATGCATCCCACACATCGACAACGGAAAAAATGCGCGCGCCAAATGGGATTTGCTCTCCCTTAAGACCGCGCGGATAGCCAGAGCCATCCCATTTTTCGTGGTGGCAGTATGGAATATCGATGGCAGGGCCCAAATACCCTATCCGCGAGAGCATGTCTCGGGCGATATTCGGGTGTTCCCGCATGATCTTCCGCTCCGCCTCGCTCAACGGACCCTTCTTATGAAGAATTTTATCGGGTATGCTCATCTTGCCAATGTCATGCAGGAGAGCGCCGCGCCGGACGTGAAGGAGCTCCGCCTCGCTCAACCCGATCTTCCGACCCAGGTCGAGAACCATCTTCGTCACGCGCAGAGTGTGTCCTTCGGTTTCCCGGTCGCGCAGGTCGAGCGCGTGCGACCAGCCCTCCAGGGTGCTTTCATACGCAAGGGCAAGTTCAGATGCATCGCGCACAGATTGATCAAACAACTGTGCGCGATGGATCGCATTCCCCGCGATCTCGGCAAGGATGGTGAGCAGGCGGACCTCATCCGCAGTCAATTCCCGCGGCAATTGCACCGAAACCATCAGAACTCCGATGATCTCCTTGGCCGCCCGAATGGGAACACAGGCACCTCCCCAGCCGTCCGGGATCTGGGAGCGGACCGGGGGAAGGACAGCCGTGTCTCTGCTGAACTCTCGGGTTACGTAGGCATTTTCTGTGGCAAAAATAAAGCCCGCGATGCCCTCATCCGCTCTCTGTGTCGCTGCAACGATCCCCTTGCACCAGCCGCGTGCCAGGCCTTCGGACAAGGTGTTCCTTTCGGAATCATAGAGATAGATCGATCCGGTAGAAGTCCCGAGCACAGCGAGTGTCTCGTCGAGCAGGCGCGGGAGCAGCTCCTCCAGGTTCTTGGATAGGCGCATGGCCACCGAAATTTTATTGACGGCCGCCAGTTCGGCCAGTCGGCTTCTAATTTCCGTCTCGGACCTCTTTCGCTCGGTGATATCCCGAATGGCCGTCACCCGGACCATTTTGCCCTTATATGGCATTTTTCTGCCCCGGCTTTCCACTGGGAAGCGTGAGCCATCTTTTCGCAATGCAATATGCTCCACTGGTTCAAGAGCCTCGCTGCGGATACGGTTCACGACCACTTCGCGAAATTCGGGTGCCACAAAATCGGAGACATTCATTCCGATCATTTCGATTGGATCACAACCGAACATCTCCGCCAGCCTCGAATTGACATCCAGAATGGTGCCGCCATGGGTTATTCCAATGCCTTCAAAGGAAGCCTCGGAAAACTGACGAAATCGTTCTTCGCTTTCCAGGGTCTTTTCCTCCGAGACCTTTTGTTCCGTGACATCCCGGATATTGATCACAAAAGCCTGCACGCTCGGATCCGAGAGCAGATTTTGGGTGACCCCTTCGATCCAGCGCCAGGCGCCGTCTTTGCGGCGGATCCGGTACACCCCGCTATGGATGTTCCCGGGTGCCTGTGCGATCTCACTCAGATTTTTTTTGACCCGTTCGAGATCGTCCGGGTGAAGAGTGGAAAAACCGCCTTGTCCTTGACGTTCCGCAGCGGTATAGCCGGTGATTTTCTCATTCGATGGGCTGTAGTAGACGATATCCCCGTTCTTGTTCAGAAGAGTTACTCCCTCAAAACTATTCTCAATGATGGCGCGGAAGCGATTTTGTTCCTCAAAGAGTGCCTTTTCCGAAATTTTTTGCTGGGTAACATCTTCGACCATGACCTGGATGCTGGATTGTCCGCTAAATCGGGCCGGGACGAGGGTCAGTAAGGTATCGTAAGGGGTCCCGTCCTTACGCTTTAAGCGAGCTGGATATTGATTGACTCTGCCCGCGTGATTCAACATGTTCTCGATTTCAGAATTGGAACCAGGATCGAAATAGAAACTTTCCAACCGGCCTATGTCCAGGATATCCGCCCGGGTATATTTCCCCGGCACTATGACCACGTCATTAAAGGCCAGGATCTTTCCCGAACGGTCAACCACGAAGATGCCAACGGGTGAATTCTCGAAGAGCAGTCGATATTGCTCCTCGTTTTCTTGCAATTCCTGATAGAGCCGGGCACGTCCCAGGGCGATGCCAATTTCGTCACTGACTGCGACCATGAGGCGCAGGTCGGATTCCGTGAGTTTCAACCTTTGCGTGCTTTCCACATTGAGGATCCCGACGACCCGGCGGTCGTCAAAGAGAGGTACGCAGACCTCGGACACAATATCTGCCCTGAACCCCACAAATTCCGGTGCTGTCTGAACATCTCCGATGAGGACGGGCTTCCCGCTTCTGGCAACTCGGCCGCTGACCCCCTGTGTGATCGGCATCTCGTTTAATACTTGTTCGTATCCTATTTGATGTTCAAGAACCATTGCCTCGTCTTTGACCCGGTAAATGCTGACCAGCGAGTATCCGAAGGTCTGCGCGACCGCCTCCACCACCGTCCGAAAAAGATCTGGCATATCCAGGGTGCCTGCCATTGCGGTCCGCACCCGGTCCAGGAGTTCGAGTTCCTTCGCCTGTCGTTGTGACGTCTCAGCCAGCCGCCGATAACTGTTTTCGCTGGTGCGCAGATACTCCTCCGCCCTCCTGCGTTCTTGAATTTCCTGATAGGCAAGCTTGAGTGCGCGGTCAACACCCCCGAGTCCCAGCCTGAGCAGGGCTGCCGTACAGAGGAGATATATCGATGCAATCAGGAGGACATCGAAGTCGGTATCCGCGATAGCGGGCTGAGAGATGAATCCTGCGGACTGGGCAAAGGTGAAGACGATACCCGTCAAAATAACCAGTGCGGCCATCCGAAGACCGCCGCGCCATCCAAAAATTATGCCCGCCATGATGACCAGGATAATATTGCCGGGAAAGCCAAGTGAGCGGATGCCTCCCCCGCCAACCAGGATCGCCAGATTGGCAACTGCCCAGACGCCGATCAGTGTCAGGACGCCTGCGGAATGCACGCGGCCGCTGCGCGTGAGCCCCAGGAGGACCAGGGACATCAGGATCAAGACCAGAGTCGCGATTAACCGAGAAGTGAGCGCCCGGCCCGAAGAAGCACTAACGATCAGAGGACTGGCCAGGATGGCCCCGGCCAGGACGACCAGTAGGATTGTATGGAGGCTCTCAGCAACCCGCGTCTTTTCCCTGTCCCCCGGAAAAACCGGGGGAGCCAGAAGCCACCTGACTGGATCGAAGACTGAACGGAGGATGTTCGCCATGGAAGATTTTCGCTAGTCGCTAAATTGATTATATGACCATTGTGCTGTCGCAGACGAGTTGCAGGATGCTTGCGCCCAGGAAGGTCTTTCCGAAAGCGCCCCCTGTTGTGATACGCTCTTCGGGGAAATTGCGAGCTGTGTTGGGTGGCGTCGCCCTACAGCGCGTAGGTAAGAAGGGGCCACGATCAAATTGTCTAGTATCTCAACTGGAGACCCATGGCGTTCAAACTGACAATATTTTCAGACTATATCTGACCCTGGTGCTATGTCGGCCAGGGCGTGGTCGACAAACTGGCCGCGGAACATGCGGCGGAGGTCGATTGGCGCGCCTTCTATCTGCGGCCGGATATGCCAGCCGCGGGGATGGATCTGCCGGAATACATCAAACAGAGGCGCGCTGCCGGTTCAGAGAATCGCCTTCTTGAGATGGCAAAGATGAATGGAATGGAGTATGTTCCCCTGAGTCGCCTGCATAATACGCGACTCGCGCATGAGGCGACCGAATTCGCACGCGAGAGCGGGCGGGCAAACGAATTTCACCATGTGGTCTTCCGGCAGGCGTTTTCGCAAGGTCTGGATATCAGCAGTTGGGATGTGCTGCGGCTTGCTGCGGATGAAGTGGGCCTTCCCGCGGATCAAATGCAGAGCGAAGTGGAAAGTGGAAAATACACACAGGCGGTGGCCGATCAGGTCAGAGAAGCGTATCAGATCGGAGTCTCCGGCGTGCCGACTTATGTGATCAACGACCGGTATGCTATTGTCGGCGCCCAACCCTATGAAGTGTTCAAGCGCGTGATCGATCGACTGCAAATCGGTACAGGAAACGGGTCCGAAATTTTCTACACGGACGTCCTGGGATTTAAATCGCGGGGTCGTGCGGATCACATGCTGGTGTTGACAGCCGATGGCGGGACGCCACTCCTGGAACTCAAAGAAGATCTATCGGCTGCATCTCGCCCGCCCCACACAACCGGTTTGTATCACTTTGCCGTACTCGTACCCAGCCGGATTGACCTGGCGCGCTCCATTCGCCGGATCGCCGAGCTGCGCTATTCCGTTCAAGGAGGAACCGATCACCTGGTGAGTGAAGCCCTCTATCTCGCCGATCCAGACGATAACGGGATCGAGATCTACCGCGATCGACCGCGTGAAACATGGACCTTCCCGAACGGTGACATCCATATGGAAAGTAAGCCTCTGGATTTCGACGGTATTTTGGCAGAGCTGGAAGGAGACCAGCGGGGCGGGGAAGGACTCTCGCCAGGTGCTCGCATCGGGCATGTACATCTGAATGTCGCGGATCTGGAAAGCACCGAGGATTTTTACCACGGGGTATTGGGTTTTGATGTGATGGTGCGCCGCAGCCATGGAGCCCTGTTCCTATCGGCGGGCGGCTATCATCATCATCTCGGCTTGAATACCTTTCTCCTCCGCGACCCATCCAAGAACGGAGTGCTTCTGACGTACCGCGCAAGATGAGATGCTTCGATGGCGACCCAAAACGATCTTGCAGGAAAACTCTTGTCCGTGGTCACAAGCCGCCCATCAGCGGCTTGGAGCATGACCCATACGGAAAAGAGAACTGTTTAGATAAATCCGTGGGTGGTGGTTCGGTCTGGATAGATCTGGCGCATGAGCAGTGGGGGAAAAACGAATTTTTTTACTAATCCACCGTAACATTTTTGCCAGTTCATCGTCAATAGTTATGAGTTTGATGTCTGAATCTCGATATCTAAGAGGGTCAGATTTCAGGCCGATTCACCCGAAATGGATCTCACCGATCCGGGGCGTCTGGCCCATTCTCGAAGGTTGATCGCATCCCTCCCATAGGAACATTCGATCAGGTCTCCCGTCCTCACCGGGCAGGGGAAATAGGAAATTGTTCAAAAGGAGAGAAACATCATGCTATGGACAATCATCATCATACTGCTCATTTTGTGGCTGCTTGGTTTCATCCATCTGGGCATCGGCGCGGGTCTGCTCCATACGCTGCTCGTGATCGCAATCATCCTGATCATTTTGGCAGTGTTGGGAATCATCTAGAGTCTGCTCGCCCTACAGATCGCCTGACCTCCTCCATGCGCGCAAAGGGCGGTTGGTAGGGCCGCGCGTTTTGGGGCCGGAGTTTCTATATCACTTGGGGAATCTCGAAATTACCTTGGCGGCGGTCGCAGGTCGATCCATCACTCCGCCCTGATGAATGAATATGGGGGTTCCCTCGCTTCGGTACGCCATATCCACAAACGCTTGACCGGTCAGGAACCGCTCTGAGTCGATCGCGCAGCTCGTCACCCAGCCAATGGATTTGCCATCCCGATCTACCACCGGATCGCCATTGTGTCCCATACGGACGCGCTGTTCGTCGAAGCGGAAGCGAACCGCAACGCCTTTGCGTTCCTTTTCACGGGCCAGATAAGCCTCGCGTCCGATGAACCACGGTTTATAAACTTTGACATAGGATCCGAATCCGGCCTCGGCGACGCCGAGATCCCTCTGACCGTTCTTGCCGGATGTCGCGCCCATTTCGTGGCCGTACAGCGGCAGGCCCGCTTCCGTTCGCAATGAGTCGCGCCCCCCTAGACCGATCGGTTTGACGCCGAAGCGCTCACCCGCTTTCAGAACCGCGTTCCAAAACTCAACCACACGGTCCGGATGCGGGAACAGCTCGAAGGCCATCTTCTCACCCGTGTAGCCTGTCCGCGACACGATGAGATCGAAACCACCCACCACGGCGTCGCATAATTCGGTGCGTTTCAGCTTGAGGATGCGCTCCGTGGTCTCGCTGTCCGCGCCCATTGCCAGTAAGGTGTCTCGGGACCTGGGTCCCTGCAGCGCGATGTCCACTCTCATCGCATCACCAGACTTGGGATCCCGCAGGTTGCGGATCCCTGCTTCATATCCGTAGGTGCGGGCCCACGGCCGCTGGAGATCGATCTGCACAGTACCGTCACGAACGCCCTCAAGCCAGGTGCGATCCTTATCGTCGTTGGATGCATTCACCACAACCAGATAATTGTCCCAGCCGCGTCGATAGACCAGTGTGTCATCCAGGACATCCGCCTCGGGTGTCAGAAAATGTGTATAGAGACTCTCGCCCGGCTGCAGGCCGCCTACGTCGTTACCGCAGACCGCGTCGAGGAAGGAGGCGGAGTCTGCACCGGTGACATCGTAAACACCCATGTGACTTACGTCAAAGAGCCCCGCCGCCTGACGGGTGGCCAGATGTTCCTCCACCACGGATGAGTACCAGACTGGCATTTCCCAGCCCGCGAAGGGCACCATTTTGGCACCCAGGGACTTGTGGGTTTCGTGCAAATTTGTGAACTTGAGTTCGCCCTCCGGCGGGTCGACCCATCGGAACGCGGGGAGTGCCTCTTTTTCAACCGCCGGCTTGATTCCGATATACCAGGGCTTGTCCTCCGCGATCGGATTCCCTCTCACGAGAGAGGGCTTCTTCTTTGAATTGCTGACAACAAAGGGGCCGGGAGCGCGGCGTGAGGAGAAGTCCTTGCTGCCGTCCAGATTGAAGGATACGTAGCCATCCGAAAGATCACGCAGCCAGGTCGCGGCAATCCCAGAGCGCGCGATCGGGACGGAAAGCCGGTACGAATTTGCCTCCAGACAGGACAAGATCCCGCGGATCTCACCCCGAGGCGTGGCCAATTTTGTCGGCTGACTTTGGCCGGGCTTCAGGGCACTCAGATCGGAGGAGAGCGCATAATCCAGAACCTGACGCGCGCGAGAACCGCTGATCTTGAAGACCCCCTTCTTCGATCGGTCGTCAATGTAGGAAAAATGTGGATAGCCGCTTTTGGTGTATTTGAAATCTATGCCAGCACCTTCGGCCAGATCCCGGACCTTCAAACGTGCAGCATTCAAAACCTTGAAATCCAGCTTGGCGCGGCGCTGGCGACCTTTGTGAGGCGTGTCCACGGAGTGAGGTGCGCATCCTAGAAGGACGTCCGCCATGATGTTCGCCAGGGCGCGGCTCTCCTTCTCTTTGAAGCCGCGCTGGGTGATCCAGGGCGTGCCCATGCGAATACCGGACGGGTCCACCGAATTCTTATCCCCAGGGATCGTGTTGCGGTTGACAACGATTCCGGCAATATCCAGAATCCGGGCTGCCTGATCACCGGACAGAGAGGTTCCGTCCTCCCCTTTCACGCTGGTCACATCCACATTCAGGAGATGAGAGTCGGTCCCTCCGAATGGGACCCGCAGACCGCGTTTCTTGAACTGCTCCGCCATGGCCTGTGCGTTCTTAATGGTCTGTACCTGCAATTGCTTGAATTGTTTTGTTCTGGCCAGTTTGAAAGTCAGCGCCAGGCCCGCGAAGACGTTCACATGCGGCCCACCCTGTTCCCCCGGGAACACCGCCTTATCAAGTTTTTTGGCAATCTCCGGAAAAGTTGTCATCAACACAGCGCCGCGCGGCCCGTCCAGGCTCTTGTGCGTAGTCGACATCACGACATGGGCCACCCCGATCGGGGAGGGCACGACACCGGCTGCCACAAGTCCTCCGATGTGCGAGATGTCGGTCAGGAGGTATGCCCCCGCCTCATCCGCGATCTCGCGGAATTTTTTCCAATCCGGGATCCATGAGTAGGAGGAATATCCGGCGATGATGAGTTTCGGCTTGTGCTCAAGAGCCAGGGCCCGCACCGCTTCATAATCGATCTTTTCATTCTTGTCCACATTATAGTGAACGGCATTGAACCATTTTCCAGAGCGGTTCACGGACGAGCCGTGCGAGAGATGTCCGCCGTGAAGTAAATTCATGCCGAGCACCGTTTC
>WNFI01050816.1_pt1 | contig 15871 bp, 18 predicted proteins | sample 5400471 | NCBI WGS metagenome assembly WNFI01 (sample SAMN13153348, study PRJNA577476) | soil metagenome | isolation source: 100 cm saprolite on Douglas fir-dominated hillslope | place: USA:California | collected 2013-09-17 | reverse complement strand
GGCACTCGGCCACCGGCTACGACATCAGCGGTGCCAACCGTGCCCATCGTGCCACCCGCCGCCGTGCCATCCAAAACCGAGGTTCACTCCGCCATAAACCGGCGCGACATAACCGGGGGCAGCATAGGCGACAGGCGGCGGAGCAACGACCGCGGGCGCCGGCGCGACATAAGCTGGCGCGGCATAGGCGACAGGCGGCGGAGCGACGACCGCGGGCGCCGGCGCGACCGGGACGCCAATGCCGACACTGACGCCCGCCTGCGCCGCCCGCGCGGTAAATCCGATGCCCGCGGCGGACAACGCCAGCGCACTCAGCACGACGCCGAGCTTCAGACCTGTTGTTCCAAGAGCCATTGGTGATCTCCTTCTTCAATCGCGTTGTTCTCATCTCATCCTATGCCGGCGCGAGAGCGACGATCCCCGTCATTCATTTGGATTCCGCAAGACCGCGGCAACGCCGCAATCCTGCGCAAGCGTCAGGGCTCGATCGCCACTTCTCGCGGGTAATTTGGGGTAGTCGGTCCGGTTGACGCAAAAATGCGAACAGTCATCGGAACGTCAATCGTCGTCCTCGCCTTCCCAAGCCTCGCGCGCTTCCTTGATCAAGAACGGCGTCAAGGCTAGGGCGCTAACGCCGTCAACCCACCAAGCGCCGATTACCCATTGCGCCAGGAGCCCGATCACCACAACGCCCGAGAGATAACCGCAGGCGATGGACTCGGCGGCGTCGGCGCGAAGCGCGGCGCTCCCGATGGCGTCGGCAATCCGTCGCTTGGCCTTTGCGAGCGTGTACATGATCGGAATGGCAAGGACTGCCAGAATGAGGCCGGGAGCCGAGAACTCTTGTCCCGTTCCCCGCCACAAGCCCCAGGCAGCACTCACCACGACATAGATCGTAAGTGCGATGAGCAGGAGAGCGCCGATCCTCGCGGCCATCCTTTCCGTTGCCTCGGAGAATTCCTCACCCTCGCGCAACTCGACACTTAGCCGCCACAGGAGCAGACACGCCGACAGGAGTTCGACGACGCTATCGGCGCCAAAGGCAATGAGGGTGAGACTGTGCGCCGCCACGCCGGAGCCGATGGCAACCGCCGCCTCTATAAGCATCCAGCCGGCCGTGATCCATTCCAGCCAAAACGCCCGCCTGATCAGCCCTTCGCGACTTCCCATTCGTCCACCACCCGCAAGATGTCCTCTAGCGACCGTAGCTTATCGCTCACGTTCGCGGCCATTGCGGGCGTGGTGCGCAGCGTTTGACGGATACGCACGGCGATCGGCTCGTGGGGTGACACCTTGACCGATGAGCAGGTGCTGCGGGAGCTGCGCGATTGGACTGGATCGTGCGGTCACCGCCGCTGTGGGATCGCAGGATCGTCATCACTCTGGTCAACGACTGACCAGGTCGTGCCGAGCAGCATTCGTTTGGCCTCCGCGATAAAATCGGCTCGGTATTGCTGCGTGGTGAAACGAAATGTCACTCGGCCACCGCTCCGTCGCCAGTCATCCTCGCCCGTGCCACGCCACGGGATTCGCTTGTTCCCGGTTTGCTGGCAATGCTCAGATAAGGCGCGGAGGCCGCTCACCACGGCGAGATCGGCCGCCTGCATCGTAACGCTAAATTTGAATGCTTGAAGCTCTCCCATCGCGGAGCCTCTCTGTCAGCCGACTAATTCCGGCCGCCGGGCCGTTGGATGTTGAGGCCGTCGTCGACGAAGGAGCGCAGCTCCTCGGTCAATCCGAGTCGGACGGCGAACCGCGCCCAGCCTCCCTCTGCTCGGCAAGTTCGGCCAGTTTTTCGTAGTCGGCGGCTAGGTCGAGAAGCTGCTGGAGAGTGGTGGGACCTTTGGCGGACTCCGCCAACGCGCGCGTCTTCGCCGCTTGCTCGCGGAAATGCGCAGCAACGCTTGCCCTGCCCATCTCCCCGCATTATCCCATTCGATGATCCGGCCCAAGGGCGAAGCCCAAGGCAATGAGAGCCAAGCAGCCGAGGACGCCATCAGCCACTGCCAGAGCGCAGGTCCAGGGCGGCCAAGCCGCTCCGACGAGCGCGACCGGCGCGAGCCAGATCAGCAGCCACAGGACGCCCAAGGAGGAGGTGCCAAGTCGTAGGAAGAATTTCGTCCGCATGGCGACGGGCCTGACAAACTAAGCACGGGGCACGAGCCTGAGCCACATGCGCTCAGTGGGCATAGCTATCGTGATGTATGTTGCTACACTGTCCCGACGGGGCCACGCCGCATGCCAGTCGGCGGCCCGGCGCTCTGTCTCAAACAGCTCGACGGTCGCGAGGCGCTGCCGGGGACGCGGCATCCCCTTTTGCTGCTGCTTCGGTTTGAGCCGCCCAGTCGTCGAGATACTTGGCAACCGACAGATACTGCTCGCGTGTTCGGGCGTCACTCGCCTTCTTCGCAGCGGCGCGGTATTCCGCGCCCCTCGCGCGCAGGTGTTCGGCACTTAACATGAATCCCAACATGAATCCCACTCCGCTTTCAGGTGGCCAATCCCTCGGCCGCAATTGCATACGGAGTCACTACCTCTCGCCTTGGAGTAAGGGGCCGAGGCGACAGCCAAAATTACCACGACGAGCAGTCGCCGACTTGCTTTTCGCCTTGCCTTTGATGCCTCTGTGAAACAGTTGCTGCCCAGGCCCGTCCTGTCGATGCTCGCCCCGCGGGGCCATTGGGGCCTCAGCTCTGGTCTGGCGATTGCTCCCGCGTCTCGGCGCGTTCCGCCAATTTCTCGTACTCGGCGGCGAGTTCTAGAAGCTGGTTGCGGAGGCCCGGATTAGCGGCCCTCTCGGCAAGCGCCCTCATCTCGCCGGCTTGCTGCCGGTAGTGAGCCGTCATCGTATGATCTCCTCTTCTGCCCGCGAGCGAGGGGGAAAGGTGTCGCGGTATCACTCGCAGAAGTGGGCGCGATTTTGCGTTGCAGCAAATTGATTGATCTTGGCGTTTCGTTCGGAAATCCCGATCAAGCGAGCTTGGGGTGTGACGGCGTTAGCCCAGCATGACCGACATCGAGCAGCTGATCCGAAAGCGAGCTCTACAAGGCCATCGAGAGCCTGGGCGGCCCGCCCGAGCTGCTTGCCACCGGACGAACTCTTCCTGATCCTCGATCTTGGCAGCCAGTCCTTAACAACTGCAACGGGTCAAGTCACTTAACCTGCACGGGCTTTTGTGGCTGGGTCGCGATCACGGCCTTTCTGTAGGGGGTGCCGCATCCTTCGCCGTTTTTACAGGGTGTCCATTCGCCGCCTCCGACCTCCCCCGGATCGAAGATTTGGTGCTTGGCCTTGGCGAGAGCGCCATCGACCCTTATGCAGTTAGGGGTGCCGGGGTTGCATAATGCGAAAGCCGGGGCGCTCGTCAGGGAAAGAGCGGCGACGGCGGAGAGGAGAGAGATGCGATTCATGGGTAGGGTTCCTTTTAGGTCTGCCGGCGACACCATTGCCCCGGCGTGACAAGGACCTACTCGCTATCGCCTACTGTCGCGGTGAACCACACCACATCAATCGCGCTTTCTCTCGCGGGTGTGATGGATATCACGACACGCCGATCCAAGGAGCTATCCAGGAGCTCGTCAGCGATTTCTGAGAGCTTCGCCGAGACGGGATGGTCATAGGTTCTGGCCGATCGCCACGATCCGTGCTAAAGCCGCGTCATACCGATTGGCAGCCCTCCCGCGCCGATCGGAACGGTGCCGAGAAGAAAGCTCCCGACGGCGCCGGCGTCATCGGACAGTGGCAGCAGCAGGCTGTGCCGGCCATGCGCCGCTCTCGTCGTCGCGCGCTCGACGTATAGCGGCTCGCCTCTGCGATACGCGGCGCGGGGAAAGGCGATCGCGCTCTCGACGATGTAGACGATGGAGGACCTGACCGCATACTCGGAAACCAGGTGGCCCGTCAGGTCGTAGCCCGCGAGGGCCATAGTCACGGCGCTGCAGCGGCGGATGCGAAAGTCGAGACCGTCATCGACCACGTCGAGAAGCCCCTCGTAGCCGGAGATGGGCGCCAGTGCGCGATGGTCGACGCTGCGGCTCGCGGGGAGGCGCGCGTCGCCCTTGAGATTCGTCCAGTAGTCCAGGAGAAAGCGCAATTGCGGGGTTTGGATCTGGCTACTCGTCGGCTGCCACAGCACGCGTGGCGCCAGAGCCCCATTCGCCTCGAACACCGCGTTGATCTGGCTGAGGTCACCTCGGGCCACCTGCTGCGCCCATGCTTCGATCCGCCCCCAATCAAGGTACGACGACGGGCGTTGAGACGGGCCCCGCATTGCCCAATCGTGTTTCATTGCCTTCACTATTTGGCTCTATGCCGTTCGCGCCGGGCGAAAAGGTACGAAGCCAGCACCGGCTGTCTCGACGCCCCTAATTGCCGATTCCAGATGATTGCAGAAGGCCGCCAATCGGATATGGCTCATTCCAAATGAGAATGGCGGTGGACCGACTACATGCGATCGAGACCTTCACTGGCTCTGAGGCGCTAATGCCGCGCCTTTGCTCGGCGGCTCGCCCAGGGTGCCGATCGCCACGATGATCCGCAGCCAAAAGTCAGCACCTCTGGGGGCATCGTGGGGATCGATGTTAGGCGCGCCAGTAATTGCGGAACTCAGCCCTCGTCCTCGCCGGGGAAGCGGACGAGCCGCGCCCGCACCGCCTCGCGCACCTCGGCCGGCTGCGCGTCGAGCGCCTCGGTCACCGCGCGCAGGCGGCGGCGCAAGGCGTAGACCTGGTCGAACCCAGCGCTCCTCGATCCAATGCCTGAGCTCCGCCTCCTGCACGCCGCCGATCAGCCGCATGACCGCGTCGATGCCGATCATGGCGTCATCCCCCGGCGCGGGTCATAGGGGTGCCGCGGCGCCCATTCCCGCACGAAATTGGCAAGCTCGGCATCGCCGCCTTCGGGCAGCATGACCTTGAGCGTGACATACTCGTCGCCCCGGCGGCCATCGGGCCGCGCCACGCCCCTGCCCTTCAGCCGCAGCACCCGCCCCGTATTCGAGTTGGCGGGAATGGTCATGCTGACCGGGCCCGACGGCGTCGGCACCATCACCTTGCCGCCGAGCACCGCTTCGCCCAAGGTCACCGGCAGATCGAGGTGGATGTCGTCGCCCTCGCGGCGGAAGAAGGGATGCGGCGCGACGTGTATCTCGATGAGGGCGTCGCCGGGCGGCCCGCCATTGATGCCGGGCGACCCCTGCCCTTGTAGCCGCAGCACCTGCCCGTCGCGGACCCCCGGCGGGATGGTGACGTCGAGGCTGCGGTCGGGCGCCAGGTTGAGGCGCTGCCGCGCGCCGTTGACGGCGGCGAGGAAATCGACGGTGAGGGTGTAATGCTGGTCGGCGCCGCGCATGCGCATGGTGCCGCCGCCGCGGCCACCGCGCGCGCCCTGCCCGAAAAAGGCGAAGAGATCGTCGAGATCCTCGGGCGCCATGCCCTCGGCGGAATGGTACTCGTATTTCTCGCCGGGCGCCCCCTCGGCGAAGCCGCGGTAGCGCGAATAGGCGCGCTCGGGACGCTCGGCGCCGCTGGCGTCGATCTCGCCGCGGTCGAAGCGTGCCCGCTTGTCCTTGTCCGACAGGATGTCGTTGGCGCCGGAGAGTTCCTTGAAACGCGCCTCGGCTTCCTTGTTGCCGGGGTTCAGGTCGGGATGGTAGCGCTTGGCGAGCTTGCGGTAGGCGCTGCGAATCTGGTCTTCGCTCGCGTCCTTCTTGACGCCCAGAACTTCATAGGGATTTCGCGCGGCCATGGGCAATGCACGTGGTGGTGGCGCGCTTGGATATAGGCGTCATTTGACCTGTGGCAACTCCTCGAAGGTATGGAAGGGCGGCGGCGACGGCAGGGTTTGCCCGCCGCTTTGCGCCCGGCGAAGAGCGTGTGGAAGACGATGAACACGAAGAACAGCGTCGAGGCGAAGGAGATGAAGGCGCCGATCGACGACACCAGGTTCCAGCCGGCAAAGGCGTCGGGATAGTCGCTGATCCGCCGCGGCATGCCGGCGAGGCCGAGAAAGTGCATCGGGAAGAAGGTCAGGTTGACGCCGACGAAGAACGTCCAGAAATGGATCTTGCCGAAGGTCTCGTTGTACTGCCGCCCACTCATCTTGCCGATCCAGTAGTAGAAGCCGGCGAAGATGGCGAAGGCCGCCCCAAGCGACATGACGTAATGGAAGTGTGCGACGACATAGTAGGTGTTGTGGACCGCCACATCGACGCCGGCATTGGCCAGCACCACGCCCGTCACACCGCCGATCGTGAAGAGGAAGACGAACCCGGTCGCGAACAGCATCGGCGTCTTGAACTCGATCGAGCCCTCCCACATGGTGGCGATCCAGGAGAAGACCTTGATGCCGGTAGGGACCGCGATGACCATCGAGGCGGCGACGAAATAGGCGCGCGCGTCCGCGCTGATGCCGGTGGTGAACATGTGGTGCGCCCACACCACGAATCCGATCGTGCCGATGGCGATGAGAGCGTAGACCATGCCGAGATAGCCGAAGATCGGTCTCTTCGAGAAGGTGGAGATCACCTGACTGATGATCCCGAATCCCGGCAGGATCATGATGTAGACCTCGGGATGGCCGAAGAACCAGAACAGGTTCAGGAACAGCAGCGGATCGCCGCCGCCGGCCGGGTCGAAGAAGGTCGTGCCGAAATTGCGGTCGATGAGCAGCATGGTGATGGCGCCGGCGAGAACGGGCAGGGCGAGCAGCAGCAGGAAAGCCGTCACCAATTCGGCCCACACAAAGAGCGGCATCTTGTGCAGCGTCATGCCCGGCGCGCGCATGTTGAAGATCGTCGTGATCATGTTGATCGAGCCGACGATCGACGAGGCGCCGGAGAGATGGACCGCGAAGATCGCCATATCGACCGCGGCGCCGGGATGTCCGATGGCGGCCGACAGTGGCGGATAGAGTGTCCACCCGGTGCCGGCGCCCTCGCCCACGAATATCGATCCGATGAGCAGTGCGGCCCCGGCGATGAACAGCCAGAAGCTCAGATTGTTGAGGCGCGGGAACGCCATGTCCGGGGCGCCGATCAGCAGCGGGACGAAATAGTTTCCAAAGCCGCCGAACAACGCTGGAATGACGACGAAGAACATCATCAGCAGGCCGTGGACGGTGACCACGACGTTGTAGAGCTGATGGTTCCCTTGGAACAGGTGATCCCCGGGCGTCGTCAGCTCGACACGGATGACGACCGACAGGATCACCGCTAGCAGGCCGATCAAGCCTGAAGCGAACAGGTAGAGGATTCCGATGTCCTTGTGGTTGGTTGAGAACAGCCAGCGCCGGACGAAGCCGGGATGGTGATGGCCGTCGTCGAGCGCGTGCGCGTAAGTTGGCGGCATTGACCGTTCCTCGCGGGAGAGATGGCCGGAGAGGCCCCGTGCGTAAGGAATCGGCCGTTGTCGCGATTGGTTCCGCCTCTCGCCTTTGCCGGTCCTGCAAGGTCACGCCGGCAACTTGGCGATGCGCGCGCTCTCCTCCCAGAGCCGGCGCGCTGCGGCGTCGTCCTGCGCCGCCTTGCTCAGCCGGGCCGGCGCGCAATCGGCGAAATAGCCGCCGCTGACCGTCGCCACCGCGGGCGACGAGGCGAGATAGACGATGGTCTGCGCGCCCTTCTCCGGCGAGATCGCGAAGAGCTTGGCGACGCCGATGCCCAGGCGGAAGAAGCCGCGGTTGTTGTTGCCGAAACGGGTGGCGACGAAGCCGGGATGAAGGCAGTTGGCGGTGACGCCGGTGGCGGCGAGGCGGCGCGCCAGCTCGCGCGTGAAGAGAATGTTGGCGAGCTTGGAGCGGCCATAGACGGTGAAATAGTGATAATCCCGCTCCGACTGCAGATCGTCGAAGTCGAGCCCGGTCGCGCGATGATGCGCCGCCGAGGATGTGTTGACGATCCGCGCTTGCGCCGCGGCGACCAGGTTGGGCTTGAGCCGGTTGGTCAGCACGAAATAGGCCATGTGATTGACCGCGAAGGTGCGCTCGAGGCCGTCGGCGGTGACGCCGCGCTCGGCGAACATGGCGCCGGCATTGTTGATCAGCACATCGATGCGCGGCTCGAGCGCAGCGATCTCGGTGCCCAGCCGGTCCATCTCGGCCAGCCGCGACAGATCGCCGTAGACGATGCGCGTGGCGGTGCCGGGAGCGCGCGCCTGGATCTGGGCGAATGCCGCCGCGCCGCGGGCCTTGTCCCGCGCCACGAGCAGCAGCCGCGCGCCCATCGAGGCCAGCCGCTCGGCGGCCACAAGCCCGATGCCCGAGGTTGCTCCGGTGATGACGCACACCTTGCCTTGCATCGGCGCTCCTTCGGCTGTGCGCGATCCGCTCATTCTGCCATCCTCTGCAGGCGCCGCTCGCGATAGAAGATGTAGAGGCCGCTGCCGATGATGACGGCTGCGCCAACCCAGGTCCACAGGTCCGGAAATTCGGCGAAGACGAGATAGCCGAGGACGACCGTGCCGATCAGCTGCCCGTAATTGAGCGGCGCGATCACCGCCGCCGGCCCCCATTCGAGCGCCTTGACGATGAAGTAATGGCCGAAGCCGCCGAAGAGGCCGAGGCCGACGAACAGCAGGACGTCGAACAGCGAGCGCGGCGTCTGCCAGAAGAACGGCACCAGCAGCGTCGTCAGCACGAAGCCGACCACGGCGATGTAGGTGTTGGAGGTCTCGGCGGAATCGCGCGCGGCGAGGCTGCGCGTCAGCACCTGGTAGAGCGCGTTGCACCCGGCGCTGATGAGCACCAGGAAAGATGCCGGCGGCACCGCTCCCAAGCCCGGGCGCAGGATGAAGACCGCGCCGAGAAATCCGACGCCGACAGCCGCCCATCGCCGCGGCCCCACCGTCTCGCCGAGGGCGAGTGCGGCAAGCGCGATCATGATGAAAGGCGAGACGAAGCTGATGATCGCCGCGGTGGGCAGGTCGGTGTAGTGCAGCGCGGTGAAGTAGACGCCGGTGGCGCTCAGCAGCAGCGCCGAGCGCAAGACCTGGATCCAGGGCTGCGACGTGGCAAAAAGCGCGAGCCCGCGGCGCGGAAAGAAGGCGACCACCATGTAGGCGAAGTGGCCGGCATAGCGCGCCCAGACGATCTCGACCGTGGAATAGCTGCGGCCGAGATACTTGGCCGAGGCGTTGAGGCATGGCAGCAGTGCCATCGCCAGCGCCATATAGAGGATCGCTCGGCCGATATTGTATCCGCGCGCCACGGCGTTGGCTTGTCCGGGAGGGTGTCTATTCGGGCGCCCTCACCATAGGAGCGCCGGCGCCCCTCGCCAACCGGATTGTGCCGCGCCGAAGCGGGCCCTCAGAAGCGGAAGCGCAAGGTGGCGCCGGCCTCCAGCGTCTTGTTGTGCGGCTCGACGCCTCCAAATGGCACGCCGGCGATGGTGAAAAAGGATGGCTTCGACTCGCCGATGTTCCAATAGCGCACGAACGGACCGAAGGCGATCCGGCCCCACGGCGTCCCGGTCTCGGCGAGCAGCGTCCCGCGCAAGCCATAGCCGCGCGTCTGCGTATTGCTCACGTCGGCATTGGCGCCGCCCTGCGAGAGATACGAGGTCTGCTTGCCGCGCACGAGGTAGTCGTATTCGGCGCTTGGCCGCAAGATCCAATTCCCGGCGACGAAGCTGAAGCCGAGCCCGACGGGGATATAGAAATACTGCGACAGGCGATCGTAGGCGACCGCACCGGTCGTTGTCCTGCGGTTGCGGCCCACGTCGTACAACACGCGATAGCCGAGGCCGGTGAAGGGCGAAATGCCGAACCAGTCGTTCCGGATCAGGTCGGCGCCGGCCAGTAGCCGCAAGTCGCCGGTAATGTCCCAAACGCCGTTGAGGTTGCCGGTCCCGTTCGACTTGTAGTTCAGATATCCGACATCGGCGATGCCGTTGGCCGTCAGGAACGCAGTGCCGACCTTGTAGGTGTAGCTGGCGTTGACGCCGCCGGTGGGGCCGATCTGGTGCATCAGATTGGGCTCGCGATAGGCGTAGTAGTAACCCTCCGGCCCGATCTCCCAGCCCGGCAGCGTCTGCGCGGCCGCGGCCCCGGGCACCAGCCATGCCAGCGCAACCAGCCATCCCCTCCAATCGCGACCCATCCCCCGCTCCATCCTGTGGCTTGGTGAAACCGCATCCGTTGGGTCGCGCAACTCCGACGCGGCCTTGTGCATTTATTGATTGCGCGTGGTTAACGAACCGACAATGGGCGCATCTTCCCCAGCTGAGCGCACCGAGGCCGGCGGCTCAGAAGCGCCGGCGCGGCGTCGCGCCGGCGCTGTTTCTCCCAAATTTTGCGAACCGTCTCGAGCCGATATCCTTTGGCTCAAGCTAGCGCGCCGACGACCTCGGCCACCGTCGACCAGGCCGCTGCGCTCGCCGCGGCGAGGACGGGGCGATCGGCAATGCGCGGATCATAGGGTGAGCCATCGAGAAACGCGCCGACGCCGCCCGCCTCGGCGGTGATCAGCATTCCCGCCGCGTGATCCCAGGGCAGCGAGCGCGAATGCAGCGAGAAGTGCGCGCGGGCGAGCGCGATGTCGAGATATTCGAGCCCGCTGCAGCCGCGGTTGCGCACGCCGCCGACCCGCCCGCTCGCCGTCAATGCCTGTGCCGCGCGCGGCCCCGACCTGGTGCGGCCATAAGCCGCCCCGACCATTTCCGAGGGCGGCACCTCGGCCGCGGTCGTGTGTCGCTGGCCCGCCGACCAGGCGCCGCCGCCCGCCTCGGCCATCACCATGGTGTCGGCCAACGGATCGTAGATCCAGCCCGCGCGCGCGGCGCCGCGCTCGATCAAGGCGACGATGACGGCAAACCCCGGCTGGCCGCGCGCGAAATTCGCGGTGCCGTCGACCGGGTCGATCACCCAGACCGGCGCTTCGCCGGCAAGCAGGGCGAAGCGGCCGCGATCCTGTGACGCAGCCTCCTCGCCGAGCACGACCGAGCCCGGCAGCAACCCGCCCAGGCGCTGCGTCAACTGCCGCTCGGCCTCGAGATCGGCGAGCGTGACGAAGTCGCCGGGCCCCTTCTCGCGGATGTCCTCGCGCCGCAGCAGCCGGAAGCGCGGCAGAATCTCCGCCTGGGCGGTCTCGCGGATGTGTTCGGCGACTTTTTCCGGATCAGGCATCGCGTGCAAACCTTATGACGCCTTCTTCCTAGCTAATGCGGCGCACCGACTCACGACAAAATTTCGGCGAGCGAGTGGCTTGTTAGCCGTTCGCTAACCGCCCGGAGGCTTAGCTCCGGTCATGGCAATGCAAGCACCGGAAGGACGCGGGAAGAAACCCGCCGGGCTCTACCGCACACTCTGGCACTATGCCGCCGGCGATCAGCGCCGCGTGGTCTTGTTCATGGCGCTGCTGATCGTCGCGCAGGCGCTGAAGCTGGCGATCCCCTACCTGTCGGGCGCCGCGGTCGAGGCCATGCAGGCCAAGGGCAACGAGGCGCTCGGCGCGGCCGCGTGGGACATGGCGCTCATTTTCCTTGCCTGCGTCGCGAGCTGGGCGCTGCACGGCCCGGCGCGCGTGCTCGAGCGCTTTGTCGCCATCCGCATCCGCGAGCGCTTCGCCGACACGCTCTACGCGAAGGCGACGAGCCTGCCGCTCGACTGGCACGAGCACCATCATTCCGGCGAAACCATCGAGCGCGTGCAGAAGTCGGGCAGCGCCCTCTTCGGCTTCGCGCAGAACCAGTTCGTCTATCTCCAGAACACGGTGAGCCTGGTCGGGCCGATCGCCGCGATATTCGTGCTCTCGGTGCCGACCGGTGTCGCCGCGCTGGCGAGCTATGCGCTGATCGCGCTGATGCTCGTCCGCTTCGATCGGGTGATGATCCGCCTCAACCACGCGCAGAACCAGGCGCAGGCGCGGTACGCGGCGACGCTCGTCGACTGCCTCGGCAATATCGCGACGGTGCTGACGCTGCGCCTGGCGGGGCCGACGCGACGCCTGGTCGCGGCGCGGCTCGGCGCCGTCTTCGCCCCGCTGCGCAGCAGCATCGTACTGAACGAAGCCAAATGGTGCGCCGTCGATCTGCTCAGCAACATGGCCGGGAACTACCAGGACCTGGTGGGCTATCAGACCGACCTGCGCTGCACCGACGTCATCACCGCGGCCGCCGCACGCCTCCCATGCGGCGATGCCGCGCCGGCGGCGTGGCGGGAGATCCGCATCGAAAAGCTGGACTTCGCCTATCTCGGCAAGCGGCGCGGCCAGGCGGCGTTGCGCGATGTCTCGCTGACGCTGCGCCGCGGCGACCGGATCGCTCTCGTCGGCGAAAGCGGCTCGGGCAAGAGCACGCTGCTGCGCGTCCTGGCCGGCCTCTACCGGGCGGACGGCGCCAGCTTTGTCATCGACGGCAAGAACCGCCCGGCCGTCGCCGATCTCGGCGCCATCGCGACGTTGGCGCCGCAGGATCCCGAGATCTTCGCGGGCAGCATCGCCCACAATCTGACGTTCGGCATCGAGCACGATCCGGCGGCGATCCGCCATGCCTGCGAGCTCGCCATGTTCACGCCGGTGGTCGAGTCCTTGCCCGGCGGGCTCGACACCGAGATCGCCGAGCGCGGGCTCAACCTCTCCGGCGGGCAGAAGCAGCGCCTCGCGGTGGCGCGCGCCATCCTGGCGGCGCAGCACAGCTCGCTGATCCTGCTCGACGAGCCGACCAGCAGCCTCGATCCCGCCACCGAGGCCGAAGTCTACGCCAACCTGTTCGCGGCGCTGCGCGACGCCTGCGTCGTCTCGTCGCTCCATCGCCTCCATCTGCTCGAGCGCTTCGATCGCGTCGTGCTCATGGCGGACGGACGCATTCTTGATGTCGGCGCCGCCGCCGAGCTGCTCGAGCGCGAGCCGCATTTCCGCGAGCTGTGGCGGCGGTATGGCGGAGGGGCGCCGCCGGAGCAGCGGCGGCGCAACGAGCCGGCCGGCATGCCCTGGCGTGTCCACGCCGCGCGCGGCTGAGGTTCCTAGACCAGGGTCGCGACCGTCGCGGCGATCGCGCAGAGGATGGCGAGATAAATCACCATCCGCATTGTCGCCGCCTGGAGGCTGCCGCCGAAGAAGCGCGCCAGGGTCGCGTCGGTGCTGTCCTCCCGGGCGGTCGCCGACGGGGCGAGCTCGCGGTCACCCCCCTCCTCCATGGTCGTCGCTCCTGTTGCGAGGCGGGATGCGTTTCCTATATGCGTCGCCACCGAACGAAACAAGAGGCGCAGAGGACAGGATGGGCGGATCGCAGAGCGACCTCGACGTGCTCGTCATCGGTGCCGGCGCGGCGGGCCTCGCCGCCGGGCACCGGCTGACGGAGGCCGGCGTCTCCGTCCTGGTCGTCGAGGCGCGCGACCGCATCGGCGGGCGGGCGCAGACAGTGCCGACGCGCCTGGGCCAACCCGTCGATCTCGGCTGCGAGTGGCTGCACTCCGCCGACCGCAACCCCTGGACCGCGATCGCGCAGGCGATGGGCTTCTCGATCGATCGGAACCTGCCGGATTGGGGGAGCCGCATCGCCCGCAGCCGCGGCCACGCGGCGCAGCAGGAATGGGCGCGCGTCTATGCCGAATTCGACCGGCGCGTCGACGAGGCGGCGGCGGCGCCGGACGATCTGCCGGCGAGTGCGTTGCTGCCGCCCGACGGCCGCTGGAACGCGCTGATCAACGCGATCAGCACTTGGGCCAACGGCGTGCAGCTCGACCGCCTCTCGGTCCAGGACCATGCGCGCTACGCCGACAGCGGCATCAACTGGCGCATCCTCGAAGGTTACGGCAGCCTGATTGCCGCTTATGGCGCCGCGGTGCCGGTAAGGCTCGGCACGGTCGCAGAGCGCATCGACCATGGCGCGGCCCGCATCACCGTCGGCACCAGCCGCGGCGACCTTCGCACGCGCGCCGTCATCGTCACGGTGCCCACGACCGTGCTCGCCGCCGAGGCCATCCGCTTCACGCCGGCGCTCCCCGACAAGATTGCCGCGGCGCAGGGACTGCCGCTCGGCATCGCCAACAAGCTGTTTCTCGCGCTGAGCGGCCCGGCGGCCGAGTTTCCGGTCGACCATCATGTGCTCGGCTCGCCCGATCGCACGGCCACCGGAAGCTACCAGCTGCGACCCCATGGCTGGCCGATGATCGCCGGCTATTTCGGCGGCGACCTCGCGGTAGCGCTCGAGCGCGACGGCGGGGCCGGGATGACCGCTTTCGCGCGCGACGAACTCGCCGGCATCTTCGGCAACGACATCCGCCAGCGCCTGGAGCCCCTCGCCGCCTCGGCCTGGTGGGGCGATCCGCTCGCCCGCGGCTCCTATTCCTACGCGCTGCCCGGCCATGCCGGCGATCGGGCGATCCTGGCGCGCCCGGTCGACGACCGGTTGTTCTTCGCCGGCGAGGCATGCTCGGCCGATTACTTCTCGACCGCGCATGGCGGCTACCTCACCGGGCGCGCCGCGGCGGAGCAGGCGCTTGCCGCGCTCGGCGTCCCTCCTCCAGCAGCATCGCTCTCCGCCCCTTGAGCTCACGCCGTAGCGAGAATTTGCCTCGCGCCCGAGACGGCGCCTCCGCCAGCCGGACCTTGCGCGGCATCACCGGCCTCCACATCGTCGAGCAGAAGGCCAAGGTGCATAACGGCCGCATCGAGGAATTCCGGGTCACGATGGAAGTGACCTTCGTTCTCGACGACTAGCGCGATCTCGCGCGGGCTCGATGCTCGGACGGCGAGCCCCGGCGATCAACGGATGGGTTCACGGCGCGCCCTGCCGGGCGTAAGCTGACGGCTGCGTCAGCGCCATGGGTGCCGCGATGACCGAGACCGTCGGAAGATTGCCGATCAAGATCGACGCGACCTCGAACGGCGAGTTCCACCCGGTGCCCGTCGATGCCGGCATTCGCGCGGCGAAGCGCCTTGCCGCCGCGCGCATCGCCGAGCATGCGCGCCGCACCGGCGTGCCGCGGCGCCGCTTCCTCGCCGGGTTGTGCGGCGCGGCGACCACGTTGCTTACCCTGGACGCTGCTTTCGCCGCGCGCGGCAATGCCGGTGGCCGCTTCGTCCTGCCCAAGGAAGCCGCCTTCGAGCCGGCGGCGGCCGGGGAGGCGCTCTCCGGCCGCGAATTCATCTTCGACGTGCAGACGCATCTGGTGAACCCGGTCGGCGCCTGGCGGCAGCGGCGCAACGCGCGCGTCTGGGAGCAGGCGCTGGCGAGCTTCCCGCAGGGCGCCTGCGGCGAGGCGGACCCGGTCGCCTGCTTCTCGGCCGAGCGCTTCATCAAGGAGGTCTTCGTCGACAGCGATACGCACATGGCGGTGCTGAGCTTCGTGCCGGCGCTGCCTGAGGACAACCCGCTCTCGCTGGCGGAGGCGCAGCGCACGCGACAGCTCGTCAGCGCGCTCAAAGGCAGCGATCGGCTGCTGCTGCACGGCATGGTCATCCCCAACGCGCCCGAGACCAAGCCGCTAGACATCATGGCGCGGGCGGCGCGCGAGTGGCCGATCGCCGCGTGGAAGGTCTATACGCAGTGGGGCCCGCGCGGCGAGGGCTGGTATCTCGACGACCCGCGGGTCGGCATCCCCTTCATCGAGCAGGCGCGGACCCTCGGCATCCGCACCATCTGCATCCACAAGGGCCTGCCCTTCGCCGGCATGCCCGAGCATTACGCGAGCTGTGTCGATGTCGGCCGCGTCGCGCGGCTTTATCCCGACGTCAGCTTCATCATCTACCATTCCGGCTTCGAGACCGGCCGGCGCGAGGGGCCGTTCGACCCGGCGCATGCCGAGCGCGGCATCGACAGCCTGGTCAAGTCGCTGGTCGACAACGGCATCGCGCCCAACAGCAATGTCTATGCCGAGCTCGGCAGCACGTGGCGCTTCCTCATGCGCGACCCGACCGCGGCGGCGCATGCGCTGG
>WNFI01318294.1_pt1 | contig 15873 bp, 16 predicted proteins | sample 5400471 | NCBI WGS metagenome assembly WNFI01 (sample SAMN13153348, study PRJNA577476) | soil metagenome | isolation source: 100 cm saprolite on Douglas fir-dominated hillslope | place: USA:California | collected 2013-09-17 | reverse complement strand
TACCGCAGGCAACGGTTTACCCTGACGGAGGAGCCGATACGCTGGCGTGGATCATATGATTTCCGATTTCCTTTCGGCGTTTCTAAGACTGGGCCGCGTTACCCGGTTGACATCGAGCTGGAAGGGATACCATCGTCTGAAAAGGCTGTATCGGAGAGTGTTGCCGGCAGATCTTACGGTGCGAATCGCGAATTTCGATCGCGATCTCACACTTGATGTGAATCTGTGGCACGAGACCGGATTCTGTCTCTGGCACTATCCTGAGCTCTATGAAAAGGAAGCACGAGAAGTATTCTGTTCCGCGATTCGGCCCGGTTGCACGGTGCTTGACGTCGGGGCCAACATCGGAATCTACACTTTGCTGGCGGCGAAACGAGGCGCGCGGGTGTTCGCCGTTGAAGCAGATCCAGTCAATGCGATTCAACTGCGGCGTCACATTCAAATAAACGGATACAGCGATCGGGTCACCGTGCTTGAAATCGCCGCAACTGAGTGCGACAAAACCGTTCCACTCTATCGTCATCCCTGGAACATGGGCGAATCAAACATTTGCAGGAAGGGGGAGCCATCCGGGACTGTGTTGGGAAGAAGACTGGATTCTTTTAACTTGCCTCCAATCGATGTATGCAAAATGGACATCGAAGGAGCCGAACTTATGGCATTGACTGGCATGCGCGAGACCCTTAGCAGATCACCCAATTTGAGGCTAGTTATTGAGTATGCGGAGGCAAATGGTAGTGGCCGACTTCTGATCGACTTCCTTAAAGAGAACTTTACGACCCTGCAGGTGCTTGAAACGCTCCCGGATGCGCCAGGTAATCTTATTCCGCCCTTTTGCAACATTCTAGCGACACGCTGAAGGACAACACTTGCCCATTTCGCCGAAACAACCACAAGGTCAGACCATTCAAGCTATTGGCTGCGCTCGCCGCTCCCTTTTGATAGGATTCAGGGTGCTGCGCGCAGCTCTACTCACGGTGCGGGCGGTTTCTGAGGCCCTATAATCGTGCTGAAGACTAAAACTTATGTGTGGAATCTCCGGGTTTTGGCAAAGCAAGCGTGGCGATGAACCACCTTCTGAAATCCTGAACCGGATGGGGGCAACGCTGGCCCATCGCGGCCCAGATGATTCCGGCACATTCCATGATTCCGCGACCGGGGTCGGCCTGGCATTCCGGCGGCTTGCGATCCTTGACCTCACTAAGAGCGGCAACCAGCCAATGGCATCCGCCTCCGGCCGCTTCAAGATCGTTTTCAACGGTGAGGTCTACAACTTCGAGGAAATCAGGGCAGAGCTGGGGCCGCACTCATGGAGAAGCCGCAGTGACACCGAGGTCATACTGGAAGCGATCGAACGCTGGGGAGTTGAGGCGGCGGTGCAGCGATTTGTCGGTATGTTTGCCTTTGCACTGTGGGACTGCCACGAACGGCGGCTGTTTTTGGTTCGCGACCGGGTTGGCATCAAGCCGCTTTATTACGGACACATCAACGGGAGCTTTGTATTCGCCTCGGAGCTCAAGGCTATCCGGCAATTTCCCGGCTTCCGCGATGACATTGATCGTAATGTCCTGGCGCTATACATGCGCTACAGCTACGTCCCGGCGCCCCATTCGATCTATTCCGGTATCTACAAACTGCCTGCGGGACACATACTCTCGCTCAGCTCCGCGGGCGGTCCAGGGGAGAACAAGCCCTATTGGTCTGCCGTCGAGGTCGCTCGCGCGGGTTTGCAATCTCCCTTTCGCGGTGATGAACGCGCGGCCGTTGACGAACTTGAGGACAAGCTGCTTACCGCTGTCCGTCTGCGTTTAATTTCGGATGTGCCGCTCGGCGCCTTCCTTTCCGGCGGCATAGACTCCTCCACCGTCGTGGCGCTGATGCAATCCCAAAGCAGGCGCCCGGTCAAGACTTTCACGATCGGTTTTCATGAAGGCTCTTACAATGAAGCCCAGCACGCGAAAAAGGTCGCACAGCATCTGGGAACGGAGCACACGGAACTCTACGTGACGCCACAGGCGGCCATGGACGTGGTGCCTCTGCTGCCCGCCATGTTCGACGAGCCCTTTGCTGATGTCTCGGAGATCCCCACCTACCTGGTATCAAAACTGGCGCGACAGCATGTGACGGTCGCGCTCTCCGGCGACGGCGGCGACGAACTTTTTGGCGGTTATGCCCGTTATTCAAAGCTGAGGACATTGTGGAGAGTGGTAAAAGCAGTGCCTGGTTCCCTCGCTCCCGGCCTGGCCAGGGGGATCCATGCAGTTCCTCCGGACAAACTTGACCGGTGGCTACGCGCCGTGCCGCTGCCTGGCGCCATGCGTCCAGAGCCTGGGCCAAGATTGCACAAGCTCGCCAACTACCTGGCTCTTCAAGACCCGGCGGATATCTACATGAATGCCCTGTCGAACTGGTCGGACCCGGAAGCTGTAGTCCCCGGCTCGCGGGAACCCAATACTGTCTCGAATGCCATCGCGGGCCTCCGATCGCTGCCGAGCCCAACGGACATGGCCATGCTGACCGATCTGACCAATTACCTGCCGGATGACGTTTTGACCAAGGTCGACCGGGCCAGCATGGCTGTCGGTCTGGAGGCCCGGGTACCGATTCTGGACCATCGAGTCATAGAATTTGCCTGGCGCCTACCGATGAATTTGAAGGTCCGCGCCGGGAAATCCAAATGGGCCCTTCTCCAAGTCCTGGATCGTTACGTGCCGCGGGAGTTAGTCGAGCGGCCCAAAATGGGGTTTGGCGTTCCGGTCGGCGACTGGCTCCGTGGTCCATTGCGCGAATGGGCAGAAAGCCTGCTTTCCCATCGGCGCCTCAAAGATAGCGGCTTTCTTGCCGTGGAGCCGATCCGGCAAAAATGGGAAGCGCACCTTGCGGGAAAACGCGACTGGCAGTACCTGCTGTGGACGGTCCTGGTTTTTCAAGATTGGCTCTCGGCCGGCGCCAGAGAGCGTCAACAGCTCGCGGTTGGTTAACCCGCGGCGTTGGGATAGCTGCTAGCGGTTATTCGTGATGTGCTCCTGATAGACCTCTATGTAGCGCTGAGCAACACGATCCAGGCTAAACTCCGTTTCAATTCGAAGCCGCGCTGCATCTCCAAGTCTGCGCCGGCCCGAAGGTCCGGCTTCGATTAGCCGGCTGAATGCATTTGCCAATGCTTGCGAATCTTTAGCCGGCACGATTACTCCAGTCTCTCCCACCAACCGGGCGCTGTCACCAACATCGGTAACGACACAAGGAACGCCGCAGGCCATTGCTTCACCGACCGCGTTGGATAAGCCTTCGCCCCAGGCTGACGCGGAACATGCAATGTCAAGACTTGCCGTAAGGGCCGGCATGTCGGCCCGGTCGCCAAGCAATAAAACGCGGTTTGCGAGCTGGTGTTCCGCGATTAACTTTCGCAACCCGGGTTCCTGGTTAGTGGTCCCGCTGCCCACCAGCAAGAATCTGGCCGAGGGATAACGTTGCGCAATCATGCCGGCCGCCTGAAAGAAATTGCGATGGTCCTTCATGGGATGGTAGCGGGCCGTCAATCCGACCACGATGGCGTCTTCCGGCAGTCCAAGCTCTGCACGAATCCGTTGCCGAGCATCCGCATCCGGCAGGAATTGGCGGCAGTCGAAGCCGTTCGGAATCACCACCCGGTTCACGGCGCAATAGCCCAGCGCTTCATGCTGAGGCGCGCTGATTTGGCTGTTATAAATGACCGCCTCCGCTTTCCGTGAGAGACGAGCGCTAAGACGTATCAGTTTAGCTGTGGTCCAGTCTTCGACTTCCAGGTCGTAGAGCGACTGGCGAATGTTCCACACCACCGGAATGGAACCACCACAGACACTCGCGGCAAGACTGGCGGCTGCATTGCCGTGATACAACCAGCCGACCATGAGGCGAGGGCGCAAACGGCGAACGAGCGAGATCAGTCCAAAGAGGCGCAAGGGCTTTGGCACCAAGCCCCCGTAGTCCACCGGATAAACCGGTACTCCCAAATCGGAAATCAGACGGCCAATCCTGCCAATTTTGCCGAGCGATACCACAACCTGCGGCCATTCTCCTCTGGTGGCTGAAATGAGCTTAAACAGCATCATCTCAGCGCCGCCGGTTGGCAGGGCCGTGATTACATGAAGGATAGGAGACCCGCGACCGGGAATGAAGGTGGACTTATCTGATGCCAGGTCTTTAGACACAGCGATTTGCTCGGGAACTAGGCCCGTAGCACCTTTCGGAAGAGCTCATCCCACAGGGTCAAAACTTTATCCATACTGAAGCGGCTGACGATCTCAGGAGCGCGCGACGCCAACCTCTCTCTCTCCCCGGGATTATTCATCAGCCGGTCCATTGCGCTTGCCAGTGCTTCTACGTCCCCGGCAGGCACAAGTAAGCCATCAATCTCATGGCGGATGATATCAGAGGGTCCAGCCGGACAATCAAAGCTTATGACTGGAAGTCCGCAGAGCATGGCCTCTGCCAGGGCGTTGCCAAAACCTTCGAAGCGCGATGAGAAAACAAAAAGATCGCCGGCACGAAGAATGGGGAATGGATCGGCGAATACTCCGGCAAACTCAACCCGTTCGCTTATTCCCAGCGCTTCCGCCTGCGCCTCAAGCTGTTCTCGGAGCGGCCCCACGCCCAGTATCTTCAGCGACCAATCAGGATGGGCTTTGGCCACTCGCGAGAAGGCTTCCAACAAAAGATCAAAGCCTTTTTGCCGGGTGAGCCTTCCCATGCCGATAACAGTATGACTGGGGGAATCGTCTTTGCGCCGGTTAACAATGGAGTCATGCCCCGGAGGCAGCGAAATGGGGTTGGGAATGACATAGCCAGGGATGTTAATTTTTTGCAGCATCGATTGAAGCATCGGGTGGGTTTGGCAAACCAGCGCCGAGGCTGTTGGATACGTCCAGCGGCGCAGGAACCGCCACATTGGCGTTATCTCGTCCAGTTCCGGATTTCCGCGCTCCGAAACAATCACGGGAACCCCAAGTCCCCGCGTCGCGAATAGGGTAACGACGTTGGGGACATCCAGGAAGCTGACCACAATCCCCGGCTTAGAGTCCCGAATCGCCCGGCGGAGCTTGCGGATTCTGCGGAAATTCTTAGTGAGCGCTTCCAGCATGTTCGTCGATCTGCCCGCCGGCAATTCCAGATTCCGCTGGGTGATCGAGGGGTGCACCGGATATGAGGGAACATCCACGCGATCGAAAGTGATGACGGTCACATCGTCGCCCCTTTCGATCCAGGCGGCCGACAAGGCAAGCATTACACGCTGGGCCCCTCCACCTTCCAGGCATGAGATGACGAGAGTCAGTCGCATAGGAGCAAGCGTTTTTGTTGGTGAAGAGTGCGCAAAAAATTATACATCGGGCCCGACAACCCCCTGCGCTATCATAAGCGCTGTTCTCGCCTTGCTTGAAAACCATGAGGTTTACTGTCTTAACCGCGACATACAATCGCGCCCATACCCTGCACCGGGTGTATGAATCTTTGTGCGCCCAGACATTCCGCGATTTCGAATGGCTAATCGTGGATGACGGCAGTACCGACGAAACGAGAGAACTAGTACGTTCTTGGAAGGCGTTTTTTCCGATTCGTTATCTATGGAAAGCCAATGGCGGCAAGCACACTGCCTGGAACCTCGGCGTTGCGTCCGCGCTGGGCGAGTTTGTGGTGAGCCTCGACTCCGATGACTGTTGCATTCCAACGGCGCTGGAACGGTTCGACTTCACGTGGAAACAAATCCCGGCGCCGGAGCGATTCGCTGTTTTGGCTGCCAGGTGCTGCACGCCCTCGGGCGAGATGCTGGGCAAGCCCTATCCAGCTCATTTCATCAGCTCTTTCAACTTCAAAGATACCAGCTACTACTTAAGCAAGTATGGAGAAGGGAGGGATGGGTGCGCATTGCTCCGTACAGACATTGCGCGTAGATTTCCATTCCCCGAGGGAGAGCGATTTGTGCTGGAAGCGCTCGTATGGAACCGCATTTTTCGAGAATTCGCGGTAGGGTTCTTGAATGAGGCGCTCCTCGTGGTCAACTCCACTCCGGAAAGCCTGTCGAAACGAGGCGCGGACTTGATCGCCTCCAGCCCCAAAATGGCGTTCGCCTACTACTGGGAGCTTTTTCTTTCCCCTCTGCCATGGCGGGTGCGATTGAAGGCCGTTGCAAATCTCTGCCGTTTGCGCCTGCATGCGGGTTTTCGCAAACTGGGCGCTTTCTCCACCGGCCCAAGACACTCCTGTTGAGCGCTAGCCGCTCTTGATGACAAATGCGCTGCCAGTTGAGAGCTCTATGATCTTCTCCGGCTTCCCCTGGAGGAACTGATCAACTGCAAGCCTGGCGCCGGGGCAATTTGCAAAACCATAGTCGTCAAATACGATGACTCCTCCTGGATTGGTCCGGGGATAAAAAAAATGCAAGCTGTCCCAGGTGGGCTGGTACAACTGAACGTCAATGTGCACAAACGCAAATTTCTTGTCGGCGACATCACCAAAGCGGTCCGGTATCCAACCCGGGTGATAGCTGGTATTGGGGAACTCTTTCAGGTTGCGGACTGCGATGTCCATGGAGCAGGCGAAGACCCCGCTCTCCCAATTGTTACTGTCCTCCGGTGACGACTCAGGCAAGCCCTCAAAGGAATCGAACATGTGATGCGTGCGATCGGGCAAAGCTCGACATATGAGGTATGAACTGGAACCGAAGAGCACGCCACATTCAGCGGTGTCGCCGGGTATCTTATCGGCTAGCTTGACCAATTGACTGATGGTCCAGCGGCGATCGGCGTTGAGGCCGTGGGACTCGTCAAATCGAGCAAGATAGTCATTGAATTCCGCATTTCGCCACCAGGATAACTGGGGCCACTGGAGCCGATAATCGGGCATGATCCAATTGCGCAATTTGTAAAGCGTGCGCCACCTCCATTCGGGTCGAATGGCAGGATTAGTCAGCACGTCATAAATTCCTCGAAGCATAGAAACCCTTAGACCGGATGTTCCGCGATTCGAAAGAGCGACTTTAGGCTGCGTCGAGCGGAGCAGTGTCGCTATTTTAGTTCAACTCAGGTTTGCTGGCGCTGCGGACTGTGTGCTACACCCCATCCGGGCTTTCATCGTGGCTGCGCGCCCGCGCGCGAAAGACCAACAGGGCTGGCAGCAGGACGCAGAACAAAAAACAATTCAGACGAGCCAATGGTCTTCCCCAACCAAGTGCGCATACGCCAACTCAAGCGCGGGCCCATGAGACAACAACCGGTGTGGAAGAGTCCCACAGGCCCCATCGACTCTATCTGCCAGTCATGTGCTTCAAAACGTTTGCGCCATGCGCCAGCACGAAAAAGAAACAGGTGTTCGGTAAACCAGTTGCCAAACTCCCCATGGCGAGGAGGGAGCAATGCAAACTTCAAAAAGGCCATAGAGCCGCGATGTGTTATGGGTTTTGTTCCGCCGGCTCCGTTATCTCCGGCTCCATGACCGCTTATTCGGCCAATCAACTTTTGGAAGGCCGCTCTCATACACCATGGGTAGTGCGCAACTGAGGCGACGATTCGCCATGTCGCGCTTGGCACAATATGAAAGCCAAGGCCGCCGGGCCGAAGCACTCTGTGCATCTCAGCGTGGATTGTCTCCTCATGCGCTATGTGTTCAAGCACGTTGGAAGAAAAGATCACATCAAAAGACGCATCTGGAAAAGGGATTCGGCGCCCATCGTATTGGGCGATCTCGGTGAGAGCATCGCGACCATACAATCCCCCAGCAATTTCAATGCCTGTTGCGGACTTGCACATCTCACGGAGCACAAGAAGCTGGGCGCCGGTGCCGCTGCCGATTTCGAGAAGGTCCTTGCCCGCAAATAGCTCGCTGTGCGTTTGGAGTATTCGGTGAATCCCCTGAGTGCGCACCGCGTTCATGAATTCAAGCTGCAATTCAGGCTATCCAGCAGACTAAGCTTCGTCTTCTTTCAAAATGGAAACTTTGATCCGGCTGGTCACGTCGCGATACAGACGGATTGGAACATCGAAATCGCCCAGGCTCTTCAGTGGATCGCTGACCTGGATTTTGCGACGATCGATGTTGAAGCCTTTTTGCTCCAGAGCCTCGGCGATGTCGGAGTTCGTGACCGACCCGAATAGGTGGTCCTTCTCTCCGGCTTTGCGGCGAAATTCGAGCGCAACGCTCTCCAACTGTTTGGAAAGAGTTTCAGCGTCAGATTTTTCCACGGCCGAGCGCCGGACGGCGGATTGGCGCATCTGCTCGACGACCGCTTTGTTGCCGGCAGTGGCTTCAATGGCGAGCTTGCGGGGCAATAGAAAGTTGCGGCCGTAGCCTTCCGCCACCTTCACCACATCGCCCCGGTGGCCCAACTTGGGAACGTCTTCTTTCAGAATAACTTCCATTTCAGATCTCCAGATAACAAAACATTTGATTCGTCTGCCTGATCGCCGCAACTCGCTCGCTGAAACCGCTTCGCGGCTTTAGCGAGCGGCGAATGGCAGCAGAGCGATGTTACGCGCCCGCTTGATGGCCGCGGTGAGACGCCGCTGATGGGGCGTACAAACGCCGGTCAACCGGCGAGGGACAATCTTGCCACGCTCGGCCACAAAGCCTTGCAACAGGCGTACGTCCTTGTAGTTGATGTCGTCGATCTTTTCGACGCAGAACTTGCAGACCTTCTTGCGGCGGAAAAACTTGCGTCCACCGCCATCGCGTGCTCCGCCAGGCCCGCCCGGTCCGCGGTTCTCCCGCGGGGTGTGAGGACGGGGTGCCGGAGTTGAACTCTCTTGATTCACTTCGTCAGCCATAATTCTCCTTCTAATGATTGCGAAACGGCGCACTCTTTGCGCCAGATCCTTTTTTGCTGTGCTTAAGCGTTGACCGCGGGGGTTTCTGTCTCCGGCGCTGCTGCCGCGGGTTCAACCGGACGGCGCTTCTTGGCTTCGCGCAGTTTACCGACCTTGTCCAGACGCTGGCGCTCTTCGTCCGTACGCACGGTGAGGAACTTGATCACCTGCTCGGTCACGCGCAGCCTGCGCTCCAGTTCGTGGATGGCGTTGCCATCGGCGTTTAGCGTAAGCAGAACGTACTGGCCGTCAGAGAATTTGCGCACGTCATAAGCCAGGCGGCGCTTTCCCATCTTTTCCGTGTTCAGGACGCTGGCTCCGGCAGTGGTCGCGTGCCCTTGCAGGGTTGCGATCAGCTTGTCCATGTCTTCTTCAAGTACGTCCGGACGCACGATAAACATTACTTCGTAGGAACGTTGCATTTGTATTGTCTCCAAAAAAATCAGCACTTAGTATTTAGCCATTAGCCCTTAGGCAAGCCCGACTCAAATTTCCAATTTCCAAAAGATCCTTAACCCTGGCACTAATGGCTAAGTGCTAAAGGCTAAGTGCTGGTGTTGCCCTCTTCCTCATTCTTCCGGTTAAACCTGTTCATCGCCGTCGCGATCCCGTCATTCACGATCACGCTTACGGCTTCCGCAGCCAGGTCCAGCACTTCATCTACCGCGACCAGATGCGACTTTCTAAACTGCGCCAGTCCATACTGGCCGCCATCTTTCACTGGATGGTCCGGCGCGCTTCCGATCCTTAAACGTGAAACCTCTTGCGTACCCAACGCGCCGATCACCGATTCCATGCCCTTGTGTCCGGCGGAGGAGCCACGCTCCCTGATCCGGATTCTCCCCAGGGGAAGATCCAATTCGTCATAAATCACGAGCAGGTCCTTGAGCGACGCTACTTCATCTGTTCCCACCAGGTACTTTTCCACCAGCTCCCGGACCGACATGCCGCTCAAGTTCATGTACGTCTCGGGCTTCGCCAGCAGCACTTCTTCATTGCCGATGCGCGTACGCGCCGTCAGGGCCTTGCAGTGCCGGTTATCGATCATCACGCCGTTCTGCTGGGCGATGCGGTCGACCGCAAGAAAGCCCAGATTATGCGGCGTGAACTGATATTCGATGCCGGGATTGCCCAACCCAACGATCAGCTTCACGCCACCTACTTCTTCGCCGGAGCGGCAGGCTCTGCGCCCTCTTCAGCCGTCTCCTGCTTGCCCTTCTTAATGACCTCAGGTTCAGCCGGAGCCGCAACCGCTGCCTCAGCCGTAGCTTCGGGCGTGGCCACAACTTCTTCCTTCACTGACGTTACGTGCGCGACCGTCTGGTTTTCGTCAGTAATGAACTTTAACTGGCCAGTATGTTTCAGATCAGATACGCGCAATACCTTGCCGAACGCCAGTTCGGAAACATCGGCGTCAAGATGGCTGGGGATGTCGGCGGGCAGGCACTCGATTTCCACTTCGCGGAGCACCTGGTCCATGATGCCGCCTTCGTTTTTCACGCCCGGGGCCTCGCCCACCAGATGGATGGGCACGCTGACGCGGATCTTCTGGTCCATGGCAATACGCTTCATATCGATGTGGAGCAGCTTGCCCTTGATCGGCTCGTACTGCCAGTCGACGATCATGACCTTGGTCTTCTCGCTGCCAAGACTGAGATCGAAAATCGTGTTGTGGCCGGTTGCCGAGTGCAGGATCTTGGTGATCTGCTTGGGATCGACGCTCACGGCCTGCGACGCCGCTTTGGCGCCATAAACAACGGCCGGAACGCGGCCACTGACGCGCAGCCGGCGGGCTTCATTTTTTCCCCGCGACGCGTCCGGCCTGGGCTGTGCTTCAACAACTTCCTGTGAAATCATTTTCTCTATTCCTTTTCCCCGGCCCTTTCCGGGCCGCAAATGAACTTGCTTGGCTTCCGCGCCTACGCAAACAGCGTGCTGACGGAAGTTTCTTCGTGAATCGACCGGATCGCGCTGCCCAGCAGGCCGGCAATCGACAAAACTTTGATCTTGGGCTCGGACTTCGCTTTTTCCCGCAAGGGGATGGTGTTGGTAACCGCGGTCTTTACCAGCGTTCCCGCCGTGTCAATAATGTCGTCAATGATGAGGCAGGTCCGGCCTTTCACGTCGCCGATGACGTGCATGACCTCGGCCACGTTCATGTCAGTGCGGCGTTTGTCCACGATGGCCAGCGCTGCGTCCACCTTCTTGGCGAAGAAGCGCGCGCGCTCCACGCCACCCGCATCGGGCGAAACCACGGTCAGGTTCGGTAACTGCATCTTCTTGAAGTGGTCCACCAGCACCGGCGAAGCGAACAGATGGTCCACCGGAATATTGAAAAATCCCTGGATCTGCGGAGCGTGCAAATCAACCACCAGCGCACGATGCGCCCCTGCAGTGGTGAGCAGATCGGCAACCAGCTTGGACGATACCGGAACGCGCGGCTTGTCCTTGCGGTCCTGCCGCGAGTAGCCATAGTACGGAATCACCGTCGTGATGCGACGTGCCGAGGCGCGCTTGAGCGCGTCCACCAGCAGAAGCAGCTCCATCAAGTGCTCGTCCACGCGATAGCATGTGGGTTGCACCACAAAGACATCGGCGCCGCGAACATTCTCAAGGACCTGAATGTACGCCTCGCCGTCAGAAAAGCGCGTCACCGTGGCTTTGCCCCGCGCCAGACCGAGAAATTCGCAGATCTCATCCGTGAGCGCCTCGTTGGCCGTGCCACAGAAGATCTTGAACTTGCCATCATCCTGGCGCGCGCGCTGCGGCTTCTGCTCGCTTTTCGGCGGCGTCTGCTGCTGCTTCTTATCCGGTTTGTCAGTTGCTGTCGCTATTGTCGCCATCGCATCCACCTTGTTGAGCTGGTTTGCTGCAACGAAAGATCGTGCTGGTCCCGGACTTGCTGTTCTCGCGATACGAGCTTTCCGTATCGCAGTCTTGCAAAGAAACTGTGGAGCGCAGCCGCCCCCGGCTGCGTTTCAAAGTGGCCGCAGGCGAGGGCGCCTGCGCTCCACGGTCGTATAACAATTTGCAAACTCTGGCTGGGCCGCTAGGATTCGAACCTAGACAAAGTGCTCCAAAGGCACTTGACCTACCATTAGTCGACGGCCCAGTTCCCTCAAAATCGGTTGATCCTGGTGATCGCCGTGATCGGGTGATCTGACCCCAACTTAACGTCCGGTCAGAAACTTTCACCTGCGAAAAACCGGGTCCGGATCAACCGATCACCCGATCTCGAAACATCTCTTTCCAATATCGTGTTCTGGGCAGCGTGACCGCGGACCGGGCCGGAACGTCAATTTCACCCAGTCGCTGTGCCGCTGCGGCAGCCGATTCCCTGTCGGGGAACAGCCCGAAAACACTGGAGCCGGAGCCGGAAAGCGAAACGTATTTCGCGCCTTCACGCTCGAGCGAACGCTTGACCTGACGTATTGCGGGACACATCGGAAAGACGACACGTTCAAAGTCGTTTTCCATCCCGGTACGGACAAGGTCGAGAAGCAGTGCCTCGGCCCGGTCCCAGCCTTTGCTTGGGACACCGGTTGGGGAAAAACTGCTGCCACTCAGCCATTCATACACTGAATGACTGAACGTATTCATTCTATCGGAGGGTGAGGGACCCGTCAATTTGGCATTGTCGCCGGCCTGCTTGTCCCACGCCGCGAAGGCGGCTGGCGTTGAAACTCCTGTGGACGGCGTCGCGACCACACAGTGGAAGCTGGGCAGATCGTCAAGCGGATAGACCTGTTCGCCGCGTCCCGTACCCAGCACCGTTCCGCCGACCAAAAACAGCGGAAGGTCCGATCCGACCTCAGCCGCAATGCGCAGCCGCTCTTCCGGCGCGAGCTGGCGCTTCAACGCGCGCTCCATTCCCAGCATGACCGCAATCGCATTCGACGAAGCCGCTCCCAGCCCGCCCTGGACCGGCAGGCCTTTTTCAATCGTGATGCGTACCTTGCCGCGCGTCTTCAGCGAGCGCAGCACGCGGTCCGCAACGCGCCAGCAGGTATTACTCTCGTCGCTGGGGACACGCGGGTCTTTACAGTTGATCTCAATTCCAGCGCCACGCGTCAGGTCCACGCGGACCACGTCATGCAACGAGATGGTCTGGTAGATGGTGCGCAGCTCGTGGTATCCGTCTTCGCGCGGGGGGCCGATTCTCAGGCCGATATTGATTTTGGCGAAGGAGCGGACGGCGATGGGCATGGGAAGGATGATAGAGACAGCAAATAGCAATTAGCAAATAGCAATTAGCCAAATATGCATTCGAGGCCGCGGGACGCGGCTCTGGCCAATTGCTATTTACTAATTGCTAATTGCTCCTTAGTACCTGAACAAGTACGACACCTTCACAAAAAAGATCCGCCCATCGTTGAGGAAAGAACTGCGCGTCCGCAGCAGGCCGTCTGGAGTGTTGGCGAGAGAGCGGTCCAGGTTCTGCATGTTGCTGTTGTAGCCCGCGTAAATCGCTGTTCCCGGATGGATGAGATACGTGAAGAGCACGTCGCCGTTAAAGCTCTTGGCGCTTTGCAGGCTGGTGAGAGCAGGGTTGGCGATGGTCGTCACATATTGGCCAATCAGACGGAGAGAAAACTCCTTGGTGAACTGGTAATTCCACTTGGAGCGCATGATGTGATTGTTGAAGACGTTGGCGCCGGTGGGACGGTCCTGCAGTCTCGTCAACAAGTAGGTGTTTTCTATGGTCAGGCCTTTTGTTGGACGTATGACGCCTCTTGCGAAAGCAGTATTGGAGTTGACCAGCACCGGCGGGCCGGTGCGGGGCACAAAGTTGGTGGCCGTCTCCCAGTCAATCTGCGCTTGCAGGTTGAGCCACTTAAAATACTGCGTACCGAAAGCGACACCGCTTAATACGTGAGCGTAGTCGCGGTTTGCGGTCAGGGCGGAAAAATCAATGGGGCGAAGGCGCTCGTGTTCGAGCTGACCGAAAACCTGGACAAAACTTTGCCGTTGCAGGTTCCAGGTGTACCCAGGATTCACTATGTAATCCAGCAACGTGCCGTTGTGGTCCCACAGCGTCAGCTCAAATAGATTGGGGCCGTGGCTCACCAGATGCTTGCCTTCAGGAAATTTTGAGTAACTCATGAAGTTGCTGAAGCGGCGAATGTCCGTGCGGTTGATAAAACCGAGATCGGCATTGAACCCGGCTGAAATGTCCCGGTACATGGTATTGAATTCCAGCTTGCGCGAGCTGCGTTCCGCGAAGACCTGGTAAGCCGGTCCCGACTGGCGTGAACCGTCGTTGAACTTGGTGTCGCTGGTGACGGCCTGCGCGTTCAACTGCCAGTTCTGATTGATTTTGATCTGCGTATCGAAACCGCCGACTCGGTTAAAGCCGACGACACAGCGCGTAGCAGTGCAGGAACTCAACGGGCTGGTGTGCAGTTCGCGGTCGGTGTAGATGAGCCCAACGCTGTTGCCTTGCCCGATCTCGCGATTCAAGCGAAACACGCCGATCATGGCATCACGTCCGGAAAGCGGATCGGTTTCGATCACGTTTTTTCCCGGCGCGCGATCATTCGCCAGAAATGTTCCTATGGCCCACGGTCCGGCTTTGCCGGTAAGCCGCGCGCCAAACAGCGGATCAATCACACGCCGCGTAAAGACGAGATTCAGCGGGGTCTGGAAGTAGCTGGAGTTTTCCTGAAAGAACGGGCGCTTTTCCGGGAAGAACACTTCAAAGCGCTGATTGACTGTTACCTGCGGATCGTCGGATTCGATCTGGCCAAAATCGGGATTGATCGTGGTATCAAGCACCAGGCTGTCTTTGATCACAATCTTCGAGTCGAGGCCTTCCTTGGGCGCAAGATGTTTGCCGGTGAAGCGGTTTCCCGCCGGATCACGCTCGTCGAGCTCGCGAAAAGCGCCAAGCGACGCGTAGGGCATAAACTGCATGTTGCGGCCCGGGGAGATCTCCTGCAGCCCTTCAATCTCGCCCTCATGAGTGAGCCAGCCCTGGATCTTGGCCGAATTCGCCGGATAATAAGCGCGCTCGCCGTTGCGCGGGATCACGCGCGCCAGCATGATTCCCCATGTCTGCGTCTGCTGTGTACGACTGAAGCGCAGAGATTTGAAGGGGATCTGCACCAGCACCATGTATCCATGACCGGTTATCTTCGCGTCAGTGTTCCAAACCGTGTCCCAGGAATTGTCCGGACCCGTTGTTTCCGTGAAGATACCGTCCTGTTGTATGCCGTACGGATTCACGTAGAAGGCGTAGGCGTGGCGCTTGTCGTGAAATGTATCGAGGAAGAAGCCGATCTGATCATCGTCATCGATCAGTTCGCGGCGTAACATCCGCGCACGGATCTTTTCCGGCTCGGTATCAAAGGCCAGGAAGACGGCGTAAAAATCCTTGGTGGTGTATCCGAGATACGCTTCGGTGCGCTGCGTGACCGGCGCTCCGTCCTTTGGATCGCGTTGGATAAACTTATCGATCATCAGCATCCGCTTGGCCAGGGGCGTGACCGGCGTCATGCCCTCAAAGTCGGAAAGCTTGGGAGCGGTATCGAGCTTGGGGATGTGGGGAATACTGAAAGCGGCAGGAGGCGCGTCAGATGGATTGTTTCGCGAGGGCAACGCAGGCTGCTGCGCCGCGCCGCTGCAGGCAAGCGCCAAAAGAAGGGCCGGTTTGGCAATGGCAGAGATCCATGCCCATGCGCGCACAAATTTCTCCGAAGCTCTCAAGTGTGGCTCTGACCAGGTCCGCCCACAGCGGCTTAGACTCAAAAAAAGTTGAAAAGTCATGCGGATTGGGAGACAAAAAATCGTTCCTGCCGCCATGGTTACGTCGCATGACGGCCGATGGTTTCAGAACAATTCCGGCTGGCGCCCGTACTTGATACCGAAGTGTTCGTAGGCCAGCCTGGTGGCTACGCGGCCGCGCGGCGTACGATCCAGAAACCCGATCTGGATCAGGAAAGGCTCGTAAATTTCTTCCAGCGCGTCCTGTTCTTCGGCCAGAGCGGCGGCGAGCGTGCCCAGTCCCACAGGACCGCCTGAATATTTCTGAATGATGGTT
>WNFI01247801.1_pt1 | contig 15877 bp, 15 predicted proteins | sample 5400471 | NCBI WGS metagenome assembly WNFI01 (sample SAMN13153348, study PRJNA577476) | soil metagenome | isolation source: 100 cm saprolite on Douglas fir-dominated hillslope | place: USA:California | collected 2013-09-17 | reverse complement strand
GTCGTGTTCCGCAGGTTTTGCGATTGTGTTCTAATACCGACGAATGTCCGCCGCCAAAATCCGTGTTCTCGTCGCTAAACCAGGGCTCGACGGCCATGACCGCGGCGCCAAGGTAATCGCCCGTGCTCTGCGCGATGCTGGCATGGAAGTGATTTACACCGGTCTTCGGCAGACGCCCGAAATGATCGTCACCGCGGCGCTGCAGGAAGACGTCCACGTCATTGGTCTGTCCATTCTTTCCGGGGCGCATAACGCCATCGTGCCGCGCGTACTCGACCTGATGAAGCAGAACAAAATGGACGACGTTCTGCTCGTCCTCGGCGGAATCATTCCTGACCAGGACATTCCCAGCCTGAAGCAGGCCGGCGTCGCCGCCATCTTTCAGCCCGGCACTTCCATGGAAGGAATTGTTCGGTTCATCCGCGAGAACGTTCCCTCGCGCGGCGTGACGGCGGGTTCCTGATGGAAAGCATCGATACCGCCGCCCTGAAGGAGCAACTCGCCCAACCCATCGGGCCGGCCCCGTGGTACTGGAAGACTTTCCCCGCAATCACAACCGCCTCCGGCCAACGCCTGGTGTGGGAACACCAGGGAGATCAGGGTGCGCTAGCCTACGTAGTCTCGCTGGCTCCCGAGGGCGATCCCGGCAGACCCGTCCTGGCGTTGAACACTTATGCGCGACCGCTCATGTTCGGTCCGGGACGCCTCGGCGTGTGGTGCCCCGAGGGCCGGAACCTGCGCTTTGTCTGCTTTGATCCCGATCAACTCAAAAGCTTCGATCTCGCCGAAATCGCCGGCTGGTTCAAGCAGTCCGCCGATCGAATTTATTCCGCCAGCGAGCCGGTCGCCGACTTTGAAGTTCCCCTTCAGCTTCCGCCCGGAACCCACAACATTGAAGTGCCGGAGCAACTTCGCGAAGTCGAAGAACTCATTGTCCCGACTTCCTATGCTGCCAAAGGTGTGGACGATCCCGCGATGGCCTTGTTCGTGTTTTACTTTCACGCCGGGCTGGTTGAAGTTCTGCCGCAGCGCTGGTTCACCGCCGCCCAGTACAAAGTCGGCCCGCAGTGGATCCCCCGTGCCGCCCGCGATCCCGAGTCGCATCGCATCTTCGGCGAATGCTTCGGCGCAGGCAGCTTCCTCCTGCAGGAAGATGGCGTGCGGCTGGAACGCTGGCTGCAGAAGGACTAGCGGACCTGCTGGTTTATTTGGTTGACTTCTCCGCCTATATTAGCTAAGCTAAGTTAGCTAATGAAAACCATCACCATCCACAAAGCAAAGACCAACCTTTCCCGCTTGATCGAAGAGGTCTGCAAAGGGGAAGAAATCGTCATTGCGCGGGGGAAGAAGCCAGTCGCCAAACTGGTTCCGGTCGAACCCGTTCCCTCGCGAAAGCCAGGGCGCCTCAAAGGCCAATTTAAGCTTGGCCCAGAATTTTTCGAGCCCCTGCCCCCCGAAGAATTGGATCTCTGGTGGAAATAGCAGCGCGCCTGCTGTTGGATACCCATGCCGTACTGTGGTGGGTCAATGCGGACCCTGCACTTCCTAACAGCGCGCGTAGTGCCATTACCCAGGCGACGGACGTCCTGGTCAGCGCCGCATCAGCATGGGAAATGGCGATTAAAGCCAATATGGGCCGGCTCCCTTCGGCACTGGATCTGGTCGTAGACTTCGAAGGTGCTCTTGCCAAAGACGGGTTCCGATCCCTATCAATCACCGCCGCGCATGGCCTCCACGCCGGCCTCCTCCCCGGCCCTCACAAAGATCCGTTTGACCGTATGCTGATCGCCCAGGCCCAGGCTGAAAACCTGACCATCGTGAGCAACGACGCGGTTTTTGACGGCTACGGCGTGCGCCGTCTGTGGTGACTCTCCCCGTTCACCCCCTGCTTTTCCCTTTTTACTGCTAATTCCTGACGGTACTTGGGCTTACATTGACCGCAGGCCTGCTTTTCGATAGGCTTTTTATAACCTTAACGTGGGAAAAGTGTATCCTTTAACCACCGGGAGATTAAGTGCCTGAAAGCCAGAAAAGCCTTCTGTTGCTCAAGCCGCGCGGCTTTTGCGCCGGCGTAGTGCGAGCCATCGACATCGTCCGCATCGCCCTTGAGGCCTTCGGCCCGCCGATCTACGTCCGCAAAGAGATCGTGCACAACCGTTTCGTGGTGGAAGAACTGCAAGGCAAAGGCGCCATTTTTGTTGACTCGGTGGATGAAGTTCCTGCCGGCGAGCGCGTGATTTACAGCGCCCACGGCGTCTCGCCCGAAGTGCGCCGTGCCAGCAAAGAGCGCGGGTTGCGCGTGATCGATGCCACCTGCCCGCTGGTCACCAAGGTTCACGTTGAAGCGGTTAAGTTTGCCAAAGAAGGCTACTCGCTCATTCTGATCGGCCATCGCGATCACGACGAAGTCATCGGCACGCTCGGCGAGGCCCCTTCGGTTACCCAGGTCGTCGGATCTCCCGCCCAGGTAGAGACTCTGTCCGTCCCTGACCCCAATCGGGTTGCGTACCTCACCCAAACCACCCTGAGCCTGGACGAAGCCAAAGATATTATCGAAGCGCTGCAACGGAAGTTCCCTAACATCAAAGGCCCGCATGCGCAGGACATTTGCTACGCCACTGAGAACCGCCAGGTCGCGGTGAAGCACGTGGCATCGGATGCCGACCTGCTGCTGGTCGTCGGCTCAGAGAATAGTTCCAATTCCAATCGCCTAGTGGAAGTCGCCAGAAATCTTGGCCGGGCTTCGCACCTGATCGATAGCTGTGCCGACATTCAGCCGGAGTGGCTGGAAGGTGCAAATACCATCGCGCTCACCGCGGGTGCTTCCGCGCCCGAGTGCCTGGTGGAAGAAGTCGTCGAGTTCCTGCGTAACAAGGGCTATAACAATCTGCGCGAAGTCGAGGTCATGCCCGAGAACGTGCGCTTCGGACTGCCTCCGGAGATTGTCGAAGCCATTGCAGCCGCGCCCGCGCCAACCGGCGCCTCTGCGGACTGAGTTCGCGTAGGCAAACGAAGTATGGACGATTTTTCATCGACGTCTCGCTCCGCCAATGCGCCGGAACTTCGTTTCGGAAAAATCGAGGGCCTTGCCGGCCGCGTAACCGCCGCCGTAGATGCCGCGCGCAAGTGGCTTTTCTCCAGCCAGCACGAAGACGGTTACTGGTGCGGCGAACTGGAAGCCGACACCTCCCTCGAATCCGATTACATCCTCATGCACACCCTCCTGGGGACGCCCAATCAGGCGCGCTTCCAGAAGTGCGCCAACTACATTCTCCGTCACCAAAACGACGACGGCGGCTGGTCTATTTATCCCGGATCGCCTTCGAACATCAGCGTTTCTGTAAAGGCGTATTTCGGCCTCAAACTCGCCGGATACAAAGCTGACCACCCTGCCCTTGAACTCGCCCGCAAAAAGATCCTCGAGATGGGCGGCGTCACCAAGGTAAACACCTTTACCAAAATCAATCTGTGCTTTCTGGGGCAGTACGATTACGACGCCGTCCCTGCCATTCCCCCGGAGATCGTCCTTTTCCCCAACTGGTTCTGGTTCAACATCTACGAAATTTCTTCCTGGTCGCGCGCCATTCTGGTGTCGCTCTCGATCCTCTACGCCAAGAAGCCGTTCAAGAAGATTCCCGACGAGATGCACATCGACGAACTTTTCGTTGGCGGACGCGACAAGTCGCGCATGCATCTGGAGTGGAGCAAGAAGCTCCTCTCCTGGCGCAACTTCTTCCTGGTGGTGGATCGCATGGTCCACTGGTTCGAAACCGTGCACATTCGTCCGCTGCGCTCGATCGCGCTCAGAAAAGCCGAGAAGTGGATGCTCGAGCGCTTTGAGATGTCCGATGGCCTGGCTGCCATCTATCCCTCGATCATGAACTCCGTGCTCGCCATGCGCTGCCTGGGCTACTCCATGGACGACCCGCAAGTCATCCGCGCGATGGACGAATTCGAGAAGCTCGGAATCGAAGACGAAGACACTTTCCGTATGCAGCCCTGCATGTCGCCGGTGTGGGACACAGCCTACGCTGTCTTTGCGCTCGGCGAAGCTGGCGTGCCGCCGACCGATCCCCGAATGGTCAAGGCAGCCGACTGGACACTGCAGAAACAGGTTCGCACGGTCGGCGACTGGGCGGTCAAAAACAAGAAGGGCAAGCCCGGCGGCTGGTATTTCGAATTCAACAATGAGTTCTATCCTGACGTGGACGACACCGCCATGGTCGCTCTCGGCTTATCGAAGGTCGAGCACCCCAACGGACGCTATCAGGCGGAATCCGTCGAGCGCGCGATTCAGTGGGTGCTCTCCATGCAGTGCAAGAACGGCGGCTGGGCGTCATTCGACAAAGACAACGACCGCATGGTCTTCCAGCACATCCCATTTGCCGACCACAACGCCATGCTCGATCCCGCAACCGTGGACATCACCGGACGCATTCTGGAGATGCTGGCGACTTATGGTTATGAGAAAAACCATCCCGCGGTAAAGAAGGCGATCCAGTTTATCCGTAATGAACAGGAGCCTGATGGCGCATGGTTCGGCCGTTGGGGCGTGAACTACATCTACGGAACAATGCTGGCGTTGCGTGGACTGGAAGCCATCGGCGTGGATCACCACGAGCCCTATGTGCAGCAAGCCGCCGAGTGGCTGCGCATGTTTCAGAATCCCGACGGGGGGTGGGGCGAGACTTGCGGGGCCTACGATGACCCGAATCTTAAGGGCGTTGGCCCCAGCACGCCTTCGCAAACCGCTTGGGCCGTTATGGGATTGCTCGCCGCCAGCGACACCCGCAGCGAGTCCGTGGCAAAAGGCATTGCGTATCTACTCAAGACCCAGCGCCACGACGGTTCCTGGGACGAACCGGAATACACCGGAACCGGCTTCCCGCGCGTGTTTTACCTAATGTACCACCTCTATCGCGACTACTTCCCCCTGATCGCCCTGACCGCGTACAAAAAAGTAATGGCGGAAAAGGAAAGCTAGCTTTGAGACAGGTGGCCCACTCAAGCCTGCCTTTGGCTTGAGTGGGGCAGTTCCACAGGAGGACAGAGTCTTCCCGCCGCGCGCTCGCGTATTCGCGCCGTCCATTCCGACTCGATCTCAACCCGTCCCTCACAGCCAGTTGCGTGGTGACGAAAACTGCGACGGCGATGGTAGCAGCAAAAAGTGACGAAATGACTCTGTCCGCTGTAATGAAAACGCGTTAGTCCCCATGGCATGGGGACAACTTAGCTTGTCAGCCGGGGCCATGTCTGTGACGGACGAACATCCCCTCTCAAACCCGATTTTGGCCTGACGGGGCGGGTGGCCCACTCAAACCTGCTTTTGGCTTGAGTGGGGCAGTTCGACGGGGGGTGAGGTATTCTCGGCGTACTTTCGCGCTTCGAGTCGTCTATCCCGGGTTGAATCAGGCTCCAGCACCCCACTCTAAATTTCGCAAAGAACTCGAAATTTAGAATGGGCCACTCGTCTTTCGACCCCAGCCCTCCCGTTATACTCTGATTTCCCATGCTAGCCTTCGTCACCGGTACCACCGGATTCCTCGGCAGCCACGTCGCTCGCGTGCTGGCTGAACAAGGCGCCGACCTCCGCCTGCTGGTGCGGGCCAGCAGCAATACGAAAAACATCGATGAGTTGAAAGCCGACCTCGTCACCGGCGACCTGCGTGACCCGGCATCGATTGCAAAGGCGGCTTCCGGATGCGATGTAATCTTTCACGTCGCCGCCGACTACCGTCTCTGGGTGCGTGACCCCGAAGAAATGTATCGCTCGAACGTCGAAGGCACGCGCGCCATCCCCGATGCGGCTCGCAAGGGTGGCGTCCGCCGCGTGGTTTACCCCTCCAGCGTAGCCACCATGGGATTCACCGCGAATGGCGTGCCCGCCGACGAAGACTCCCCGGTTTCGCTCGAAAACATGATCGGCCCGTACAAGCGCTCGAAGTTCATGGCCGAGCAGGTTGCAATCGAAGCCGTGCGCGAAGGACTCGACGTTGTGATCGTCAATCCCAGCACTCCCATCGGCGAGCGCGACATCAAGCCCACGCCCACCGGCCGCATTGTGGTCGATTTCCTGAAGAAGAAGTTTCCCGCCTACGTCGATACCGGCCTCAACCTGGTTGACGCCACCGAATGCGCGCGCGGGCACATCGCTGCTCTTGAAAAAGGACGGGGCGGCGAACGCTACATTCTGGGCGGCGAAAACCTCACGCTCAAGCAGATTCTCGACAAGCTGGCGGCGATCACAGGCCTTCCTTCGCCCAACATTCGGGTGCCGTACGCGCTTGCGCTGGCGACGGGTGTTGTCGACGAAATCGTCACCGGACGAATTCTCGGCCGCGAGCCGCGCGCCACCATTGACGCCGTCCGCATGGGACGCAAAAAAATGTTTGTGTCGTCCGCCAAAGCTGAGCGCGAACTCGGATGGAAGATCGGCCCGGTGGACAACGCGTTACGGCGCGCGGCGGACTGGTTTCGTGCCAATGGCTACGCGTGAAAAGCACCATTTACTGATGCAAATCTAAAGACAAGCGCTCTTTGCGCTCTTTGGGCAGTGCCTCAGGTTTAAATTTATGGACTGAAAATCACACGCAGCAGGAATGACCAGAAACCGTAACGCGAGATGCAGTAGGCGCTCCCGATTACTGTGAGAACTAAGAGAATGAACTTCACCCACGTTGGGAGTTTATCTACGACTTTATTTATGGCCTTGTAAAACAATGCATCCGCCCTCACTACGATTTCTTCAAGACTACGTTATCTCATAATAGAATCCGCTTGTGCCCAGAATCGCCATCGTCGCCGCGCTGGAACGCGAACTCCGTCCTCTGATACACAATTGGCCTGCGACGACGGCACTGCACGAAGGCCGCGCCTTTAGGTTTTACGAGAGCGACTACGCAGTCGTGGTCTGTGGCGGAATCGGAGGCGAAGCCGCCCGTCGCGCCGCCGAAGCCGTCATCGTCCGCTATTCGCCACGGATCATCCTCTCCGCCGGAATCGCCGGAGCGCTGGTACCCGAGCTGCACGTGGGCGAGACGATTTTCCCCGCAACCGTCATCGACACCCAGGATGGCAGCCGGCACCCTACCGCAATCCAGAACTCTCCGGTGTCGCACACCGCCCTCGCCCGCACCATCCTCGCCAGTTCTCCGCAGATTGCCGGCGTCGAGCAAAAACAACAGCTGGCAAAGTCCTACGGCGCGCACGCGGTTGACATGGAAGCCGCCGCGGTCGCCCGTGCCGCCCTGGTTCACAACCTGCCCTTCATCGCGATCAAAGCCATTTCCGACGAGCACGACTTTGAGATGCCGGAGATGTCGCGATTTGTTCAGGGTGGCGAGTTTCAAACCCGCGGCTTTGCCTTCCACGTCGCCTTGCGGCCCTGGCTTTGGCTGCGTGTCTTCCGCCTGGCCCGCGACTCCAAACTCGCCTCGGAGAACCTTTGCTCCTGGCTGCGCGAAAGCGCCCTGACGAATACAATAGTTACAGGCACCAAAAACTAAGACATGGCCATTGCCCAGCAACTGATCTCGAAGCAATCTTCGCGACCAATTCCCTCCACCATGCTGGCCGCGGTTTATCGCGGGATCAACGACGTTCGCCTGGAAACTGTCCCTGTGCCTCAGATCGCCGCCGGCGAAATCCTCGTCCGGGTCCATACCTGTGGAATTTGCGGCACCGACCTCAAGAAAATTGCCACCGGATCGCATTCCGCGCCGCGCATCTTCGGCCACGAGACTTCGGGCACTGTGGCCGCGATCGGCACGGGCGTCACCCAGTTCTCTCCTGGCGACCGCGTCATGGTGTTTCACCATATCCCCTGCGGCCGATGTTATTACTGCCTGAACAAAACTTTTGCCCAATGCGAAACGTATAAGAAAGTGGGCTGCACTGCCGGATTTGAGCCGTCTGGCGGCGGCTTTGCCGAGTACGTCCGCGTAATGGACTGGATTGTTCAGCGCGGCACGGTCCGCATTCCGGACGAAACCTCGTTCGAGCAGGCCAGCTTTGTGGAGCCGATCAATACCTGCATGAAGGGCATTGAGCGCATGGCCCTCCGTGCGGGCGAGACCGTGCTGGTAATAGGACAGGGTCCTATCGGTATCATGTTGAGTTCATTGGCCAAACGGGCGGGGGCTAGGGTTATCACTTCCGATTTGTATGCGCAGAGGCTTACAATATCAAAAGAGTTTGGGCTGGAAAAGTCAGTTGACGCCTCGAAGTCTGACCCGGTTCAGCAGACGCAGAAACAGACCGAAGGCCGCGGCGCCGATGCCGCGATTTTGGCTGTAGGCGCAAATAGTCTGATCCGGACTGCCATGGATGCAATTCGGCCCGGCGGGCGGGTTTTACTCTTTGCGCAGACCCAGCACGGCGAGGCGCCGTTTGATCCCGCTGCCGTTTGTATGGACGAAAAGACACTTGTTGGTTCGTACAGTGCATCCATTGACCTGCAGGATGAATCTGTACGATTTGTGATGAGCAGAGAGATGTCACTAGAAAAACTGATCAGCCATCGTTTCCCGCTCGAACAGGCTGTCGAAGCCCTTCATCTGGCAGCTCACCCGCAGCCCGACTCTATGAAGATCGTCATTCAACCGTCGCAAGAAGGGACCAAGTGACAGGAAAAATGACAGCCGCCGTTCTCTACGGCAAAGAGGACGTCAAGATCGAACGCGTTCCCATTCCTCACGTGGAACAGGGCGAGCTTCTGGTGAAGGTGCAGGTCGCACTAACTTGCGGCACCGATCTGAAGGTGTATCAGCGCGGATATCATGCGCGGATGATTGTGCCTCCCGCTCTATTCGGACACGAGCTTGCCGGCACCATCGAAGAAACCGGCCCAGGGGTTCGCGGATTCAAGAAAGGCATGCGCGTTGTCGCGCTCAATTCCGCGCCATGCCAGACCTGCTTCTACTGCTCCCGCCATCAGGAGAACCTTTGCGAAGACCTCCTGTTTAATAACGGCGCTTACGCCGAATACATTCGCATCCCGCGGCGCATCGTTGACCTGAATACGCTGGTGATCCCTCCCCGCGTCAGCTACGAAGAGGCTGCCATGGTTGAGCCGCTGGCCTGCGTCCTGCGCGGCTTGCATGAAACCAAAGTTGAAATCGGAGACACGGTCGCCGTGATCGGCGGCGGACCCATCGGGCTGATGTTTGTCCATGTGGCGCAAGCCATGGGCTGCAATGTGATCGCGGTCGTAAAACGCGAGCCCCAGATTCAAGCCGCCCGCAGGATGGGCGCGCACGATGTTGTGCATATTGGATCAGTCAAGGACCCCGTGGATGCCGTCCGCGCACTTTCGCCTTCAGGCCGCGGCGCCGACGTCGTGATTGAGGCTGTGGGCCGCCCTGAAGCTTGGGTCTGGGCCACGGAAATGGTTCGCAAAGGCGGCACCGTCAACTTCTTCGGCGGATGCGCCAAGGGCTCGAAGGTCGAACTCGACACCAATCGCCTACACTACTCCGAAGTCACTCTCAAGGCGACCTTCCATCACACGCCCGACAGCGTCCGCAAAGCCTTCACCCTGATCGCTGAAAAGAAGATTCGGCCGGCCGAATACATTACCGGCGAGGCCCCGCTCTCGCGCCTGCAACAAGTCCTGCAGCACATGATGAATCGAAACGGGGACATCAAGACTGCAATCATTCCGGGACAATAGAGACCATTGAGTAATTTGGTAATCGGGCAATTTGGTAATTTGCATTCCTTTCTTCCATTTTGATTTTCAGTTACCAAATTACACAATTACCCAATTACCAAATCTCTTCATGAGTACCACCAGCCAAATCTGGAGCACTTTGCCCGCGGAGTACGCCATTCCCGCGCAGGCGCCCTCGTTGCCCGATGCCTACGCCTACTGCGAGCGGCTGGCGCGCGCGCATTACGAGAATTTTTCCGTCGCATCCTGGTTCCTGCCCAAACCCCTGCGCCAGCATTTTTTCAACGTGTACGCGTACTGCCGAATCTCCGACGACCTTGGCGACGAAACTGGAGACACTGCCACATCCCTGCAACTGCTCGATGAGTGGGAGGCAGAACTGAACGCCTGCTACGGCGGATCGCCGCGCCATCCCGTTTTTGTCGCCCTCGCCAGCACCGTTCAGGAATTCGATATCCCCAAGCATGAGTTCTCGGACTTATTGCGCGCTTTCCGCCAGGACCAGACCATCACCCGCTACGACACGTTCGACGATCTCCTCGGCTACTGCCGTTATTCAGCCAATCCCGTGGGACACCTGGTCTTGTATCTCGGCGGCTACCGCGATCCGGAACGCCAGCAGCTTTCCGACTTCACCTGCACCGCCCTGCAGCTGGCCAACTTCTGGCAGGACGTAAGTCCCGATTTCCAGAAGGGCCGCAGTTATCTGCCGCTGGAGGATCTGCGCAAACACGGAGTTTCCGAAGCCGATATCACAGCCGGAAAGAACACGCCTCAGTTTGTCGAGATGATGCGATTTGAAGTGCACCGGGCGCGCGAATGGTTTGACCGCGGACTGCCGCTAATCGGCAAGGTGAGCCGCGACCTTGCGATTGATCTCGAACTCTTCACCCGCGGCGGCCAGGAAATTCTGAATGCCATCGAGCGCCAGGGATACGCTGTTCTGGGAAACCGCCCGGCCATTTCCAAAACGCATAAACTGGCGCTGGTTGCGCGCGCCGCCCTTCACAAACTGCTATGAGTACCCTCGCGCAGAATGCACCGCCGTTTTCGCCGACTGAATCGCAGCTCCACATGGCGTACTCAGTGTGCCGCGGCATCACGCGTGAACGCGCCAAGAATTTCTATTACGGATTTCTGGTGCTCCCCAAGGCCAAGCGCCAGGCGCTGTGCGCCGTCTATGCCTTCATGCGGCGGTGCGACGACATCGCCGACGACCCTTCGCTCCCCGCATCAGAGCGCCGCCAGAAGCTGGATTCCTGGGTCGATGCATTCCACGCTGCCCAGGCCGGGCAGCCCACCGACGATCCCATTCTTCTGGCGCTCACTGATGCCCAGCGGCGCTTTCTTATTCCGGTCGGACTGCTCGACGGGCTTGCATTCGGCACTGCGATGGACGTCGAAACCGAGTCCGCCCAGCCCGACGCCTCCGACCTGACCATTCACTACCGCACTTTTCATGACCTTGAACGGTACTGTTATCAGGTCGCGTCGGTCGTGGGGCTGGTTTGCATTCGCATCTTCGGCTACACAGATCCTGCCGCCGAACCGCTGGCCGAGCGTTGCGGCCTTGCCTTCCAGCTCACCAATATTATTCGCGACGTGAAGGAAGATGCTTCGCTCGGGCGCGTGTATCTTCCCCAGGAAGACATGGCCCAGTTCGGCATTGCCGCACCTGATCTGGCGAACGCGGCCACCGCTGGGCGTCTTCGCCCACTGCTCGAGTTCGAAGCTCAACGCGCCTTCGAGAATTATCGCGCTGCAGCCGACTTGCTTCCGCTGATCGCCGAGGACAGCCAGCCGGCGCTTTGGGTGCTGGTCACGATTTATCGCAGCCTGCTCGAAAAGATCGGCCGCCTCAACTACGATGTATTCACCCGTCGCGTAAGCCTCACCACGCGAGAAAAACTCACCATCCTCGGCAAAGGATTCCTGAAGCGAATCGCCTGATGGCCTCGACCCCAACGCCTTCTTCTGAAAACTCGACCGTGCCCTACCCAACGCGATTTTCGCATGGTGAGAACAATCGACACTGCATCGCCATCGTAGGCGGCGGACTCGCCGGCCTTGCCGCCGGATGCGCACTGGCCGAATCGACTTCTACGCGACCATCGGTATCGCAGAAAAGATCCGCTGGTTCGATCGCATGACCTTCATCGAACCCGGCGGCCGGCAATCTCTACTTCAGTCCGCTTCCCTGCCCGCGCCGCTGCACGCCATGCCATCCTTCATGCGCTTTAAGTTCTTGAACATCGACGACAAGTTGACGCTCGCCTACGGGTTGGGCATTCTGCTTGCCAGCAAGCCAAGCGACGATGGAAGTTCATTCCAGGCGTGGCTGCAGCGCCATCGCCAGACGCCGGCATCGATCGAACGTTTCTGGAAGCCAATCCTGGTCAGCGCTCTTAGTGAGGACCTCAACCGCATCTCGGTGCCCTACGCTGCGCAAGTGGTTCGCGAATCCATGAAGTCGCGCGAGGCCCGCCTGATGGGCGTTCCCACAGTTCCGCTCACCGAACTCTACAACGCGGCGCAAGATTACATCGTTGCCCGGGGAGGCGCAGTGCGGCTCCGCAGCAGCGTGCAGTCATTCATGCCGCTCGCCACCGGCGTCCGCCTTAAGCTGCAGGACGAAGAGCAGTTCGATTACGCCGTTCTTGCGGTTCCCTTTGACTCGCTGGCCAAGCTGCTCCCCGAGTCCGCCGACGCGACCGACCTGCGCGAGAAGCTCACACACTTTGAAACTGCTCCCATCACCGGCGTGCATTTGTGGTTCGATCGCAAGATCACCGACCTGCCTCATGCCGTGCTCCTCGACCGCACCATCCAGTGGATGTTCCACAAGTCGGAGCTGCTGGCATCTCGCGGCAAACATCCCGCGGGCGCGGCCTTGAGCGATTCGCAATCGGCGGCTGACGCGCCTCGCGCCAGCTACATCGAACTGGTCATCAGCGCGTCCAAGTCTCTCCTCAATAAATCCCGCCAGGAAATCATCGACCTCGCGCTGATAGAAGTCCGCGAATTCTTCCCCGCGGCTCGCGACGCCAGCCTGGTGAAAGCAACAGTCATTAAAGAAGTGAATGCGACTTTCTCGCCGACGCCAGGAATCGACCAACACCGCCCGACGCAATCCACTCCCTGGCCGCGTATCGTGCTTGCCGGGGATTGGACGGCGACCGGTTGGCCCGCAACCATGGAAGGCGCAGTGCGCAGCGGATACCTGGCGGCGGAAGCGGTGACGAAGACTGCGGGCCGCAAGCAAACTTTCTTGCGCCCTGACCTGGCCGCAAAAGGGTTGGCACGCTTTTTCGGCTGATCCCGTCCCGCAACTCACCCGGCCATCAGATCGTCGAAATCCATTTCCAACTCTTCCCGCACCTCGTGATCGAGTGACTCCTCGGAAGGCACGCGATACTCCACCACCCTCACGCCCTGGCGATCAATAGCAATGTACGTGGGAATCTCCTGCGTCCAGCTGCCGCTGTTGTAATACTCGATCCCATCGCTTTTCAGGCTCAAGGCTTCGTGCGTGTGTCCGCAGAAGACGCGGCTGGCGCTTCTTGATTTCGCGTGCAGCAAGGCGCCGTGTGCCACCTTCGCCGACAGCCGCAGCCATGCCGTGTCGAAGCGTTCCAGAAAGCCGATCATGCGCTTCTTGCCAAACGAAATCTTCTGCAAGCCCAGGTGCAGCGCCGCAAGAAACCCTCTCAGCACACGGTTCCGCGAAACGAACCGGTCGAATTGGTGCCCGTGTACAGCAACATGCCGCTGGCCTTCGAACTCCCACGCGTATTCCTGATAGACGCGGACTCCTACCAGATGCGACATCACTTGCGTCAATCCGTGGTCGTGATTTCCTTCCACCCACACCACTTCGATTTCGCGCCTGGGATTGGACAGTTTGCGGATGTACCCCAGAAACTGCCAGTGTTCTTTCTTGAGCCGGCCGAAGTTGAGATCGGAAAAAATGTCTCCGAGAAGTATCAGCCGATTGAACGATGCTTGCTTCAGCATTTTCAGGGCCGCGGGGGCGCGGCTCACTTCTGAGCCCAGGTGTAGGTCTGAAACAATAATGGTATCTGCGACAATCATGTGCTCCAGTCTGATTGCATCTTCGAGGTGACCGCTGTCCACGATTCATGTGGCAATGCCGCCGGCGCTTCCATCGCGACGTTCGATCCGGCAAGCCCTCCCGAGTGGCGCTCGACAATTTCGTCAAGAAACTCAGGAACCTCGAACAACGCCCGGTTTTGGTAAGCCTTCGCATTCGCCCGAAATTCGGCGAACGCCGCCGGATCCAGCAACTTCTCAACCCCTTCGTTGATCTGCCGAAAACTCTTGAGCACAATACCCAGTTTCTTTTCCGTCACCCACTGCGCGTTGTAACGTTCCTGGGGCAGCGTGCGGCCGTTGCATTCGACAATCACCGGCAGGTCGAACTGCAGGGCTTCACTAATCGAACCCGGCCCCGGCTTCCCAATAAAGAAATCCGAAATCGCCATGTACCGGTCAACGCTCTCGGTAAAGCCCTCGGCGAACACTGGGAACCGCGTCTTCAGTCGCTTCGCCGCAGCCAGCAACTTCTGATTCTTGCCGCAGACTAGAATCAGTTGCAGTTCCTTGCTTCCCGCATCCAGACGCTTCACTATGTCGAGAATCGCGGAAGACCCGTGCCCTCCAAACAGCACGATGCCGGTCATCTTCTCCGGATCGAGCCCCAGTTTCTTTCGCTCCTCTTTCCGATCAATCGCCGGCTTCGCATAAAACTTAGGCCGCATTACCATGCCCGACGCCAGAAAAACATGATTGCGATCCAGCCCCTGTGCGAATGCCTGCCGCTGCGCCCTCTCGGTTCCGCAGATTACGAATTCCGATTCCCGCTCGATCCAGAAATGAGGTGGGTAGTCCGCCAGATCGGTAATCAGGGTGGCGAATGCCGCCGACGGCATTGCCTTGCGCAGGCTTTCGACCATGGCGCGGTTGAAGTGCGGAATGACCGACAGCACCACGTCCGCCGAATGCGTCGCCCAATGCTCTGCCAGCAATTCCACCGTCGGGCGGTGATACATCCTGACCACGCCCTGCAGAATGGGCAAAAGTTGCGGCGTAAGTCGCGTCCAGCCCTTGCGCAGGATGAGATTGTAGCCGTCTTGAATGCGAAGGCCGGTTAGCTTCTTCAGCACATCAAGACGGTCGAGCAACTCTTGCAGATTGAGTAGCTCAACTTCCCACGGCCGCTGCTGCGATTCCAGTACCGCCTTCAGCGCTTCGGCCGCGCTGCGATGCCCCCCGCCGGCTTCAAAGAAGACGATCGTTATCTTTCGATCCATCGCCTGCTCTCCTCTTTTGCAGCCCAAGCAGCCCTCGCCACTTCTAATCCTGGCACGCAGCGGCTTACAAGATGATGAAGTCTGTATTAACGGTTCGTAAATTACCTTCGCAGTAACTGGCTCGAAATTCACCGTTCATTCATTGCTTCCTAACCATTCTTTCAGATTGCTGTCGGTACTCTTTGATTCTCTAGGAGGAACTACTCTGTGATTCAACGCCGCACTTTCTCTCTTCTGGCCGCAACAATGGTTTTGCTTGCGAGCCTGGCTCAAGCCGATTCTAAAAGCAACATCAAGCATGTTCTGCTGGTCAGCGTCGATGGCCTGCACGCGCTCGACGTTTCCAACTACGTCGCCGCTCATCCCAACTCGGCGCTGGCCCTGCTCACTCGCACAGGCGTCACTTTTTCCAACGCGCGCACTCCTGCCAACTCTGACTCCTTCCCTGGCCTGATGGCACTGGTCACCGGCGGATCGCCGGTCACCACCGGTTTGTTTTATGACGTCAGCTACGATCGCACGATTTTCGATCCCACCAACACCACTTGCTCGGGCGGCCCCGGCAACCTTATGGTCTTCGACGAAAGCATCGATGTCTACAACTCCGCGGGTGTATCGCTGAACGTGATTGATCCCGCCAAACTGCCGCGCGTGCTCGACCACGGCGCATGCGTTCCGCTGTGGCCGCACCAGGCCATCCGCACCAATACCATTTTCGAAGTCGCGAAAGCCGCCGGCGGACACACCGCCTGGGCCGACAAACATCCCGCTTACGAGTGGGTGAATGGTCCGTCCGGCACCGGAGTTGACGACCTCTACACGCCGGAAATCACCAACGCCCCGGGCCTCGATAGCACGGTCAGCGTAGTGTGCACGG
>WNFI01159454.1_pt1 | contig 15878 bp, 16 predicted proteins | sample 5400471 | NCBI WGS metagenome assembly WNFI01 (sample SAMN13153348, study PRJNA577476) | soil metagenome | isolation source: 100 cm saprolite on Douglas fir-dominated hillslope | place: USA:California | collected 2013-09-17 | reverse complement strand
GCAAGAAACTTTCAGTACCCTCCAAGCGGGTCGAACCTCTGCAACCTGGGATCTCTCGATAATCTCTTGCGTGTATTTGTTCTTTCAGTACCCTCCAAGCGGGTCGAACCTCTGCAACATGGTCAACACCTAACGCTTTTGGCTTCTTTGTGTACTTTCAGTACCCTCCAAGCGGGTCGAACCTCTGCAACCGCACGCCGTTCTGGATCAGCGTTTGCTTCGTGACAACTTTCAGTACCCTCCAAGCGGGTCGAACCTCTGCAACTGAGTGTGCTTAAACCAGAGGCCATTCTCTCCTATCTTTCAGTACCCTCCAAGCGGGTCGAACCTCTGCAACCGCCGAGGTCTTAAAGCTCTATACCCTCCATTTAACACAAATTCGTGAGTAGAGGCCTTTTCCAGGGCATCTCACGGCGCAGAAACATAACATTTGCTGGGCTCTAGTATAAGCAATAAGCGGGGCTGTTCGCAACTCACTTTTTGCGCTAAAAGTGGGGGAATTTGCGGAAAGCCATTATGATGGCTCGTGGAGCTTCTCATGAGATTCCGTTCAATTCCCTCTCTTTTTTCTTTTTCCATTTCTACCTCGTCAAGGATATTGAGATGTGCGAGTTGCGAACGTACCTTTATTCTTGGCACAAAAGACTGGGGTTGGCGGTTAGGCACGTTGCTTTTCATCACAGAACATCATTACAGAAGCGGCGAAACTCGCAGCTTACACAGATGGCCTGACGATCTGGTGGCGGAGGTAGTTTCTCGCACTCTATGGTTGTTCGGATCGATGCAATTGTTGCCCGCACGCGGTTTTTGAGTTGCGTGGTGAATTGAATTGGCTCAGTCCGGCGCAGTGGCAATTGGTAGAGAAAGCCCCGATGAACGGGAATATTCCAGAGATCCTCAATCAGGAGTCCATAAGCGGCAAGCTGGAGCTTCACGTGCGGACCAGGTTTACGATCGGATAATTTATATTCCACTACAATACCTTCGGCTTCTGGCGCATCTCTGGCTGGTGTAATGATCAACAGGTCGAGCCGACCCGATAATCCTAGCGTAGGGGAGCGCAGGGGAACGTCGAAAAATCGCTCTCCTTCGGTCAGGCCGTAGCTGCGCAGCAGACGACGCTCTTCCCGGTCGCGTTCTTCGTTATGACGCAGGATGCCCTCTTCCATTTTGCCGGTGATGGGTCGGATATGCGGGAGACAGTAGCGGTAGAACACGATGCGCGAGCAGTGGGTCCATTGCTTTAAGTCGGTCACTTCCAGCATGAATATATCTTTTGCGTTAGCTTGCACGAGTAGCTCCTTTCTCCGAAAAGGTGAGTTGTTTTAAGCGTGCCAGGTCGCGCTCACAGAGAGGGATCAGGCGCACGTCGGCGGTCTTGCCTTGCAGCACGCGCCTAATCTTGAGCAGCAGTTCCTCCTGGAGCGTACGTGGAAGGTCGCCCCAGAAGGCGCTGTACTGGATGCGCTCCAGGCCGTAGTCGAGGCAGAGGTCGGCTACCCTGGTGCGCGCCCGGTCCTCGGTGATGTCATAGATGAGGAGATAGCGCATATGCTTACCAACTCGCGATAAATGGTTCGTACATTTCACGTTCGCGCCGGACAAAGGTGGCGATGTGACGCGCCTGGGATTGGAGGATGACTGCGAGGCGCTGGCGCTTGCCTTCGTAACGGTCGGTCGACTCCATACGATTGTTGATATGTTCGGCGAGGCGTTTGCGCGTTGACTCGTCGAGCCTGCCGGTTTCATCGAGCGAAACTTCAAATTTGCGATTCACCAGGCCGAGGATGGTGCGGTCAACGACGCTTTGCCGGAATTCCTCTATCAGATCGAGTTCAAGTGATGGCTTGCCCGGTCTGTCCGTGTGAATAAACCCTCCGTATGGGTCAAGTCCCGCCAAGAGGAGGGCGCGCCCGACCTGAGCATAGAGAATGCCGTAACCGTAGTTCAAGGCAGCATTCAAAGGATCGGTCGCGCCCTGCGTTTGACGCCCAGGCCAGTCAAGATCGGCAAGCAAGAGGCGCCGCACCCCGGTCCAGTAGCGTTCAGCGCCGCGGCCTTCGGCTGCCAGGAGCTGCTGCCTGATGTCATCGCATGTCTTTCCAGCAATGGCTTCTGCTGCTAGGAGTGCATCACGGACCTCGGCGACAAGGGTCTGTACTTCTTCGAAGCACTGAGGGTCATGCTCACGCCGATTTTTCACCATGGCGCGCAACAGATTGACCTGGTTTTCAAGTTTGCCGCGCACGAATGCTTTCGCAAGTACTGCTCCGCGTTCGTCGGTGTATGCTTCGAGTTGTGCCCGGCGCGTTTGTATGGTTCCCGTAAGTCCAGATGAATACAATGTGCCATAAGATCGTCCGCTGCCCCCAACAAAGTGGATGGGGATACCGCTTTCGCTGCAGACGCGCACGACGTCGCTGGTTATGGCTACGCCGTTAGAAGCGATGAGTACCTGTTCGAGCATGAGAAGCGGCACCTCCTGCAGCTTCTCTTTGTCACGCATGACCCGCAGACGACCCTGGTGCTTACAGAGTAATACTCCTCGCGTTTCGACAATGAGTTCCATGTGACCCTCCTGTTTGGTATAACTCTTTCCAGTACATTCAAGCTTTCAGTGCCCTCAAAAGGGTCGAATTTATATGGCGTTCACTTATTGCGGCATCCTTACTTCAATCGAGCCGTGAAGCAATTTACTGGATGGTGTACACCCCATTTCCTTTGGTAGTATCTTTTCCAACCTGGATGACCGTTCCCCACGCCAACAGGGGGAGCAGGGGTTGGAGGTTACCGCCGAAGGTGATTTCTCCCAGTAAGCCACCAATGGGGGTCGATTTACCCTGCCGCCGGGAATAGCTACTGACCTCAGCCCAGTAGGTTTTATCGTGAAAGACCTCTATAGTACCGGCCATCTCGATCAACTCTTCACGGAGCTCGGGCTCGAAGGGCTGGCCACCGTACTCGCGCGAGAGGAAGTCGTGGCGTTCCAGCAGTCGCTCTACGAGCGGACGTAATAGTGAAAGTTTCACCAGTTTTTTCTGGTCGGTCAAGCGCAGAGGTGTGAGAAAGCGCAGCGTCACCTGGTTCGGTGAGAGCTTTGCGGCGAGAGCTTCGGCATCGGCCCATGTTGTTGGCAGGTCCGGCACGGCGATGCGGTTACTGCCAGCAGGTTGAATGGACTGCTTGTCGCCAGAGAGGAGATTGATAGCCTGGACTTCATCGACGACAAAACGGCCGCGCCGCCAGTTGTTTTCCTGCGTGCGGCGTCCAAGACCCGCAAGGGCCATATTGTGCAGGGCCATGGCCACGTAAGGGAACAGGTCGAGGCGGCAACCGAAGAGCGTCAGGCCAAAGCTAAACGAATCACCAGGTTTGAAAGCGCGTGTATGATCGACAGGCGGACGAACGGTATAGGGGCGGGGAACATCGCGACCGCGTGGAGCTTCATCGCGCAGCGGTGCTACGAGACTACTCACGGGACAGGCGTTCACTAAAGGACACTCTGCACAGGTCTGCACGTCCTTATTCACGCAGAAGCGGCCCCAGAGGGCTTCGAAGAAGGCTCCGCGCAGCGCAGCGCCGGCATGTTCGTTCAGTTCCAACTGTTCTGTGATAGTGGCTCGGACGTGAAGGTGGTGAGCGTGAAGAAAAGATTGTTCCATTGGTAAACTCCTTTCACGACCTGTTTAAGAAGGTTCGATACGCTCATAGAGGGTAAATGCTCTGCTCGACCTTACCAACCTGCATGGCAGCACGATAGGGCGTTGTACCCGGTCTTTGCCAGGAGTAATACGCACACCGCTGGTGATATCAGCGCGTTCAAAAGTAATGGAAGGGCCGTAATCATCCAGCATTTGAACCGTTCCATCAGCAATGAACAGTCGCTGTTCAGATGTAAGCAGGGTCCAGCCTTCGTCGAGTTGATCAACAAGCAGGGGAGGTTCGGCCAATTGAACGAAACTACCGCGCTTCCCAAAGTAATTGACCTGGGCAAAGAGTCGCACTATTTCGGCAGGAAGAGCATCGCCTTCACTACTCGACAATGCCAGTCCAAGCGAGCCGTCATAGGAAACGAACTCGCGGTAAGCAATTGTCGATCCCAATGGCGTGACCAACCCGGTGCCGAGATCATCAGATGGGCCATTTTTTTTCGGGCGAACAACTTTAAGAAAACTGTTAATCACTACCAGTTGCCGTGGAAGCTGGATGGCAATCTGCACATCGCGTAAGGTTGGAAAGAGCAGAGTGGCCTGCTCTTTCCCTAGAACGCGAATTGCCGCATCAAGCAATGCAGTCTTCAAGGCAAAAGGAGTTGGAACGAGTAAAGTTTTTGCTCCTGAACTTGTCGAGAGCGACTGGCGCAATGAAAAAAGAGATATTGGCAGGTAGGATGCTTGATACCACATCATCTATACTCCTACGCGCATAGTGTATGGCCTTGTTTCTTCGTGCAGATTGCTAAAGTGTTGAGCGAGTTCTGCAAGAGAGTCAAAATTCAAGGTTCTGATAGAGTTGCCATCTAATGAGCGGGCGATAGTGCTCGTTTGCTCGCGATAGGATTCACGATCCTCTTTTCCACCTCCTAAGGGGCTTAGGAGGGGGGCAGGTAATACGGTTGTGCTCCAGGAGAGGATACCCTCCATTGATACAAGGTGGGGGAGTTGAGTCGAGCGCATCGCTCCATTGAGTTGAACGAAAGTGTGCAAAAGGCTCTCTAGAAGGACCTGTCCCCGTATTTTGCGCTCATCCTCGTCCAATGTGTAGCGCTGGAGAATGTCGTTGTAGCCGATCCGTGCGAATTCCAGGTTGCAGACAATGGCATAGATGCCACTAGAGGTGGGACGGTGAAAGATAGCCTGGCCAAGATTGGCTCCGCCAGTTTTCTCTTTTGTCTCGCGATTTTCCTTTACTCTACGAGCAGTATCACGCTCGCGCTGTTCATCACTGCGTTCGCTGGCGTACTTGACGTGGAAGTAGCTATCTGTATAGGTGGCGTCAGGAAGTCCGAGGACCCAGCCGAACTCGACGACTGACTTGCGTGGAATCGAGCGTCCACCAGCGGTTACCAGGATGCCGCCGATATCGTCGATGATGCAGGTTTTGAGCAAGCTATTGACAGCCTGAGCGTCGCTCAGTCCCTTGATGCTGTCCATCCATTGCTCATCCGCATTGATACGATTGGCATTGAACTGGCGACAACCTGCGCATAAGGGTAGTCCACGTTCGCGGGCAAGCATGAACAGATGCTCGGCCTGGACATGCTTGAGCATATCGCCAGAGATAGCATTAACATTGTAGAGTTGTCCATCATGGCCTACAATATCTATCATGCGTGTGTGGACCTGGTTGCCTTCACCACCTTCATTATTGAGGCTATGCGTGTCGAGTGTAGCCCTTGCGGCGATGGAAAGAGAGTAAATTTGTTCTGCCATAGTAATGCTCCTTCTGTGAAAAAACTTCAATGAAATTGTGCTACTGAATTTCAGTGGGTGATTCGGTGTTAACATCTGTATCCCGTGTCGGAGCAGGAAGGTCCTGCCTATCTTTCGAATCGCGGGCATAGCCAAAGGTGATGAGAAGATGGGCGACTGTTGTTGAATCATACTCATCCATGAGGGCTATAATTTGTTTAAGGTCATCAGTCGTAACATCCCTACGGAATTGTTTATTCTCGCGGACGGAGATGCGAACGTTTTCCTGGTTGTAGCTCTGTGCAAAGTCCGAGAGAACCTGGAGAAACTTATTAGGATAACGCGCGTGGCGTCTGAGTTCATCCGCTAAACCATAGCGAACTTCGTAGGGAGAATCCCCCTTGCTCTTACGTCTTTGAGGAATAACAGTTGAACGCCTGATCGCCTCGGCAACATTTTGAAATCCTTCGTTCTGGACGATCGGGCTCATAGGTTTGGAACGAGTAGTGTCAGCTGACATAACGATTACCTCCAAATTCTTTGTAGTGAGCTGTCTGGTTTGTAACTGTGGTTGGCGTATCAAGCGCTGCATAAGATATGCAGCGTAGCTACCGGTGAAATCGAAGAAAGCTCGCATGGCCGGGTCTTGGCTGGAGAGAAACTCACGGAAGGCCCGCAGCATGGACTCCTCTTCGCCAAAGCGCTCATCAAGCTGGGAAAGGATGTCGATATACTCTTTGAAAGCTTCTTTTAACATGCGAGCCGTGGTAACATCATCAAGACGCCCTGGCGCCCATTGCGGTAGGGCGAGCTGAGCGAGGTTGAATGTGGCAACCGCGTTGCCCAGGTCTTTGTAATAGGCTGTGGCAAAGCCGGATATATAGTCGTCCGGATGGGGAAGAAAAGTAGCAGTACCCTGAGCGTCTTCCCATTGCTCGATGAAGACGTGGCAATAGCGCAGTGTTGCCAGTACATCCAGTTTGACAGCAGTGGCGGGCCAGAGTTGAGATCTAAACTCATTAAAGATTTTGCGATGCGTTGAGAGTTCCAATTTGCAGGGGAGAGCGACATAGGTTTTGCGGTCTTTGCTGCCTCTCACGACATAGTGGGCTGCCGCTTCGAAGCAGCCGGCAAACTTGAGCGCTTCGAGCAGCCAGAAAGAATCAAGATTGTGAATGGTAAGGGCATCGGCTTTGGGTCGATTAGCACCTTTGCCCTGATCAGGGTTGACCGTCTGTGATGCCGTAACTTCTATTTTCCCCGAAAGAGCGTGTTGATTCTGTAAGAGCTTCCATTGTTTTTGAGCTTCTTCGAGATGATTGGGAGACGTAGCAAAGGCCTCAATCACAATCTGAAGAAGTTCAGGGAAAACGGCAGCGCAGCTTTGCCACAGACCCGCGATCTCGTTATATGCGCTAAGCGCTCCCATCTGATTGACCATCGTAATGATTTGCCATTCAGGACGCGGTTTTAATTCCTCAATTTGTTTGCGCTGATCACTCGATGGAGGAAGCTGAGCAAGTGATGTGCCTTGTTTACGAAGGTTCTCGAGTGCGGAGAAGTAATCTCGCTCTCGCTGCCGGAACTGCTCATAGTCGTAGGCATCGTCGGCAAGTCCTGTAGCTTGTTTGGCTGTACGAATCTGACGTAAAAGACGAATATAAGGCACTTTAGATACATCGAAACTGGCTGAGGTTGCGATGCAAAAGTAAGCGCCTTGATCTCTAAGGATTACCCGTGTCTCCAAATCTAGCTGCTCAAGAAGGTTGTGAAGCAAATGGGCAAGTCCCCATGCGGCAAGGGCAGAAGAGAATGCTGGCTGCTGCTTATCGACGTAGAACTGTGTAGGCCAGGTAGGCATAATGATCTCCTTCCTTATGTTATGTTATTCCTGAACCGCCTGTTGGTCTGTACGGCGCAAGAGGCGAACGAGGTAGAAGTAAAGCAGTGTAGCGTCGATTGATTCGTGAGGATTAACGAGAGCACGTGAGATGGATTCACCTGGGAATTGCCAGCGGATGTTTGCAGTAGATAGTTGCTGGAGATGGACTGCTCTCAATGCAGCCCTTAATCCGTTCTCGGCAGCTCGCGATGAGTTGGAAACGCCGTATCCCGTGAACGATCCTGCATTGCCAGGAGTAAGAGCATTATGGTGCCGGGCTACGGCGGTGACCATGGCTCCGTAGAGCTTTTCTGAGCTGCCCGCTATTTCACGTATTAAACTCAGACAGGCCACAACGCTTTCAGTAGCATGGTTAGGGCGTTTTCCGATAGTCGCTGTCACGTGTTTTTGAAGGTCTTGTTGTGCCAGATCGCGCCTGTCAAAATCTGTATGAGCGATGGTGGCATCCGGTGGAGGCAGTACAGCATGTGGATTGAGTTGACGGACTTCTCGCTGCCAGGTGTGTGCCCAATCCTGCCAGCGTTCATCAAGCTTGCCAACATCGTGAATGGCGAAGAGGAGGCGCAAGGCACGGTCAAGGGTGCCTTGCTCCAGGTTCAGATGGTGCTCTAGCCGTCGCTCTGCATACACTGATTGGCGCTGAAAGTCACGCCTGTGAACATAAAACATTTTCTCAATGTGCTGCTCATACGTTTCGTAACGATAAGCATCATGATCTTTTTGGTGATCTTTTTGGTATTTCACTACCTGCGGTGAAGAAAGATTAACATTACCTGCGGCAAAACGAAGCCCATATTCAGCGTCGTAACAAGCAACAGCCGGATTGAGAACAATAAGATCTACACCAGCAAGATCTTTCCTATCTGATCCTTGCCGTAGGCGATGCTTCCAGTCGTAGGTGACCTGTGGCTGCTGGCCCATTGTTTGCAGTTCGGGGTCTTGGCGAGGCATCTCGTGTGGAATGGCGATAATCCAGTCCAAGTCTGCACCCAATTCCTCGAGCAGTTTCCATTTACTCATGAGTGTGGAGCGACGGACACCGATGCCTTGCAAAGCATATGGGTTGGGAAGCTGGTCCTGAGAAGGATCAGGATGAAGAATGACAGTGACATTATCAATAGCGCGAATGAGGTCCGGGCCCAGATTGCGATCACAACTTGTCCATGCATCTTTAATCTTTTTGCGTTGTTCCGGTTTCTGTACTTTTATAGCCTCCAGGAGGCGTTGATCGAACTCATGGTGAGCTGCATCGACTATTTCTAGTTCACCAGCATAGTCAAGTTTTTGACCGCTATGGCTGAGGAACTCCTGCCAACTAAGTTCGCACACATCTTTTTGATCTTTGTACGGTGCGTATTGAGGTTCTCCCTGGTCGTTTTTGGGCACGTCATAAATAAAGACCTGACCACGCTCTCCTGCGAAGCGAGCACAACGACCTGCACGCTGAATGACGCTTGATGCAGGGGCGATCTCTGTATGCAGCGCTTCACAGGTGATATTCAGACCAACCTCGACAACCTGTGTAGCAACCAGAATGATAGGCTCTGGAGTGTGAGACCGCTTATCCTCTCCGAACTCTTTGGCAAGCGACTGCTCAATGTGAGACCGATCTTGCTGGAAGAAGCGACTGTGCAATAGTATTACACGGACGTTTGGGGAGACAATGCGATGAAGTTCAGTGGCGAGTTCAATAGCGCGATCAACAGTATTGCAAATGGCAAGAACGCGCTGGCGATTATTTTCCTGCATATCGTCCCAGACGTATGAAGCATAAAGAGGTTTCTCGCGCACAGAGAAGAAACGTTCCTTGCCTTTCTGGCTGGGAATATCGTCGAAACTGGTCGTAGCAGGAGAGATTTCGACCGCTTTGAGCAGTTCACATAATCCGCTCAGGAGAGTACGTGAGAACGTGGCAGTCATCAAGGTCCAGGGGGTCAGATTGCCGAGGAGTTGTAACATATGCAGAGTGGTCGCAAATGCTCCACTCCCATCCCGGTTCATTGGAAAAAGGTGGAATTCATCGAAGACAAGGTAAGAGCTGAGGACCGCGCCTGCATTGAAATTAGCGAGAGACGTGCTCAGGGCGTAGGGGATGGACAGGAAACTGCTCAGTGTCTGGTCAATGGTCGTAAAAAGCAAATCGGACTCGAAACGAGGATCTTCCGGTCGTTCGCCGGTTTGAAGGGAAACACGTTGCAGAGTTTGTAGATTGTATTGTTGGCGATAGTCCTGAACGGTCGAATGATACTCATGAACAAATTGATTGGCGAGCGTGCGCAATGGGACGCTATAGATACACTGTCCTGGCAGTTCTATCGCTTCAGGACGAGCGCAAGCATGGAGAAAGGGGTAGAGACTGGCACGCGTTTTGCCTGCACCCGTTGGCGCCTGGAGAACGACAGGTTTGTGCTCATGGAGAGCATCAAACACGCGCTGCTGATACGAAAAAAGTGCCATGGTTATTCTCCAAAGATGTCATCAAAGAGTGAATGATCAACTGTGTTAGTGGGACCTGTTGATTTGCTCACCTGCCAACCATATTGCCGCGCTTGCTGGTAGGCTTCGCTGGTCATCTGTTGGCGGAGTTCGGCAGGTTCAATTACCTCGCAATCGATACCCCAACTTCTGACCCAGGGGATAAATTCTTCGACTGCATCGATTTCTGCGTACCAGAGCAAGGTGCCATCAAGCTGAGGCTCGGAGCGTTCAGAGGGATGCCAATGACTCTCACGCACCCTCCGTTCAACTCGCTGGCTGAAGCGCAGCGTTACAGGAGTTGGTTTGTCTTCTTCATCGAACCAGATGCCCCATGCGCCCTCCAGTAATTTGACGGCATCGAATGTTGTGGGAACCTCAAAGGTTTCGTCGGTGAGCACAATGCTTTCAATGCGCTCCAGCTTTCGTGTACGGAGCTTGCCTGGAGGATCGGAGTGGCCGATGGCGTATGTGCTGAAGCCGATGGCGGATGGTTCAAGAAAATATGGCGCGAAACGATGGCGAAATGGTTGCTTTGCGCGCAGAGGACGATACTGAATATCAACGATATGTCCCTCCATCCATGCCTGTCCTAACGTTTCGAGTACTTGTTGGTGATGAGAAGGCGTAGATGGCAGACGAGAACGCAGAGCCTGCGTCGTGTTATTGATGTGGTTACCTAACGGTCGAGATATGGCGTCCAATGCAACCGCCATTTTTTCGAGTGCAACGACAATATGCTGGTTCGGCTTGTCGCTGTAGCGAGCAAGAAGACGACAGGCTAAGTAGACAGTGAGCGCTTCGTCACGCTGCAATTTGATACTGGTAACATAGGCGCTGCGATCGATATACCAGCGATCTTGATCGTCGTGGCGAAGTGATACTCCTCGTTTGACCAGACTCTGTTCGAGACGGCCTATTGTTGAGCGATTGACGCCACAGCGACGGGCGATATCCGCCTGGCTGAGTGGTTGATGGCTCATGCGCAGAAGGCGTTCGACCTGGTCAAGCAGTTGATTGCGAGATTCTGCGTGATTCACGTTATTACTCACATTTCATTAGTATGATGCTACGATACTTCGTATGTGCAACTATCGTTGCTCTAAAACAAGATTACCCCAGGGATGTTGCAAGTAACGCAACAAAGTCGAGATTTTTTCACTCCTCGATTTTCCTAGAAACAAACTTCATCAGAATAGTAACAGAAAGAAGACTAATTTTCAAGCCCCAAATTGGGTTTAATTATAAATGGCATAGGAAAGAAAATTTGGCTCTTGCCATTTCTCCGAATCGGGCCTAAAATATGGAAACGAGGCGACTATGAGCGTACTGAAAGAAATTCGGTTTCATTATCATCAACTCCTTCTGCTTCAAGGAGACTCGACCCGACCTGAGGGTACTGAAATGAAGGCTCGATGAAATAGGGCGCAAAGGTACGTTCAGTAGTCTCGTCTTTGGTATAGGAGCGATAGCGCAGGCGGACTTTTTTCCCCTCTGCCCATCCTTGCGTAAGCACCTCTAATGCTTCAACATACTCTCTTCGTATCTTACGTGTGCGCACTGCCGTTGCGGCCTGATCAATGTGACGTGCGAATAGTGGCGATTTCGTTCGCAGTGTATCGGCTAGTTTCTCCAAGGCTTTGACGACATGCGGATTATGCTCATCGCTATGGCGGGAGAGCAACCGCACCGCCAGGTAAATCGCCAATAATTCATTGATCGAGAGTTTCAAGTTATGGAGCGATCGCCGGTGGTCAAGCAAATAGCGTCTGCCCTGTTTGATTAAACCGGTTCCCATCCTCTCAAGAGCAGATAAGTCGCGATGGATAGTACTTGGGTCAACCTGAAATTCACGCGCAAGTTCGCCTGTCGTCCAACCCGTTGGGCGCTGTGATAACTTGCGTTCGATCTGCTCAATCCGCTCCAGGCGGCTTTCCGGTGTTCTCATTGCGGTCCTCCGTTCATCGCTATGAGCACTGTAACATACAAACCTTGCAAGATACGCGGCTTTTGACCGAAAATTTCTCGCGACGGATGAAAACCTTTCGACAATGAGCAGTATTTGTCAGAAGTACGATCCAGCGAAAAGATGAAAGGTACAGTTGACACTTTTCTACTTCTTAGGACAATATGGCTCAAGACTCACTCTCGCTTCAGGCGTTTTTAGTGTCAGCCCGTCAACAACATAAAGAGGGTTGTGAAATGAAATTATACTTACGTGAAAAGCATCGAGGCATGCCATCTTCCATCATTAAGCTCCGAGGACAGTATGCTCGCGATATAGAGACTCGTGAAGAGCAAAAGGGTTATGATCTGGTTGAGGCTGCGTTACGATTTGTTGAAAGTTGTTTCAGATATGTTACATTACAGGTTCTTGCGGCTACTGGTTCGATAGTTTAGTTTGACAGCAACGAAATTAGTTGTATAACCTCTCATTTTATGCGAAAGATGAGAAAAATGCTTCCTACATGCTAAAGACACTTTACACTCTAACTATGCATTTTTCAATATTGAATGCTGTAACTCATGGTTCGCGTAAATCTGACGGTGGTGAATACCTCTGGGATTAGAAGCCCGTCGCCGTCATGATGCCCAACTTCGCCAGCGCTTGCAGCACCAATTGGATGCCAAATGTCAGCAGGATGAACCCAAAAATCTTCTGGAGCACCTCCAGAATCGGCTTCGTGAGGTACTGCGCAACGTATATGGAGAGCAGCATCAGCCCCAAGTCAATGATCAGAACCGCTACCACTATGCCAACAAAGATCAGCGCGGCAGTTAGGCTGGGTGCGAACGCCGAGGCACTAAAGAGCAACGCTACGGCCAACGGGGAGATCAGCTCTGGCACCGCCAGAGGTGAAACGGCGAGCCGCAGCGGCTCTTTGATTTGCGTCGGCGGCGAGAGATCGCTTGGCCCAGCCAAGAGCATGGGAATCGCCAGGACGAAATAGGTCACACCGACGCCCATCAACAGCACCGCCAGGCGCAAGTGGAATCGCTGTACGACCCCACCGCCAAGGAGCATGAGCCCCACCGCTACCAAGAAGCCTACCAGGACCGTCCGCCAAGCCAGCTGACGCTGCATATTAGGGGGAAGAGCCTGGGCGATGGGCATGTAGCTCATGGTAATGCCGACCGGCCCCATCGCACTGAGCAAGAGGGCAAAGACCTCCTCCCATGTCATTCCGAACATGTTCATCTCTGTTCACTCCTGTCTGCTGCCAACAAACGATGCAGCATGTTGACAGCTGTTTAGGTGAAGCGAAACGGTCACCCCACCTCACACTATCCTTTGCGTATGTGGGTTGTTCTGATGGCGGAAAAACAGAGTCCTTTTACAAAAAGAAATGGCTTGCAGAGGCACACAAGCGAAAACGCCTGCATCATTTTTCCGCCACTTGTCGTGCCCACGGATGTAAAGGATCCTACTATTACCCTATGGCGGAGTGTCAAACAGGTAATGTTCAATTGCTTGTCACACCGCCGGCAAACGCGGATAGTAACCCGGGTTCTGTGAAAAGTCAAAAGCCTCCAGGAAATCGCCAACTTGCGGCAAGTTATCACGCGGAGGAGCTGGGGGGCCAATCGCCTTACCAATGGCCGCATCGTTATGCTGTCCTGGCGTCACCACATCAAATTGATGGTTGACGCTGGCCATGCATCCACCTGTGGCGGCGCCACATGATCGAAGAACCCTCCTCCTTCATCATAGACGGCGAAAATCGCCTTATAGCGCACTTGTGAGAGAGCTTGCTAGTGATGGCCGCCGAAATCACCGCCGCTGTGATGACCACCAAAATCACCACCGCCATGATGGCCACCGAAATCACTGCCGCTGTGATGACCGCCGTGATGACCACCGCCGTGATGGTTGTCGAAGCTCCCATAGCCCTGATGCCCGCTGCTATGGGAGCTTCCGTGATGGCTGCTGCCCGTGTGCCAAACATGGTGGTGTTGCTGGTGCTGTTGCCACTGCTGGTGCCTGCTTGCTTTTTTTACCTCTCTACGCTCTCTTGCACTTTTGCTTTCGATGTCTGCCATCTCATCATTTTCCTGCTGGCGGAGGATGAGACCGACGAGTGTCCAGCGACGTTGCCTGTCTGAGCCACGTGCGAGTGTCCAGATGACGCTGACCATTCCACCGAAAATCACGAGGCCTAGCAAGATGACGGTTAGCCAGAATACCATAGTTACCCCCTGTGTCACCGGACATATGTGTAGATGCTAATGATTGCCTCATTACAGGTTCTTGCGGCTACTGGTTCGATAGTTTAGTTTGACAGCAACGAAATTAGTTGTGTAACCTTTCATTCATTATAAACGAAAGATGAGAAAAATGCTTCCTACATGTTAAAGACGGATGTGCGTAGGATTTTTCAAGATTGAATGCTGTTGTTTTTGATCATCTAACAGGGGGTCTCCCTCACATTTGGGGATTGCTGTGCTTACGGTGCCAGGTGGTTCCTTTTTTCATGCTCAAACAAATGTCTCAGTCGACATTACAGAAGAGCTTTCCCCAAATGTGAGGATGATCCACTTTTATTTTACAGAAAACACAAACTGATACGAAAAAAAGTAATTAACCTGACGTCTTACATTTGATTACTCAGAAAGGAACAAGGCCGATGGCTACTAAAGACACATCATCTCTCTCCTCAGATCAAAAGGGGCTTAATCATTCTCCGAACGATCAAACAGAAAAAAAGGGTTGGGACAAGACCTCAGTAATCAGTCAGGTAATAGGGGCATTGGCTATTCCGATTTCGATAATCGTCCTGATTGTCCAAATCGGGCAGTTCAATACGCAGCAACAGTCTAATAGCAAGACAGCGATGACACAATTTCAGCAAACCGAACAGCTTGCGCAAAATCAGCAGTATCAGACCACACTCGACACGTATCTTGATCGGATGTCGGACTTGTTACTCAAGTCCAATTTAGCAGTATCCAAACCAGGAGACGAAGTTCAAGCGCTTGCAGAAGCGCGGACATTAACAGCGGTACGAAATTTGGATGGCCCCCGCAAAGGAACCCTTATACGGTTTCTTTGGGAAGCAAAGCTCATTAACGGGCCGCAACCAATTATCAATCTGAACGGTGCCAACCTGAATGGAGCATTTTTTTCTGGTGGCTCCCTAAACCTTGTCGGGTCTATTCATCTTCCACCCATTGTCATTGTCACGCCAAATGGCCCGTTCATTTTTACTGGTGCCATCCTCCAAGATGTTAACCTGAGCGGTGCCATCCTTGTAGATGCTTACCTGATCGGTGCTGACCTCGACGGCGCTGACCTTAGCTATGCCGACCTCAAAGGCGCCCACTTGAGTAGAGCTATATTTAATACGAAAACGAAGCAATCTAAGGATGCACAGGGAAACCCTTTAACCCTGAAGCCAACGCAATGGCCTAAAGGATTTGACCCTCAAGCTGCGGGGGCAATCTGTGACGATTGCTAAATAGATGCCATTAGAGCAACCAGGTCATTACCATCTGGGCTTACTTCATTGTTGTGGGACAGTTCAAATTGTGTGCTGAACCTCTCTCACACCGCCGGCAACCTCGGATAGTAGCCTGGGTTCTGTGAAAAGTCAAAAGCCTCCAGGAAATCGCCAACTTGCGGCAAGTTATCACGCGGAGGAGCTGGGGGGCCAACCGTCTTACCATTGGCCGCATCGTTATTCTGTCCTGGCGTCCCCACATCAAATTGATGGTTGACGCTGGCCAGCGCTGGCAGACCAAAGCGACGCTCAATGAACTTTAAGATCGAAGTATGCTCGTACAAGTGTCCAGACACATAGCCGCGCTTTGCATAGGGCGAGATCACCAGCGCCGGCACGCGCACACCCATACCGTAGGCATCCACCCGTGGTGGCGCAACATGATCGAAGAACCCTCCTCCTTCATCATAGACCAGGAAGAGCGCAGAACTCGTCCACAAGCGAGAAGCTATCAGAGCATTGATTACCTTAGCCATCTCACGCTGCCCCTCTAGAATGTCAAATGGTGGGTGCTCGCTAATCATCGCTTCGGTAATGAAAAACGCTACCCGCGGAAGCTTACCAGACCTCAGATCGCTGTAGTAATCCGCC
>WNFI01075456.1_pt1 | contig 15880 bp, 17 predicted proteins | sample 5400471 | NCBI WGS metagenome assembly WNFI01 (sample SAMN13153348, study PRJNA577476) | soil metagenome | isolation source: 100 cm saprolite on Douglas fir-dominated hillslope | place: USA:California | collected 2013-09-17 | reverse complement strand
GAAGTCAAGCGCGTAAATCCGAAATTGCCAGCTCTCCGAATCCAGCAAGCTGATCAACACGAGATCGCACTCCATGACCTGTCGAACGCTCCCTGAGACGGTACGCAGTAGGTCGGTGAAATCCAGGTTGGAGGTAATCCGGTTCGTCATATCAAGGAGCAGTTTGAGTCGGGTATTTTGACGTTCCAGTTTCAATCGTACCGCTCGAGATTTCCGCAGATTAAGAACATCATCAATGGCCAGGGCAACACCACGCGCAAGCAACTGCAAGAAGCAGACGTCCTCCGGACGGTAGGCATTGCGATCACGGCTCGCGATACCCAGCGTGCCTAACCGCCGGTGCGCGGTGGTCAATGGCACGCGAATGACAGAACCGATCTTGTGACCTCCATTCTCCAGAAGCCGTTTCAACTGCGGGAAGTTGCCATCCGCGTTCCAGTCAGCGACGTGTAGGGGTTCCTGGGTACGGAAAACATGCCAATTTGAAGTCTCCTCCACCGGTAGATCGGGTAAGGCGATCGCCTCCGTTCCCCACCCCTGCCATTCGATTTCGTTGGAATTTTCCTTGAAGATGAGCGCGTCGAGATGGTCGAAACTGATGAGATCGCGCAACTGGTCAGCAAGCACTCGCGCCAAATCATTCGGCTCTCCACAAGCGCAGAGTGCTTCGAAGATGCGAAACAGCGTTCCAAGTCGCTGAGCATCCGTTGCCTGCGCGAGCTGCGGTCCTGAGTTCATAACTTCCTACGCGATGCGGTTCTCGGAACTCTGTTCAGAGCTTTCTGCAACAAGGAAGATGACAAATGGCGATGGACGGTCGCACTTTTTCACCAAATGCCATCGGGTTGATTCAAATTCTAAGCTGCGCATGTTCGTGCAGGCTTTAGTGAACCGACACCTTCGCACCTTTGCCTGGTTCATTCCTCTTCAGCAGAAATGAGGCGACAAACATGATCATCGAGGCCATTGCCAGCAGCCAGTAAATGTCGACATAAGAGAGAACTGCAGCTTGGGACTGAACCAGAGCGTACAGTCGGCCGAGTGCCTGTTGTTGAGCAGCATGCGCACTTGCGCCGGCGCGCGTCAGGCGCATGGCAAGAGCCGTGATAGAGGCGTGAAACCGGCCGGAAGCTGTGTATTCCGCTAAGACAGATTGATGATACTGACTGCGTCGGGCAATCATGGTTGTCACCGCGGACGTTCCAACGCTCTGCCCCATGTTGCGAAAGAAATTCATCAGTCCGGCGGCAGCGTTGGTTTTTTCCGGCGCCAGCCCCACATATCCGGCAAGCGTGAGTGGGACAAATAGAAAGGCCACGGGGATGTACTGCCACACGCGTAATAAGGTGGCTGAGCGGAAACTCATAAGCAGATCAACTTGCTTGCTCGATATGTACATCGCAATGGCCAGACCTATCCAACCGAAGGCTATGATGTGACGCGCCTGGAATCGGGTGGTGAGTCTGCCTACCATGGGGAGCACAACTAGCACCACGAGGGCACCGGCGGAAAGCACATTCCCGGCCTTTTGTGCCGTGTATCCCATCAGAGTCTGGAGAAGTTGCGGCATGAGTACCGTGGAACTGAATAAAGCCGCTCCGAGCATTAGGAACATTAGATTGGTAGTCGCGACGTTAAAGTTCTCGAACAAACGCACATCCACGATTGGCTCTTTCTGAAACCATTCCCAAATGACCAAGGAAATTAGACCCACGGCCGCGATCACAACCAAGGTCGTGATGAAATGAGATCCGAACCAGTCATCTTCCTGTCCCTTGTCTAGAACGATCTGCAAGGCACCTACCCCCAGAGTCAGGAGAGAGAATCCGATGAAGTCGAAGCCCGAGAGCCGCGCCTTCAGGCGGGCTATGTATGGGGGATCTTCGATCAACTGATAGACGAGTACGAGCGCCAGAATGCCAACCGGAACGTTAATGTAGAAAATCCAGCGCCAAGAGTAATTGTCCGTGATCCAGCCTCCCAGTGTGGGACCGATAGCAGGAGCGCAGATGGTCGTAATTCCGTACAGCGAAAAGGCCAGCCCTCGCTTCTCGGGAGCAAAGCTATCCCCGAGGATGGACTGCGCCATCGGCTGCAAGCCTCCCCCGAACGCGCCTTGCATGATTCGAAACAAGAGTAGAAACCCAAGGCTCGGTGCTATCCCACAGAGAAAGGAACTGACTGTAAAAAACGTAATGCAGATCAAGAAGAATCGCTTCCGCCCAAGCGATGCGACCAGCCATCCACTCAGTGGCAGAACGATCGCATTGGAAACCAAATAGCTGGTTAACACCCACGTGCTCTCATCATTGCTAGCCGCCAGACCGCCAGCGATGTGGGGCAGAGCCACATTGGCGATGCTGGTATCGAGCACCTCCATGAACGCGGCTAGAGAAACCGCACCAGCGATGATCCAAGGGTTGACTTTGGGCTGCCAGATCTCTTCCGCGGCGGCGCCAGATGCGACAGCGCTCATCGCACCCTCACCTCGGGCTCAACCGACAAGCCCGGCTTCAGCAGTCCCTCCGCATTGAAGTCCGATCCCGGATTGCGATCAGAAGTCCGATCAAAATCGATGCGCACTGGCACCCGCTGCACAACTTTTACGTAGTTTCCGGTGGCGTTCTCCGGAGGCAGCAGGCTGAACACCGAGCCTGCGCCGGCACCGAGATTGGTTACGTGCGCTTTCCAAGTGCGGCTGTAGGCGTCCACCTTGACTTCGACCGGTTCCCCGGGTCGCATGTGGGCAAGTTGCGTTTCCTTAAAGTTGGCCGTAACCCAGACATCGTCAAGCGGCACCACTTCTACCAATTCCTGCCCGATGCCGACGTTCTGGCCAACCTCAACTGTCTTCTTGCCGATGATTCCTGTGACGGGAGAACGAACAACTGTATAGCTGAGGTTGAGTTCTGCTTGATCGAGTTGTGCCTTGCGTTCTCGCGCCTGAGCATCGGCTGCGTCTGCCTTGGCTCGCGTCATCGAAACCTGCTGTGGCGCGGTCTCGGCGCTGCGTAAATCGGCCCTCGCCTGTAGGAGCTTCCCTTGTGCCTGGCGCACTGCTTGCTCAGCCACCTGTACACTCGCTCTGGCCGACAGGACGCCGGATCGGTTTGCCTTGGCCGCCGCCACCGCCTGATCATATTGCTGATGTGAGATGTCCTCTTTTGCGACTAGCTGTTCGTAACGCACCAGGTCCGCGTCGCTCTTCGCCGCGTTGGCCTCGGCCTGTTCCAAGACTGCTTTCGCAGACTCGAAATTCTGCTCGGCACCCTTAAATCCTGCCTCTGCGTTTACCACCGCAGTTTCTGCGGAATCGAGGTTGCTTTTGGTTATGACGGAGGTGATCGGTACGTTGAAGCGAGAACTTGCGGCACTTGCGTGCGCGTCCGCGAACATCGCCCGAGCCTGTTCTACCGCGATCCTGTAGTCCTTAGGATCGATAGTCACGAGCACATCGCCAGCATGCACAAGTTGTCCCTCGATCACCGGGACTTCGAGCACGTATCCATTAATCCGCGCGCTTAACGGCATGATGTGGCCATTCACTTGTGCGTCGTCCGTCGACTCCCACGCCAGACTATTCCTCACGAAGAGCCCTGCGCCTATGATCACAACGGCGAGTAGCAGCAACGCCGCCGCCCGACCTCCGCGTGGATGCTCGTGAAATATGCGGCGAACGCCCTGCTTCTTTTGGTTGTCGTCGGGCAGTTCTAGTTTCACTGTCGCAACCGGGGTTGAGGTTTCGTCCAACCCCGTCTCTTGTCCAGACATCTAGCGTCCTCCGAGGTATTGGCTGAAATTGGTTCGTGCAACACCGAGCGCACGAGCGAGCGCCAGTTTTGCGAGATTGTGGCTATAGAGGCTGGTGATGTATTGGTCGTTGGCGCTGGCCAGGGACTGCTCGGACTGCACCACTTCGACGCTATCAGTGACGCCTGCGGCAAAGCGTTCCTTGGAACGAGCTACGTTGTCGTTGGCCAAGTCCACATTCTGGTGAGCGACGTCAACTTGTTCTTTAGCAGCATTGAGATTGAGAAATGCAGTGCGAACGTCGTAATCAATTTGCCCACGGATGTTTTCTGCTTCTGCCTTCCTCTGGCGCAAGATCGCTTCCGCTTGGGTTATGTCGCCCTTGATTCGGCCGCCGGTGAAGATGGGTACGTTGACCCCTGCTTGAAAACTGAAAATTCCGTGGGACTGACCGAACGTTGGTCCTTGGTCGCCGTAGTCGCCATTCACCGCTACGACGGGATAACGCTGGCCCTTGGCGGCCGAGAGTGCCTGCCCGGCGGATTTCGCCGAATTGAGAGCTGAGCGGAAATCACTGCGCGAGCTATAAGCCATCTGGAGGGCGTCTTCAACGGTAGGCGGATTGATGTCCGCGTAAGGAAGTTGATCGGCGATCTCAAAGGCTTGGCCAAGAGGCAATCCGATGGCGCGGCCGAGGGAGAGTTTCGAGACCTCGAAGTTGTTGCGCGCAACGCTCAGGTTGTACTGTTCGGTATGAAGCTGGACTTCCGTCCGAGTTACGTCGATACGTGGACTGGTACCGGCCTGGAATTCGTCCACCGCCTGATCGTAGAGAGCCTTTGCATTCTGGACTTGCGCCTCTTCAGCTTCAATCCGGGAGCGGGCTTCTATGACTTGTAGATAAGCATTGCCCACAGTGAGCGTGATGACGTCGAGCGTGTCTTTGTAACTGAGCTGGGCGGCCTGCTCGGCAGTGCGCGCAGCACGGAAGTGCTGTATCGATTCGTAGCTGAACAGGGTTTGGCTAAGACTTGCACTCGCGGTGCTGTAACTGAATGGGCCGGCAACCGCAGGGATGCCCGGTATCTTAACTGCGCCGAGGCCCAACGCTGTGAAATTTACTTGAGCGACGTTCTCATTGATCCCTGCACTCACCTGGGGGAGGAGATAGCTTAACGCGATCAGTCGTTGACCGCGGGCCGCTCTGGTGTTCTCGTCACTCTCGATTGCCCCCAGGTTGTAGCGCACAGCCCGGCTGATGGCTTCGCTAAGCGTGAGGCGTAGAACTTCGCTGGTGGCGGGGCCGCTGGGAACACTTCCGAGATTCGGTGATACCACCTGCGCCCAGGATGCAGTCGTCGCGACGAGGAGCAGCGTTAAGCGGCAGATTTTTATTATGCCGACCGCTCTTCCGCTCAGCGGTGGAGCGCTCTCCGCGCGATCCCTCTTTACTATTGCTTTTGTTCGGTGCCTTGTTCTCATCTTTGTCTTAGCAAACAGGTACAGGGGATCGTGGTTTCCTGCGATAGCGGGTCGTTTCGTTAACGATTGTTCCGATAACCCAGTACCCGGCAAACGACTGGTGACAGTACCCAAACTCCCATCCTCGCGAGCCACGTCTTGCTTTCGCATGGCTTGTCGCATCTTTGCGTTGCCGGATAGCATCGCCAAATCGCCAAAGTCTTTTATCAGATGGTCGCTCATGGGCCTTTTCCCCAAGCATCTTGTCTCAATCTCAATGGGCGCCGACTGTAAGCACAGGTACGCTGCCGCTCCTCACGACGTACTCCGCAAGGCTGCCCAACAGCAAATGCACCAGTCCCGAGCGACCGTGGGTTCCCATGACGATCATTTGGCAATTCAGGTCCAGCGCGGTATCCACATCAAGTGGCTTGGCGAACCCTCATGAACGACAGTCTGAGCATCAGGTATCAGAGCCTTCAACTCCTCCATGCTTTTATGAGCTTGCTCGCGAAACAGGAGGAGGGGATCAGGGCCAGCCGTCACACAAGACAATTCCGCCAGGCCAAAGATGTTGATGACATGCAGCAGAACCAACTCCGCCCCGAATGGACCAGCGAGACGCCGTGCCCATTCCAAAGCACTACTGGCTTGAGGCGAAAAATCGGTTGCGACAAGGATTCGCGAGATCTTCGGGTGTTCGTCCCCCGTGAAATGATTCTTCGTGTCCATGTTTGCCCAAGTCTTGCGGTGCGGGGAGGTCGATTCCCGAGCTATCGGGCGGTTCAAGTCTCGGCGTCGCCGTTTAAAAGCGCTCCAAATCTGGCATTGCGAGTAAATTTATATCGTCTGCGAACGCGTTACATCGCCGGGGGGAGGGCCCCGGCGCATTTCGGCGCCATCGGCAGATGCAGGCGTTCGCAGACGTGGAGGGGATAACAGTTCTCGGCAATGAACTCCCCTCCAACTCGCGCTAACCACAACAACACTTCCTCTCCCACCACATCGACGAATGTCACCTCCGATAAATTCACCACAAGTCGCAGCGGATTCTTGCAACGCGTCACCAGTTCCCTTGCGTCCTTGGCGAATGGCCCGACGAAGCGGCCTTCCAGTCGCATGGTCACGGTGTTCCCAACGTCGTGGTATTCGACACGCAACATCGACAATCTCCATCGGCGAGTCTTTCTCAATCGCAGCACGGTATAGTGCAGCCGGTATGCCATCGCAAGCTGCCTGTAAGTTATTGGAGGTGCTGATGCACCGGAAGTGATCTGAGTGGCTGTCATGCCCTATTGCGGGCGGTGCCTGAATATGGGCACAGGGTCACCGCGATGCCAGGCCTGTGCCCGAAGGAGGTTCCAGCATGAATTGATCATCCATAATCGGTCCGTTGATGGTCAGCTTCGTTACTTGAAGCTTGATCGAGTATTCCTTCTGCGGTCGCCAGATCTGTATGTTCGTTGGGAAAAAGACCCCATTGAATTCCTTATATTCGTCGTAGTGAACGTCGGTGACGATAGACCCGTGTTTGTCATATAAGAGTTGCTGATGTGGCCGCAGATCAGTTCTGTCAAACACAACCTTGCGCGACAGATACCACTGGTGGCCGTTCTGTTTGATGATGTCGAGTGAGTAGTCAGGCCGAAGCGTCGCTTTCTGCGTTCTACGATCGATCACTTCATGCTCGCTCGCTTCCAACACAGCAAGTTCGTTCTGAAGGTCTACAGCCTGCAGGAGCAGAGCGTTATAGATCACCTGCGGCTTAAGATTTCCGAGGGGCTCTGTGGATGGACTTGCTTCCTCGTTGTCACCGACAATGAACTGATTCTTAGACGGAATCCACAGTTTGAACTCCTGGCCGCTACTCACCATATCGAACACGTGGTTCTGCAGGATGGGGAAGAGTCCGATCATCCGCAGCGAGGACGGCTTCCGCGCCAGGATATAGCCACGGATCTCCTGATATTCAGTGATCTTGCCCAGCTTGCTGCCGCCGACGGAAGCGGCAATGCCGACGGTCGCCTTTAATGTCTGGATCTCCGCGGCTTCAGCGTTAATACGCTCAATCAGGTCGTTGGCGGTCGTAGTTTGAAGCTGCGCTGTGCTCGTGGGAAGAGCAACTGGACGTGATCGGGACAAACAGCCCCCTAGTGGAACCACGGCGATCAATAAGAGGGTGCGTGAACACCGAGAGCCACGCATCATGACGCTCTTTGTCCGTCCTCCGTTGCAGAGATACGGCCTCCATCGGCGAGTCCTTCGCAGTTGCGCCGCATAAGACAGTGCAGGCATCGTGCCAACGAAAGCTGGACGTAAGTTGTTGCCAGTGCGGGGGTTCAGAATGTGATACCGCTCGCCGTCATGCCCTATGGCGGGCGTTGCCCGAATGTGGGCGCGTTGGAAACTGGCCCGAAAGCGAAGGCCGGTCGCCACCTCGGGCCATCGATGGATGGGAGCGCGTTGGTCTCAGTAGTCGGCCTTTGTGATGTTGAGTCGCCGCATTTTGTTTTGCAGCGTTGTGCGCTTCAGCCCGAGACGTTCCGCGGCCGCTCCCGCACCGGAGATTTTTCCTGATGCCGCTTTCAGCGCCTCGATGATCGCTAGGCGCTCTGCTTCCTGGAATGTCGATACGGGAGCGGCATTTCGGTCCGATGACTTCTTGAGCTCAGCGATGGGGACATTCAACTCGTCATCCTGCGTCAGGATGACGGCGCGCTCGACGAAGTTCTCCAACTCTCGGACGTTGCCGGGCCATGGCGCATTGCTCAATGCATCCATGGAGGGCTTGGGGATTGACTTAATGCGCTTCTGCATCCGGCGCGACAACCGCGAAACAAAATAGTGCACGAGCAGTGGGATGTCCTCGCGTCGCTCGCGAAGTGGTGGTATCTCAATCGGAAAAACATTGAGCCTGTAAAACAGATCCTCACGGAATTGATTATTGCGGATCATCAACGACAGATCTCTATGGGTCGCCGCGATAAGGCGAACGTCGACATGAATGCTCTTGTTGCTGCCTAGCCGCTCGAACTCTTGTTCTTGCAACGCGCGCAGCAACTTCGGCTGCAACTCCAGACTAATATCGCCGATTTCATCCAGGAACAGTGTGCCGCGATCGGCAAGCTCCAGACGTCCGCGCCTCTGCATCAAAGCGCCGGTGAACGCACCTTTCTCGTGTCCGAAGAGCTCGCTTTCGACAAGACCGGATGGAATGGCAGCACAATTGAGCCGTACAAACGTTCGGTCTCGTCTTGGGCTGAGGCTATGGACGGCGCGCGCAATTAACTCTTTTCCTGTGCCCGTCTCTCCGCGGAGCAAGACAGTAGATCCGGTTGGGGCAACAATCTCGATCTGCTCGAGAACTTTCCGCAGAGCGGGGCTCTTGCCCACGAGATCCTCGAAATTGTGTTCCGCCTGGATTTCGGATTCGAGATACAAGCGCTCGTCTTCCAGGCGATTTCTCGATGCACTGAGTCGTCCATACGCGAGCGCGTTGTCCAAGGCCAGCGAGATCTGTGCGCTGATTTGGGACAGAAGGTCGAGATCTTCCTGTCCGAAGTTGTTAGGCCGTTTACTTCCCATGCCAATACGTCCAAGTGGTCCGTTGGAGGTCGCGAGGGGGATAATCGCCAACGCGGCGATCGATTCGGCCTTCAGCCGTTCCAGAATTGCCGACGGAAGCTTTTCGATCTCCTCCTGCGACCAGATCTCAGGGGTGCGGCTACGTATCTTCTCAAGATCCTGCTCGGTGACTTTACGGACAGGAATCTCCGCAAGAAAACCTTGGCTGCCGGGGAAATCGAGAAACGCACATTCGAGCTGGTTGGACTCTTTATCGATGAGCCAGAAACCGGTGAAGTCATTCCCAAAGTACTTGCGAATCGATGCTGAAGCGGAACGGAACAGCTCATTCGTGTCCAACTGTGTCACTACCTGATTGTTGATTTCGAGCAGCAGCCGAAGCCGATCGCGCTCCTGCGCTAACCGCCGCTGATACAACTCTGCGGCATCGGTGGCTAGTGCGCTCTCCAGCGCAACGGCAACGTGCGACGACACGGAGGTCATAAGTTCCATGTCGTCGGGGCCGAATTGCCCTCGCTGAGCGGTCGCAAATGTCAAAGCCCCGAGCTTCTTCCCGGATATCGATATTGGAAATATGTACGCGCTATGCGGTGTCTGAAGCTTCGCTTGCGAGGCCAGTTGGGGAATCCTTGAAAGCTCAGCCTCGAGGTCAGGAATATATATGGGGTTTTGTTCCTCGACCGCTCTTCCTACAGCACTTCCTGCATGCGGAACCTCAGTGCCTATTTCGACTTGAAGAGCTTCTGAACTTCGGTCAAATGCTATGAGCCGGACCGAGTTCCCGTTGTCGGACAGAAGGCAAAGACTAACCGAGTCGAAAGCGACAACGCTGGACAATAAACGACGCAAACTCTGCAGGACAGCTTTCAAGTTGGGCTGGGACGCGATGGCGCCGGACACTTCGAGCAAGGTCCGATACCTTCCGTCCGCTGCTCTTCTTGATTCCATCTCACCTACCGGCATACTCCTAAGCTAGCATACGGCTGGCGACAGCCAAGAACGTACCCAGCGTTCATTTTGAATCAGGGCTTCGATAAAAACGAGCTAGAGCCGGCTCACAATGACAAACTGTTCGCCAACCACAACGGCATGCATGTTGTCATAGTCAACAGCGACCGGAAGATTCACTCGTCGCTATTACCATAGGCCGAGATATGGGTACGCAGGTCGAAGTTTTAGGTGGGCTCCAGGGCTCAGAATCACTGGTGGCCAACCCGAGCGACCTTCTTGCGGAGGGCCAAAGCGTAGAAGTGCATTAAAGGCCTCCCTCTTCATACGCCAAGGCGTGAGAGGCAGGCCTGCCAACCACCCGAGGTGCACCCGCGCGTTTGACCGCAGCACCGGATCCGGTACAGGGGTCTGCACCGTCCCGGTGCGTCTCCGTCCAGTTGGACCCGATCCCCTGGTGCGACGCCAGGGGCTCTCTCGCTATTTGAGACCATGGCTATTTGAAGCCCTGGTGCGATAGATGGGAAACATCGCTGGCGGGCCGGGGATGAAAGGGTCACATGTAAGGGCAGTGCTGAGCTTGGCAACGTTGTCCCGGGTGTGTTCACGCCGGTGCTCGCGAAACACTCGAAGTCGTTCTCTCTGATCGATTACATTTCTGTGGGTGTCGATCGCATGCAGAGGAACTTTGAGCCGATGCGCAAGCAGGTGGAGGCGTGGCAGAGGAGCGAACTCACCGATGTCACCGCCAAGCTCGTTATCTACGAAGCGTTCGTGGAGGGCAAGTTGGAGGCTCCGAAACATCTGGCCACGACCTCTCCTTCGAACCGAAGTACGAGGAATTCCGGCCACGCACGATCCGGAGCCTCTCCAACGCGTTCACTTCTGCGTTCAAGGAACTGTATCCCATCCCGCAGTTCAGGGCGACAGCCAAGCTGGGCGAGTTCCTGCAGGCTAGATTCTCACAGTCATTCTGAGCTAACAGCGGTTCCGGCCGACCGCTGCTGCTTACTCTCCATTGACTGGAGCCGTTCCGGGGAAGGCGATGCTTCCACCACTCGACTGGTTTCTTAGAAACCTGTTTCTGGATGACTTCTTGTTTGCCGACGATTCGGGAGTTGGCAATCTACCGTTGGGCAAATCGGGTTCGACGATTACTTCCGTGCATTGGCCGCCGTTGCCACCAGGAACAGAAAGAGGAGGGCCGAGGGTCAGCTCCGCTTCGCGGTAAGTCCCCTTCATTGCTCCATCTTCAGCACGAGGCACGATGTGGTTCCCATGGCATATACCTTCCCATCCGGGCCAACGATGCGACCCTCTGCGGTGACAGTTCGGTTTCCAGCGTGGGTTACATGTGCCTCAACTGAAAGCTGGTTATCTCCTCGGCGTCGATAACTGCGATGATTTTGTCTGGGCGCAAAGCATCTTTGCGCTGCACCGAGCAATGGCTAGGGGCGAGAGGGTGCATGGACGGAGGCTGCAAGCGGAGTGTCTTTTTCGCTTTGATTGCCCGCAATTTACTAACGAACAGGGCGATAAACGAACGGGCTGTCTTTGCTACTTCATGCTTCATCACGGAATCGCCATCGACAGTGTTGCCGCGTTCAGGAGCAGTATTGTCGCGCAGCGCGGCGATGAACTCGGGACCGATGTGGGGAATCACTAAATCCTCCGGCTGGAGACAAAAACACGGCGCCGATTTCTTTATTCCGAGGGAAATAAAGATGTCCCCAAGTGGGGACAGAACCGCAAGGGAAGCGGAAGGCCACGAACCAGTCCTCTCGCAATGCATGTGGAATAAACGGATCACCCGCGTGTTCTGTCCGATGAGCACGCAAGCTGTCTGGTAGTGATCTCAGGAGTAAAAAGGAGTGTTCATGGAGATATCATGCAGAATTCCGTCCGGCACAAAGCCACACATTCAGACAAATCTCAATTTCCCTTAAGTAGTTTCGTGGTTCGGTCGCAAGAAAGCACCCACGAAACGTTTCTGCAGATTGGTCACACATCGCTAGGAGGGTCGAACAATGAATATGGCAAATTTATTGAGTGCCTCGGCGGAGCGAAATCCGAGAAAGACCGCCATAATCCTCGAAAACGAGTGTGTCTCGTATGAGCAGTTGGATCGTTCGACGACATCGCTTGCCCAATGGTTTCTGCGACACGGCTGCAAGCCTGGGGACCGCATCGCGTTTCACTGGCCAAACTCGATAGAAACGGTGAAGCTCTTTTTTGCATGCTTCAAGGCCGGGATGATCGCCGTGCCAGTGAATGTACGCATGAAACCGCCTGAGATCGCCTATGTACTGCACCACTCGAAAGCAGTGATGTATTTTGCTCATCCTGATCTGGCGTCGGTTGCGAAGGAGGCGCGGAAAGGTTGCGCGGGGTTGCGCACAATCCATAGCACACTGGAAGGCCTGAACGAAGGAAACCCGGATGTTCCGTTGCCGGACGTCAACGACCATGATCCGGCCCTCCTTCTGTACACGTCGGGCACGACTGCCCGGCCAAAGGGCGTAACGCACACTCATCGAACTCTACTGGAGAACGTGAAACTGGTGTGCATCGCCGCGCCGGACAGCCTGCAGACCGCTTTGGTTATGACCCAAATGGCGTATATCTCCGCGATTTGTATCGTCCTTCTTCCAGCCATCGTCACGGGTGGGACCTGCGTATTGGTGCCGGCCTTCGACGCTCAGTTGGTCCTCGACTCGATCGAACGCTTCCAATGCAGCTACGCCTTTGGACTGCCCTCCATGGTCCAGCTCCTGCTCGAAGAGCAGGCGCGCAAGCCACGGGAGGTCCGCTCTCTTCGTACTTTCGTTGCCGGCGGCGACTGCGTTCCGGTGAGCACGCAAGAACGTTTTCAAGCTTTGTTCGGAATTCCAGTGCGCGAAGCCTACGGGATGACGGAGACCGGTCCATCTGTCTTCAATCCGGCGGATGCCATTCGGTCGGGCTCTCTTGGTAAAGCCCTCGATGGCGTCGAAGTGCGCGTGGTTAATTCGAACGGCAAGGATTCGCCAGATGGCCAGACCGGCGAGATCGCCGTGAGGAGTCCAGCAAACTTCGCCGGATACTGGGACGATCCTTCGGCAACTAGAGAGGCGCTCCGGGACGGCTGGCTCCATAGTGGCGATCTGGCTCGGCGTGACGCCGACGGATACCTCTGGTTCGAAGGTCGTAAGAAGGAGATCATCGTTCGTGACGGTCTCAACATATCTCCTCAGGAGGTGGAGGAGGCGTTTTACAACCACCCGGCGGTGCTCGAGGTCGCGGTGATCGGCATGCCTGATCCGGTTGGGGCTCGTGGCGAACGGGTACTCGCTTTCGTCTCGCTGCGCGACGGGCTGGTGACCGACGAACAGGAATTGAGAGACCATGCGCGTCAACGCCTGGCGGACTTCAAAATCCCAGAGAGAGTTCTGTTTCTAAAAGACCTGCCGAAAGGCATCACCGGCAAGGTGCAGCGGAGGGTGCTGAAGGAAATGCCCTCCGCAGCGGCTTAGACTACGGTTTTGGATTCGGTCCATGGCTCGACTCCATTAGGAATATCGACGCGGCGAAGCGACGTGAACGAGTCCAATGAAAACAAGGGGAGTGGCGAACGAAAATCGACGCAATTGATTCCGCATGCTGCACCTCCTGAATCTGCCAGCACGACTCGCACCACACGTTGGACGGATGAAGGGCGAACGGGGGAATAAACAGTCAGAGTCTCCGGGCGATCCCGATCTGGCCCGCCGGGTGCAGAAGCTATTGGAGCCTTTGCCGGTGGCACTCGGCAACTCCTGGGGCTCGACCACGCGACGAAGTCCGCGCTCCAGTATGTGTATCCGGACGCGGATATCCCGATTGTGCAAATGAGCATCGATGAAACACAGCCGGCATCGTTTCATTTCGACTACTCGAATCGCAAGCTGTCGTTCAAATGCGAGCAGAACGCGACGCTGACGATGTCTCTAACCTGTGCTCGTTCTGCAAGGCCTCCGCGGCACGCTCGCCGATGATGATGCAGGGAGCCATGGGTGTTGCCGGGCGCCACCCGCGGCATGATCGAGCCATCTGCGATGCGAAGGTTTTTGATTCTATAGACCTTACGGGAGTGTGTCCTCGATCATCAATCGGTGTCTACTTTGGAGTCCTGATCTCTTGAAGGGACCTTTGCAGGCGCGCGACGATCACATCAATTGATCTTCTCGGTTGCTCGATTCGTGAATGAATGCTGGACGCGCCTTGTCTGTATGGAAAGCCGGTTGCAAGGGGACGTGGCAATATGTCCTTCTCAGTCGCGGGGCGTCGCGCCGCTTTGCCACGAAGAGCAAAGCGCACTGCAACCAGCAAGGCCAGAAATATGAGCACGGCAAAGCACGTCCATTCCTTACACCACAGCGAGAACAGGAATGATCGGCTGACTAGGTTTTGCATCGAATCGTGCTGCAACGACTCCGATGCTGGCATGAAACAAAGGAGTCCTGCGGCCAAGAATTTTTGTTGAACGAGCAGTTCGGGGATTTCAGCTCCAAAGACATCGGATGTGGAAGGCAGGTCACGTGACTGCTACCTTCCCGAAACAGATTGGAGTTCCCGCCTGGAGAGTTCCGGCGCGTTATGTGATTTTCAACCGCTACGGTAGAAATCGTGCGTGCTCAGCGATAAGTATCAGAGTTGTCAGAACCATAGGCAGGGCTCAACCGGTACAGCCGGCTCACAAAGCGAGTCGCATAACGAGGACTGTATAGTCTCTCTCCCCTGCCCGAAATGGGTTCTCGCCAACTACACGAAACCCAATGCCGGAATAGAAGTCTATTGCGTTTTGATTAGCCTTCCCGGCTTTTAGAAATAGTCCAGCGATTCTGTTTTTACGGGCGGTCGCCAAGACCTCATTCATCAGCAAGCGCCCCAGACCGTTTCGATGGAAGCGGTACAGTAAATAGAGCCGCTTAATTTCCATCTCTGCGCAGAGGCCGTTATTTTCTGAGGCGAGCGCCACTGCATAGCCGATGGCTGAATGTCCCACTGATGTTTCCGCTACCCAGATTTTAGCGAGGTCACTTTCGAGCCAAGTCCTGTAACTTTCGGCAGAATGCTCTGTCTCTACGTGGGCCAAAATATCAGTCGCTTCAGCGATACCTGCATAAGTCTCCAGAAAAGTCGCTTTACCAAGCAGCGAGAGAGCTATTTCATCGCCAATTTGGCACTGCCGTATTATGAACTCCAAAATCCGACCTCCATAGTGTTCCGAAATCAGCGGCATTAGATCATCGAACCGAGCAGAACGGCTTGCCGTAGCCAAAGATAAATCCGTCGCGAGAGCGGCCCCTTACCCTCCGAAAGTGTTATGACGGCCTCTTCGGCGAGAATATCTTTTCCGACGAACTGCGAGATGCGTACGGGCCTGATGTCAGCAGGGAGTTGAGCGAGAAGGTAATCGTGGTAATACTTGTAGACTCCCTTTCGCCCCCCTGCCGCCGATCGCGATCGGCACCATCAAGACATGCGGGTGGTCCGACATGGTGGTCAGTGCTGCCTTGGCATCCTTCATTACGAATTCGGAATAGCAGTGCTGCTGCAAGCGCCGAAGCTGCGATTCCAATCGGAATTTCACTCATCTCGATCCTCCTTTTCATTTTGTTCCCGCCTTTCTGGTTCTTGTGTTGATCGACGCTTGATCGCGATTCCATTTCGTGGTGGTCGAATTCGTCTCTCGGAGTTTTTCCTCGCGTCGGCATAGCTTCTCCTTCGCTGGATCGTCGGACGGCGTTACGTACCGTCCCTCTGTCACTTCAACCCATCGAATCCCGCTCCAAGGGCCTTGAAAACGGCGACCATTGCGGTCGCAGTCTTCGCCCAACTTTCAACGAGGAGATCTTCGGCTTCGAACTGGGTGCGTTCTGCATCGAGAACCTCCGAGAGCGTAGCAACCCCGCGGTTGAAACGGATTGTGGTCGAGTCTGCACCGTTCTTGCTGGCCTGCGCCGCTTGTGCGAGTCGCGCACATTGTGATCGCGCCTGATCGAAGGACATGAGCGTAATCTCTGTCTCCGCAACTGCTTGCAATACTGTCTGGCTATAGCTCGCCAAGACCTGTTGGTCCGACGAATCGCTTGAGAGAATCTGGGCGTTTACTCGG
>WNFI01072460.1_pt3 | contig 15881 bp, 14 predicted proteins | sample 5400471 | NCBI WGS metagenome assembly WNFI01 (sample SAMN13153348, study PRJNA577476) | soil metagenome | isolation source: 100 cm saprolite on Douglas fir-dominated hillslope | place: USA:California | collected 2013-09-17 | reverse complement strand
CCCGTTGGCCCCAGTGCGCAAGGACGTCTGGGGGATCCAGGCCAAGAACCTGGGCCAGAGATTTGCCCTCGACGCGCTTCTCAACGACGAGATCAGCCTGGTCACGCTGACCGGTCGCGCCGGTACCGGCAAGACACTGCTGGCGCTGGCGGCCGGGCTCCACGCCGTCCTCGACGAGCACCGCTACCGGCGACTGCTGGTGACCCGCCCTGTCATCCCCATGGGCAAGGACGTCGGCTACCTGCCCGGCGACAAGGACGAGAAGTTGCGTCCCTGGATGCAGCCGATCTACGACAACCTCGAGTTCCTGATGAGCACGATGTACAAAGACCAGATGGTTGCCGACATGGTCACCCGGCTCCAGGACAAGGGCCTCTTCGAGGTCGAGGCGCTGACCTATATCCGGGGCCGCAGCATCCCCCAGCAGCTGATCATCGTCGACGAGGCCCAAAACCTCACCCCGCACGAGATCAAGACCATCGTCAGCCGGGCGGGGGAGGGCACCAAGCTGGTGCTCACCGGCGACCCCTACCAGATCGATCATCCCTACCTCGATTTCAGCAGCAATGGCCTCTGCTTCGCGGTCGAGAAGTTCAAGGAGAGCCCGCTGGCGGCCCACGTCACGCTGACCAAGGGTCAGCGCTCCGAGCTGGCGGAGCTGGCGGCGGTCCTGTTGTGACGCCGCCCCGGCGCTCACGCGCCAGGGGGAGCTGCGTGCAGGTCGACGTTTGTCAGGGGGCCCCACCCTGGGATTGCCCTCGCGAGCCGCCGCTGCCCGCGGGCAAAGGGATCAGATGAGCGCAGGCCGTCACGCCCCGCGTTCGCGGTCGTCAAATTTGGGCCGTAATAAAGTCGCGGCTCACTGGGTCGAGCATGATCGCGAGCTTCCCGGGGAATTCCCGGTCGTCGTCTCCATAGACCTCGAGGCCACCGGGCTGAGCAGCGCGGTGGAGCACGTGATCGAGATCGGGGCCGTCAAGTTCCGGGGCGCCGAGGTCATCGATCGCTATCACACCCTGGTCAACCCGGGCCTGCGCCTGCCTCCCATGATCCGCCGGCTGACCGGGATCACCGACGGGGAACTGGCCGGGGCGCCGCGATTGCGACAGGTGCTCCCGGGGCTGCGCGATTTCATCGGTGATGCCGACCTGCTGGCCCACGGCGCCGGCTACGACGTGGCCTTCCTCGAGGCGGCGCTGGGAGCCTCGGTCTGGGACCGCCGCGTGTACGACAGCATCGAGATCGCAAGGGTGGTCTTCCCGGCGGCGCCCTCGTACGCACTGGGTGGTCTGTGCGACCTCGTAGGCCTCAGCCACCCGCGCCCGCACCACGCCCTGGAAGACGCCGAAGCCACCTTCCGAGTCTTCCTGGCGCTGCTGCAACAGGCGGCGGCGCTGCCGGCGACCACCCTCGCCACCCTTCGCGAGATAACCGAGGGGAAGACCCACAGCCTGACCACGTTCTTCCAGGAGATGGTGCCCCAGGCGGCTGCGGCGGCAGCCGTCGGCTCCGCCCCGCCCGTGATGGCGCCTCAGCCGGCGGCCCCGGCTGCCGTGGCGCGCTCGGCGGCGCCGGTGCTACCGGCTCTGACGCCGGAGCAGGTCGCCGCCGTGCTGGGGCCGGCGGGGCCGCTCGCGGTGGAGCCGGGGTGGGAGCTGCGCGAGGGCCAGCAGGAGATGTGCCTGGCCGTCGCCCAGGCCTTCGACCGCAAGCTCAACCTTGTGGTGGAGGCCGGTACCGGTACCGGCAAATCGCTGGCCTACCTGTTGCCGGCACTGGCCTGGGCGGCCGCCGACCGCGGCCAGGTTTGTGTCTCGACGTACACCATCAACCTCCAGGAGCAGCTTCTGCACAAGGACCTTCCGCTGGCGGCGCGGATCCTGGGGGTTCCGCTGCGGGCCGTCCTTCTCAAGGGCCGCGCCCACTATCTCAGCCGCCTGCGCTGGGAGCAGCTGCTGCTGGGTACCGCCGCCGTGACCGGGCCCGAAGGCGCCGAAGAGATCGAGGGGATCGACCCCAACGAGCTGCTGACCTTCAAGCTGAAGATCGCCGTCTGGCTCGGTTGGACCGCCACCGGTGACCGCGACGAGCTGCGCCTCTTCGGCCAGGAGGAGAGGATCTGGCGGTCGGTCGCCTCGGAGTGGGGTGACTGCCGCTCCGCCGAATGCCTCAACGGCCGCACACCCTGCTTCTACCACCGCTCCCGGCAGCGGGCCGCGGAGGCGGACGTGGTGGTGGTGAACCACGCCCTGCTGCTGGCGGACGCCTTCAACGAGACCCCTGGGGTTTCAGGCTCGCGCCACCTCATCCTCGACGAGGCGCATCACCTGGAGGAGGCCGCCACCAAGGGCCTGACCGAGGAGATCCGCGAGGACGACCTTCTCGGTCAGATCGCCATCGCCGGTGCCGGCGGCAAGGCGGCCGACGCGACGATGCGGCTGGCGGACACGGTCCGAGACCTGTTCGAGGCGCTTCGGGGCGCCTGCCGCTACCAGTACGGCAACGAGATGGGCAGGGACCTGCGTCTGGACGAAGCTGCCTTAGAGGGCCCCGGCATGGCGGGCGTGGTTGGCGTGGTGTCTCGCATCAGGGCCGCGTTGAGGGGGCTGCCGGTATCGGCGGCAGCCGTCATCGAGGGCCGCATCAGCCGCCTGCTGGAGCTGACCTCGCAGCCCGACGCCGGCCAGGTGACTTGGGCGGGCTTTGGTCGCGACGGTCGCAGCACGATCAAGCGCGCGCCTCTGGAGGTGGGACCGCTGCTCACCGAAGCGCTCTTCACCGAGCGCGACAGTGTGATCCTGACCGGCGCGACCCTGACCCTGAATGGTTCCTTCGACTACTTTCGATCGCGCATCGGGCTGAGCCCGTCGAGGCTCAGCGAGCTGGTGCTGCCGAGCCCGTTCGACTTCCTCAACCAGGCGCTGCTCTGCCTTCCCGAGGACCTCCCGGCCCCGCCCGAGGAAGGTTTCACTGATCAACTTGTCACCTCGGTCGCCGAGACCGCCCGCCGCCTGTCAGGCCGCACGCTGGTGCTTTTCACGTCGGCCGAGCAGCTCGGGGTGGCGTCGGAGCACCTCCGCGACGAGCTCTATGCGGACGGCATAGAAGTCCTGGCGCAGGGGCGGGGATCGGGCAGCCGGAGGGCGCTGGTGGAGCGGTTCATCAGCCTTCCTGAAGCGGTCCTGTGCGGCACCAACAGCTTCTGGGAGGGCCTCGACCTGCCCGAGGACGCGCTTTCCTGCGTTTTCATCGCCCGCCTGCCGTTCGCCCCGCCGGGAGACCCCATCTTCAAGGCTCGCAGCGAGCGTCTTCGGGATCCGTTCCTGGAGATGGCCCTCCCGGAGGCCGTCCTCCGGCTGAAGCAGGGATTCGGGCGCCTGATCCGCCGCGCCACCGATCGCGGCGCCGTGGTCATCCTCGATCGCCGCGTCTCGACCAAGTCCTACGGCACCCACTTCCTCGCGTCCCTGCCCCAGTGCGCCACCTTCACCGGGCCGCTGTCCGAAATGCCCGACGCCATCCTGGAGTGGGTCGAAGGCCGGAATATATCCTTCGTAGATGGAGGCAACCCAGGCGAAACCGAGGAGGCGGCTGGCCCTAGCCCAGTGCGCCCCGTCGCTGGGGGACCTGAAGGCCAACGTCGACCTTCACCTGGAACTGACACAGGAGGCCGCCCGCGAGGAGGCCGACCTGGTCGCCTTCCCCGAGCTGAGCCTAACCGGCTACTTCCTCAAGGACCTGGTTCCCGAGCTGGCGATGGGCCTCGACGACCCGCGCCTGATGCCTCTCCTGGAAGCGTCCAGGCAGATCGACGTGGCCTTCGGGATGGTCGTGAAGTCCGAGGACTTCCGCTACTACAACGCGGCCGTGTATCTCAGCGGCGGTCAGGTCAAGCACGTCCACCGCAAGGTCTATCTGCCCACGTATGGGATGTTCGACGAGCAGCGCTACTTCGCTGCCGGAGATCGGATCAGATCCTTTGACGCCGGTCTGCGCAGCGGGATGCTGGTCTGCGAGGACATGTGGCACCTGTCCTCCGCCTACCTGCTCTTCGTCCAGGGTGTCAGCCTGGTTCTCTGCATCTCATCCAGCCCCGGCCGCGGGGTGCTCCTGAACGCCGACGCCGACACCGCCCCGGGTTCGGTCGGGTCCTGGCAGGACCTGCTCCGCACGGCGGCCGAGTACAGCACCTGCTACGTCGCCTACGTCAACCGCCTTGGCTACGAAGACGGGCGTGAGGTTGAACGGCAGCGGCTGGCCACGCCGTTGCTTCGGGACGAGAAAGTCGAGTTCACCCTCAAAGAGCTCGAGCGGATTTGGAATGAGCGTACCGACGCTCCCTACTGAGAGCCCGGCCGAGCCGCTCGACAGCGCCGAGCTGGAGATAAACGCGCCCCTGGTGCGCGCGATCCTGGTCGGGTTTCTGCGCAAGGAGGTGCGTAGGGTCGGCTACGAGAAGGTGGTCGTCGGTGTCTCGGGGGGAGTCGACTCGAGCCTGGTCGCGGCGCTGGCGGCCGAAGCGCTGGGGCCCGAAAACGTCCTCGGGATCTCGATGCCCTACCGGCTCAGCAACCCCCGCAGCCTGGCCGACGCCGAGGCGGTGGCCGAGCAGTTCAAATTCGATCTCCGCGTGGTCGAGATCACCCCGCAGATCGACGCCTACTTCGAGCGTTTCCCCGACGCCGGCGACGCCCGCCGGGGCAACAAGATGGCCCGAGAGCGCATGACGGTGCTGTACGACATGTCGTTCGCCGAGAACGCGTTGGTGGTCGGGACCAGCAACAAGACCGAGCTGCTGCTGGGCTATGGCACCATCTTCGGCGACCAGGCGTCGGCGCTGAACCCGATCGGGGACCTCTACAAGTCCCAGGTCTGGCAGCTCGCCGCGCATGTCGGCGTGCCCGAGCAGGTGGTCACGAAGTCGCCTTCGGCAGACCTGTGGGAGGGCCAGTCCGACGAGCAGGATCTCGGCTTCACGTACGCCGCGGTCGACCGACTGCTGTTCAACCTTGTGGATCGTCGCTACGCCGCCGAGGACCTTGTAGAGATGGGTCACGACCGGGCCTTCGTAGACGCGGTGACGCGGCGCGTGCGGGTGAACCAGTACAAACGGCGCCCGCCGATTATCGCCAAGCTTTCGGCGCGCACCATCGACAGGGAGTTCCGGTACCCCAGGGACTGGGGCGTATAACCGGCTGGTGCGGCGCCCAGAAGACGGTTGTTGATGGGGACGCTCTACGTCGTCGGCACGCCGATCGGCAACCTCGAGGACCTCAGCCCGCGAGCCGCCCGGGTCCTCAGTGAGGTCATGCTGGTAGCCGCCGAGGACACCCGCCGAACGCGCCAGCTGCTTACCCATCTGGGCATCAGCAAGCCGATGCTGTCTGTCCACGCCGACGCCGAGCGCAATCGTGCCGCTCAGGTCCTCGACGTGCTCGCCGACGGTGACGCGGCGCTGTGCACCGACGCCGGCATGCCCGCGATCTCGGACCCGGGGGCGCACCTGGTGGACCGCGCTCGTGAGGCCGGCCACGACATCGCCGTCATCCCCGGTCCGTCGGCGGTGACGGCCGCCCTGGCGCTGTCCGGCTTCAGCGCCGACCGGTTTGTGTTCCTGGGCTTCCTGCCGCGAAAATCGTCGGAGATGATGCGCGCCGTGGGAGCGCTCGCCGAAGAGACGCGCACCGCGGTCGCGTTCGAGTCGCCCTACCGGCTGCTGAAGGCGCTCGACATACTTGCCCAGAGGCTGCCCGAGCGGCGCTGCGCGGTGGCCCGCGAGCTGACCAAGGTTCACGAAGAGCTGCGCGTGGGGCTGGCGGCGGAGTTGGCCGGCCACTATCGCGAGCGCGCCATCAAGGGTGAGATCACGCTCCTGGTGGAGGGCGCGCCCCGGCGCCGGGGGGCGGCTGGGGTGGAATCTTGAGCGATTCGACCCCGTCCGCCGCACCCAAGTACTACGTGACCACGGCGATCGACTACGTCAACGGCGTGCCCCATCTCGGCCATGCCTTCGAGAAGATCGGTGCCGACGTGCTGATCCGGTACAAGCGCATGACCGGGCACGACACCTGGCTGGTCGTGGGCAGCGACGAGCATTCCCAGTCGGTGGAGAAGGAGGCGAAGGCCAACGGCATGACCCCCGAGGCGTACAGCGACTCCATGGTGCCCCGATTCGAGGCCATGTTCGATCGTCTCCAGGTCGGCTACTCGGAGTTCGTGCGCACCTCGTCTGACGCCAACCGCGCCACCACCGAGGAGTTCCTGCAGCGGGTCTACGTTCCTGCAGCGGGTCTACGACAACGGCTACATCTACAAGGGCAAGTTCGGCGGCTTCTTCTGTCCCAGCTGCGAGCAGTACTACCAGGAGCGCGAGCTGATCGGCGGCAAGTGCCCGGTCCACCTGATCCCGCTGGAGTGGGTGGAGGAGGACAACTACTTCCTCAAGCTGTCGGCGTTCACGGACCAACTGCTCGAGCTCCACCGGCGCGAGGACTTCCTGCAGCCGGCCTCGCGGCGGAACGAGATGCTGAACGTGATCCAGGAAGGGCTGCAGGACGTCTCGATCTCTCGCGGCTTCACCACCTGGGGGTTCCCGCTCCCCTTTGACCGCTCGCAGGTGATCTACGTCTGGTTCGACGCGCTGCTCTCGTACGTCACCGGCGTCGGATTCGGCACTGACAGGGAGCGCTTCAACCGCTACTGGCCCTGCGACGTCCACATCATCGGCAAGGGGATCACCCGATTCCACACCATCATGTGGCCGGCCATGCTGTGGGCCGCCGGTGTCGAGCTGCCGGCAGCCCGCCGATGAGGGCGCCCGGGCCAAGGCCGGCAGCGACGGGGTCCGCTACTGCCTGATGCGCGAGGTCCCCTTCGACCGCGATGGGGATTTCGACCTCGGCGTATACCTCGATCGCTACAACGCCGACCTCGCCAACGATTTCGGCAATCTGGCCTCGAGGGTGCTGAAGATGATCAGCCAGTACACCGGAGGCGAGGTGCCCGAGCCGGCGGACCTCGCCGGTGTGCACGCCGAGCTGGCGGACGCGGGATCGGCGCTACCCGGAAGACTCGAGAAGCGGATGGATGCCCTCGACTTCAGCGGCGCCCTGGAGGACATCTGGCAGCTTGTCGGCCGAGCCAACAAGTACGTCGAAGAGGCCAGGCCCTGGGAGCTGAACAAGGACGAAGCCACCAAGCCCGAGCTTCACGCCGTCCTGTACAACCTCGCCGAGGCGCTCCGCGTGCTGACCTATGTCGCTTTTCCCTTCGTTCCCGACGCCTGTGAGAGCCTGGCCCGGCAGCTCGGCGTGCAAGCGCCATCGGAGCTGGGGCCGGGGTCCCGGTCGCTGGCCGAGGCGGCAGCCTGGGGCGGTCTGGCGGCCGGCCATAAAACGCACGTTGGCGAGATCCTTTTCCCCCGGCTCGACAGAGGTGCGGTGCTGGCCGCGAAGTGAGCGGCCTGGGCCTGGTCGATACGCACTGCCACCTGGAGCTGATCGATGAGGTCGGCGAAGGGGAGGCCGCGCGTGCCGTCGCGGAGGCTGCCGCCGTGGGGGTAACCCGCCTCATCAACATCGGGCTCGGCCCCGACAACGTCAAGGTCGTCCAGCGCGGAAGGGCGCATCCCGAGGTGTATGCCACCATCGGCTGGCATCCTCACCAGGACCGGCCACCGGGCGACGCCGAGATGGAGGCGATGGTGGCGCTGGCGCGCGACGATCGCGTCTGCGCGGTGGGCGAGATCGGCCTCGACTTCTACTGGCGTCCCGGCTACCACGAGGTGCCGATCGAGGTCCAAAAGGAGGGCTTCCGGCGGATGATGTCGCTGGCGCGGGACAGCGGGCTGCCGGCGGTGGTCCACAACCGCGAAGCACACGCTGACACGCTCGAGGTGCTGCGCGAGTTCCCCACTGTCAACGTGGTGATGCACGCGTTCAGCGGTGACGCCGGCTTCGCGGCCGAGTGCCTCGGGCTCGGCGTCACGATCTCGGTCGCCGGGCCGGTGACCTATCCCAGCGCCGCTTCGCTGCGGGAGGCGCTCTCGACCGTGCCTCTCGAGCGTCTGGTGGTGGAGACCGACGCGCCCTTCCTGCCCCCGCAGCCGTGGCGCGGCAAGCCGAGCCGCCCGGCCATGGTGGCGGAGACGGCGCGACGGCTGGCTGAGCTCAAGCACGTCACCGTCGAGGCGCTGGCGGAGGCGACTTCGGCCACGGTGGCGAGGGTCTACCGGATGCCGCCGCTGCCTTCATCTTCAGGCAATCGAGGCTAGCTCCGGTCGCTGCCCGTCCACTAGGCTCGTTGGCGATGAACCCGAGCTTTCGCGATCCGGCGGCCATCGTGGCCGGCAGCGGCCTCTCGGCCAGGAGGGGCCTGAGCCAGAACTTCCTGGTTGACGGCGTCATCGCCCGCGCCATCCTCGACGCGCTGCCGGAGGCGCCCGCGGCCGTCATCGAGATCGGCGCCGGGCCTGGCACGATGACGCGGGCGCTGGGGCAGACCCGGCGCGCGGTCGCCGCGGTCGAGCTCGACGAGCGCCTCCTGCCGGTGCTCCGTCGCGAGACCAGCGACCTCCCCAACGTCAGCGTGGTTGCAGGCGACGCCCTGAAGCTGCCGCTGGGCGGGCTCCTGCCGTCGCCATACGCCGTGTTCGGGAACATCCCTTACCACATCACCGGGCTGCTGATACCTCGCCTGCTGGCCCTGCAGCCCGCCCCTGAGTGGGTCGGCGTCCTGGTCCAGCGGGAGGTCGCGGAGCGGCTGTCCGCCGAGCCCGGCGGCTGGAGCCTGGCGACGCTGGCGGTGCGCTCGGCGGCGACGGTCGAGTTGCTGTTACGGGTGCCCGCCCGTGCCTTCGACCCGGCGCCCAAGGTCGACTCGGCATTGGTGCTGCTGCGCCCGCAGCCACGGGCCGCGTTTGCCGACGATGCCTTCTTCGACTTCGCCCGCGCCGTCTTCCAGGAGCGCCGCAAGCAGCTGGCCAACGCCGTCGCCAACGCCTTGGGCCACGACCCGGAGCGCGGGCGGGACGTGGTGGCGCGGTCGGGGATCGACGCCAGGCGGCGGCCCCAGACCCTCGACCTGGGGGAGTGGGAGCGGCTCTACCGTTGCTACCGGGAGGTCGCTTGATGGCTGAGGCCGAGCCGCCGGCAGACCCATCGATCGAGCTCCCCATGGGGGCGCAGGCGGCGACCGTCGCCGCCGACATCGAGAAGAGCGGCTTCCGGAAGCTCCTCAGCATCGGCGAGTTCCGGCTGATCTGGGCTTCCCAGATCGCCAGCCAGCTGGCCGACAAGTTCCTCGTCTACTCGCTCCTGACGGTCACCTACCAGCGTTCCGGCGCCAACACCCAGGAAGCCGTGGTGCTGCTGGCCTACACGTCTCCTTCGGTGCTGCTCAGCCCGATCGCGGGCGTCTACGCCGATCGCTTCGACAAGAAGCACCTGATGATGGTCACCAACCTCCTCCGCGCGGGTCTGATCCTGCTGGTCCCAGCGCTCTCGCTGGTGCCCTACTTCCAGCACGTCACCTGGCACCTGCTGGTGATAACCCTGCTCTTCAGCAGCGTGGGCCAGTTCTTCGCCCCCGCCGAGGCTTCGGCGCTGCCCTTCCTGATGCCCAAGAGGAGCCTGGTCACGGCGACCTCGGTCTTCACCCTGACGATCGTGGCGACACTGGTGGTTGGCCTGCCCATCTCGTCGGTTCTGGTTCGCGTATTCGGTTCGACCTCACCGTATTTCGTGGCCGCGGGGCTGTTCGCCGCCGCCGCGGTATGCAACTACCTGATGCGCACCAAGCTCTCGGCGGCGACCACCGCGCCGGTGGTGGGGGTGCCGGTCAACGAGCTGACCCGTGTCTGGCGGGCGGTCACAGAGACCTTCGGCTTCATCCGCGAGCGCCCCAGCCTGATCCGCTCCTTCGGCCAGCTGGGCCTGGCGGTGATGCTGATCTTCACCATCTTCACGCTCTCCCAGGGCTACATGAAGACGGTGCTCAACCTCGACCCGCGGGACTCGTACATCATCCTGGTGCCGGCGGCGCTGGGAATGGGCGCGGTGGCCGTCTACCTGGGGCGCGGGCATGTCAGCCAGCGGGACCGCCTGATCTCGCAGGGGTTGCTGGCGCTGGGTGTCCTTCTGTTCCTGATGGGCATCGGGCCCTATGCCCTGTCGTTGCTCCACGCCAAGGGCTTCTTCCTGGTCTTCGCGGCGGTCGTCGGGGGGTTCTTCGGGGCGGGCTTCGGCGCCGTCTTCATCCCCGCGGTGACGCTGCTCCAGGAGTCGACCGACCCCGAGCAGCGGGGCCGCACCTTCGGCGCCATGTTCACGGTGCTGAACCTGGCCATCGCCGTCCCGCTTTTCCTGGCGGGGCTGGCGGCAGACACCTTCGGTCTCAACCTGGTCCTGGTCCTGATGGGGCTGATCCTGTCGAGCGTGGTCGTTTTGCCTGTGACGGCGCGCTGGGTGGGCCGCCGTCGCGACGACATCGCCGGCGCCGGCTAGCGGCCCGCGTGTGACGTGATGCCCGGGCTGAGCCTGTCCACTAGAATCTGCTCCGCGTTCGTGGGCGGCTAGCTCAGGGGTAGAGCACTACGTTGACATCGTAGGGGTCGCTGGTTCAAATCCAGCGCCGCCCACCAGAAAGCCATCTGTAGAATCGGCCCCGGGGCGGGAGGCGGAGTCCACACCGAGGAGCTACCGATCGAACTCGCAATCGAGACCAAGCGCCTTACCAAGCGATACGGCAACGGCATTGTGGCCATCGACAGCCTCGACCTCCATGTGCGCCAGGGCGAGGTGTACGGGTTTCTGGGCCCCAACGGCGCCGGCAAGACGACCACTATGCGGATCCTGGTGGGTTTGATGCGCCCGACCGGCGGGTCAGCTGTGGTCGTTGGCACCGCGCCAGGACACAGGTTGGCCCAGGTCGGCAGCCTGGTCGAGGCGCCCGCCTTCTATCCGTACCTGTCAGCTCGCGACAACCTTAAAGCCCTGGCGCAGTACGCCGGCGTATCGGGGTCTCGAATTGAGACCGTGCTGGCGGAGGGCGACCTGACCGAACGCGCCCACGATAGGTATTCGAGCTTTTCGCTGGGGATGAAGCAGCGCCTCGGCGTGGCGGCGGCGCTGCTCAAGGACCCGCAGCTGTTGATACTGGACGAGCCCAGCAACGGCCTCGACCCCCAGGGCATCGTCGAGATGCGTGACCTGGTGCGCAACCTCGGCAAGGGTGAGCGAACGGTGCTGCTGTCGAGTCACCAGCTGGCCGAGGTGGAGCAGATCTGCGATCGGGTGGGCGTGATCCTGAGAGGCAAGATGGTCGCCGAGGGCACTGTCGCGGAGCTACGCGGCCAGACCGGACTGGCTCTGAGGGCCCATCCCGAACAGGCGGCCGGCGAAGCCCTGGTCCGGCTGTTGGGGTCGGATGCGGTTCATTTTGATGACGGCGGCTTCCGGCTCGACGTCCCGCCAGGGCGGGCGGCGGAGATCAACCGGGCGCTTGTCACCGCCGGCATCGATGTCAGCGAGCTCAGCCCCGCCGCGCGTTCGCTCGAGGACATCTTCCTGCAGCTGACCGGGGATCCGGTTGCCACCGTGGAAGTCACGACTGGGCTGCTGCCTCCGGCGACACCGGCCGGCGGGAGTACGAGCTAGATGCTGGGGAGCCTGTCGGCCGAGCTGCTCAAGATCCGCAAGCGATGGGCGATACGGATCCTGGTCGTGATCTTCGTCCTGGTCCTGGTGCTGCTGTCCTACGTGCTCTCCTACACGATCTATAAGAACCCGCCGCCTAGGTTCGGCGAGAACCTTCCCCGGGGCACCACGATAGCCGACCTGCTGAGCGCTCTATATCCGCCCAACTTCCATCGCGTGGCGCTGTCCGGCGCCGGCGGGCTGGGGGCCGCGATCGCCATCATCCTGGGCGTCCTGGTAGCGGGCAGCGAATACGGCTGGGGAACCTACAAGACGATCTTCACGCAGAAGCCCAGCCGTCTCACGGTCTGGCTGGCCAAGTTCGTCGCCCTGGTCCTGGTCTCACTCTTTCTGGCGGTGCTGGTGATGGTGGCGGCCGCGGTCACCAGCGCCGTCCTCGCCTCGATCGACGGCCAGGCCCTCAGCTGGCCCGACGCCTGGACGGTCGTCCGGGCCACCGGCGCCGAGTGGCTGATCCTGGTGGTCTGGACCGGGTTTGGTGTCCTGCTGGCGGTGCTCTCCCAGCAATCGGCGCTGGCGATCGGCATCGGACTGGTCTACGTCCTTGTTGTCGAAGGCATCATCTTTGGCATCTTCGGAAGCAACCCGACGCTGCAGAACTTCGAGAAGTTCTTCCCCGGAGCCAACGTGACCGCCCTCGCGGACGCCTTCGGGCCACCGATCCGGGGGCGGTTCGGTGGCCGCCCGGCTCTGGTGGACCCGACGCAGGCGGTCATCGTGCTGGTTGCCTTCGCGGCCGCCTTCCTGGTCATATCGTCGGTCCTGATAGTCCGCCGCGACCAGGTCTGACGCCGGGACGTTGACGGGTTTCTATCGATGAATGGCTCGCGGCTGGTCCCCAGGAAGGTCTGGCTGATCCTGCTGGTGCTGGTGATCGCCGGCCTTACCGCCTACCAACTGCTGCGACCGCTGCCCGTGGTCGCCGCCACCCCGCTGGTTCACGCGTCGGAGGTGGTTTCGGGCAACGCACCAACCATCCCGCTGCCGCCGAAGGGTGCGGCGGCGGTCGGCACCGGCGAACTGGGCATCCTCGGCGCCACCACCGCCCAGGAGCCGCTGCCGATGGCTAGCGTGGCCAAGCTGATGACGGCCCTGGTGGTGACCGAGGACAAGCCTCTGGCGGCTGATGACGCCGGCCCGACACTCGTCATCGACCAGAGCGATGTCGCCGACTACCAGGCTCGCTTGGCCGCCGGCGAATCGGTGCTCAAGGTCGCGGTTGGTGAGCAGATCACCGAGTACGACGCCCTCCAGGGCCTGCTGATCCCGTCGGGCAACAACATCGCCGCGGTGCTGGCCAAGTGGGATGCTGGGTCGGTCGGCGCGATGGTTGAGAAGCTGAACGCACGGGCGGCGTCGATGCACCTGGCCAACACCCACTTCGACGACCCGGCCGGGGTCTCGCCCCGGACCACCAGCACCGCCAACGACCTCTTCCGCATCGCCGTGGCAGCGATGAAGAACAAGGCCATCGCCAAGGTGGTGGGGTCGGTCCAGGCGACGCTGCCGGTGGCCGGCACCGTCTACAACGTCGACTCCGTCCTCGGCCAGGATGGCATCGTCGGCGTCAAAACGGGCTCGGGCATTGGCAGCGCGACCGGCTCGCTCCCGATTTCAAACTTCGTCTTCGCCTCCAAGCAGACAGCGGGCGGACAGCCCTACTTGATCGTCGGCGCGGTCATGGGGCAGGACACCCTCGCCGACGCCTTCAAGGCGACCCTGGCGCTGATCGACGCCGTGAAGCCGGCTGTCCAGTACCAGCCCTATCTGGCCAAGGGGACCAGTGTGGCGACGTACCAGGCGCCCTGGGGCAGCAAATCCGACGTCCAGGCGACGCGTTTCGTCAGCTTCTTCAGCTGGCCTGGACTGGCGCTGCGGCGGACCGCGACGCTGGCCTCTGTGACCGCACCCGTAGAGGCGGGCCGGCAGGTGGGTCATCTGAGTCTCGAGCTGGGCGACCAATCGGCCACCGTCCCCTTGACGACGGCGTCGCCGCTGGACAAGCCCGGCGTGCGATGGAGGCTGACCAGGGCCGGTTAGGGACCAAATTCGTGCCGTACGGCGCTGCCCCTGTGCCAGTTTGAGGCGGTCATTCGGTCGACAAACCTGAGTCCGATGCTGGCGGACTTAACCTGATTACACGGCCCATTGCGCGCCATCGAGTTCGCCGCGGGCCGAGCAGGGTGATTTAAGGGGTGTCTATGGTGTCTTTGGGTCTACGTCAGTGCGCCCGTGCAGGTTGCCAGAACCCGGTCAAGAAGCCGACCAACAAGTACTGCAGCCGTACCTGCTGCATCCTGGACCCGGAGCGAAACGAGCGCCTCCGCCAGTCGTCCAGGCGACGCGTGCTGCCGATGTCGAGGCAGCTCGACCTGTCGATCTGGGCCGGCGAGGAGTCGGCGCTGGAAGCGGTTTGCGCCGGTGTCGAAGAGGCGCCGGCGGGACTCTCCAGGTTGGCCGCGGGCTAAGCCGCGGCCCGGGCCGGGCCGGTTGGCCCGGACCCCCACTAGACTCTCAGCCATGTCTGAGAGCAGCGTCGCCTCCGCACCGGTGGAGCTCGACGTGCTCCGGCACTCCGCCGCGCACCTGCTGGCGGCCGCGGTCTGCGAGCTCTACCCCGGCGCCAGATACGCCATCGGGCCGGCCATCGAAGACGGCTTCTACTACGACTTCGACCTGGGCGGACAGACGATCAAAGAGGAGGAGCTGCCCGCGATCGAAGAACGCATGCGCGAGATCGCCTCCCGGCGCCCGGAGTACGTCCAGCAGACCCTTGAGAAGACCGCCGCGGTGAAGGTTTTCGAGGGGTTGGGCCAGACCTACAAGATCGAGATCCTGACCGAGGGCGAGGCCGCCGCGGAGAAGGAGGTCAGTCTCTACCGGACGGGGGATTTCCTCGACCTCTGCAGGGGTCCGCACGTCAAGGACGCCGGTGAGATCGAGCATTTCAAGCTGACACGGGTGGCGGGGGCGTACTGGCGGGGCGACGAGCGCAACCAGATGCTGCAGCGGGTCTACGGCACCGCCTGGAACAGCGCCGAGGAGCTTGACGGCTACTTCGTGCGCCTCGAGCTGGCCCGCGAGCGCGATCACAAGAAGCTGGGTCGGGAGTTGGGTCTGTTCTTCATCGACGAGAAGGTCGGCAAGGGGCTGCCACTCTGGCTCCCCAGGGGAGCCACCGTCCGGCGCCTGCTCGAGGAGTACATCCTCGACGCCGAACGGCGCGGCGGTTACCAGCACGTCTACACCCCGCACATCGCCAACGAGGAGCTGTATCGCACCTCCGGCCATCTGCAGTCATACCGGGACTCGATGTTCGCCGGCTTCGGGGTGGAGGACGAAACCTACATCCTGCGGCCGATGAACTGCCCCCACCACATCCGGATCTTCCAGCACGACCGGCGCAGCTATCGCGAGCTGCCGATGCGTATCGGCGAGCTGGGCACCGTCTATCGCTACGAGAAGTCGGGCGAGCTCAGCGGCCTGATGCGGGTGCGTGGATTCACCATCAACGACGCCCATATCTTCTGCACCGAGGAGCAGGTCAAGCAGGAGTTCATCGCCAGTACCCGACTGATCCTCGACCTCTACGCGGCGCTCAAGATCGAGGACTTCACCTTCCGGCTCTCGCTGCACGATGACAGCGAGAAGTTCATGGGCGACCCGGCGGCCTGGGAGCTGGCCGAGGAGGCGATCCGCGGCGCCCTCCGCGAAGTGGGCCATCCCTTCGAAGAGGCGCCCGGCGAGGCGGCCTTCTACGGCCCCAAGCTGGATGTCCAGATCCGGGACGCCCTTGGTCGCGAGTTCAGCGCCTCGACCACCCAGCTCGACTTCAACCTCCCCGAACGCTTCGGCCTGGAGTACGCGGCCCACGACGGCAGCATGCGCCGGCCGGCGATGATCCATCGGGCCCCGATCGGCAGCCTGGAGAGGTTTTTCGCGTTCCTGATCGAGCACTTTGCTGGCGACTTCCCGCTCTGGATCGCCCCGGTACAGCTCGTGCTGATCCCGATCTCGGACAAGAACCTGCCCTACGTGGAGGGGCAGGCCGCCTTCTTCCGGGAGCACGGGTTGCGCGTCGAGGTGGACTCACGACCGGAGCGAATGCAGGCCAAGATCCGCGACGCGGAGCTGCAAAAGATCCCCTACGTCGGGGTCTGTGGCGGC
>WNFI01121501.1_pt1 | contig 15882 bp, 12 predicted proteins | sample 5400471 | NCBI WGS metagenome assembly WNFI01 (sample SAMN13153348, study PRJNA577476) | soil metagenome | isolation source: 100 cm saprolite on Douglas fir-dominated hillslope | place: USA:California | collected 2013-09-17 | reverse complement strand
ATCGACCCGTCGCTCGCCGCCGAACTGGTGCGCTTACAGGCGAGCGATAGTCCGGAACTTAGCCATCAATTGGATATGCGATGGCTCGATGACGCGGTCGAGGAAGCGGTATTTGTCGACCAGCGTCAGGTCGAACAAGGTGAGCAGCGGCACTTCGAGGAGGCGATCCGTCAGCTTGAGCGCTTCGTTGAAGACAAGATTTTGGTATGCCGCCGCGAACGTGCCAGTGTCGCTGAGAAGCTTCGGGCGGCGCGATCCCGGCGCGACGAGATTGTCGGCGCGAGTGCGCGGGATCGGGTTGAGGAAGAAATCATTCGGCTTGCCACCCAGGAAGAAAGTCTTGAACGCCGCATTGCGGCATTAGAATCTAGAGATAACGAGGTTTATAGAAAATGGCGCGACGAATATCACGAGCTTCGTTATCGGGCGCCGACGGTGACCCGCCTCTTCCAGACCGCGTTCACGATAGCCGCGCCGAATCCGGAGAGGTCGTGCTGAGACTGCTACATACTGCCGATTGGCACCTTGGCCGCCGCTTTCCGTCGTTCCCAGAAGAAGGGCAGAAAAAGTTGTCGCGCGCACGCATGGATGTGGTCGCAACGATCCTCGATGTTGCGCGTCGCAATTCTGTGAATGCAATACTTTGCGTTGGCGATATCTTCGACGATCCCGAGCCGTCCCCTGACTTTTGGGAAGGCCTAGCAAAGACTTTTCAAGCACGCACTGGACCTCATCCCCCGGTTTTTCTCATTCCCGGGAACCACGACCCTCTGACGCCGGAGTCGGTATGGTCTCAAGGGCACCCTTTTAGAACAAGGCTGCGTACACGGGAGCACCTTCGATATCGATGGATACCAGACGAACTTTCCTATTTGCCGCGATGCAGGCGTTCGACGCGGACTGGATTATCTCGCCATAGGGGATACGCATTCATTTCGGGACGTCACAGACAATTCGTCCGTGCCGACGGTGTACCCTGGCGCTCCAGAGCCCACAACCTTCGATGATGCCGGCGCGGGCCGTGTCGCGATCGTCGCGCTATTCAGACGCGGGCTGCGCCCCCGGGTCGATCCCGAACCGGTTGCCTTCTGGCGCTGGATCGACGTTCGATGCCGCGACATGAATGAGTTTCGGAACTTATTAGCGACCCCAGATCTCGATCGGTGCGTCGTCAGACTTCACCTCGACATGACCGTCTCCTTATCTGAGGAGAGCGAGGTCATGCGAATTCTACGCGAACTTCGTGGCACAGAGGCGACACATGGTCGGATTGGCATCCTCGTGGAGGACTCGACGAATTTGCGGTTACAAGCCGGTTCCGGTGAGGCCTTTCCGGAGGATCTCCCGCTAGTCCTGAAGGACACTGTTGCGAGGCTCGAAAGGCTCATCGTGGATGCAATGGACGAAGCTGAAAAATCGAAGGCCACGAGAGCGTTGGCGCATCTCTACAAGCTGCTGCAAAGCCATGCGTGACTGGCGTGATTTATGAGACTTCACCGCCTGCATATCCAGAGCTTTGCGGCAATAGAGAATCTAGACGTTGAGTTCGGTCCAGGACTCAACGTGCTATACGGGCCCAACGATCTCGGGAAATCCACGGCGGTCTCCGCCATCCGCCTTGGCCTACTCCTTCCGCATACGTCGACCCATTGCGAACAATACATTGGATGGGCGAGCAGCGATGATCCGATCGTCGAGATCACGTTCGAAACCGAGGCCCAGCGCATTTGGCGTGTCCGGAAGCAGTTCGGTAGGAGCGGCTCATCGCTTCTGCAGGAATCGAGGGACGGCCAGGATTTCGATGACGTGGAACGCGGGAGAAAGGTGGACGCGAAACTGAGGGAGATCCTGCGATGGGGTATTCCAGAGCCTGGCGGGACAGGGGGCGCCAAAGGACTTCCAACCAGTTTCCTCGCAACCGTGCTGCTATCCCCGCAGGAAGACGTCAGCGCCGCACTCGGGAGCAGCTTGGACGGCGATGCGACTAGCAGCGCTAAGGACCAGATCGCAGCGGCATTGCAAGCAGTTGCACAGGACCCGCTGTTCATTGCACTGCTCAGAGAGATACAAGTGCGGCGAGACACGGCTTATACCGATAAGGGTGCGAAGAAGACTGCTAAGGGCAGCGTCTTCAAAGAGGCGGCTGAAAGAGTGAAATATACGAGGGAGGAAAAGGAGAAACTTGAGCGCATTGTTGCCGATTCCGAGAGCGTAGAGAGACAGTTACGTGAACTGATAGATCGACGGACCCAAAAGCAAGAAGCACTGGCCGCTGCGAATAGCTTCGTTGCAAACCTCGAAACGTCTGCCGCCCAGGCAAAATGCCTATCCGTGGCGTCAGAACAAGTCCGATTAGCGCAGGAAGATGTGCTGCGTATTCAGAGGATCGGCAATCAAGCGGAAGAGGCGGAGCGTGACGTTATAGAGCTCGTCGAAAAGATCCGTGAAGCGGAGCAGGAGTTGAGTGTTGCGCGCAATCGCCAATCGGAGGCAGATGCGGCCCTCAAAGCTGCGGAAGAAGCGCAGCACGCTGAAGGATCGGATCCAGGCGTAACAGATACCATTGTTCGTCAACAACTCGAACTCCGAAAATCAGACTTGGACCGGGTCGCGCAAGAGGCGCAACAGCGCATCGATGTTGCGTTAACAGCACAGAAGCATGCCAATGCTCTGGTCGAAGCTGAACGGGAGTCGAACGATCAACGGGAACAGGCCGAAGTCGCGCTTGAATCCGTCTCCAAGGCGAGAGCAAAGTCAAAATTTGCTGACGAACAACTCCAACGATGCGACCTGCTTGAGCGCGCCCTGGACGTTGTCACCGCTGGTAGGCAAGTCCGGGATGCACAAGTCGCTGTTGATAAGGAGATGGCTCTCCGTGCTCGCCTGGAAACTGCCTCGCGCGAACACGTCGTACTGACTGGACAGCGCTCTGCGATTACCGTTCCGACTCATGCTGCGGTCGGAGCTATGCGAAAGCTTTCAAGGGAGCTCGATGCAGCATTGGCTGCTCTCGATGTCGGTTTCGTGGTGACGGTAAAACCGGAGGTCAGCGTTGATATCAAAGTCCGAAAGGATGGGCAGGAACTCGATTCAACTTCATTAACAGAGCCAGTCGAAATCGAAGCCAACGCAGAGGTTGAGGTTTCCATAGCGGAAATCGCGACTGTAAGCGTCCGAGGAGGCCGACGCGCTGCTCAAGAGAGAGCACAGGATCTGAAAGAGCGCTGGACGCGCGAGGTAGAGCCGCACCTGATTGCCGCTGCTGTTACCGATCTTGATGAGCTGCAATCGAAGATCGCCGAAGCCCAAGAACTCGATACTAACCTCAAGGCGAAACGTTCAGAGATGGACTCGCTACGCGTCCAGGTCAGTGAGCTTACAGGTTCGGTAGAGACGCTGCGTGAAGCATCTGAACGGCTAGAGGCGTGTCGCGCTTTACTTGGAGACGTCGAGTTAGAGACACTAACCGCCGATATCAATGCGCTTGGTGCCGACCCGATCGCAGGCTTGCGAGGCCGGCGACTACATTTGTCAAAAGAGGCAGAGGAGGCACGCAGGGTCCTCAATCAGGCGTCGAACGACCAAACACTGGCTGACGAGCGTACCCGCCGCGCGAGACTGACATTGGACGAGGTTCGCGCGGCGCACGACGCGGCCCTGACGGCATTCCCGGACGGAGTAAATGCTGCTCTAGTTGCCGCGCAGGCAGCCCTCGCGACTGCTAACTCCGAGAAGGTGAATGTCACCGCGGAGCTGGCATCACTGGAGCGGACGATCGACCAGAGGAAAATGCGTATTGACGAAGCACTGAACCTCTCGCGCACAAATGCGGAGCAGGCGAAGATTGGGGCCGACACTGCTCAAGGACAGCTGATAACCGAGAAAACCAGCCACGCGTCACAAGAGGGTCGACTCATTGAGTTGCGACGACAGCGCGACGCTGAGAACCTCGTTGCGGCTGAAGCTAGCCTCAGTCAAGCGATCCAGCGCCATGCTGCACTGCCCGTCCCAGATCGGATAGTTACTGATGAGGAGGTTAGCACCGCCCAGGCTAACGCTGCCCGTATTAAATCGGAGCTTGAAAGCATTGAGCGTGACATTCAGAAGGCACATGGCGCTCTCGAACAGGTTGGTGGCGCCGTTGCGCGTGAGCGGCTCCGCGACGCAACGGAGGCATTTGAGCTGGCCGAGCGCCAAGAAAAGGAAGTCGAGGCGGAGTACGAGGCCTGGAAACTGTTGCTTGAGCAAATGAAAGAGGCCGATGCAGCACAGGCTAGCAACCTAGGGCAGGCGCTCGTGCCGGCAATTGCGACGCAATTCCAGGAACTGACCAAGCGGCGATACCAGACGGTCCAACTCACTGCCCAACTGGCCACACAAGGAGTTGTGGTTTCCGGTACCTTGAGGTCGACGGAGCAAATATCGGTTGGTACGCGCGAACAATTGTCCACGTTGTACCGGTTGGCACTGGCGGAGTATTTGCGCACCGTGATCGTCTTGGATGACCAGCTCGTTCAGAGTGACACCACCAGAATGGGCTGGTTTCGCAAGTTACTCACCGAGAAGGCGGAGATCTTCCAGATCGTCGTTTTTACATGCCGGCCGGGCGACTATCTCCTTGCGAACGCACTCGTTCCCAAAGGGAGAGCTGTTCACACTGATACGAACGATGGGTTAATACGAGCAGTCGATTTAGGTCGCGCGCTTCGCCGGCGGTAGGTTTCATGCGCTCGTTCAAGATCCGTCCCCAAGTACTATCCTTGCGCACCCAGACTTCGCGCCCGATATATTCGGCTAGGTTGACATTCTGGAACGCAGGCGCATTTTGGCCTGGCGAAGGAGCTAAACCAAGACAGATCTTGGTTGATCTCGATGCTCTGGCCGGTCAATCCAGCATGGACAGCGGCCATCTCTTCGGGTGCTAATACTTCGTTCAATCGGTCAAATTTTTTCGGATGGTGGAGACAGTCGGCAGAAGGCTTCAAAAGGCGAGACAGGAAAAAAAGTTGACGATCGATGAGGTCGCGGCGGCCACCAAGATCAGGCCAGAGCGAATCGTCGACCTCGAGGCGGATGACCTCACTCATTTTCCTAGCTTGGTGTATGCTCGCAGCTTTCTGGTGAAATATGCCCGACTTCTGGGTCTGGATATTCACGACGACTTAGAGAATTTTCAGGTGAATCGGGCAGTCGGCTTCGGGGAATTTAAATATTTGACAGCGGTGCCTCCTCCAAAATATCGGCCGGAACCGCGATTTAACCAGTCCAGGAAAAGTTTATCCCCGCCACTTCTATTGGCTATCGTCGCGGTTTTAATTTTGATTGGAGTACCGCTTGTCACTTTCTTCGCAGTGAACCTTTCTCGGTTAAGCCCGATTGACGAGCGACAGAATAAGACGGCGTCAACACCTGCGGCAGTAGTGCACCCTGCAACACCATTGGCGGCCGTAACGCCTGAACCTTCCAGACCGCCGCTCGCCTCGCCAACGGGTTCGGCTCAAGCTTTAACTGTCTTGACGCCGGTAGATGCATCTCCGACGCCAGAGCCGACAGTGGAAGTGAGACGCGCTCTGCCGGTAACCGCGGCGGATAAAGACCAAAGTGCGGCACCCGCGCCAAGTAGTTCGCCCGCTCAGACGCTTGAGATCAAGGTGAAAGAACGGACTTGGCTTCGAATCACTAAGGATCGTGAAAATTCTGAACCGGTATTTAACGGTTTTATTGAGCCAAATAGTCCTGCGATTGTGATCGAGGGAGCCAGGTTCTGGCTGAAAGCCCTCGACAAAAATGCCTTGGAGCTGCGCAAGAATGGTCAGGCGGTAAACGGGCCGGACAGCGATATTGTGATAGAGTGACCGCGAACGGGTAAATGTGACCGTCAGCTTCCCGTAACCACCTGATTGCAGCCACCAGAGTGACCCAAGGTTACAACTTCCCCACTTTGCCCGTAACCGACGAACCTTCACTTATTATAACAAATGACCTCTGAACAAGCCCAGCTCGTCAAAGAGCAAGCAGTCAGGCTGACCTGTGTCGCCGACGCTGAATTGGTAGAGATACAAAAAGATGACTTCGCGGTACGGATCGAATTATTGGACGGATCGCACGAACTGACATCCACCGTGGTTGTGGACGCTTACGCAAAAATACAGCGGATTAAAGCTACACACTTGGGGGACACGCTTCGGTTTGCAGTGCTTGGGCAAAATGGTAAAGCGGTACCGTGTGACCGTGAAACCTGGAGAAATTGGCAGAACGCGGGCGGACCAAAGCAAACAATGAAAGTCATACAAAATTTTGGTGACGCCAAAGGCGCGGTTTGGTTTTGCGGTGTATCGGATACTCTCGATGGACTGTATATTGTCGTTTGCAGGCTCACTTTCAGGACATTCGACATGCCCCTTGGGTCCTGCATTTACGAGGCCCACTAGGGCTGTTTTCCCTTCCAAAAAAGTGGCTGGTTTTGAGTGACCGCTGACAGGTCAGTGTATCCGCGTAAAAACATATCGAGGAAATATTAGGTCTTGTAGAGCGTCACATGGCCGAATTGCATGATTCGAGCACCGATTACTTGCCCGGCGTATTCCGAAGACGCGGCAAATCGTCGCTGTAAGATACAAGCACGGGCATCTGGAAATCGTAGTCTGGAGGCAGTTTTTTGAGCTGTGCAAAGGTCGCACGAATGGAAATCAATAGAGTGGTCACTTCAGGCCGAAGCTCAGGCAAAGTAGGCATAACGCGCGATCCGGATACCGGTGAGCTTGTAATTGCAATACAATGAGCCTGGTTAAAGTAGAGCGTCCGTATCAAATTCAGTTTTTCTAATGAAACCCGCAATTCTACTGTGCCTAGCCCTATTTGGACTAACCGTTGCCGCCCACGCCGATGATGATTATTCTCGGCTAAAGACCTATAACGATCACATTTCCGCTTTGGCGGCTAAGGGAGACTTTGACGCTCAAGAAGAGCTTAAATGGCTGAGCGCCAGCGACGCTAATCTCCGCGAGCTGCTCACGGACTACATCTCTCTCGGTGGCGAGTACTACGATGCCCTTTCGGCCGTCGAAGCGGATGTTAAAAATGGCGCGGTAGGTGTAGCAGAGAACCGGCGAATGCTCAAATGGGTTCAAGTTAACAAGTCCCATCTTGTGCCGCTGTTTCAGTTCTTCGAGCCCTTAAGGAAAACATCTTCATTGAAGATCCCATCTTCATTGAAGATCCGGGACGAGGCTGAGTGGCCTGTCAATTGTCCGGAGGTGGCCGAATAAATGGTTGCCCAGCTGAAGTTCTTCGGGGGTAGGAGGAGACTGCATCTGGCCAAGTCCTACTTCGTATCCCACGCTGTCGCGGTCCATGACCATCAGGCAACGCTCTTTTCGATAAAACGCCATCGCTCCCCGCATGAAGACAATCATTCGGTCCAGTAGGATCCGGCGCTCCAGCTTCTTACTGGAGCCGAATACCAGAACCAAATCGGGCTTGGAGTCGAGACACCAAGCCGTATAGACGAAGCCCTCGGGCCTGGTACTCAATTGCTGCATCGCGTCGTGAAATGCTCGACCTAGTTCCGCACGTTCTGACAGTCGCAAATTTGAGAGCACGCCTTGCATTTCCAGGTAACCACTGCGCGAGGACAGCGGCTCGAGTCCGGCTAGCGCGGCCGGTGAAATATCTTTCGCGCATTCGGGATTTCGCGTGGCAAGCGCGTCCGCGACGTGCTCCAACAGTTTGCTGTAATGATCGGACTTGGCCTTCAACCTCAAGAGCTGGATTAAGTCCTCTTGTTGAGCCGCGGTCGCTTTTCGAGCGTCGGCTCGGGATAGACTTCCAGCCATGGAGCCGTTATTCAGGAGATAGAATTCAAATAATGACCTCTCATCGCCTACGACGCGAAGCTCACGGAGTGGTAGCGAGCGCCGGGCATTTAGATACTCGAGCAATTCGGGCGTCGTCCTCAGTTCGACTGCCAAATTTAGGAAGTCGTTGACCGAGAAATAGCTGATCGGTGTCCCCTGAAAATCTAGTGGGAGGTCGGTTGCATCCGGTTCGAGATCGACCGGATGGAACACTTCAACCACTACAATTCCGTGGTTGATCTTTGGCAATCCGTTTGGAAACTGAACCCGTCCTCGCCTCGGATGGTCGCACCAAATGGGCTTTCCAATCGCAGTCCGCAGCGCACCTCGTAGCTGGTCAACGGCTCTTTTCGCTTCCTTACGAACCCACGATTCCGTCTTTACGACGCTCCGCCTCGATGGATCCTCCTGGCATTTTTGAGATATCAAGATGCCGATCTGTCCGTGCGCCACTAGAAAATCCGCGACTTCGCGTTGCGTTCTATCTGCGGTCTGTGGGCTCCGGAAGACGAACTCCGATATGAACGGCAGCGAGAGGAATTCCTCAACGTGGCGTTCTGCCCATTCGGTGCGTCTGAGTGGCTGCTTTCGCTGTGACATCCGGGTCTTTCTAAATCTCGGAACAATTTTAGTTCGGATCATCCCCTTCTCAAACACCATTATCCCATAACGTCCTGTATGGGATTAAGGAGGCACAGAGATCCGCTGAAGATAATCTGCTGAAGCCGCATTTCGTCCGATCGGTCCACCGACCGGAATCAAGGGCGTCCTAAATTGAAGTCTCCTGAGGGTATGCAGCCACTACTACCCGGCTGGACAGGCAAAGTTCGGCCGTCGAGCTCCACCGTTTTTCTTACTCTTCAATCTCGCCTAATGGGCGTATTTCTCTTCCATCCGTGGTGAGCAAGTATTTGCGCCAATACGCCCCGTATTGAGGCGCGGGGTGATACCTCTTTTGGCTAAAAACAAGTTGATCACCTTTAGAAGAGTGTATGACTTGCAACAGACTGCCGGGGCAAACGAAATGCTCCTTCCGAGTAGTAGTGTCCACAACGTGAACTGCCGCTGATGTTCCCCAAGCTGGTGTGTCGAAGTAGACAAGACGACCATCAGTGGAGAGTTTTAAATCATTAAATTCAGCGACGAGGTAACGCACATCATCATCATTATGGGTGCTAGCAAGCAGTGTACGGTTTCCGCCATGCGAATCCATTTGCCAAAGTTCGCTAGATTCATAGTCGCCCGCACCAGAACTAACAGTCGGCCCAGAACCTTTAACGACGTAAACGGTCCACTTGCCGTCTGGTGAAATAAGCGAATCTCCTACTTCGGCTTGCACAGCTGAAACCGCGAATAGCCAAGCGCCAAGGGTGATAAATAAACGTTTCATATTTTGACTCACACGAACCGTTTATCGAAAGCGATGTATCAATTGGTTTAAACGCTTCAAGGCCTAATTCACTGGTCGGGCGACACAGTATGCGCCTCAGAGCGGTTCGACGCTATGGAAAGAACTGCTTCAGCTTTTCTAATGAGAACCACCGACGCGCATCTCGTCCAAATACATAGAAATTGCCGAGCTCGAGGCTTCGAGTAGGCCTGCTGTCCGTCGCATGACGTCCCTCAGATTGCGAGGTCCGACGTGATTCAATCCGGACAAGGTCGGATTGTCCTTTCGATCGAGAGGGTAGCGGAATGCAACCGAGGTTAAATCTAGATTATGAAACTGAACAATGATGTTCTCAACAGCGTCGATATCAATGGTGGGGCCGTTCGGCCAAACCTTCTCTAGGATCAAGGGTACTAGGCAGATTCGTGTAATTTTATACGCTAAGGAACCATCTTTCCGTGCCTCGGCGTTAGCGGTATCACAGCGGTAATGTTTTCCCGCGACCAGCTCAAGCGAGCCGCCAGCCTAACCGAGGAAGATTTCGTGCAGCTCGGCAAGTGCCGGCGCGCTTCAGCTGGTTGCGGGAAGTACTATGCCCACAGTGTCATCAAGTCGGAGATCTTCCAGGTGACACGACGGTCCAGTGAAGACCGCTACCTGCATTTGATTGCCTTCGTTACCCACCAATATTTCCCGGCTTCAGGATAACTTGCTCGATGTCCTCTTCAACGTCCTTCAGACGTACTTGAACACTGCTCAGCGCGAGCACAAGGAGGTCCCGCTTCAGTGGAGCCAAGGAAGCCTCGGCCTGGTACAGATCCGGCTCCTCTGCCGCCAGCAGCGCCCGGATGAGGTCGATTTCATTAGTCGGAAAGGCCAGTAACTCCTCGCGCTGCGCAGCGGTAAGGAGATTTCGACGCGGCATCCCGCCAATCAATATCTAGAAATTTACCACGACGCGAGATCATTGGCATTGCGGTGGATCTCATGGCCTCACGATCGAGCCGGGATCAACAGGAAAGGCTCGACCATCTCCTCATGCGCGTAGAAAGATTGAAATTCCAGATAAGTTCCACTCACTTGCCCGAGGGCCGGCAAAAAGCCTAGCGTTCATAAATTTGTAATTGCAACGCTCGATCGCGTTTTAATTCTTCGAGCAGGATTAACCGTTCAAGAATGGCCGAGAAGTGGCCGAGTCACTCCAGCAGCGAGCTTCCGGGTCGCGGCGTAAGTTATTGAGGCTGAGGCATGCACCCGGCAATGCTCGAACCTGCAACCCTATGATTCAAAGTCATATGGTGGGAATTACAATAGTGGCGAAGAGGCGTTGAGAACACGCGCCGCCTTGGTTGGGGTGCTTAAATCTCTCCAGCGTCGCATCCCATCCATTGACCAAGAGCGACGGATACATGTCCCGAGCTCGTGCCGCCTCCTCCGTAGTCAAAAGACCGGGGAGGAGAGCAACGCTCACGAAAGCGAGACATCGCGTGCTTTGCCTACCCAGCAGGATAGGGTGTGACCGAACTTGCCGTCGAACTTATCATGCGGGAAGACATTAACCTGATCTCTGAATTTAGGTCGTCCAAATGAACACCTTGGAGCGAATCAAGCTTTCCGACGTGTTCGCATCAGTGCGAGAGCCTAAATACATTCTTGGCACGACCTACACGCTGAGTCTCGCGTTCTTCGAGTCAGTCTTGTTGCAATACATTAACCGGTCCGGTCTCCTCTCTTGTTTGATCGTCTGCGATTCAGTCGGGTATGAGCGAGCTTTAACGGAGGGACCTGCACTTCAGGGGGCGGCACAAGATTATCAAGTTGTGCGCGCGCCAGGGACTGACTGTTTCCACCCGAAGGTTTGGATCATCATAGGCGGGGAGGAAACCGTGCTCCTTGTCGGCAGCGGCAACTTGACTCAGGCAGGATTCGTGAATAATGCGGAACTTTTTGATGCATTACGGATAAGCGCCGAAACACCGATCAGCCCGCAGTTGATCGACAGCATACGCGCGTTCGTTACCGGCCTCGCTCAGATGTGGCCTAACGAGGATTCAAAACATCTTTTGTGCACCGAGACTCTTGGGCACATCCGAGACGCCTTGTCGAAGTTGCCAACGGCCTCCACCGTACAGGAGGAGGTTCGATTTTTGCATTCGTTCCGTGGTTCGCTCCTCGACCAATTGCCGGATATTCCAAGTTCGCGCGAACTTTACATCGCCTCTCCATACTTTGGCGGCAGCTTGGAAGGGGTGAACCTCTTCACTCGGCGTTATCCAACCGCCAAACTCAGTATATTTCCAGCTGTTCACGAAGCTCGAGCCACAGACATTCCACTAGCTCAGCTTTGCGCGACGTACCGTAAAGCTCGAGTTGCGCCTCTCTCTCTTCCATCAAAACGGAAAGGACAATTCGCTCATCTCAAGCTTTACGGTTTCACCACTTCAGATGAAAAGGCTTGGCTCTATTGTACAAGTGCCAATTGCACGAAAGCTGCATGGAATGGTCCTAACGTGGAAGCTGGACTTCTTCGAATGGTTCCACGCTCTTCCATTGGCACTTACTTTGTTCCAGATGATGCAGAGCTTCCGCACGAGAGAATCAGCTGCCTGGCGAATGGACATCCGGAGGAGATGCTAAAAATCTGGGCCTCCGATAACAGTACACGGTTGGAAATTGTTGTTGCCGGAGACAACGTGAGCCGTCTGCCCCTGACTGAGGTGAAATTGACCCTACGAGCCGGCAGCTATTTGGCCATCATCGAAAGGGCTACACTTTTTCGCGAGGGATGCTCTGCTCATGTGGATTGGTCTTCATTTCCCGATTGGCATCGTCGAAAGAAGGTGACTGTTTGCCTCGAAATCGAAGGAAAATCGACCGCAGGTAATCTCGTCCGCGGAGGATGCTTTGTGGAGAATCGGCTCCTTCTGACTGCTGATCCGGTTCACCGGAGTGCCTGGAGAGGTGCGCTAATCTTGCTTGAGGAGGAGGGCGCGCCAGAGCTAGCGGATATAGCCGCGATTTTCTCGCTCGCTCAGGACGTATTCAACGGCACCCTTGCCCGAATGCCGAAATCTGCGGCTCCTGCAATGGGTGATACTTCGAAGCAAGCGTTGGAATCCGTTGCCGTCTGGCCACCACAACCGGACTTAAGGGACTTGCAACGAAATATCGGTAGTACCGCAGTGGGACATCTGCAATGGTTTCATCGCATCTTCCGGACCTTTCTTAGTAACGAGGGGACGGAAAACGGCTCTGAGCATTCTCGGGAGGACGAAGGATCGGGTGAGGAAGGCGAGGAGGACTCAATGGCGGAGGCGCGCAGAGCGGAAGAAGCAAGACGGGCTGCAAGCGTCGCGCAGCGTATTTGGACCAAGGCGAGCAAGGATTACGATCAACTTCATGAGCGCTTGACCGCCCTGTGTCCGAGCGACAGAAATGCACATAACGTATGGCCAGCAGCCGTCTTCGCTTTCCTGTGCATTGTGGGGATCTTTCGTGCGGTAAAACGGCTGGCACCTGAAATCGATTGGGGGATCGACGGCACGATCCTGTGCGACGATTTCTTGAGATTGATGCTCAATGAGCGAAAGCAAGATCCCGATTTCTGCTGTCCTCGAGGATTCCGCTATCGTACTGAGAAGTTTCCCTCGCTGGCTGATGATCTCAGGGATGAATTCAAACTGTACCCGCACGCTGATCTAACCATTGTTCTAATCGCCTTCCTTACTGACCAAATCATTAGATCGCAGCCGCCCTTAGCTCCAATGTTCGTGCAGAAACGGATGTGGCAAATTTGCCAGCCGGGCTTTCAACTCGATGCTGAGGCAATCGTGTCGTGCCGACGGATATGGACAAGGTATCTGTGGGACGGAGGAAAAAAGACGACTGAAGTGGATTTCACGTCGGCGCTTCAGCTTTTACCCCTTCCAAAACCGTCATCGTCGCCATCATGAAGACGTTCCCAAAGGCGCCATTCTTGACGGAGGACTTTTCCACCAAAGGAGGCGGTATTGATTTTCTGGGTTTGCGCTGGGTCGGGCTTACTATCGTCGGTCGGTATTTGGTTCCCGAGCTAAACAATGTTACATTGGACATGGGTACATTCTTTCTCGGAGCTTGGATTCCGTGGAAGTTCGGGGAGCTGTGCTCTGGCAGCAAGGAATACACCGAAAAAAATTACAAGGAGTTTCGGGAGAAGATAGAGGTCGCGCTCTCACTCACACTTCGCGGTGAGAGTAAGCTTGATCGAGAATACGGCGAGCTACGAAACAAAATTGGTAATACGCAACGCTGTCCTCTGCCAAGCCGACTTACTTTCAAAAATGCAAAGCGCAGGGATCAAAATAGTCTGTATGCGGCCGCGATTTATGGCCCATCCTTAAGGGCTCTTGGCCTTATTAAGTCTTATCGTTCTCAAGCGCGCGAAGGGCGAGAGTCTCTGCGAATTCCGATCGTCGCGGACGATCCGGAAGTAGTGCAAATCGTGGAAGGTGTCGACCGAAGCCTTGAGAAGGCGCCATGCTTTCGGTTGCTCAGCTCGCTCGATTCACCTGAGTTCAGTTGGTCCGATATCAAAAAACTCGGCGAATGCGGCCTTGATCCCACGATCTATGGGCGCCCGGCATTCAAAAATCTCAAAGCATGTTTCCGTCGTTGCCTTCTCCCGGGTAATTCGCACGATATTGGCTTTGGCCGCACGTTAACGGCGTTGTTACTCTTAAGGACTTTAGAAGCGCGCGAGGGACTACTTGGAAGGGAGGTGCGCAGGATTTGGTACACCGGTCGATTTAGCGACGGCCAGCCGCTCAAGCTGGAGGAGCGGGAACTTCAGAATCATCGTGAACGATGGTCGTGCTTTCTGGCACGACAACACCAAAGGTATGCGATTGAGATTTTTCTCTGGTGTTTCGAGGATGCGCTTAAAGGAGGGCTTCGGACGATAGATAAGATAGTGGATCATTGGTTGGTTAGATCAGCCAACGCCGGAATGAAGCTAGAGGACACGTTCCGGGGGACCCTGCGTGAATGCGCCGGTTCGTTGTGGAAGGAAGATGATGCAGCAACGTCGTCTACTTGGAACAACAAGGTGCACGGCGACCATGAGTACTATGAATACGTCGAGGAGCCAGAAGGAGATCTCGCGGTCTACAATGGGCTGAAGATGCTCGCAGGCTGGTATTGGCGTATACTGGCCCGGCAGGGTGATCCGAGAACTGAGAAATTGATGCACCTTGGCGGGTCTGATCGCATGAGCATGGCTTGGTTCTTGGATTGGTTGAATGCACGGCGAGACCTGCCGATGCGCAATTTTTTGCGAGATGTATTCTCGGATTTGGTTTTCTCTCAGCACATGCGGGTAGCCCTCGCACGCTTTGATGGCAGTTCGCAACGGCTACGGTTCCTCCTTGGAGACCAAGGCGTAGAGCCGACGAGAAGCGCGCTAAAGGACCTCGGGGACCTTTATCTTCCGTGGATGCCGGATCGTCTCGGCACACTAATCAGTCTCCTTTGCGATTGTGACGTGCTAGAGATGGAGGACGAAACTATCAGACTCGGCCCTTCGGCTGGGGAAGTTCGCGCATAAACGGTGTCGCAAGATCCTAATTGGCCTTCCTAAAATAGCGAGAGCTGAGGCCAAAATCAAAGCTCCCGAAGGATTTATCATTTAGAGTCTCGCGGGGAATTCCCAGCGCGTTTCGAAATGCTTACTTGGGAGGTTAGAAGTGCAGAACAAATGCAGAACCCCGGCGCTGACGACATCGAGTCATCTCGCATAATTCAGAACGAGTCGATCGACTCTCTGTCGATGAGGCGAACCCCACGCTGTGCTCCCTCTTGTGACCTTACGCATATCGATCGGATTCTTCCGTCGGAAAGCAATTCGTAGAGTTTAGATCGAGAGAGGCCCGAATACTTCACGGCCCCTGGGACTCGAAGCCATCGGGGGGCCAATGTAACGGGCCCGCCGTGAGTGTCCAACTGGATTTCTCTGGAAAACATGAACCGAAAATAGCAAATCGGAGTGGGTCATTTTCGGCCGTTTTTTTCTCCCTCGGAGATTGCTTATGAGTATCTGTGCACCTCTGTGATCTTATGATTTGTCCGAAAATCAGAGGGAAAGGCTGTCAAATGGAAATTCACTATCGCCATGCAAAAATTGCGAACCCCTCTCATCCTTCTGCGGAGGCTTCGTCAGATCTGGCCTAGCGCAGCGGCGATAGCTGGCACTCAATTCTCCGCGATTCCACAATTTCCATCGGGTGCCGGATCCCATTCGAGCAGCCCAAGACGATTATCGCTGAAGACCAATCCCTCGCTAGGCTTGGCGCGGTTCGTTTTCTTACATTGCTTAACTAAAGGTGATTCAACAGAATCGGCCGAATTCTGCATTCGTTGATTGGACAAGCGCGTGCTTATCCCGTTCCTGACCCAGGTTGCTATGATGAGATTAGATCAAGCTAGGACCGATGGAGACTGGCTTACAGCTCCAGAAGCGGCGAGACGCGCCCGCCGCCGCCGGTCCTTGCTACGTTTTGTTGGCGCGGGCAACAGGCTGGACAAACCAGCGATAGCTTTTGTCTGTAGCGAAAGATCCAAATGAACGTAGCGCCTGTGAATATCGTCGCTTGAGTGTCC
>WNFI01012661.1_pt1 | contig 15882 bp, 13 predicted proteins | sample 5400471 | NCBI WGS metagenome assembly WNFI01 (sample SAMN13153348, study PRJNA577476) | soil metagenome | isolation source: 100 cm saprolite on Douglas fir-dominated hillslope | place: USA:California | collected 2013-09-17 | reverse complement strand
AAGAGATAGAGGATGCCGACATTGATGTCGGCAAGGACGATACCGTCGCCCACCGGAATGACCGCCCAGGCCACCATCGCCAGGCTGAAGGTCAAGACCGGCGCCAGGAAGAAGAGCGCCTTGTTGGCGCCCGACGGCAGTATGGTCTCCTTCACCAGCAGCTTGAGGCCGTCGGCGATCGGCTGCAGCAGCCCGAAGGGGCCGACGACATTGGGGCCGCGGCGGAGCTGCATGGCCGCGATCACCCGGCGCTCGAACAGGGTGAGGTAGGCGACGGCCAGCAGCAGCGGCACCACGATGGCCACGACTTGGGCGACGATGATCGCCGTTGGAAACACGTAGCCGGTCCAGAGCTCACCCATGGGTGCCGGTCTTTCCGCCGGCGCGGCCCAGGATCTCCTCGGTGCAGCGGGCCATGGTCGGCGAGGCGCGGCTGATCGGATCGGTCATGTAGTAGTTGGCGATCGGCGGGTGGAACGGCTCGGCGGTCATCGGTCCGGCCTGGCCGAAGCCACCCCAGGGTGCCCGCTGGATCGCATCGAGGCTGGCGAAGATCGGATTGGCCTCGGCGAGCTTGGCCCGCACCTGGCCCAGGGAGTCGAAGGGCAGACTATGCCCAAGAGCATCGGAGAGCGCGCTCAGGATCTTCCAATCCTCGTGCGCTTCGCCGGGCGGGAAGGCGGCGAAGCGGGCGACCTGCACGCGGCCTTCGGTGTTGACATAGGTGCCGTTCTTTTCGGTGTAGGCAGCACCGGGCAGGATCAGGTCGGCGCGGTGCGCCCCGGCATCGCCGTGGTGGCCCTGATAGATGACGAAGGCTTTACCCAGACCGCCCATGTCGATCTCGTCGGCACCGAGGAGGTAGACGACGTCGATCTCGCCCTTGCCGGCGGCCTCCAGAATGCCGGCGACGTCGCGGCCGCCGGCACCCGGGACCAGGCCCAGATCGAGCCCGCCCACCCGGGCGGCCGCCCGGTGGAGCACGTTGAAGCCATTCCAATCCTCGCGCGCCATGCCGGTGCGATCCGCCAATTCCCGGGCGGCACCGAGCACCGAGGCGCCGTCGGCGCGCGCCAAGGCGCCCTGCCCCAGGATCAGCATCGGCGCCTTGGCCGCCTTGAGCGTGGCGGCAAAGGGGTGCTTGCCTTGGGCGAGCTCGGCCAAGGATTGCGGGCCGGCGCCGATCCGCTCCACGGCATAGGTCAGATCGAGGACGGGACCGACGGAGGCGACCGCGGTCTTGGCGAAGAGCGTGCGCTTGCGAATGCGCGCGTTGATGAGCGGCGCTTCCCAGCGCGGATTGGTGCCGATCAACAGGATGGCGTCAGACTGCTCGATGCCGGCGATGGTGCTGTTGAAGAGATAGCTCGCGCGGAGCTTGGTCTCGAGCTTGGCGCCGTCCTGACGGCAATCGAGGTGGGGCGAGCCCAGCTTTTCCATCATGAGCTTGAGCGCCAGCATCGCCTCGGCGTCGGCAAGATCGCCGATGATGGCGGCAGTCCGGGCACCGCCGGCGGCCTTCAGCCGCATCGCCGCGGCGGCGAACGCCTCGTTCCAGCTCACCGGCACCAGCTTGCCGTCGCGGCGGAGATAGGGCCGGTCCAGCCTTTGGCGCTTGAGGCCATCGGCGGCATAGCGGCTCTTGTCGGCAAGCCATTCCTCGTTCACCTCCTCATGGAGGCGCGGCAGGACGCGCATGACCTCGTTGCCGCGAGCATCGACGCGGATGTTGCTGCCGACCGCATCCATGACATCGATGGACTCGGACTTGTGCAGCTCCCAGGGCCGGGCCGCGAAGGCGTAGGGCTTGGAGGTGAGCGCGCCGACCGGGCAAATGTCGACGATGTTGCCCGACAGCTCCGAGTGGAATGCCTGCTCGAGATAGGTGGTGATCTCGGCGCTCTCGCCGCGGCCGAGCAGTCCGATCTCGTCGACGCCGGCGACCTCGGTGGCGAAGCGCACGCAGCGGGTGCAATGGATGCAGCGGGTCATGATGGTCTTGACCAGCGGCCCCATGTACTTGTCCTTGACCGCGCGCTTGGCTTCCTTGTAGCGGCTGCGGTCGAAGCCGTAGCCCATCGCCTGGTCCTGCAGGTCGCACTCGCCGCCCTGGTCGCAGATCGGGCAGTCGAGCGGATGGTTGATCAGGAGGAACTCCATCACCCCCTGGCGCGCCTTCTTCACCATCGGCGTGTTGGTCTTGATCACCATGTTGTCGGCCGCCGGCATCGCGCATGAGGCGATCGGCTTCGGCGACTTCTCCATCTCGACCAGGCACATGCGGCAATTGCCGGCGATCGACAGGCGCTCGTGATAGCAGAAGCGCGGGATCTCCTCGCCGGCGAGCTCGCAGGCTTGCAAGACCGAGGTGCCGGGGGGCACCTCGACTTCGACGTCGTTCACCTTGAGCTTGGGCATGGTCCCTACTCCGCCGCGATCTTGGCGGCGCCGTCGCCGGCCAAGACGCGCCGTTCGAGCTCCGGGCGGAAATGCCTGAGCAATCCCTGGATCGGCCAGACTGCCCCTTCGCCGAAAGCGCAGATAGTGTGGCCCTCGACCTGCTTGGTCACATCCTCGAGCAGGCCGATGTCGCTCAAGGTCGCCTGGCCGCGCACCATCCGCTGCAGCATCCGGTAGATCCAGCCGGTGCCCTCGCGGCAGGGCGTGCATTGCCCGCAGCTCTCATGCTTGTAGAAGAGCGCCAGCCGGCCGAAGGCCCGCACGATGTCGGTCGACTTGTCCATGACGATGACGGCACCGGTGCCCATGCCCGACCTGGCGTCGCGCAGATAGTCGAAATCCAATTGGATGGTGTCGCACATCGACTTCGGCAGCACCGGCATGGAGGAGCCGCCGGGGATGACGGCCAAGAGATTGTCCCAGCCGCCGCGCACGCCGCCGGCATGGCGCTCGATGAGCTCGCGCAACGGCACGCCCATCGCATCCTCGACATTGCAGGGCCGCTCGACATGGCCGGAGATGCAAAACACCTTGGGCCCGGTGTTGTTGCGCCGGCCGATGCCAGCGAACCAGGCCGCACCCCGACGCAGGATGGTCGGCACCACGGCGACAGTCTCGACATTGTTGACCGTGGTCGGGCAGCCCCAGACCCCGCAGAAGGCCGGGAATGGCGGCTTCAGGCGCGGTTGGCCCTTCTTGCCCTCCAGGCTCTCGATCAGCGCCGTCTCCTCGCCGCAGATATAGGCGCCGGCGCCGCGATGCAGGTAGATGTCGCAATCGAAGCCGGAGCCGCAGGCGTCCTTGCCGAGGAGCCCGGCCGCATAGGCCTCGTCGATGGCCGCCTGCAGGTTCGCGGTCTCCTCGTAGAACTCGCCGCGGACATAGATGTAGCAGGCATGCGCGGCCATGGCCGAGCAGGCGATGAGGCAGCCCTCGACCAGCTTGTGCGGCTCGTGCCTGAGTAGGTCGCGATCCTTGCAGGTGCCGGGCTCGCCCTCATCCGCGTTGATGACGAGGTAATGCGGGCGCCCGTCCGACTGCTTCGGCATGAACGACCATTTCATGCCGGTGGAGAAGCCGGCGCCGCCGCGGCCCCGGAGCTCGCTCTTCTTCACTTCCTCGACCAGCCAATCGCGGCCCTTGAGGATGAGCTCCTTGGTGCCGTCCCAGTCGCCGCGTGCGCGGGCGCCGGCCAGCCGCCAATCGGCCTGGCCGTAGAGATTGGTGAAGATGCGGTCGCTATCGGCCAGCATCAATTGCCCCCATTCGGCTTTGCGTGCGGCGGGAAGGTCGCTCCGAGCGGAGCCGAGGTCTGCCGGCTCACCTGCGGGCCCGGCTTCGGCTTCTCGCCCTTGGCGATCGCCTCCAGGATGCGCGCGGTCGAGCCGGCGTCGAGATCCTCGTAGAAATCCTCGTTGATCTGCATCATCGGCGCGTTGACGCAGGCTGCCAGGCACTCGACCTCGACCAGCGTGAACAGCCCGTCCGAGGTGGTCTCGCCGGCGTCGATGCCGAGCTTCTTCTTGCACGCATCGAGGACCGCATCCGAGCCCCTAAGCCAGCAGGGCGTGGTGGTGCAGACCTGCACGTGGTGGCGGCCGATGGGAGCGAGGTTGAACATGGTGTAGAAGGTCGCGACCTCGCGCGCGCGGATGGGTGCGATCTCGAGCATGCGCGCCACGTATTCCATGGCCGCGATCGGCAGCCAATTGCCGTGCTGGCGCTGCGCCAGCTCCAACAGCGGCAAGACGGCGCTTTGCTGCTTGCCGGCGGGATATTTGGCGATGATCCGCTTCGCCCGCTCCAGGTTCTCCGCCGTGAAGGCGAAGCTGTCGGGCTGGGCCACGTCCTTGTGGGCGACAGGAGCGCTCATCGATCGATCTCGCCGAAAACGATGTCCATGGAACCGAGGATCGCCACCGAATCCGCCAGCATGTGGCCCTTGGAGCAGAACTCCATCGCCTGCAGATGGGGGAAGCCCGGCGCGCGGATCTTGCAGCGATAGGGCCGGTTGGTGCCGTCGGCCACCAGATAGACCGCGAACTCGCCCTTGGGCGCCTCGACCGCGGTGTAGATGATCTTGAGGGATTGGCGCATCTCCTCGATGCGCACGAGATAGCGGTCGTAGCAATCGCCGTTCTTGCCGATGGGAATATCGAAATCCATGTCGGCGTAGGCGGCGTAGGGCTGCGCCTTGCGCAAGTCCCAGGCGACACCGGAGGCGCGCAGCATCGGCCCGGTGAAGCCCCAATCGATAGCATCGTCCCTGCTGACGACGCCGATGTCGACGGTGCGCTGCTTGAAGATGCGGTTCTCGGTAAGCAGCGCCTCCATGTCGTCGACCACCTTGGGGAACTGGTCGGCCCATTTCATGATCGAGTCGAGCAGACCCGCCGGCAGGTCCTGGTGCACGCCGCCGGCGCGGTAGTAGCAGGCGTGCAGGCGGGCTCCCGATACGCGCTCGTAGAACTCCATCAACAGCTCGCGCTGCTCGAACGCCCACAGCATCGGCGTCATGGCGCCGACATCGAGCGCATAGGCGGTGACGTTCAAGAGGTGGTTGAGGATGCGGGTGATCTCGTCGAACAGCACCCTGATGTATTTCGCCCGCGCCGGCGGCTCGAGGCCGAGCAGCTTCTCCACCGCCGCCACGAAGGCGTGCTCCTGGCACATGGGCGAGACGTAGTCGAGGCGGTCGAAATACGGGATCGCCTGCAGATAGGTCTTGTACTCGATCAGCTTCTCGGTGCCGCGGTGCAGGAGCCCGATATGCGGATCGATGCGCTCGACGATCTCGCCGTCGAGCTCCATGACCATGCGCAGCACGCCATGCGCCGCCGGGTGCTGCGGACCGAAATTGATGGTCATCGGCTTGATCTGTTGCTCGGCCACGGGGTCGCCCTTGCCTCTCTTCGCCTATGCCTTGCCGGCCTTCTCGTCGCCGGGCAGCTGTCTTTGCATGCCTTCCCAAGGCGACAGGAAGTCGAAGCTGCGGAACTCCTGGGTGAGCTTGACCTTGTCGTAGACGACGCGCTTCTGCTGGGCGTCGTAGCGCAGCTCGACCAGCCCGGTCAGCGGGAAGTCCTTGCGGAGCGGGTGGCCGTCGAAGCCATAGTCGGTCAACAGCCGACGCAGATCCGGATGATCGCTGAAGAACACGCCGTAGAGATCCCAGGTTTCGCGCTCGTACCAGCCGGCGGCGCGAAAGACCGACGTGACCGAGGGGACCGGCGTCTCCTCATCCGCCTTGAGCTTCACCCGAATGCGGCGATTATGCTTCAGACTCAATAGGTTATAGACGACTTCGAAGCGCTCCGGGCGCTCCGGATAGTCGACCCCGCAAACATCGACCAGCATCTTGAACAGGCATTTTGGATCGTCGCGGAGCACCGTCAGCACCTTGACGATGGCTTCGCGCTCGGCCCACAGCACCAGCTCGTCGCCGGCAAGCTGCCACTCGCCGGTCTCCAGCGGCAGCTGGCCCTTGATGTGGTCGGCGAGCTCCTTTTGTTGGGCCGGCGTCATCAGCGCGCAATCGAGGTCGTGCGCTTGATCTTCTTCTGCAGCTGCAGAATGCCGTAGAGCAGCGCTTCAGCGGTGGGCGGACAACCCGGCACATAGACATCGACCGGGACAATGCGGTCGCAGCCGCGCACGACCGAATAGGAATAGTGATAGTAGCCGCCGCCATTGGCGCAGCTTCCCATCGACAAGACCCAGCGCGGCTCGGCCATCTGGTCGTAGACCTTGCGCAAGGCCGGCGCCATCTTGTTGCAGAGCGTGCCGGCGACGATCATCACGTCGGATTGGCGCGGGCTCGGCCGAAAGACCACGCCGAAGCGGTCGAGGTCGTAGCGCGAGCAGGAGGTGTGCATCATCTCGACGGCGCAGCAGGCGAGTCCGAAGGTCATCGGCCAGAGCGAGCCGGTGCGGGCCCAGCCGACGAGCTTGTCGAGCTGAGCCACGATGAAGCCCTTGTCGGTCAGCTCCTCGGTGGCGGCCTTGATGAGCGCATCCTGCTCGGCGCCGGGCGGGACCGGGGCACCGGTCGCTGGCTTGAGCATGGTCACTCCCATTCCAACGCTCCCTTCTTCCACTCATAGACGAAGCCGACGGTGAGCACGCCCAAGAAGATCACCATCGACCAGAAGCCGAAGACGCCGATGTCGCCGAGCGCCACCGCCCAGGGAAACAGGAACGCCACCTCGAGATCGAAGATGATGAAGAGGATGGCGACCAGATAGAAGCGCACGTCGAACTTGGTGCGGGCGTCGTCGAAGGCCTCGAAGCCGCATTCGTAGGGCGACAGCTTCTCCGGATCGGGATGCTGGCGGCCAAGCAGCAGCGAGGCAATGACCGCCGCCCCGGCGATCGCGATGGCGAGCCCGAGGAAGATCAGGATCGGGAGATAATCTCTGAGCAGCGGTTCCATGCGTCCGTCATCTCGGGAGCCGACGGTAAAATTAGCAAGAGCTTCGTCGCAGCCGGCAACGACGCAGCGCAACAAGCCCGGTCGTCGCCCCCGCCCGACCCGAGCCGGCGCTACTATAGTCTTGGCGCGCTGCGAAAAAAAGCCGCCGCAGCGCCAATTCCGCCGGCCCATGACCGACGCCGGGACGGCGCCGGACGACGGCGCTGCACCCAGAATCAGTCATGAATGGAGCCAAATACGCGATGGCGCGAGCGACGGGACTTGAACCCGCGGCCTCCGGCGTGACAGGCCGGCGCTCTAACCAACTGAGCTACGCCCGCCTAGGCGCGCATCGCGAGCCCGCCTCAGATACTGTGTCGGCCCGGGAGTGTCAAGCAGCGGGGATGCTGGCGGGGATCCTGCCAAGCGCATCGGCGCCGCCGGCATCCTCGGTGTAAACGAGGCGCTCTACCGCTGAGCTAATCGCCCGACCAGAAGCCGGCTCGCCCGGATAGCCTACCCCAGAAATGCCGATGCCGGCGACCGTCCGGGCCGCCGGCACCCTGAGCTCGTTCGGCCACCGGTTAGTTGATGGCTTCCTTCAGCCCCTTTCCGGCCTTGAACTTCGCTTGCTTGGAAGCGGGGATCTTGATCTTGGCGCCGGTACGCGGATTGCGGCCTTCGGTTGCAGCGCGTTTGCTCACGTGAAACGTGCCGAAGCCGACCAGTCGAACTTCCTTGCCGCCCTTGAGCGCAATGGTGATCTGGCCGAACACGGCATCAACAGCCTTCGCTGCGTCTGTCTTCGACAAACCGCTGCTCTCCGAGACCGAAGCCACGAGGTCGTTCTTGTTCACTTGCGCCCCCTGATCGAGAATGGAAAGGCCCCAATCACTGGATCAGATGACTGGCGGCGGGGGAACTCTAGATCGCCGTCGTCGGCGCCGTCAATCGCCGACAATACGGAATTTGGCTCGTTCCCGAGGCATTGCACACGGACATTCGGGATGCATATTCGGTTGTGCACGTGCGTTGGAGCACGGCCAGCGCAAACGACAACGCCCGCCCCGGTCGAAACCGGAGCGGGCGTCATCAACGACGCTGGAGCGGAGAGGCGATCAGTGCGTGACGACGCCGTGCTCGCCCTCGCCCTCGCTGGGCTGAACCGGCTTGGCTTCCGGCTCTTCCCATTTGATCGCGGTCAGCGGTTGCGTCAGCGCATTCTTCAGAACCTCGTCCACGGTCGCCACCGTCACGATGTTGAGCCCGCGCTTGACGTTGTCGGGGATCTCGGCCAGGTCCTTCTCGTTCTCCTTGGGAATGAGAACGGTCTTGAGCCCGCCGCGCAGCGCCGCCAGCAGCTTCTCCTTCAAGCCGCCGATCGGCAGAACCCGACCGCGTAGCGTGATCTCGCCGGTCATCGCCACGTCGCGCTTGACGGTGACGCCGGTCAGCACCGAGACGATCGAGGTCACCATGGCAACGCCGGCCGAGGGACCATCCTTCGGCGTCGCACCTTCCGGCACGTGCACGTGGATGTCCTTCTTCTCGAACAGGGTCGGCTTGATGCCGAACTCGATCGAGCGGCTCTTGACGTAGCTCTCCGCCGCCTGCACCGACTCCTTCATGACGTCGCCGAGCTTGCCGGTCGCCGTCACGCGGCCCTTGCCGGGCACCGTCACCGCTTCGATCGTGAGCAGCTCGCCGCCGACTTCGGTCCAGGCGAGGCCGGTGGTCACGCCCACCATGTCGGAATCCTCGGCCTCGCCGTAGCGGAACCGCTTGACGCCCGCATACTTGCCGAGCGTCCTCGGCGTGATCCGGATCTGCGCCGCCTTCTTGCCCGGCTTCGCCAGCATCAGGTCCTTGACCGCCTTGCGGGCGAGATTGGCGATTTCGCGCTCGAGGTTTCTGACGCCCGCCTCGCGCGTGTAGTAGCGGATGATGTCGCGGAGCGCCTCGTCCGAGATCGACCACTCGCCCTTCTTCAAGCCGTGCGCCTTGACCTGCTTCGGGATCAAGTGCCGCTTGGCGATCTCCACCTTCTCATCCTCGGTGTAGCCGGGGATGCGGATGATCTCCATGCGATCGAGCAGCGGCTGCGGCATGCGCAGCGTGTTCGCCGTGGTGACGAACATCACGTCCGACAGATCGTAGTCGACCTCGAGGTAGTGGTCGTTGAAGGAGGAGTTCTGCTCCGGATCCAAGACCTCGAGCAGCGCCGAAGACGGATCGCCGCGCCAATCGCTGCCCATCTTGTCGACTTCGTCCAACAAGAAGAGCGGATTGGAGGACTTCGCCTTCTTCATGCCCTGGATGACCTTGCCGGGCATCGAGCCGATATAGGTGCGCCGATGGCCGCGGATCTCCGCCTCGTCGCGCACGCCGCCCAAGGACATGCGCACGAAGTTGCGCCCCGTGGCCCGCGCGATCGACTTGCCGAGCGAGGTCTTGCCGACGCCGGGCGGCCCGACCAGGCACAGGATCGGCCCCTTCATCTTGCCCATGCGGACGTTGACGGCGAGATATTCGAGAATCCGCTCCTTCACCTTCTCCAGGCCGAAGTGATCGGTCTCGAGCACCTTGTCGGCCGCGCGCAAATCGCGCTTGGTCTTGGTGCGGTTCTTCCACGGGATCGACAACAGCCAGTCGAGGTAGTTGCGCACCACCGTGGCTTCCGCCGACATCGGGCTCATGGTCTTGAGCTTCTTCACCTCGGCCAGCGCCTTCTCGCGCGCTTCCTTGGAGAGCTTGGTCTTGTTGATGCGCTCTTCGAGCTCGGCGGTCTCGTCGCGACCCTCCTCGCCCTCGCCCAGCTCCTTCTGGATCGCCTTCAGCTGCTCGTTCAGATAGTACTCGCGCTGGGTCTTCTCCATCTGCCGCTTGACGCGGTTGCGGATGCGCTTTTCCACCTGCAGCACGCCGATCTCGCCTTCCATGAAGGCGTAGACCCGCTCCAGCCGCTCCGAGACCGTGGCGATCTCGAGCAACGCCTGCTTGTCGGCGATCTTCAGATTGAGATGTGCTGCGACCGTGTCGGCGAGCTTGCTCGCGTCGTCGATCTGGTTGATCGAGACCAGCACCTCGGGCGGGATCTTCTTGTTGAGCTTGATGTACTGCTCGAACTGCGAGACCACGGCGCGGCTCAAGGCCTCGAGCTCCTGACCGTCGCCCTCGGCCTCCGGCAGCGCCTCCGCCGTCGCCTCGAAGAACTCGGGATTGTCCGCGTAGCCCGAAATGCGGGCCCGGCGCACGCCTTCGACCAGAACCTTGACCGTGTTGTCGGGCAGCCTCAAGAGCTGCAGCACGGTGCCGATGGTGCCGCAGGAATAGATGTCGTCGGTGGTGGGCTCGTCCTGCGAGGCGTTCTTCTGGGTGACCAGCAGGATCTGCTTATCATCCTTCATCACGTCTTCGAGCGCCTTCACCGACTTCTCGCGCCCGACGAAGAGCGGCACGATCATGTGCGGGAAGACGACGATATCTCTGAGGGGCAGGACGGGATAAAGCGTACCGCGCGAAACTTCTTGCATGGGTCCTTCTCTCACCCGGGCGCCTCCGCCGCCCCCATTGGCCAACGAAGGACCGGGTCTTGCTACACCACATCAAGTGGCCTGCCGTCTTCCCCATTCAAGGGCTGGCGTCAGACCGGTTGACCCCCCGGCTCCCTCCCCATTCCCACCGGTTAGGCGGTTGCGTTTTCGTCTTCGCGCCGCTCGGAATGAACGTAGAGCGGCTTCAGGCCGCTTTCGACCACTTCCCGATTGATGACGATGCGCTCGACGCCGGTGAGCCCCGGCAGCTCGAACATGGGATCAAGCAGAATCCCCTCCATGATCGAGCGCAGCCCACGCGCGCCGGTCTTGCGGTGAAGCGCCTTCTTGGAGATCGAGCGCAGCGCCTCGTCCTGGAAGTCGAGGCGCACGTCCTCCATCTCGAACAGGCGCTGGTACTGCTTGACCAAGGCGTTCTTCGGCTTGGTCAGAATGTCCATGAGCGCCTGCTCGTCCAGATCCTCGAGCGTGGCGACCACGGGAAGCCGGCCGATGAATTCCGGAATGAGCCCGAACTTCAAGAGATCCTCGGGCTCGACATCCTTCAAGATCACGCCGGTGCGGCGCTCGTCGGGCCCGCGCACATCCGCCCCGAAGCCGATCGAGGTGCCCTTCTGCCGCTGCGCGATGATCTTCTCCAAGCCGGCGAAGGCGCCGCCGCAGATGAACAGGATGTTGGTGGTGTCGACCTGCAGGAACTCTTGCTGCGGGTGCTTGCGGCCGCCCTGCGGGGGAACCGAGGCGATCGTGCCTTCCATGATCTTGAGCAGCGCCTGCTGCACGCCCTCGCCTGAGACGTCGCGAGTGATCGAGGGGTTGTCCGACTTGCGGCTGATCTTGTCGACCTCGTCGATGTAGACGATGCCGCGCTGCGCCCGCTCGACATTGTAGTCAGCCGCCTGCAGCAGCTTGAGGATGATGTTCTCCACGTCCTCGCCGACATAGCCGGCCTCGGTCAAGGTCGTGGCATCGGCCATGGTGAAGGGGACGTCGATGATGCGCGCCAGGGTCTGGGCAAGCAGCGTCTTGCCGCAGCCGGTCGGGCCGACCAGCAGGATGTTGGACTTCGCCAGCTCGACATCGCTGCTCTTGGCGCCGTGCGCCAGGCGCTTATAGTGATTGTGCACTGCGACAGAGAGCACCCGCTTGGCATGGTCCTGGCCGATCACGTAGTCGTCCAGCACCTTGCAGATGTCCTTCGGCGTCGGCACGCCGTCCCGGGACTTGACCAGGGTGGTCTTGTGCTCTTCGCGGATAATATCCATGCAGAGCTCGACGCATTCATCGCAGATGAATACCGTCGGACCGGCAATGAGCTTCCGCACTTCGTGCTGGCTCTTGCCGCAGAATGAGCAATAAAGAGTATTTTTGGCGTCGCTACCGCCGGATTTGCTCATGATCGCTCGGTTCCTCGTACCCCAGGCCGCCTAACTCCATGTTACGCGGCGCCTTCGCCAGCGGACAACAAGTAAACGCCCGATCCCGCGCTTGTGTCTCTGCCCACCTTCTATGCAATATTCGCACCATCCAAGATTTGTTCCCGGCGCGGAATTACGGCAACCCTAGGCTGCCGCCTTGTCCAATCCTTCGCGCGGCGGACGCTTGCTCACCACCTCATCGATGAGACCGAAGGTCTTCGCGTCTTCCGGGGACATGAACTTGTCCCGCTCCATCGCGTCCTCGATCACCTCGATGGGCTGACCGGTATGCTGAGCATAGATTTCATTGAGTCGCTTCCTCGTTGCAATGATCTCCCTTGCCTGGATCTCGATATCGGTGGCTTGGCCCTGGGCGCCGCCCGAGGGCTGGTGCACCATGATCCGGCTGTTCGGCAGGGAATAGCGCTTGCCCTTGGTGCCGGCGGTCAGGAGCAAGGATGCCGCCGACGCGGCCTGGCCGATGCACATGGTGGCAATGTCGGGGCGCACATACTGCATGGTGTCGTAGATCGCCAATCCCGAGGTGACGATGCCCCCTGGAGAATTGATGTATATCGAGACCTCTTTATTCGGGTTCTCGGCCTCCAAAAACAGCAGCTGCGCGCATACCAGGCTTGCGACTGCATCATTAATGGGCCCGACAATGAAGATGATGCGTTCCTTGAGCAGCCGCGAATAGATGTCGAAGGCGCGTTCGCCGCGGGGGGTCTGTTCCACCACCATCGGCACGAGGTTGTTCATGGTCGGCTCGAACAGGGTGCTCATGGGTCGGGCTCGGATCCTTGGTTCTCGGGGTTAGCAATTTACTAAGTAGGTGCGGCGCAAGCGAATTTGAGCCCCTCTTCCGGCTAGGCTCGCGCTTGCCACGTGATGCCCGGGGAGGTTCAAGGAGCGGGTGATCCTCACCCCTCCCAAAGCCCACCCCGCCCTGCCCAGGGCGCAGGGAAGCACATCGACCTCCAAGGCTCCAACCGGCCTACTCTAGGTCGGACACCTTAACCGAAGCCTACCGGCATCCGGGCGCGCAATCACGGAAAAAGCTCGAAGCGCGTGCCGTCCCTGCCTGCTAGGCGCCGGCCTCGGCCGCTTCCTCTTCCTTGACCAGCACGTCCAAGGGCACGCTGCGCTCGCTCACTTGCGCGATCTCGAGGATGAAGTCGACCACCTTCTCTTCATAGAGCGGCGCCCGCAGCGAGGCCATCACATCGGGGTTGCTCTGGTAGAACTCGATCACCTCGCGCTCGCGGCCCGGATGCCGGCTCGCCGCCTGGCCTAGCGCGCGGCGCATCTCTTCCTCGGAGACCTGAATATTGTTGCGGCGCCCCACCTCCGACAAGAGCAGCCCGAGTCTCACCCGGCGCTCGGCGATGCGGCGGAAATCGGCGTTTTCCTCCTCGCTCAAGGTGGAGGCCGGCGGCGGGCTCGGTTCGGCCACTACCGCGCTGGGATTGGCCGCGCTCGGATCGGCCTCGCTCGGACTGGCTCCGTCCGTCCCGGCTTCGCCGGCAGCGGGCGGTTGCTGCGAATCGGTGCCGCGCGTCACCTGCTGGACGATGCTCTCGAGCTCGGCCGTGACCATGCCGTCCGGCACCGGAAAGCTGTGCTTGTCGGCGAGCTCGTCCAAGAGCTTGCGCTTGAGGCGCATGCGCGCCATCTGCCCGTATCGCCGCTCCATCTGCTCGCGCACCATGCGCCGCAAACCGTCGAGGGTCTCGGCGCCGACGGATTTCGCCAGCTCGTCGTCGAGCTTGAGCGGCCCCTGCTCGCGAATCTCCTTCACCTTGACGTCGAACACCGCGGTCTTGCCGGCGAGGTCCTTGGCCGCGTAGTCGGCCGGGAATTGAATGGTGACGGCGCGGCTGTCGCCGACCGAGGCGCCGACGAGCTGATCCTCGAAGCCGGGCACGAAGCTCTTCGAGCCCAAGGCCAGCTCATAGTCGTTCGCGGCACCACCCTCGAACTCCTTGCCGTCCAGGCGCCCGACGAAGTCGATCTTGATGAGGTCGCCTTCCTGCGCCGGGCGCGGCGTGGCCAGGGGCTGGCTGCCGCGGTTGCGCTCGGCGACGCGATTGAGCTCGGCCTCGACCTGGGAATCATCGACCGCCACCGTCAGCCGCTCCAGGCTCAGCCCGGAGAAATCCATGGGCTCGATTTCGGGCAAGAGCTCGACGGCGAGCGTGTATTCCAGATCCTTGCCCTCGGCGAAGGAGCCGATCTCGATCTTCGGCCGCCCGGCGGAGCGCAGCCCGCGCTCGCTCAAGGCCGCCTGTGAGGTCTCGCGCACGGTCTGCTCCAGGACCTCGCCCATCACCTGCGGTCCATAGCGCTTCTTGACCAGGCTCAGCGGCACCTTGCCCGGGCGGAAGCCGGGTATGATATAAAAATCCGAATTTCGCGTGAACGCTGGACTTTGTCCAGGTGAAGAGAGCTTAATGAAAAAACCGGAAACAGTGTCATTTCTGAAAATGTCTCCGGTGAAATGCCCAAGATAGGACTCGAACCTACACACCTCGCGGCACCAGAACCTAAATCTGGCGTGTCTACCAATTCCACCACGCCCGCGCTGCCCTCCCTTGGAGAGCGCATGCGTGCTGCTTCTTTAAGGGAAGGCGCGAGCTTGTAACACAGGCTCTCGGCCTCGTCGATGGTTCTCCGGCCGGGCACCGGCACGGCCGAAACCGCCCCGGCCGGGCAGAAGCGGGCCGGCACCGCCCGATGGCCGCGGCCCCGAGGCAGGATGGCCGCGGGCTTCCGCCCGAACCGCGCGTCGGTTCGCCCTTCATTTATGTCACACCACGGTCACCCGCGGCGGCCGGGCCTGTGGATAGGTTGAATGCGCAAGAGGTCGACAAAAAGACCCTTCGAGCCCGGGCCGCCCGTCCGATGTTCATTCGGACAGCCCGAGTTCGCCCACCACGGCCACGAGGAGCTTCCGCATGTGCGAACGCTACGCCCTCACCTCATTCTCCGAGGATATCGGCCGGTCGCTGGCAAGCAGCGATCGCATTGACATGCGGCGAGGGAACGTTGCGCCCCTGCAGTTCGCGCCCGCCCTGCGTTTGGACGGCGCCGGCAGTCGTCGGCTTTCCCTGCTGCGCTGGGGCCTGGTGCCGAGCTGGGCGCCGGATCTGAGCTTCGGGGCCATCTGCACCAATGCGCGCGCCGAGACCATTACCACGCGGCCGGCATTTCGCCATGCCGTGCGGCGCCGGCGATGCCTGGTGCCGGCCGACGCCTACTACGAATGGAAGGTCGTCAAAGGGCGGGTGCAGCTGCACCGGGTGGAATCCGCAGCCGGCTCCCCCTTCACCTTCGCCGGCCTGTGGGAGAGCTGGCAGTCGCCGGAGGGCCAAACCACTGAGACCTTCGCGCTCGTCACCGTGGCGCCCTCGGCCGTCCACATCCGCGACGGCCAGCCGGTCATCATCGAGGCTCGAGACCATAATCTTTGGCTCGATCCCTCACCGACCCAGTTCGATCGTCAGCTCCGGCTGCTGCGCCCGCTCGCAGCCGGTAGGCTCAAGGCAACTCCGGTCGAACGCGTCAGGGAAGACCGCGACGATCACGCCCCCCTGAATGGCACTGGCGTCGATCGAGCTGCCGTCGATCAGCCCACGGTGCATCGCGCCGCCTGAAGCGGACGGGCCTCATTCACGCACGATCGGCGGCGATCGGAGGTGGCGACGGGGGGAGCCGGTAGCGGCCGGTTGATCGAGCGGCACGTCGAATTTGCCGTTCTTGTCGGCGTCCGCCTCGGCAATGGGAGATTCGGCCTCGACCGTCGTCACCGGCTGCTCGATTGCCGACCGCCCGGAATTCCGACCCCCTTGGAACCTGAACCGCACGATGTTTCCGTCGTCGTATAAGCACTCTCCGCCGCAGTGGGGGCAGGCGGCACGGACAATGCCCCGGTGGAAGCGGTCGAGCGCCGCGGCGCCGCGAGAGCCATCCGGTCGCAGTGCAAGCTTCGATCCGCATCCCTTGCACACATATCCGATGTACCACTCGTCTGATTGCA
>WNFI01645603.1_pt1 | contig 15890 bp, 10 predicted proteins | sample 5400471 | NCBI WGS metagenome assembly WNFI01 (sample SAMN13153348, study PRJNA577476) | soil metagenome | isolation source: 100 cm saprolite on Douglas fir-dominated hillslope | place: USA:California | collected 2013-09-17 | reverse complement strand
GTTTCTTCAGCAATCAGCCTGCCCGCTACCAATCCATCACCACCATTATTGCCAGGTCCAACCAATACAGCGACGCGCGGTTCCGGGAATTCCTCAAGAATCTGTTTTGCCCGGTTGGCGACGGAGCGCCCGGCACTATCCATCATCTGCGCATAGCTGACGCCAGCCTTGTCAGCAGCCGCTTCAATGGCTCGCATTTCATCGACAGTTGCGATTTTGATCGTTGCCATCATTTCCCCCGCTATAGCAATACCCAGATGGAGATTATAGCGTAGCGAGCTACAGGAAACATTTCCTCAAGCCAACCCTGCGCTATAGTTGTTTAACGGTTTTTTATTACTTTAAATAATGGTAAAATTTGTAAAATCCTGTATAGTTCAATACAACACCGTACATGTAACTCTGAGTCAGACCGAATGGAGGCTCAACATGACAGATTCATTGAACAACGGCTCAGATTGGACCATTGAACTCATTTGTGAAACTTCAGATAAGATTATCCGCCTGCCAATCGACTCTGAGTTGATCCTGGGCCGCACCGATTTGGAGCGTAAAACTCCAAATTTGTTTGACCTCTCTGTGTATGGCGCGGCAGATTACGGTGTCTCACGCCGACATGCTGCTATCCGTTGGGAGGGACCGCAGCTTTTCATCTATGATCTGTCGAGCGACAATGGCACCGTCCTCAATGGAACCCGGCTCAATGCCAATGTAGGACATCTGCTGAGGGAGGGCGACAAATTGTATTTGGGGCATTTGGGAATTACCCTTCACCTGAATACAAGTTATGGTCAAAGCTCGATCCGTGGCAGGCGCATCGACTTCGATCCCCGTGCAGCGCCGCTTACGGGACATGGGCAGCGCGTTTTGCTGGTCGAGGACGATGTTGCCCTCAGCGATCTCTACAAATTAACGTTGGAGGGCGCAGGCTTTGGTGTGCAAACCTGCCGAGATGTCGTCAGCGCGATGCGGGCACTCAATCAGGTCACGCCATCACTGATCCTGCTTGATATCATGCTGCCCGGTGTGCATGGATTGGAATTGTGCCGCTACATTCGGCGCGACGTAGACGCACCGACTGTTCCCATTATCGTCGTTAGCGCTCTGAGTGACGCAGAAACTGTTAAGGTGGCTATTGACACGGGTGTCGACGTCTATATGGGCAAACCTATCAATGTCAGAGAGTTGGCCCTCGTCGTGGCATCCGTTATCCATAAGCAGGAAGTTGAAAATCCCAGTCTGCAAACCAAACAACTGCGTGGTACCGCTGCACTCGACTACATTGCAGGCGCACCGCGAAATGATACAATTATCATCTTCGTTGAAGGTCACCGCGAACCGATTGGCGCGGTAGTATCGCCGCAAGTCATGTTGGGTCGCCAGGGTGGAAAAACCAACCGTACCTATATTGACCTCGGATCGCATGGCGCGTTCGATAAAGGGGTTTCTCGCAATCATGCCTCAATCAAGCAGGTCAATAAGCGCTTTATGATTGAGGATATGGGCAGCAGCAACGGAACCTTTGTCAATGGACGGGGGTTGAAGCCGCACGAGGTGTATCCCATCAACAACGGAGATGAGGTGCGCCTGGGCGAACTGCGGATGCACGTCTACCTGCTCGCAGACACCGGACAGTTAAATTCCCAGACCAAATCATAGGATTTCATGATCAAAACGATAATTTTCGATTTTGGCGGAGTGCTGGTGCGTACAGGCGACCCCGCAGGCCGCCGTGAATGGGAACAACGTTTAAACCTGGCCGCAGGTGAATTGGAGCGCGTGGTCCACGGCAGTGAGTTATGGGCAAACGCACAGCGCGGATTAGTATCGGTTGATGGATATTGGCAAGGCGTAGCCGATTATCTTGGCCTTTCGGCGCGAGATATTCCGGCACTGCGCAATGACTATTTCCGTGACGATTTTCTGGACCGCGACCTCATGGCATTGATCGCCTCCCTGCGGGCGCAAGGTTATAAAGTTGGGCTGCTGAGCAATGATGCGGCAACGCTGGAAGCCAAATTGCGCGATGCACTTGCCATCTACGATCAGTTGCAGGCGCACAACGGTTCGGTATGCAGACGATTCACTATATTTCGGGCTTGGACGTACGAATTACACTTGCTCCGTTTCTAAAAGGGGACTGATGGTTACTCGCGCATTAATTTTCGATTACGGCAACGTGCTGGATCACGTCGACGATCCCCAACCCTGGTTGGATCGGCGAGCAGAAGCGGCGGCGCAATTCAATATGACGAGTGATGAATTCTTTGAACTCCTGTATCACACCGATCCGTGGCAGGAATGCAAACGGGGTCGCATCACTTATACCGAGTTCTGGAACCGAATTCTTAGCCCGCTTGGCATCACCGCCTCGGCAGCCCAGGCCGATTTCGTCGCGCGTTTGCATGAGGGCCGGGACTGGATTAATCCTGAGATGGAAGCATTAGTCCGCGAGCTTAAACCGCATTATCTCCTTGCTGTGCTCAGCAATACATTCGACCCCGAAATGGATATTCTGATCGCTGAAACGCACGGCCTTAAAGACATCTTCGATGTCGTCGTCAGTTCCGCCAAAGTGGGGCTGGCAAAGCCGGAACCCGAAATCTATCAGGTTACACTCGATCAACTTAATGTCTCACCCGGCGAAGCGCTATTCATCGACGATATGCCACGTAATACAATGGCGGCGGAAGTGCTCGGTATCCCCTCCATCGTCTTCGAATCGCCCGCTCAGCTTCGCCGCGAACTCCAACAGCGGGGAATTCTGCCAGTACAATCGGCTGTATAGAATGTCCGCAGACGCTCATTGTAGGCCCTATGCCCCGCCAGATTTTGCAGAGGTTTATGCCGTCATCAGCGCTGCCACTGACATGGATCGCACGCGACGGGTCAACGCCGTTACACTTCAGACGGCTCTTGATGAGCAACTTATCGGGGCGACTGTCGCTGTCAATCAGGATCAGGCCGTCGTCGGCATAGTGACGGTTGAACCGCTTGATCGTGGTTACATGCTTCAAGGTTGGGTCCATCCCGGCTGGCGAGGACAAGGGGCAGGTTCCGCGCTGCTGTGTGCCGCTGAAGACGATCTCCGGCGACGCATAGCAAAACGCACGGGCTGTATTGCACGTGTCTATAGCGATATTCCCGGTGTGGAAGCGTTGTTTCTTAGCCAGGACTACGGAGAGACTCGCCGCTTCTACAATATGTCAGTGCGTCTTGTTGATCGCAGCGTCGCAGCTACGGTGCCGCCGGGTGTGACGCTCAAACCATTTGAGCCTGGCGATTTGGAAACGCTGGTAGAAGCTGATAACGAGTTTTTTGCCGATCATTGGGGATCACAGCCGCGTTCGTTATCTGAGTGGCGCTACCAGTTGATCGACTCTCGTCCGCATGATCCAACACTATGGGTAATCGCCTGGCATAACGACAAGATCATCGGTGAGTGTTTGTGCCATGCAAGTTTACAGGGTGGACCCGGTGACGGCTGGATTGCTATTGTTGGCGTTAGGCGGCAGTGGCGTGGGCATGGATTGGGTCGGGCGGTACTTGCATCTGGCTTGCAGCAGTTGCATCGAGCGGGTTTTGAGACTGCCAGCCTCCATGTCGATGCTGAAAATGCCCCGGCAATTCACCTGTATCGCAGCCTGGGCTTTGAGGTTGCCCGCACCCGGCTGCATTATCGCAAAGTCATTATCCCGGCGCGTTGAATATCCAGCTATAAATGGTCGAATACCGCTCTATTTAGCCATAACCTTAGTACCTCAGTTGGTTTGCACGTCGATCAAAACAGATATAAAATGCAGCATTCGATACCGCTAAATTGGGTTGGCAGGACAAAGAACAATGTCTACACGACGCTTTCAGGACGACATGGCAGAACCGCCACCTAGTGAACCGACGCCCAAACCGGCAATGCCAGCGCGAATGCCACGTTCTGTAAATCAGCAAGCACAGCAAATACCACAGGCGCGACCCGCGCAAAATCGAAATTTGCCTCACATGCCGCGTACGCTGTCGCAGGTGCTTAACGACGCTAACGATCAGGTTGTGCGGGGCGATCTCTCAGATTATGTGCCGCTGCCTACCGGGTTTGATCCGCTCGACGGGCTAATCGGTGGCGGGTTACGCAAAACGGAACTGGTGCTGCTGGGTGGCGCACAGGGGATCGGCAAAACAATCGCTACCCTTCAGATTGCCCGCAATATCGCCATGCGTCCTGATCAATTCGCATTCTATCTTTCCTACGAGCACACCGAAACTCACTTGATGAACCGCCTGCTGTGTATGGAAAGCGTCAATCCGCCGACCATTGATCCCCGCGCGGGTGTCAAACTCAAAGACCTGTACGATATCATCATCTCGCAGCGGGCACGTGAGACGCTTGGACGCGAAGGCATTTCAGCGGGATCGCTCCAGACCATCCTGCGCGAAAACCCCAAAACGTCAACGGCGCTGGCTCGAATGAACAAGTACGGGGACCGGATGGTTTTGGTCAAAGCCAGTCCCGCTGTTACAACACTTCGGGCCATCCGCGAGATGACTTCACGCCTGTGTGACGCCACAAACGGCAATGTCACGGTTTTCATTGATTATCTACAGAAGATCGCAATTCACCCCGAACGCGCTAACGATGAAAACGAAAAGGTTACGATTGTCGTTGAAGGGCTGAAGGACATTGCGCTGGCGCTGGATGTGCCAGTAGTTGCTATTGTCGCCGCAGATCGCGAAGGATTGAAGTCAAAGCGGCTGCACCTGTTCCACTTGCGTGGCAGTTCAGCCCTGGACTACGAGTGTGACATTGCCGTGATCATGAACAACAAATATCACATTCTTGCCAAAGATCACGTCTCCTTCAACCCGTATCAGGCCAAACAATACCGCGACTGGGTGGTATTCACCGTCGAGAAGAATCGTGCCGGGCGGGCAATGATGGATATAGAGTTTCAACTGCACGCGCCGTATTTTGCCTTCGATCCGCGTGGTCAGCAAGTCCAGCAGCAGCTTATCGACGACAAGATCATCGAATCGTGATTTCCTTCCCAGAAAATTTGAATACGGCGGCCTTCGGGCCGCTTTTTTGTAACTTGATCGGTCACAATCGCCGGGATCACGACGACCCACTCCGTGCCAGAATCGACCCATAATTATCTTTAAATCGCGCAAAACGTGTTCTTCATTGACAAATAAGTCAGCATATTGTACAACTATTTGTAGCCCTCAAACAAAGGAGATTCAACAATGAAATTTCGACGCTACTTAGTGCCTCTAATCGTAATTGCCGCATTCATATTCGTTGTCGCGCCAGCATCGGCAGCCTGGGGCGCGCACTGGGGTTCTGGTTCAGTGATAGGAGAGGGAACTGTGACTGGCCTGAAAAATGCTCAAAAAAATGGAGCAACTGTGCTGGCAACAATTTCCGCTTATGGCGCAACCCTCTCTAATGGAACCTTTAGCGGGTCGGGCGGGATGCCGGGCGTTGTCTGGTGCGGTAATCCTGGCTCAAATAATGTCGTTCCGGGCGTAAATCCAGTCACATTGAAGTCCAATTTTACAGGGACAGAATTCGTTGCTCCTAGCCAGATTGATCAGAATGGCAAAGCTCCGTTTAACGTTCATGCTAAGGTAGACTCGACATCACTAAACGGACAAATCCTCGCCAGTTTGTCCTGCCCCGGAGGCAATGTGAATAAAAGCACGAATTGGGTACTGGTTGATTTTACGCCGCAGCAATTTTCGGCGCTGCTCCAGGGCTTCGATTCAACGGGCACGCTGTTGACTCAAGCAATCTACGACTGCCAGATGCCGTGGCAGGTTTTGCAGTCGCTTTCATTTCACCAGCAGTCGCCCTATACCTGCACCGAACGCCTTGATCAGCGGGTGCATTAGGGCAGGTAGGCAGTAGTCCCATTCAGTTTATTGACCTTACGGGAGTGCAATCTTTTCGCGGGATTGTACTCCTGTATTTAGTGTTACAACGGCATATTATGAAATTTGGGCAGATGTTACAGATTTGGTACCTATCGGATTCCTGAACAAGCGTCGCTGTAATATTTGAAGCCATTTAAAAGTTTGAAGGTGACCAGTTTTGGTTGAGATTGTGATAAAAATCCTCTGCGGGCATTCATAAATATTAGATGAAGTGTTTGCCTCAGGGACTCGACTTATGGAACAGGTATACTTACTTTTCAAACGATCTCTTAACATTCATTTCTATGCAGGTCCAGCAGATTATTTACGATTGCGTTAAAATTATTTCTGATCCAAATTCGCAATAAATAAATCTGATGGGAAATGCAAAACCTCTCATTGAGATCGGGGAGAGCGCGATTATCCTGCATTTATTCCCATCTACGAGGGTGTAGTCATGGGCGATATACCACCGCAACTTATCGGCAACCGTTATCGGCTCGTTGAGCAATTGGGGTCCGGCGGGATGGGCGTTGTGTATCGCGCCTTTGATCGTCTGTCTCAGCAATCCGTTGCACTTAAACAGGTAGTAAGGCCGACAGATCAACTGGACATTACCGATCAACTGTCGCCAGGAACCACCTATACGCATCTCGCGCTTGCCCATGAATTCCAGATGCTGGCCTCACTGCGCCACCCCAATATTATTAGCGTGCTTGACTACGGTTTCGATGAAAAACGCCAGCCTTATTTCACAATGAATCTTATTGAAGGGGCACGTCCAATCACCGAGGTGGGGCAAGACAAACCGCTAGATGTCAAAGTCAGGCTGCTGATCGAAATGTTACAGGCGATTATTTACTTGCATCGCCGGGGGATCGTTCACCGCGACCTCAAGCCTGATAATGCGCTGGTAACCTCCGAAGATCAGGTCAAAGTGCTCGATTTTGGTATCTCGGTCAAGCGCGAACAAATCAAAGAGGAAAGCGAGTCAGATACCGTATCAGGCACATTCGACTACATCGCCCCCGAAGTTCTTCAGGGTCAACGCGCCACCGAAGCCGCTGATATGTATGCGGTGGGCGTCATGGCTTACGAACTTTTTGCCGGGCAGCGACCATTTGAAGGCAGGAATATCACCAAGCGCATTGAGGATATTTTATTCACCCCAGTCAATGTCGCCGCGCTGGACTTAAGTGTCGAGATTGCCAGTATCCTGACCCGTTTATTGGAAAAATCCCCGAACAACCGCTATCAGGATGCCCATGAAGTAATCATGGCCCTTAGCGCCGCTATCGATCAGCCTGTTCCCCAGGAGACCGCCGCTATCCGCGAGAGCTTTTTGCAGGCCGCTCAATTCGTTGGGCGGGACAAAGAACTCAAGCAACTGGTCGATGCGCTCGACCAGACAACCGAGGACCATGGCAGTACCTGGTTGATCGGCGGCGAAAGCGGAGTCGGCAAGTCACGATTGTTGGATGAACTGCGTACGCAAGCTCTGGTCAAGGGTTGTCTTGTTTTGCAAGGACAGGCCGTCGTCGAGAGTGGCTTCAGCTACCACATGTGGCGCGAACCGCTGCGGCGACTTGCCCTCTCCACAAAGCTTAACGATCTTGACGCAGGTACCCTCAAACAGATTCTTCCTGGAATCAGTGATCTGTTGGAACGCGAAATCCCTGACGTGCCAGAACTCGAAGGCCAGGCGGGTCAGCAGCGATTGCTCATCACCATCGTCAATATGTTTCGCCAGCAGAACCAGCCCGTCGTGCTGATTCTCGAAGACTTACATTGGGCGGGAGATAGTCTCGATGTGCTGAGACAACTCAATTCGCTAACGAGTGATTTTTCGCTGCTGATTATCGGCAGCTACCGCGATGACGAAAAACCCAATTTTGCCCGTGAATTGCCGGAAATGCAGCACATTAAGTTGGATCGGCTGACTCAGGACGGCATCGCCGAACTCAGCAAGTCGATGCTTGGTGAGGCCGGAACTCAGCCACAGGTGTTGGAACTACTGAACAAAGAAACAGAGGGGAATGTCTTTTTCCTCGTCGAAGTTGTTCGGGCGTTGGCGGAGGAAGCAGGTTGGCTTGGCAATATCGGGCAAATGTCGCTACCAAGAGATGTTTTTGCTGGCGGAATCCAACAGATTGTGCAACGGCGTTTGAACGGGGTTCCAGAAGACGCACGTTCCCTGCTGCGAACGGCGGCGCTTGCTGGTCGCCAGCTTGACCTGGCGCTCCTGCGTGCGATTGACAGCAATATCGACGTAGAAAGCTGGCTGACGATTTGTTCCAACGCTGGTGTGCTCGATGTCATGGACGAACAGTGGCGCTTTGCACATAACAAGCTCAGAGATGGCGTGCTGAGCGTTCTTGACGCCAGTGAGCGCCAGACGACTCATCGCCAGATAGCGGCAACCCTTGAAACGGTCTACGCCGACGCGCAAGATGAATATGCTGGAACGATTAGCGACCACTATGAACAAGCTGGCGAGTTAGCACGCGCAGCAAATTGGCATGTGAAAGCGGGAAAACACGCTGAAGCTACTTATGCAACCGATAGAGCGAGCGTTTATTATCGAAAAGCACTCGATTATTGGGAGCAAAATCCAGATACAGCCCCGCAAAGCATTGCCCTACAGCTTGAAGCCTACCGGGGCATCGGCGAAATCCTGAAGGATCAGGCCCGCTATGGCGAAGCAACCGAGACTTTCACGGCCATGCGCGGGGTAGCCGAAAAAGCCGATAATCGCCTGGCACAGGCGTGGGCCTGGCGCGGGCTGGCAGCGGCACAAATGTACCAGGGCGATTTTCGCACGGCTAGTGAGTATCTGGCCCGTGCCGAGGAAATCGCCCGCGCTGCCGATATACGACTGGAACTCGCTAAAATTCTGCTATTACGGGGATGGTGTCAATTCAGCACGGGAGATATTGAAGGGGCACAGGCGCTTGGTAATCAAGTATTGGCGCTCAGTGAAGAAGAAAGTTTCTCGGTGCAGGTTGCCGAAAGCTTGAATTTGCTCACTGCCATTCACGGTACGATTGGGCGATACGAACAAGCACTACGAGAATGTGAACGCGCACTCGTCATTTACGAAGAGATCGGTGATCGTGTTAAGGCTATGTTCCAAATCGGCAACCTGGGGATGCTTGCCGGAATGCGTGGCGACCATCGACCAGCCTTAAAACATTTTCAGGATGCGCTGTTCCGTGCCCGTGAATTGGGTAATCGGAACGCAGAAATGCTGTACCTCAACAATCTGGGCGGCGGTCAGGTGATGGTTGATGAATTCCGTGAGGCTGAGGAAAATCTACAGTTGGTTATTCAGATGTCTGAGACGACCAGATTTGGACCACTATCTGAAACTTACTGCTTCTTAGCCGAGGCGCTGCTTGGTCAGGGGAAAATCGATCCGGCGTTTGAAGCGGGCCAACGTGGACTAGTGTTGGGACGGAAAATCCAATCCACAGAATTCCTGGTCGAAGCCTGGCGTGCATTAGGCAAAATTGCCGCTCGCCTCAATGTAGCCATTACACTCCCTGACGAAGCGGGTCGACCAACGAGCTACACCGCATCAGCCTGTTTTGGCGAGAGCGACAGGATTTGTCGCGAGACGGGCATGGAAGGTGCGCGTGCCATTACTTTGCGTGCCTGGGCACAATACGAATTAGAGCAGGGCGATGCCACGCAGGGATCTGCAATGTGGAATGATGCGCGGACGATCTTCGAGCGAATCGGAGCAACATTGGAGGCCGTTCGAATGACAGATATGCCCGCACCGCGCAGCAGTTGATGTTGTGGGAGTAAACGGTTTATCTTCGTGGAATTTCAACCTTAAATGCGGTTCCTTCGCCAAGGGTGCTGTGGACTGAAATCTTGCCATTGTGTGCTTCAACCGCCATTTTGCTGAAGGCCAGACCAAGCCCGCGGCCCGATCTGCCTCGGTGCTCGACGTAGCGCTGCGCTTGCTCGTACTTATTGAAAATCGTTGCGAGTTCGTCTGGTGATATGCCCGACCCTTGATCGTTGACGCTAAGGGCAAGCCAATTGGAGTTAGCGCCCGACTCGACGCAAACGGTGATTGTCGTCTTCTCCGGCGCATACTTCAGGGCATTGGTCAGCAAGTTGCCAACAATGCGGCGAATCAACATACGGTCTACGGAAGCTGCCGGATCTAGATTGGGTTCCACTTCCATATTGAGATGAACTTCTCCATCAAGAGCCGCCGCTTCAAAGGAAGCGACAATATTTTGCAGCAGGTCGACCAAATCTGTTTCCTCAAGTTCGACATGCAGTTTCCGATTTTCCATGCTGCCGACATCCAGCGCATCGTTGAGCATATTTCCCAGAAGTATATTGTCGTCATAAGCAGATTTGACATATTTAAGGCTCTCTGGGGTTGCATCTGGCTCCCTGAGATACAAACCTAGCCCGGAACGGACCACAGCAACCAGGTTGCCCATATCATGCATCATCATTCGGACAAGGTTTTCATGCATCTGAAGTGTTTGTTGAAGCTGGTCATGCAATAATTTGATCCGTAAAGCGCTGCGCACTCTCGCTTGCAGTTCCGTTTCCTCGAATGGTTTATTTACAAAGTCGTCTGCGCCTGAGTCGATCCAGAATTATCACATCAGGCCGCAACTGCGGCGCAATTTCGAGGGCGCGCCTGCCATTTTCCGCCTCAGCAAAAGTAAGCGATTCATCGTTCGCCAGCGTCTCGCGGATCAGCGTGCGTTGATACATCTCATCGTCAATGATCAGGATTAGCGGCATTGCTCACTCCCCATGGATTGTTTCACGTACATCGGCAAATTCCACCAATCGATTAACTTCGTGGATGAATTGTGCCTGATCGATGGATTTCCCCATGTAAGCACTAACTCCCAGGCGTAATGCCTGGTCGCGTACGCCGAGATTCGAACATACTAGCGTAGGAATACTGGCGGTTGGCGTACTTGCTTTGAGGGATTCCAGGAGTATCCAGCCTTTTGATTCATTGGCCTGAACCAGATCGAGAATTACGAGCACTGGTTTCAACACAGCCAGGTAGTTTACGGTTGCGGACTTAAACGGCACGGTACGAGTTCGGTAGCCGTCCAATTCAAGAGGCTCAGACAGTGATGACGAAAAATTCACATCGTCCCCAATCAGAATGATCAGTTTTTGGTTGCCCATATCGTCCGAAGCGCCTGCTCGAAGGCGCGGCGTAACGCGGAGCGGTAACGCAAAACTGAAAGTCGAGCCGAGGTTCTGACCCTGACTTTCACACCAGATGCGTCCATTGTGCAGATGAATAATTTCGCGGCAAAGCCCTAGCCCTAAGCCCGTACCTCGAATACGCAACCGTTCGGCAGCCTCGCCTCGGTAGAAATGTTCAAACACCTGAGCCATATCCGCAGGCGCAAGGCCAAGACCCTCATCGCGTATGGAGAAAACGGCCTCATTGCCATCGCGCCGCAGCGAGATAGCAATTTCTCCGCCGTTCGGCGAATACTTGAGCGCATTACTCAGCAAATTGAGAATGACCTGCCGAATCCGGTTGCCATCAGCATAGGCATAAGGCATGGCAGCCAGATTTAACTTGACGGTGTACAGGGTTTCGTCATATGGATGTTTACGGACCACATCGCGGATCAGATCGGCGAGATCGACATCGGTTCGATGGAATACTTCGCGCCCGGATTCGATTCGTTGCAGGTCCAGGAAATCGTTGATTAACTCGGACAGCCGCCGCGCTTCCGCATTGATGGCTGATGCAAATTCCAGCGTTTTTTCAAGCTGCGGTTTCCGGGTCAGTATCAGGCTTGAAAAACCGATGATACTGGAAAGTGGAGTGCGCATTTCATGACTGACAGTGTTGAGCAAAGCGCTTTTCGCCCGATCAGCGCTTTGGGCGTGGACCAGGGCTTTTTGCAATTCATCGGTTCGCTCGTCGATCCGCAATTTGAGCGTTTCCGCGTAAGATTGCGCTTCCGCATACAGACGGGCATTCTCAATTGTAATTCCTACGCCGCGCCCAAGTGCTTCCAGCAGCGCCAAATCCTCTTCACCAAAAGCCCGCTCGGACCAGAGAATAATCGCAAGCGTACCGCGAATCTCGCCTCGCGCCCAAATAGGGGTGATCGCGATAGCCTTAACTCCGGTGATCTGCTCCGTAAGAGGTTGAAAGTTCGCGGGAAACGGCTCTGTGTAAGCAACCACATGGCCTTTCAGTGTTGCCTCGCCACGCAAGCTGTCATTGATCGAAAGGTGGCGATATTTTTCATCCTCGCTGATGTCATAGCCGCGATGCGCCAGGAGATAGAGAAGACCGACATTCGTATCCATCAGATGGATATCGGCGGCGTCGGCATTGAATACCTCGCAAATTTCTGTTAGCAAGACATCAAGGACGCGCTCGAAGCCAATCGGGGCCGAGGCTACCTGCAAGATATGGTTCAGAATCGAAAGCTGCCGGAGATGTCGTGCGACGGCTTGCGTTGAGTGTACGCGCTCGGTGATGTCCCGCACGATGTTGGTAAACATGCGTCGTCCGCCAAGCTGCATTTCACTGATCGTTAGATCTATCGGAAACAGCTTGCCATCCTTGCGCCTGCCCATTGATTTTTCGTTGAGCTTGGAGATGCTTGTGTTATCGTAAAGTTCGGCTTGCTCGTCCACTTCATTGTCAGGCTCAACAATGAGCCTATCAATATTCTGACCGATTACTTCGGATGCTGAATAGCCAAACAATCGCTCAACGGTTGGATTGACTGATTCAATGATTCCGGCCTCGTCAATCGTGAGAATTCCGTCCCCCGCCGTCTTGACGATGGCACGATTCCGTTCGGCGCTGTCACGAAGCGCCTGCTCTGCCCTCGCCCTCACAAGTCTGGCGGCGAGCACGTTGGCAATTGCCTGAAGAAAGTGCGTATCGTCCTGAGTGAAACCACGCTGTCCGGCAGAGAGACCTACCAATAGGCCGAACAAACCGTCTGGTCCCTGAATGTTGACGTGTATGCTGCTGTTTATGTGATGGTCAACTAGCGTGGTTAAGGCGTTAACGCGGGGATCAGCGCGCACATCCTCAATTATTTGAGGTTCCAGATTCATGTCCGGATAAATCGGAAACCGAGTGCCCTCCCCGTAACCTTCTTTCCAGCCGAAACCTGCCCGCAGAAATAGCTCTTTTTTGTCCGGTGACAATTCGAGGATGCCGGCGATTTCTACATTGAGCATTTCTGCGACGACGTTAACGACTTCGGTCATCAGTGTAGCGGTATCAACGCCTTCCAGGACTCGTTGACCAATTTGAGCCACGGCGGCTTGCTGCCTGGCGTGAGTGGCTAGCGCCTCTTCTTGAAGTTTCTGCTGAGTGACGTCGCGCCCAACACCCAACACCCCTATCGTATTTCCATTGTTATCCTGAATTAACTTTGCACGATGGCTAACGTGAGTAAGGCGGCCTCGCTTGCCTATCATCCTGGTTTCCAGGCGAATGATGCCCTCGGCGTCAAGCTGCTGGCGATATGCAGAAACTGCCCGATCATTGTCGTCAGGTTGCATGAACTGTGCCAGTGGAGCAAATACATCTTCATCGTCGCTCAGTTCTTCAATTTCGCGACCCTTGGCATTCAGATAAACCTGGTTCCCTTTGGCATCGATTCGATAAATCATATCGTCTACGGAATTGAGTATCTGCCGATATTCTGCTTCCGAGAACTCAAGCATTTTATATTGCTGAGTGAGCTTTTCGCTCGCAATAGTTTTAGCGGTCACATCACGGCTGATCGCCAGAATAGCGGTGAGGTTTCCGTTCTCATCCTGGACGGGATTATAGACAACTTCAGACCAGCGTTGCTGATTATTAGCGTGTAGTTTCCACATGCCCTTAAGCGGCTTCTGGGTTGCGATAACCATGTCCAGAGTTTCTTCGATAGCGCTGCCCAATTGGATATCGAGTACTTGGGTTGGGGTGCGGCCCAACATCTGGCTGGCTTTACGTTCCATAGTTGCCGCGCCGGGATCCGTTATCGCCAGATAACGCTTCTGTGTATCAAACAAAATAATATTATCTTCTGAGGCTTCCAGCAGGAGTCGATAATGCCCCATTTCTACCTGATGATTGAGGCTTTGTTCCGAGAGGGCGCTGTCTAATTGATGGACACGGCTTACCATTCGCGAGATCAGATAATATAGGGCACCGGTTGTTACGAGGATAAACAGCCAGCCCTTAATCGCTGCAATAAATGCGAAGACTTCTGGCGTTGGCGAAATGGCCTGTGCAAGGCGATCTGAGAAGGCGATCCATAGGATGCCCAATACGCAATAGGCAATGGCTAATCTTAACGCGACACGCCGGATAGACGGCGGCTTAGGCACATTTAGCGGGGTCATTATGGCTCCCCAACTATGACCGCTAATTCGTAATGCCCAGAATTGCGATCCCTTGCGATCAACAAGCTATTCTTCACTAATCTAGCATATTGTGCAAGTCCGTTGGAGAAATCTATGATTGTAGACGCATTTCGGGGCAATCTTGTCGATAGGTTCACCTCACCGAATTCGGTGAGGTGAATAACGCCTGCTCATAGCAATGGCGACTGCACGCCCTTGCCCTCTTTGACGCGCCGGGCCAACATGAGAATATCGTGAGCGCTTTGCTGTGCGCTGGGCGTTTCTGCGCCGAGCATCTCCGCCATCTCCTGCACGCGCGCCCGGTCATCGAGCGGGGTGATCGACGTGACCATTCGTCCAGCACGAACATCTTTTGCTACACGGAAATGTGCATCACCAAAGCCCGCCAATTGTGCAAGGTGGGTCACACATAAGACCTGGTGCCCATCGGAAAGGTTCCATAACTTTTGTCCGACGGTTGCGCCCACACGTCCACCGATGCCCTGGTCAATTTCATCGAAGATGAGGGTTGGCGTACTGTCGGCACGGGACAAAACACCTTTAAGCGCTAGCATGACGCGGGCGGTTTCGCCGCCAGAGGCAACCTTTACCAGTGGACGCAGTGGCTCACCCCGGTTTGCCGCAATCATGAACTCGACATGATCGATACCAGTTCCGTCGAATTTGAAGCGATGCTCACCAACATAACAACCGTTGGGATCGTCTTGCTGTTCAACGGCGACTTCAAAGCGCGCGCCTTCCATGCGTAGTTCTTGCATCTCGGTCTCAATGGCGCGACTGAGCGTTTCAGCGGCGGTTTCGCGGGCGCGGCTTAAGCGCGAAGCAAGATCGCCGATCTGGTGCAGCAGGGTATCTTCTTGCTGGCGCAGTTCTTCGAGCCGTTCCTCGCTGTGCGTAATGTCGCTAAGGTCTTTTGCGGCTTTCTCGGCATAAGCCAGCACTGCTTCGATTGTTCCGCCATATTTGCGCTTGAGGCGGTTGAGTGCATCGAGACGCTCTTCAACCTCGATCAGACGGCTCGGATTGTATTCCACTTTGTCATTGTAAGCGCGAATAGCTCCAGCCAGTTCTTCGGCTTGCACGGCAAGGCTTTCCGCCAGTGTCTGCTGTTCCTCAAATGCCGGATCAACCTTTGCAAGTTTGGCAAGCAATACCGCAGCCTGCCCTAGCAGGTCTACGGCTGACGTACTGGTGTCGTCGCTGCCCTCAAACAGAGTCCGCTGCGCTTCCGCCGTCAGCGAAGCAAGCTGTTCGGCGTTAGCAAGGCGCGTTCGTTCCTCTTTGAGCGCTTCCTCTTCATCCATTTGTGGTGCGACGGCTTTGATTTCTTCGATTTGATAGCCGAGCATGTCGATGCGGCGGGCTAACGCAGCTTCATCCTGTTCCAAATTACTGATCTCGTTATGTACCTGGGTCAGCTTGTGGACCACCACAGTCACAGCACTGCGCTGGTCATCCAGATTGGCGTAGCGGTCTAACATGTGGATGTGCTCGCGTGGTCTGAGCAGCGAGAGATGTTCGCTTTGCCCATGAATATCGACCAGCTTTTCGCCCAGTGAGCGGAAGAATTGCAAAGAGGC
>WNFI01129408.1_pt1 | contig 15895 bp, 7 predicted proteins | sample 5400471 | NCBI WGS metagenome assembly WNFI01 (sample SAMN13153348, study PRJNA577476) | soil metagenome | isolation source: 100 cm saprolite on Douglas fir-dominated hillslope | place: USA:California | collected 2013-09-17 | reverse complement strand
CGTCGGGGCTGAAAACGGCGTAGTAAACGCCATCCTCGTGATTAAGAGAAGCGATGGGACGGGCAGAATCTATTTTCCAAATCTTTGCTGTCCGGTCTCCGTTGGCCGTGAGAATGGTGGCGCCATCCGGACTGAACTCTCCGTGGTAGACGATCGCTTGGTGTACAAACGAGGCAACAACGTTCCCAGATTCTAGGTCCCATACTTTCGCGGTTCGATCGCCGCTGGTGGTGAGAATCCGCTTACCGTCAGGACTAAAGGCGACGCAATTGACACCGCCTTGGTGAGTGAAGCTCGCGATCAGCCTACCGGAATTTGCGTCCCAGAGTTTAGCGGTTTTGTCGACGCTAGCGGTTAGAACCCGGGCCCCGTCCAAGCTGAACGCTGCATCAGTAACGCCGTCCTGATGTGAAAACGAAACCATAAGTTTACCTGAAGCTGCGTCCCACAGCTTTGCCGTTTTATCCGCGCTCGCGGTCAGGATACGCGTTCCGTCCGGACTGAACTTAGCGGCATTGACCGCACCTTGATGAACCAGAGAAAGGAGGAGCTTGCCAGAGCTTACTTCCCAGAGTTTGGCGGTTTTGTCCCAACTGCCTGTGAGGACACGGGTACCATCAGGACTAAATGTCGAATGGTAGACGACATCGCTGTGAGTCAAGGTTGCGACCAGCGGTGGAAGCGCCTTCTCCCGATGGATAATCAACTCCTGAAAGAATCGCTGGGAAGCAACTTGGTTCGCAGGGTCGAATCTGATGGCACGGGCGAGCAAAGCCACGCCTTCTCGCCATTCTCCCAACTGGAATTGGCGTTCCGCTTGGTTGAAGCTGGCCCAACTCGCCTGACGCAACTGGTCCTGTAACTTGGCAGTGACTTCAGCTTCAGATTTAAGGGCCTGAGCTGCGCTATTGCGTTGTCGCTCTGCTTGGTACCATTGAAAACCAGCGACGATCGCTAGAATGCTGATCACCGCCATAATCGAGTAACGAACCCGATCTTGAACCCGTTTGTGTCGTCTGCGTTCGGCGATGCTAGCTCGAACGTAGTTACTCTGCTCTTGGCTAAGGGACGATCCGAAATCTTTGATCAGCGTTTCGCCTTCTGCCAGAGGGAGCCCCAAGCCCAGGAGGTCATCTTTTTGCCGGCCGCGGCTCAGCCAGAGCTTGAGGCTGGAATCCAACCGGTCTCGCATTCTGAGGAACTCCCGGTTCTGCCCGAGCCACTCTTTAACGCGTTGCCATTCTCGCAGCAGCGCTTCGTGGGCAACTGTAATCGTGACCGCTCCACCAGGATCAGTATCCGCGACCAACAGCCGGCTCTCGATAAATCGATCAACAAACGCTTGTGCACCGGTCTTTTGGTTGGGCTCGATCCCAGTGGAAGCGACTAGATCACAATAGGGAACAGTCCGCCGGTTAGGGACCTCCTCTTCACCCTGACCTAAGGTGACTAAATGCCGCATCACCGACGGGAAAGCCTCTTGTTCCTCTGGTCGCAACGTCGTGAATACCGCCTCCGCGTGCTTCGCCAGCGCGCCCCTTAATTGCCCCAGTTCCCGATAGTCGGACCAGGAGAGCAAATCATCACCCCGAGCGGCCTGCTTTTCGTAAAGCAACGACAAAACGTGCTCAAGAAGCGGCAGAGACTCCGGGGTTACGGCGGCGGCATCGCGTAACGCTTCGTCCAGGCGTTGGCCGGTTACAGGTTCTGCCTCGAACGCGAGACCGGCTAATTCGGCCGGCAGTCGAATCATGTTCCCCATCTCGTCCGGCGTCGGTTGCCGGAGGTCGTATTTGCCGGCGGGCTTTGTTAGTTCTACTAACTCGTCGAACCCCTGGTAACGAGCGTAAAAATCGTTGCGCAGCGTCGCGAGCACAAAGACCCGTCCGCTCCGGGCCAGCAGCGAAATGGCGGTGATAAATTTCGACTGCAGCTCTTCCGGAAAACCGGAAGTGAACAGCTCCTCGAGCTGATCTAGGACCAATACGAGACGGGCGCGCGGTGCTTCCAGCTTCTCCAGTTGTTGGCGGGCATTCACGGCTTCGGCGTCCCGTTGCTCTTGGCGGAAGCTTGCTTCCAAGTCGTGAAGCCTTCGTTCCTGGTGCAATCGATATTCTAGTGAAGCTTGATTGAGCTTGTCCTTAACTCGATCGGCGACCCCTTGAGGATTAGCGCGGAGCTCGGCCGCCAAGTCTCTCATCGGTTCCTTCGACTCGAGATCTGCTAGTTCGGGGAGTGACGGCTCGGCCAGAAGTCCTGCGGCTAGTGCGTCGAACACGTCATGTTGCAGTCCAGCCATGGCTGGGCGCATACTGGCTCGTCGCCAAAGTCCGATTCCTTCGATCACGCCCGGCTCAATCAGTAGCGGCACGACGCCGGCGTTAACCAGCGAACTCTTGCCCGAACCGCTGGCCCCTACGACTAGCACAAACGGCCGGCCGACCTCGGCCTGTTGGATCAGGGCAGTCAGAACTCCGTGCACGGCGAATGTCCGCCCAGCAAAAACCGGTGCGTGTTCGAAATCGAAAGCGCGCAACCCTCGAAACGGATTCGCTTTCCACCGGCGCGCCTGTCCTCGCTGCGCCAACCATCGCTGGCGCTGTTCGTCAGTAACTTGAGCTAATAAGAAGTCGCGGAAGTGTTCGCGGAAGAGTTTCTCGAAGCCTTCCAAGTTGTCGTAGTTGTTGAATGCCCCAATGAATTGGCCCTCATTATCTTTTTCCCAGGAATTGAAAAAGTCTTTGAGCTGGTCCCATTGGCGAAAAAACTCGTCCCGCTTTTCCGGCGGATCGAGCGGCGGATTTGGCCGGCTTCGATTGCCGTGACCAGAGGATGCTGATTACCAGATCAAAGGATGAGGTATTCGGAATCTGGTCTTGGTAACCCAACTCGGGTGAGAACCTTTGGTATTCCCAAAAATAGGGACATAAAATCAGCTCGGCAGAGTGTGGTTCGCCGGATGGAATCTGGGATTGAGCGGGTTCTCGGTCGCGTAGAAGATTCGAATACTGGACACTGATAGGGATCCCCAGTTCCTCCGCGATCGCTCGAATTAGCCGGTCTGCGATGGTTCGTTCCGCTTGGACGTCTCCCGGGGAAGAAACAAAAACCTGGATGGTTTTCATGAGCCCCCGGGAATCAAGACGAGGGAGAAGGAGCGAGAACGCCGTGAACGAGCGTAAACGAGCGAGAACGCATGGCTATACCAGTTTCGTTCTCGCTCGTTCTCGGCGATCACGGCGCTCCCGCTCGTTCACCGAGTCTATTCCGGATCACTTCCCGAATGGCTTCAAGCGCCACCGGATCTTCCAATGTGCTGAGGTCGCCGGTTTCCTTTCCTTCAGCGGCGGCTAAAATCGCACGGCGTAGGATTTTGCCTGACCTGGTCTTAGGTAGGGCGCGAATAATGTCGATGGCGGCCGGGCGCGAGAAAGCACCCAGATGAGAGACTACGATCGCTTCGATCTCTTTCTGTAAACGGGCCCGACTTTCCGCGTCTGGCAAATCCTGCTTTGCCACCACGAAACAATGGACCACCTGACCCTTGAGCTCGTCGTTGGCGCCGACCGCAGCGGCCTCCGCCACTTGTGGATGCGAGCAAATTGTTTCCTCGATCTCTCGGGTGCCCAACCGGTGCCCGGCAACATTGATCACATCATCAGAGCGTCCCAGAATGAAGAAATAGCCGTCTGCGTCCTGTATGGCGTAGTCGAAAGTTGAGTAAAGCTGAGCATCGGAAAAACGGCGGCAATAATGATTGGCGAATAGATCGTCGTTTTTCCAAACCGTCGGCATACAACCGGGCGGGAGGGGTAGTCCTAAAGCGAGGATTCCTTTCTCATTGGCAGGCAGTTCTTGACCGGTGACTGGATCTACAATTTTGGCATCGTATCCGGGCATCGCGATGCCTGGTGAACCGGCTTTGATGTTGGGCGGCTCAATTTTAGGGAGTAGAGCGAGGACGGGCCACCCGGTCTCAGTCTGCCAATAGTTATCGATGACCGGGACCTTCAGCGCGTCACTGATCCAGGTCCAGGTGGGTTCATCCAATGGTTCCCCGGCCAGATAAAGTCGTTGTAGGGAGCTGGTGTCGTATTTTTTCAGTAAGGCTGGATCTTGCCTCTTCAGGGTTCGGATCGCAGTGGGCGAGGTAAACATGACCGAGGCGCGAAAACGTTCGACGATCTTCCACCAGATGCCGCCATGTGGTCTGACTGGCAGTCCTTCATACAAGATGGTGGTCATGCCATGGATCAGCGGTCCATAGACGCCATACGAATGTCCGACTGCCCAGCCGACGTCAGCCGCGGTGAACATGACCTGTCCCGGTTCACCCGCGAAGAGGTATTTCATCGTGGTGGCTAACGCGACGGCATAACCACCGGTATCACGTTGCACCCCCTTGGGTTTCGCGGTGGTGCCGGATGTATAAAGAAGATAGCTGGTCTCGGTGGCATCTAACCATTCAACCGGGACGACCTCTTTTTCGTGCCCTTTACGCAATGTGGCGTAATCGACCTCGCGACCGTCAGTCCAAGGAATTGTTGGATCCAAACCACGGTTACAGACCAGAACCTGTTTGGGCGGGAGCTTGGCGAGAGCGACTGCTTCGTCGGCCAGCCGTTTAAGAGGAACGACTTTGCCACCTCGCAACCCGACATCCGCAGTGATCAAAAGGGTAGCCTCGGCATCATCGATGCGGGTGGCTAAGCTCGCCGGCGCGAACCCCGCAAACACGACGGAGTGGATAACGCCAAGCCGGACACAAGCCAGCATGGCAAACAATGCCTCAGGAATCATCGGCAAATAGATGACGGCGCGGTCACCGCGCCGGAGACCAAGCAAGCGGAGAACCGCCGCGAACGTGTTTACCTCGGCATGAAGCTCTTGGAAGGTGAACGTTCGTTCCGCTTCTACTTCGGTAGAAATAAAATATAGGGCAGGTTGAGCGGCGCGAGCTGGTAAGTGTCGATCGACGGCGTTGTAACAAAGGTTAGTTCTTCCACCGACGAACCACCGCGAGAACGGTGGGTGACTGAAGTCGCAGACTTGCTCGAATGGGTGTTCCCAATGGATGGCATTGGATTGTTCGGTCCAAAAGGCATCACGGTCGGTTAAAGCGCGCCTACAGAATTCCTGGGCTAGCGGGCTCATGCTCATCTTGGGGGGATGAGGGGAAGAATACAGGAGCTAGGAGCGAGAAGCTAGAAGCGAATGGGCGTTCGGCGTTCGGCGTTCGGCGTTAAAAGCGGTGCACAAGCTAGCGCAACCCGCAACTTAAAACCTAAAACCTAAAACCTAAAACTTATAACCTCTAACCAAACAGGCTCGGTTCGGGCTCGGAGATGATGCTTTGGTGGGTCAGGAAGTTATCGGCGATGACGTAGTGGACTTGTTCGATTTCATCGAACAAGCGATTGGTCAGGGCTACGAGTTCGTCGGCTTGGAGAACCCGGCCTGGGCTTTCTTCAGATTCGAGGAAAAACGAGTACCAATCTAATCTCCGGATCTGAAGGACCAAGTCTTGGAGGAAGTTGAGCGCGACACTCGCTTGTGGCGAATTCTTGGGGAGGGACGCGCTGAGGAGCATGGTGCAGCGTTCGAGAGCGTACATTACGGAGCGCGGCATCGCCGGGTTCTGCCAAAGGAATTCGAGGACCGGTGCGGGCTCGGAACGAGTTTGATAAATGCGACGATAGGCGTCGCGGCAACCAAGTAAGCGTAAAAACACAGAAAGCTCGATGTCCAAGGCTGGTCGAGCTTCTTGCGCCCGGCGAACGGAAGAGGCTACGCTGAAGGCGGCGTTGGCGGTAGTGATGGCACGCTCGACGTACATTCCGAGCTCGCAAAATCGCCAGCCGTCATCCGCTAACATGGTCTGTTGCGCGGTAGCAAAAAACTGAGGGACATGGGATAGAACAGCGTCTGAAATCCGGCGAGTCGTCCTCCGAGCTTCGGCTTCCGGCGCCGCCTCTTGAAAGCGTCGCCGTTGAAATTGACCTCGCAGTAGCGACAAGACCGACCAGGCTTCCGGACTAATCACTTCGCGAAGAGAATTCGCGTTGGCTAATCCACGCCGGATCATGGTCGTGACCGAACCGACCTGATCACGGTCGAGCATCAGGCAGTAGCGTTCTTTAACGCTGTTAATACCGCGACGACCGCGGCGACCGGGCGTTTCTAAGGGAGGCAAAAGCTGGTTCCAGATCGGGCGATACAGCTTGCGCTCTGCCAGGGTGAGCTCTTCCATCTCGATCGTCTCGATGTACTGGATCATTTTGGAGACGTGCAAAGCGCGTTCGAGATAGCGACCCAACCAGTAAAAACCTTCGGCAACCCGGCTCGTAACTTGACGGGTCGGTAATATCCAAGGCCGCCGAAAAGCGGGAGTCACCGCTGGTGTCGTCAGATGAGGGCTTAGCACCCAGGTATCTTTGCCGCCGCCGCCATGTTCCGATTCCGTACGTCCCTGGATCGACGAAGACAAGCGAGTGAGTGCACCCGGAAAAACATTAAAGGCGTTGCCTCCGCGCATCCCGTAGATGATGTGATCCTGGAGGCGTTCAACCTGTTTGCCTTTGACTGAGCAAAGGGTTCGAGCGGTGTCATCGAGAGGCTGAGCAACATAAAGGTGGGGAGCCTTGCGCACTTCGTTCTCAATCTCCTGGGCGCCTTTCTCGGCTTGGTGTAATGCCAGGAAACGTTCCCCGGTGAGCGACCGGATTTGAAAAGACTCGAGGTTCTCCATGACCATTTCCCGTTGGTCGAGGTCCCCGAGCCAATAGGTCGTTAAGGTGGGTAGGATGGGCCATTCGCCGAGGTAAAACCGGATAATGCTGCTCGCGAAATGCAAAAGGCTCCGATCATCGGCTAGTTGTGAGCCGATGGCATTCACTAGAGTGACGGTTCCTTTCCGCAAACAATGGACCAGGCCAGGGACACCCAAACGGCTTTCGGTATCGAAAACCAAGGGGTCGAGCCACGGGTCGGCTACACGCGAATAGACGACATCAACTCGTTCCAGGCCCGATACGGTCTTTAGAAAGAGGCTACCATCCAGGACCAACAGATCTTCGCCTTGTACCAAGGGGATACCCATTCTCCGGGCGAGAAAGCTGTGCTCGGAATAGACAGCGCTGGCAACCCCTGGAGTCAGCAGGACGACCGCCGGGTCAGCCAGGTTGGACATGGCTCGCAGCTGCACCAGTATCTCGGTAGGCAACTGAGCGACTGATTCTACGGGATGATGTTCGAATAGATCCGGAATGACTCGAGCCAAGAGGCGCCGGTTCTGGATCATGTAGGAAAGACCGGAAGCGTGGCCAAAATAATGGTTCTTGACCGTCAGCCGGCCTTCCGGATCGCGACAAATGGCCAGGCCGCTTAGATGAAGATATGAGTCTTGAGGAGGGCGTAACCCAGCCGCGCTCCGATGAAAATGAGGGCTGCCCAGGATTAACGGAATCGGGAGTATACCTTGGCGAAGGATTTCACGCTGACCGTAGACATCCTGTAGAAACAGTTCAAAAGCCCGAATTCGTTGTTCGAACCCCTTCTGGAGCGACTCCCACTCGTCCGGGAGGAAGATGTGTGGCAGCAGATCGGAGAACCAGGTGTTTTGTCCGTTCGTTTTGGAACCTTCAAAGGAGATACCGAGTTCACGCAGGGTTGCCTCCAGCCGTTCCTCCAGCTCCTTTAGGTCGGCCGACGAATAATAGCGCTTAAGATGTTCGAGCAAAGGCTGGTACTGCTTCCGCGGCCGTCCGCGGGAGTCCAGAATTTCGTGCCATGGTCGGACCTGATTTTGCACAGCAAGCGCTAGATAATAGTTCGAGGCGAGAGGGTAGGGGAGGAGTTCGAGGAGTTCAAGGAGTTCGAGTTCAAGGAGTTCGAGGAGTTCGAGGAGTTCGAGGAGTTCGAGGAGTTCAGGAGTTCAGGAGTTCAGGAGGGCCAGACTTGCCAATTTCGCAATTGCGCGACATTCTTCCCTCAACCGTGGATCCTTTAATAGGACCGTTGAGCAGAAACCCCTAAATGTGAAGAGGGCCGCACTGGGTGCGGCCTTTGTTGTCTTCAGACGCCTCTATGCAGCACATCTACTCCGACCCGAGCTTTCAACTGGCTTGCGACCAATTCAAGCTGATCACCGAATACATCAATATCCCGGCTGGACTGCGAGATCGCCTCATTTTCCCAAAGCGTTCGATCACGGTCGCCGTACCTGTCCGGATGGACGACGGTTCGGTTCGCGTGTTCGAAGGGTATCGAGTGCAGCACCATCTCTCGATGGGCCCGACAAAAGGGGGTACGCGGTTTTCGCCCTCTGTGACGATCGGCGAGGTTGCCGCCTTGGCGATGTGGATGAGTTGGAAATGCGCTTTAGCGGGGCTTCCCTATGGCGGGGCCAAGGGTGGGGTACAGTGCGATCCTCGCAAGTTAAGTCCAGTTGAACTGGAGCGGCTGTCCCGGCGTTACATGCAAGAGATGATCCCTTTTATTGGGCCGCGCACGGATATCATGGGTCCGGACATGGGCACCAACGAGAAGGTGATGGCCTGGTTTATGGATACTTATTCATCGCATCAGGGCTATTCAGTCCCGGAGATCGTAACCGGAAAGCCCTTGAGCATCGGAGGGACGTATGGACGGCGAGAATCGACGGGCCGGGGGGTCGTCTATTTGATCGAAAGAGCTGCCCACATTATTAACTTGAAGCTCGTCGGTGGGACGGCGGTCATCCAGGGGTTCGGGAACGTCGGGTCGATAGTGGCCCGCGGCCTGGCCTATAAGAATGGAATGAAGGTGGTTGCAATCAGCGATGTATCCGGAGCCTATCGGAACGAAGAAGGCATCGACGTGCGGGCTGCCGAGAAGTATGCGGCCGAACATGGCTCCTTGCAGGGCTTCCCCGAGGTGGAAAGCTTCTCTCCGGATGAATTGTTGACTATCCCGTGTGATGTTCTGGTGCCGGCAGCGATCAGCGGTGTGATCCACGGCAAAAATGCGGGCCAGATCCATTGCCGGATTCTAGCAGAGGCCGCCAATGGCCCGACTACCGTCGAGGCCGACAAGATATTTTTTGAGCGTTGGCAGGAAGTTTTCGTTATTCCCGATATTCTCTGCAACGCGGGCGGCGTCATTGTGTCTTACTTTGAATGGGTACAAAGCTTGCAGAGTTTCTTTTGGAGAGAGACCGAGGTGGTCGACCGGCTGTTTCGAGTACTCGAACAATCATTTACCGCGGTGATTAAACGAGCCAAAGAGGAGAAAATGCCGCACCGAATTGCCGCCATGGCTATCGGAGTCGAGAAAGTGATGCGGGCTCGAACCGATCGCGGGCTCTTTCCCTAAGCCTGCAGCGCCAAACAATGCGCATGCATTTTTGTGGCGCTGCAGGCTAGGGCAGCAGAATATTCGGGCGTCGCCCGAATGTTCTGCTGCTAAGATAGCCTCTGGCACGATACCCGCTTGAACTGAACACTGAATTAGTCGATGCAGATTCCAACCATTGAGACAAAGGAAGTCGCCAAACCAGGTAGCACGGTTTGGTTTAAAGAAGCCCTCATTTATCAGCTCCACATTAAGACCTTTTGTGACGCCAATAACGACGGGATTGGCGATTTCCAGGGGCTGTTAAGTAAACTGGATTACCTAAAAAACCTCGGAGTATCGACCATCTGGTTGCTCCCTTTCTATCCGTCTCCCTTGAAGGACGACGGTTACGATATCGCCGACTGCTACAACGTCCATCCCTCCTACGGGACATTGGACGATTTTCGCCAATTCTTGGACGCCGCTCATAACGCCGGTCTACGCGTCATTACGGAGCTGGTTCTAAATCACACCAGCGACCAGCACATCTGGTTCCAACGCTCTCGCCGAGCTGTGCCGGGGGATCCTTGGCGCGATTACTATGTCTGGTCGAATGACCCTCAGAAATATAGCGAAGCCCGGATCATTTTTAAGGACACCGAGGTCAGCAATTGGACCTTTGATCCGGTGGCCGGCGCCTATTTCTGGCACCGCTTCTATTCGCATCAACCGGACCTCAACTATGACAATCCGGAGGTCAGAGCCGCCATGTTTAACGTGGTCGACTTCTGGCTGGACATGGGCGTCGATGGGTTGCGGCTGGACGCGGTTCCTTATTTGGTCGAGCGGGAAGGCACAAGCTGCGAGAATTTGCCGGAGACGCATGCCTATCTGCAAGAGGTCCGGGAGCATATCGATCAGAAGTATCAGGATCGCATGTTGCTGGCGGAAGCGAACCAATGGCCGGATGACGCGGTCGCATATTTTGGGAAAGGAAATGAGTGCCACATGGCGTTCCATTTTCCGATTATGCCCAGGATCTACATGTCGCTGCACATGGAAGATCGGTATCCCATCGTCGATATTCTCGACCAGACACCGAGTATCCCGGACAATTGCCAATGGGCGATCTTTCTCCGCAACCATGACGAACTGACTCTGGAGATGGTCACTGAGGAGGAACGGGATTATATGTACCGCGTTTATGCTCGCGACTCCCGGGCCAGGTTGAATCTAGGTATTCGCCGCCGATTGGCTCCTCTGCTCAATAACAACCGGAAGAAGCTGGAATTGATTCACGGCATCCTGTTTTCGATGCCGGGCAGCCCCATTCTTTATTACGGCGATGAGATCGGGATGGGGGATAACATTTATCTGGGCGACCGGAACGGAGTACGTACCCCGATGCAATGGAGCGCGGACAAAAATGCCGGCTTTTCGCGAGCTAATCCGCACTCTCTATACTTGCCGGTAAATATTGATCCGGAATTTCATTACGAGGCGATTAACGTTGAAGTTCAGGAAACCAACCTTTCTTCATTTCTTTGGTGGATGCGGCGGATTATTGCGATTCGTAAGCGGTTTCCGGCTATAGGGTCGGGCGATTTTCAAATGTTAGCGCCGACTAACAATAAGGTGCTGGCCTTTACGCGTACCTACGAAACCCAAACCGTGTTGATAGTGATCAACCTTTCCCGGTTCTCGCAAGCCGTGGAATTGGACTTGAAGCCTTGGGCGGGATGGACTCCGGAAGATGCCTTCGGCCATAGCCGGTTCCCGGTAATCAAGGACACGCTTTATCCGATTACGCTGGGTCCGAATATTAGAACGAGATTTAACCAGTTACATGCGACGGTGCCGATGGTATCGCAGCAAGGCGCGCAACATTATCAGTGTTAACCTAATTGATACGATCAATTTCCCGCAGGTTGACCACGCTCAGTTGTTGATTATTGCGGTGAATTTTTCTGAAGGAGCGCGCGACCTTTACTGCCTTCCGATCAAGCTCGTTTCGGGCGAGGAGGCACGAGCCGTAGAGGTAGAATATCCCGCGGCAATTATAGCCAGAGTGGGGAACGAAGGAGATCTGTTAGTTGACGCGATTGCCTCCCAAGGGTTCCAAGCCGCGCTTTTGGATCTCATGGCGAATAACACCGTGGTTCCCGGTAAATCGGGACGCTTGATACCGGCCCAATCGAAAGGGTTGCATGATCTCCTGGCTGAGGGTCGTCCGACTTCATCCAGAGTGTTGAAAGTAGAGCAGAGCAACAGCTCGATTATTTTTGGCGAACAGATTTATCTGAAGTTGTTCCGGAAGCTCGATGAAGGGTTGAATCCAGATCTCGAAGTCACCAAACAACTCAGTGAGCGTTGCGGGTTCCCATGTGTGCCCACCTATTTGGGCGATATTCAGTATTTGTCCCGTGGTCAGGAACCGGCTGCGGTGGTGATGGCTCAAGGATTTACCAGCAACGAGCAGGATGGCTGGTCACAAACGCTGGCGGCGGTTGACCGCTATTTTGATCGCGTCCTGTCCGACCCGACTTTGGATGTCCCGCCTGACGCTACCTGGTGGGATACGATACCAGATCCGTTTTTGAGTCTGATCGAAGGAGTTCATCTGGAGGCGGTGCGTCTGCTGGGAGAACGCACAGCGGAGATGCATTTGGCGCTGGCATCAGATCAGGAATCACCGGATTTCCGGCCTGAACCATTCAGCTTGCAGCACCAGCGCTCCGTCTATCAATCGATTCGCACTGACAGCAAACACACCCTCGCGCTCTTAACCCGCGTTCTAGGAACGTTGGATGAATATCCGAAAGCGTTGGCTGACGAAGTTTTGCAACGGGTAGAAATCTTGAACGGTTCCCATGAATACCTGCTTCAGGATACAATCCAGGGTTCCAAGATTCGTATCCATGGCGATTATCACTTAGGACAGGTGCTCTATACCGGAAAAGACTACGTGATCCTGGATTTCGAAGGAGAGCCGGCCCGAGCATTGGGAGAACGGCGCCTGAAGCGATCCGCGCTAATCGATGTGGCCGGAATGTTCCGCTCGTTTCATTATGCGGCGCACTATGGCCTATTGGAGTCGCGCACGGTACGGCCGCAAGATCGTGAGACTCTGGGAGCATTTGCAGATTTGTGGGCGACTCGCGCTTCGCAGGTATTTCTGACGGCGTATTTGGAGACGGCTGGAACGGCCTCGTTCGTACCCTCAGATCGAACCGATCTACGGCTGCTGCTGCGGAGCTATGCCCTTCTGAAAGCAATGTATGAATTGCGCTACGAACTGAATAATCGGCCTAAATGGGCTGCGATCCCGTTGCGAGGATTGTTGCAGCTCTCGGGAAAAAAGGCGTCTCCTGTTCTGGTAACGGCCTGATTTCCGTGTGGGCGTGTGGGTCGATAAAGCCCCTGCCCGGTGGGGCGAAAAACTCGGCGCGCCGAGGGTGTGGCTAACCATTTAGACTATCCCGCGCCGGTTTTGAGCCGTGCCGTGTATGTGCCATCGCCGGACAATTTATCGGGACCCTCGATGGCACGAATAATCCGATTGTCCCACACCCACCGCGATTGCCACACTCGGAACGGCTCAAAACCGGCGCGGATCTCTATCAAGAGCAATCACGTCCTCGGCGCGCCGAGTTTTTCGCCCCACCGAGCGGCAGCTCATCCCTACCGGCCGCTTGCCGAACTACCAATCAGGGTCTTTCTTCAACTAGCGCCGATAGTGAATGCGCGGTTCCGTTGATGCGAATAGTTCGAGAGCCTCAAAAGATACAAAAGCTTGTCTCCAAACTCCCGCGTCCTGTGGTTTTAGTACCGACCATGGGCGCTTTACATGAAGGACATCTCGCGCTGGTCCGGCGAGCCCGAAAGCGCGCGCGCGCCAAAGGCACGGTGGTCGCGAGCCTGTTTGTCAATCCTACCCAGTTCGGGCCAAAAGAAGATTTGGCGCGATATCCGCGCCCTTTTGATCGGGACTCTGCTTTACTCCGCCAAGAGGGCTGCGACGTTCTTTTCGCTCCGGAAGCACAGGACATGTACTACCCGGACCGCTCGATCACTTTGATTGAGAATAAGCTTTCCCAAGTGATGTGCGGCGCGTCACGACCCGGGCACTTTGACGGCGTTTGTCTAGTGGTCAGCAAGCTATTTAACTTGGTCCAACCGGATGTCGCGGTTTTTGGGGAGAAGGATTTCCAGCAACTGGCGATCCTGCGGCGCATGGTGCGAGACCTGAATTTTCCGGTAGAGCTGGATGGGCATCCGACCGTTCGTGAACCGGGTGGGTTGGCGATGAGCTCTAGGAACGGTTACCTGACCCAAGAGGAGCGAAGCCAAGCACCGATCATTTATGAAACGTTTCGGTTGGCGGAACAAAAGATTCGCGCGGGAATGGCATCCTCGGCGAAGCTGCTGAACTGGATGAAACAGAAGATCCAAAGTGCTCGGCTGGCTAAAATCGATTACGTCACGGTGGTTGATCCTACGACTTTGGAGCCGTTATCACAACTGAGACCGCCCCTGCTTTTAGCCGCCGCAGTTTTCTTCGGTAAAACCAGACTCATCGATAATCGGTTGGTGCAATGAAGCATTTTGATTTTGTGATCGTGGGGAGCGGTATTGCGGGTCTATCGTTAGCGCTCAGAGTCGCGAAATTCGGCACGGTGGCCATGGTGACCAAGCGCAACCTGCCCGATTCAAACACCGCTTGGGCGCAAGGCGGCGTAGCGGCAGTGACTAGTGTTGAGGATTCTTTTGATCTTCACGTTAAAGACACGTTGGTGGCGGGAGCCGGCCTTTGTCATCCCGATGCGGTTCGGACGATCGTAACGGAAGGACCCTCCGCCATCCAAGATCTGATGGAGTTAGGTGTCCATTTCGATGAGCGGGTTTTAGAAGATGGTCATCGCGAATTGGATCTCACCAAAGAAGGCGGGCATTCCAAACGCCGGGTCTTGCATTATCACGACACCACCGGCCGCGAAATTGAGCAACGGCTGGTAGCCGCTGCCGAAGCGACTCCGGAGATTGTGGTGCTGCAGAACCACATGGCGATCGATCTTATCACCACCGGGAAGCTCGGTTATACCACTGAGGATCGAGTTGTCGGCATCTACGTTTTAGATGAAACAACCGGCGAGGTGACCGCTCTTCAGACAGATCGATTGATTTTGGGAACTGGAGGTTGCGGCAAAGTTTATCTTTATACAACTAACCCAAATATTGCCACTGGTGATGGGGTGGCGATGGCTTGGCGGGCGGGAGCGGCTATTGCCAACATGGAGTTTATTCAGTTTCATCCCACGTGTCTGTATCATCCGGAGGCACGCTCATTTCTCATCACGGAAGCGATTCGAGGCGAAGGCGGCAAACTCATCGATGCGAACGGGCGCGAGTTCATGAAGAAATACGATAGCCGCGGAGCGCTGGCGCCCCGCGATATCGTGGCTCGGGCGATTGACGCAGAAATGAAAAGATCGGGAGCGCCGTGCATGTTCTTGGATATCACGCACAAGCCGGCTGCTTTTATCAAGGAACGCTTCCCTAACGTGTATGAGACCTGCTTTGGGCTCGGCATCGACATCACTGCCCAGCCGATACCGATCGTTCCCGCGGCGCACTATCAGTGTGGCGGCGTGAAGGCGGATCTGGATGGCGCTACCACGCTCCGCGGCTTGTTCGCGATTGGGGAAGTGGCGTGTACCGGTTTGCATGGTGCGAACCGCCTCGCCAGCAACTCGCTTTTGGAAGCGGTAGTGTTAGCGAAAAGGTGCGCGGCGGCGTTGCTGCGTCCGAAATACTCTAAGTATCATCAAGAAATCCATTTGCCGCCTTGGCGTCCCGGTCATGCTCAGGATGTCGACGAATTGGTCGTGATTTATCATAACTGGGACGAGGTTCGCCGCCTGATGTGGGACTATGTGGGGATTGTGAGAACCAGCAAACGATTGCAGCGCGCCAGCACCAGGCTGCGAAATCTTCAACGGGAGATTCAAGAATTTTACTGGGACTTCAAGCTCACCACCGACCTGCTAGAGCTGCGGAATCTTTGTACGGTGGCAAGCCTTATCGTTGATTCCGCTCTGTCACGAAGAGAGAGCCGGGGCCTGCATTTTACTCTCGATTATCCGGCAGTCGATGATGCCGATTATCTTCGGGATACAATTTTATTTCGGTACTAAGCCTGCATCGCCCGCCAATGCGCATGCATTAGCGGGCGATGCAGGCTATGGCAGCAGAGCTGTCCGCTGACGCCGGACAGCTCTGCTGCAGCTTTCAGAGCCGATCTAGACCGGGTTAGGCGATGGTAAAGATCAGGCCGTGAGATGGACGTGGAGCGCCCGTCTCACGGCCCATAGCCTGGATGCCAAAGAAATCTCTAAGGATTTATTTGGCATCCAGGCTGTTGAAATTGTCTAAAAAAAGCTAATAGTAGGGGCCAATCCCAGCTGGAGTTGTCCGAAAACCGGCCATTTTGAATCCACGAATGCAGATTTCACTTGCTCTGAGACCCCGAATGCCCGTAAAAGGGACGAAACCGTATCCCATGCTGGCGAAATATTTCTCAGCG
>WNFI01074901.1_pt1 | contig 15895 bp, 10 predicted proteins | sample 5400471 | NCBI WGS metagenome assembly WNFI01 (sample SAMN13153348, study PRJNA577476) | soil metagenome | isolation source: 100 cm saprolite on Douglas fir-dominated hillslope | place: USA:California | collected 2013-09-17 | reverse complement strand
AGACTGCAGATAGTAGGGATGAGCCGATCCGATCCCCCCAAGCTTTTTCACCGCTCCCACTTGATCGGCCTGCTGCGAATTCCCAGGCATATTCAACGACGTATCATCCGCATTAACCGTAAAGGGCGGTCCGCTGATCAAACTGAGGATGGTATTCACTTGCCAGCCACCCAGGACGGCTGACCCAATGCCTCCACTGCTCATCCAATGCTTCCCCTTCCCGAAGGGTAATTCCCAGACAGTGGTGAGCGCAAAATTATGCGTGCGGTCGAAGCCGGTCACGGATCGGTTTAGGCCCAGGTATCGCTGAGCGTTAATGGAGAGCTGATAAGAGCTGTTGTCCGTAACGTTAATGGCTTTGCCAAAGGTGTAATTCGCGGTAAACGCCAAGCCCGAGGTGAAGCGGCGCTGTAACTGAGTCTGCAAGGAGTCAAAGTGGCCGGTGCCGATGGGCCGCAGCTCTAAAGTCTGAGCATCCCTGCCCCATTGCACGAACAACGGCTTGCCGTCTGCTCCCGCACCGGGGATTTGACCGGCGTTTAAGTCTATAGGGGCAAGTTGCCGGGTGGAACGGGTGGCTACATAGCCGGCCTGCGCAACAAGGCCCAAGGGAAGCTCCTTCTGAATGGTGAAGTTCCAGGATTGAATATAGCCCCGCTGGAACTTCTTGGGATAGCCCGTGAAGCCGACACTCCCTGGGATGTCAATGATGCCGCCGGCGAGGTCAGGCGCAGTCACCGGGGGGACGCCTTGAGACAACGGGGAGACAGGAAAGAGACTGTTGGGCGTCTGGGAAGTGAGAGCGATCAGGATTGGGTGGTTTGCCCGCACGAATTCGAGGCCCTCGTAAGGGTCGATGGTGATGCCGTAGCCGGCGCGAATCACCCATGTGTTCCACGGCCGATAGGCCAGCCCCAGGCGCGGAGCGAAAAGCTTCTTGCTAACGGTAGCGCCACAATTTTCGGGAACCTTGCCCACACCGCAAAGTTGAACCTTGTTAGTGCTGGCGTCGTAGAATTCAATCCCCCGGTCGTTGCGTGTGGGAGTGGGAAAGTATTCCCAACGCAGGCCGTAGTCGAGCGTTAATTTGGGGGTGATATTCCACCGATCGCGGGCGTAAAGGCCCATCAGCCGGGTGCCGATGTGATACACATCCGGTACTTGGAGAGTTCTGCTCGCGACGGTAGGCTGACCCAACATAAATGTCGCAAAGCTATTGCCTCTCGAATCGGCGGAGACCTGGTTACATCCTCCGCCGGGCGCTGCCTGCTCGCAACGTAGCGTGGGCCCTCGTCCAAAGTTGAACCCCCCTTGGGCGCCGTAGGCATAGCCGAGGAATTCCGCCTGAGCTTCGTTGAGCCCCATGTGATACATGTCGAAGCCAAACCGCAAGTTGTGTTTGCCCTTGATCACGCTCACGTTGCCAACATACTGGTACTGCGGGTCCTGCCGGTAATATGGCATGAAGTTGGTGGGCACACCTAGGGTTGCGAAGTCACTCCCTTTATTGAATTGGAACTCCGGCCAGCCGCTCTCAAATGCACGCGGCCCGTTAGTTCCGGGAATTCCGAGAACGTCGGAACCAATATTTTTCCCCAACCCGGGTTGTTCGGACGCCGTTCCCTGACGTGCCCAGCCATAGTGGGCGTCTAACACCACGGTAGGCGAGAATGCATAAGTACCCATGACCGTGTACCTGAAGGTGTTCCCGTGTCCGTGCCCCGGGTTACTGCTGCCGCCAATCGGATCTCCGACTAATGCATCGCCAAAGACCGTGGGGACGGCGGTGCGGTAGTGTTGCACGCCGAATGTCCCAGACAGACCCAGCTTCTGTGAAACGTTATAGTTGAACTTCGAATCGATCTGATTGCGATTGTAGGCGAAGGCTCCGGACGTAAAGTAGTTGTTTTTGGCCCCAGAGAGATTGGGATCGGGGATCAGAGATGCCAGGTTCGCAGCGATGGGATCTATGCGATCCGCGGGGATGATGTTCCCGACGAACTGGGTCCTGCCAGTGCCGTCGGGGTTTCCCGTCAGCGGATCGTAGATCGGAGTGCCCGCGGCCGAAAAGTCGCCATTCTTGAACGCTGCGCTGGGCACCGTCACTCGCTTTTGAACGGCCTTGTGGTCAAAGGTCCCTTCGTAGCTTACAAAATAAAACAACTTGTCTTTCTTGATCGCGCCCCCGACGGTGCCGCCAAACTGGTTGTATATCAGTTTCGGCTTGTTGCCTGTATTAAGCTGGGGGTCGTCGATCTGATCCGGCCAGGCCTTCAAATAGTTATCGGTGTGATATTCGAATGCCGAGCCGTGTATCTGGTTCGTGCCGGATTTGGTTTGGAGATTAACGGCCGCGCCTCCTGCCAAACCCTGCTCGGCATCAAAACTGTTGGTGACAATGTTGACTTCCTGGAGCGATTCGAGCGTCGGTATGTAGGACACCACGTGCGGCAGCAGAATGTTATACGTGCTGACTCCGTCAACGCGCGTACTGTTCTGATCGTCGCTGGTGCCGTTGACGTGGAACTCCAGCGCTCTCGACGGGTTGCTGGGGATAGAATGGGAGTTGACAGGCGGAGTAAATCCCGGTAGTGTTCGATAAATCTGCTGATAGTTTCTGCCGAGCGGCACGGGAAGATTCTCTAATTCATTAGCCACCAGGTCCGCGTGCACCTCGGAGGTGTCTGTCTGAAGGACCGCGCCCTCACCCGTCACCGTAACCGTTTCGTTGACCGCGCCAAGCTGGAGCACGACATCGATACGGCTTACATTGTTCGCCGAGACGGCAATATCGGTCTCCTCGAAACTCTTGAAGCCCTGTTGGCTGACCTTCAGGATATAGTTCCCGCCCTGGAGATCGGTAAAGCTGTAGCTCCCGCTGTCATTGGTGATGGCCTCGCGGCTCTGGTTAGTCCCTTTATTGGTAACGGTAACGGTGGCTTTCGGGACCGCCGCGCTACTCGAGTCACTCACGTTCCCTACGATTGATCCATACAACACTTGAGCGGACGCCCGCTTCGGCGCCCATAGTGCCAGCGTTGCGATCAACGCCAATGCCACAACCCAGCGAAGCAGGCATCGGCCGGCTGCGCAAAAATCGGACTTTTCAGATTGAAACCCGTACCCCATTACGACTCTCCTCGCGAATAGAAATCGAGAAACCCGTTTCGACCGATACTCGACCGGTCAATTGGGACGCATTTTATCACACTTTCTTGCCGCGTGAAAGAAAAATATGGGCCGTGTCGCGGCCAAGTGAAAAGTTCCTAATTGAGCCAAGTAGAAAGTTCCTATTGACAGCCGAGAGGCTGAAGGATGGAACGAATCGCGATGAGCCAAGGGGAACGGGACTGGCTGGACTGGTTGAAAAGAGCCCGAGACGGGAAGATGACACAGCGGGAAGCAGCGGAGCGGATGGGCGTGAGTGAGCGGTGGGTACGTAAGCTTCTGCGGCGGATGAAGAAGCAGGGAGATACCGTGGTGGTGCATGGGCTGCGTGGACGAGCCTCCAACCGCAAGCTGCCCGTGAAAACACAGAAGCAAGCGATGATGATCCTGCGGGAGCCGGACTGGCACGATTTCGGGCCGACTTTTGCATCTCAACAGTTGGCGAAGCTCCATCAGCTTCAAGTGGGCAAGGAAACACTGCGCGGGTGGATGATCGAAGCGGGAATGTGGCAGCCGGGTTCGCGCAAGATCCAGGAGGTGCACGGCTGGCGGCCGCGGCGCAGCGGGTTCGGCGAGTTGGTGCAGTGGGACACTTCCGATCACGATTGGTTGGAAGGTCGTGGGCCGGTACGCTATCTGGTGCGCATGATCGACGACGCCACCAGTTGGAGTTGGGGCCGTTTTGTGGAGAGCGATGCGACCCCGTTCAACATGGCTGTGCTGTGGGAATACATCGACAAGAACGGGCGGATGTTGGACGTCTACACGGATCGCGATTCGATGTTCACCCTGCCGCGACGCAAAGGAGAAAGCCAGCAGGAGCGCCAAGCCGCGGATGGCTTAACGCAGCTGGGCCGCAGCCTGCGGGAGTTGGGAATCGGCTCTATCTTGGCCAACTCGCCGCAAGCCAAAGGCAGGGTGGAACGCAGTTTTCAGACCGCGCAGGATCGTCTGGTCAAACAGTTGCGGCTGGCCAAGGTTTGTAGCTTGGAAGCGGCCAATCTGTTTCTGGAAAAAGAGTATTGGCCGGAGTGGAACGAAGCCTTCGCGCGGCCGGTGAAGGATTTTCCCAATCTCCATCGCCCGTTGACCGAAGCCCTGGATCTGGCCGCCATCTTGTGTCACGCCGAGGATCGTGTGATTGGCAACGACTACACTTTTTCCTTCTCTGGCCAGCGCTATCAGATTCAGCGGGAACAAGTCCAAGCGGGCATGCGGCATCAGAGCTTGCGGGTGGAACTGCGCCTGGATGGGGCGTTAGAGGCTCGCTATCAAGGCCGCTACCTCAGCATCCAAGAGTGTGGCGCTCGCGCGCCGGCGTCCAGCCCGGCCGCGGCGCGCAAGCCACCGCGTAAGGATCACAATGCGGGAGGCAAAAGCGCCTGGATGCAGGGTTTCTTTGACCGTCCCGCGGCTGCGTTGTGGAAGTCGATCGCCGATCCCAAGTAAAACCATTTGGAAGGCGCGCTCTTTTTATGCCCAAAGCCTCCGCTCCAGAGTTTCACCAGAAGCAATACGTCGTCCAGGAAGGCCCTCCTCGGCGACCGGTTGAGACCACCCGGGTTTTAATCGCTGTCTGAAGGGCCTGCGCCGACTGCTTCCGGAGCCAACTCCGTCGCCTCGGCTTTGGGCTGCCTCGCCAGGCGCGACCCCGGTAAGGCTGTGCCAACATAACATGAGGGTCCTGAACCGACCTTCACAATAGGAACTTTCTACTTGGCTGGGAATAGGAACTTTCTATTTGGCTCCGACAGAAAAATATGGGCCGATGGTGGTGCGTTTTTTTTTGCTTGCCGGACCGGTCGCCGAAATAGATTTCTCAAGGCGCCGAGCTGCCCCTGACACTCTCCGAGTGGTGAGACGGCGCCGCCACGACCCATCGGCGGTTGCTCCCCGCCCCCGGTTCGATTAAATTAAACTTTCGCATAGGAGGACCGATGCCAAATACTACTTTCCGGAGGGATTTCGTGAAACGAGCAGCCGCAGGTGCGTCCGTAGCCACTCTCGCCCGGCGCGTAATCGCGCAGACATCCAAACCGTCGGCCACCGGCGTTCCCACGCGCGAGCTGGGCCGCACCAAAGAGCGGGTTTCCATCGTGTGCCTGGGCGGTTGGCACATTCGCTCCATCAAGGACGACGCCGAATCCATCCGTGTGATGCACGCGGCCATCGATGAAGGCATCAACTTCTTCGACAACGCCTGGGACTATTGGGACGGCGCCGCCGAGGAGATCATGGGCAAGGCGCTGGCCATGGACGGCCGCCGCAAAAAGGTCTTCCTCATGACTAAAAACTGCAACCGCGACTACGCCGGCTCCATGAAGTGCCTCGACGACAGCCTCCGCCGCCTGCGCACGGATCATCTCGACCTCTGGCAGTTCCACGAGCTGGTTTACGACAACGATCCCGACTGGATTTTCGAAAAAGGCGGCATCAAGGCCGCGCTCGAAGCCCGCAAGGCTGGCAAAGTGCGGTTCATCGGCTTTACCGGTCACAAGGACCCGCGCATTCACCTCAAGATGCTCGCCAAGCCGCACCCCTGGGACACCGCGCAAATGCCCATCAATGTGATGGACGCGCAGTACCGCAGCTTCCAGGGCGAAGTGGTTCCGGAGTGTCTCAAGAAAAACGTGGGTGTGATCGGCATGAAGGGGCTGGCCGGCGGGTTCCCCGAAGGGCGCCTGCCGTCCAAAGTCGGGCTGAGCGTGGACGAATGCTACCGCTTCTGCCTGAGTCTGCCGGTCTCGACGCAGGTCGTCGGCGTCACTTCGATGGAGCAGCTCAAACACAACATCGCCATCGCGCGCAATTTCAAGCCCATGATCGCCGCCGAGAAAAACGCTTTGCTTGCACGCACTAAAGACGAAGCCACCGACGGCCGTCACGAGCTTTTCAAAAGCAGTAAAGCTTTCGACAGCGCGCACCACCGCAAGCAGCACGGCTTTGATTTGGAATTGGCCGGGTAGCTACTCTGGCACGCCCGCCTTCTCGTACAGTTTCCTGATGCGCCGCAATTCTTCGTGCGCCTCACTCAGGCCCATTGAGCGGATCATTTCGCCGACCGGCGTCTGCGGGTCGTTCGACCAGAAAACCCCGCGGTCCTCATCGCGGTAGTAGCGGAAACCGCCGCGCGTGCCGTACTTTTCCTTGAACGCGTCTCCATTGTGCAGCCCTGGGCTCCACGGCAGAATCGCGTAGCTGAGATCTAGTTCCTGCACTAGAGTGTGCCCGGGCTCCTTGATCTGCGCCAGAATCTTGCCCGTCGGCTCGAAGAACGAGGCGTTGTCGCGCCACGTGCTTGACACAATATAGTAGCGGTGCGCGATGGCGCGCGCCGCCGGGTGCGTGGTCTGCGGCGATTGCGTCGGCCACGCCACCAGGTCCGCGCCCTGCCGCGCCAGTTCCCGCCAGCCATAGTCGTATTCGATGTCGAAGCAGATCTGGATGCCCAGTCGTCCGAAATCGCACTGGAATACCGGCGCCTCTTTGCCGGGCGTGGCTCCGTCTTCGAGCGAGTCGCTGCCCGTGTGAACCGCCAGGTGCAGTTTGCGGTAGACGCCCACCAATTCGCCGTTCCGCCCAACGAGAATCGCCGCATTAGAACACGCTTTCCGCCCGTCTTCCAGCAGATACGTGGGCACAACAATGTAGCAGTGGTGTTCACGCGCCTTCCGTGCAAACGTCTCGCGCAACGGCCCATTGAACGGCACCGAATGACCTAGGACATCGCCCGAAAGCTCGCCCGTGACCGCCATTTCCGGCAGCACCGCGAGGTCCAGCCCGCGGCCATATTTTTTCTGCGACTCTTCCGCCATCTGATCGACCAGCCCAGACAGTTGCGCCAGCCGTTTTTCCAACCCTGGATATTCTCCCCAAAAGGCCTGCATCGACGTGCCGACGATCACCTTGCGCGGCGCCTGCCCGGCCGTGCTCGGAACTTTGATTTCCTCTGCCGCGACGGACCATGCCATCAAAGCCGCGAGGAATGTCCGGATGATTGTTAATGTGCGCACAGACCCCCATTCTGACACTTGCAACCTAACACCTGGCACCTGACACCTGACACCTGTCTTCACACCGTCACCCCCACCCGCCACAATAAATACCCGATCGCCTGCCGGACGTACAGCCACCGCTCGCGCCAGTCGTTCGGCGCGTTCAGCGAGCGTGGCGAGCCGTATACTTTCAGCCCGCGAAACTCCAGCATCTTCTTTGCCCGGAAAATGTGATAGCCATCGCTCACCACGATGCACGATCTTAATTCCATGCGCCGCATGATCTCAGCCGCCGCCGCCGTCGAGTAGACCGTGCTTTCTCCTTCCGGCTCGACGATGATCGCCTCCGAAGCAACGCCCTGGCTCACCAGATACGACCGCCCGACCGTGCCCTCGGTATAGACCGGATCGCCGCCTGCGCCGCCCGTCGTCAGAATCCGCGGCGCCAGTCCCTTCTGGTATAACGTCAACGCGTGATCGAGCCGCGCCCGCAGCACAGGCGAGGGCTTGCCGCGGTATTCCGCCGCTCCCAGCACTAGGATGACGTCGGCGGGCTGAGCCTCATCCACTGTCGACTGGCGCGCGATCTCCGCCGAAATATATCCGATCGCCGCCACCAGCGCGAACCCGGCCATCGTAGCCACGATGCCGACCGCCCGTTTTATCTGCGTTATTCTGATTTGAACATTGTAAAGGAAGCCCATGGCCCGACCGGAAACTATTTCCAGCGCCGCGAACCCGCTTGTGAAGAGCGTGCGCCGGGCCATCGCGCGCGGCACGCTCACCGAAGACGGCCTGTGCGTGGCCGAAAGCTTTCACCTTCTTGAGGAAGCCCTGCGCAGCGAGTGCGCGGTGAAAGTGGTGCTGGCCGCGCGGTCCGTGCAATCGGCCGTCGAAGCGCACGTCCGCCGGCTCGCGGGCATCCGCATGGCCGTGTTGCCGGATGCGCTTTTTGAAAGCGTGGCGGGAACGGAGTCCAGCCAGTGCGTGATCGCGCTGGTCGAGCCGCCCGCCTGGATACTCGAACAGCTGTTTCGCGGCCGCAGTTTGGTAATGGCGCTCGATGGCGTCCAGGATCCCGGCAACGCCGGCGCCATCGTGCGCGCCGCCGACGCATTCGGCGCCACCGGCGTCATGTTCCTCAAGGGTTCCGTCAGCCCGTTCAATCCCAAGACGCTGCGCGCATCGGCGGGGTCGCTGTTTCGAGTGCCGTTCGTGCACGCGCTCGACGCCGAGCTGGCGCGCGCGGCATTCAAGCAAAATAAGCTGGACGTGTACGCGGGCGTGCCCTTTACCGCGCAGAATCACGTGAAGTCGGTGGCCGGCGTCGATTTCACGCGCAAGTGCGCCGTGATCATCGGCAGCGAGGGCCGCGGCGTGAGCGAAAACTTGCACGCGGGAGCGATCGATCTAGCTGTCCCGACCGTCGGCGTCGAGTCGCTGAACGCCGCTATGGCAGCTTCCGTGATCCTGTATGAAGCGCGCCGCCAGAGGTCGCTCAAATCGTGAGCTTGTTCGATACGTCGCCGCCCGAGTTGGGCCGAACCGATAAACGCCGGCCCCTGGCCGACCGCATGCGGCCCGAAACACTTGAAGAATTCGCCGGGCAGGAGCATATCCTCGCGCCAGGCAAACCGCTGCGCGCGCAGATCGAGCGCGACGCGCTCAGCTCTCTCATCTTGTGGGGACCGCCAGGGGTAGGGAAGACGACGCTCGCCCGCTTGATCGCCCGCATGACGCAATGCGAGTTCATGGCCTACAGCGCCGTGCTCAGCGGCATCAAGGAAATCAAAGCCATGATGGCCGATGCCGAGCGTCTCCGCGCCATGGGCCGCCGTACCATCGTATTCATCGATGAGATCCACCGTTTCAACAAAGCGCAGCAGGATGCGTTTCTCCCGTACGTTGAACATGGCGACATCATTCTCATTGGCGCCACTACCGAGAATCCATCGTTCGAAGTGATCTCGGCGCTGCTGTCGCGCTCGAAAGTCTACGCGCTGCGTCCGCTCACCACCGAAGAAATTGTGGCCCTGCTGAAGCGCGCGCTGGCCGATAAGGAGCGCGGCCTGGGCGATCTGGAGATCGAAGCGCCGGATGAATTGCTCGAGCAGATCGCGGTGATGGCGGGCGGTGATGCGCGCTCGGCTTACAACACGCTCGAAGCCGCCGTGGCGGCGTCACCCGACAAGCGCCTGTCGCCCCAGTCGGTCGAAGATGCCATGCAGCGCAAAGTGCTGCTCTATGATAAATCCGGCGAAGAGCATTTCAATGTCATCTCGGCCCTGCATAAATCAGTGCGCTCGAGCGACCCCGATGCCGCGCTCTACTGGCTGGCCCGCATGCTCGAAGCCGGCGAGGACCGAATGTACATCGCGCGGCGACTGGTGCGCATGGCCATTGAAGATATCGGCCTGGCCGACACGCGCGCTCTCGAACAAACCATCGCCGTGCAGCAGGCCGTGCACTTCCTCGGCATTCCCGAAGGCGATCTGGCGCTGGCGCAGGCGGCCATTTATCTCGCGATGGCCCCCAAGTCCGATGCCGCGTACAAAGCGCTCGATGTGGCCCGCGCCGACGTCGCCACTACCACCGCCGAGCCCGTGCCGCTCCACCTGCGCAACGCTCCCGCGACGCTCATGAAGCAGTTCGGCTACGGCTCCGGCTACCAGCACGCGCACAAGTTCGAAGACGCCCTCACCGATATGGAGTGCCTCCCGCCCTCGCTCGCCGGCCGCCGCTATTACTTCCCCACCGACCGCGGCATGGAGAAACGGATCGCGGAGAGGCTGGAAGAAATCCGTCAGGGAAGAAAAAAATGACCCGTCAGAAGAAATCGATACGGTACGGCATAATGGCGAGACCAGATTACGGAAAGGCGCGCCGTTTCTTGCCCTTGATGCTGTGTTTGTCAGGCTGCATGAATCATGGAATTGAGCGGTCAGAGCTGTCGTTTACTCGTGAAAAGCCAAACCGGCCGGACGTGATCGGTAACTTGGGATCCCACCGCAGCAACCATCAACGACTTAAAGCAGCTCGGTGGTTACGTCATCTCTAAACATGAATTGGTTCTGCGCGCCGAGCCACTGCGCATGCTCCCGCTTGGCTCAACTATTGGAAAGCCGAGAACAACCCCCCGAACAGGGAATGCTTCTTCACGGCGCTCGTCCGTCCGGTGAGTTTTTCCGCCAGTTCAGTAATGGATTTTCCGACCTTGGTCCCCGATGGGATCGGCTTGCCTTCCATCAACGCCTTCTGCACGCTTTCGAAATCGCTGGGGAGGTGCTGAAAGATTTTGAGGTCGAGCGCCGCTTCAATGGATTCGCTGCTGAGGCCGATGTCGGTGTTGTAGCGGTTCACTACCAGCTTGATCTTGGCGCGGCTGACGCCCCGGTGCTCCAGGTACGCGAGCGTATTTTGGGGAGCGTGCACCGCCGGCAGTTCGTTCGTCGTAACCAGGATCAGCTCGTCGCACAACTTCGCCAGCGATAGGCCCCACTCGCCATGCGGGGCCGGAATGTCCAGGATTACAAACTCGTAAAGTTGCCGCCAAAACCGAACCAGTGCTGCGACGTCCTCGCCCTCGTAGACCAGGTCGGCGGGAATTTCGGGCGATAGCAGAACATCCACGCCGTGGCAGGGCAATACCATGCCGCGCCACAGAGCTTCATCGATCCGGCTTGCGTTGGCGAGCGCGTGGACAAAACTGTAGGTCGAATTCAGCTTCAGCAGAAACGCGATGGTTCCTGTGAGGGGATCGAGATCTCCCAGCAGTACTTTACGGAAGTTGAGCGCCTGCAACTGGAAGGCCAGATTACAGGCGAGGGTGGTGTTGCCGCACCCGGATTTGCCGCGCATAAGGCAATAGACTTCGCCGCCGGAATGCGCTTGCGCCATGGCGGCCTGCGCGCGCTTGGCCAGGCGATCGAGCGCCAGCCGGAACTGCTCCGTACCGAATGGCAAGAAAAGAAACTCGGCCGCGCCCTGGCGCAGGCAGCGCAGAATCAAATCGGCGTCGTTGGCCGGGTGCAGCGCCACCACCGGGATTCCCAGTTCCCGTAACGCGTGCACTAAACCTAGACCCACCTCACTATCGGTGCCGACATCGACGAAGCAAAGCGTCACCGCGTGACCGCCTGTCAGATCGCGCAGCGCCGCCCGATCCACATAGCGGGGCGATTCCACGATCGCCTCGGGCTCGCCCATGGCGCGCCAGGTGGCGATCAGCCGGTGCGACAGATCGGCGTTCGGGCAGATCAGCAAAGGCTTCCAGGTGATGGCGCCTATACCGTTGGCAGACATGTGTTTCGTTCAGGCGAAGCCGCGCACCCGGCTGGTACCTCGCGCCGCAACTCCATCACTTCTATCGGCTCAAGCGGAGAAAACCTTGAGAGTACTGCCGCTGTCGCCGAACTACAGATTCGTACTTCAACCATGAATTATTTCGCGGGCAGGAGCGCTAGCTTGAAGAAAATAGTGGTGATTTGTGATACCGAGCCGGTTGCCATTGAAGGCCTGCGCGCCTTATTGGCACAGCACCAGGATCTCGCGGTGGCTGGGGAAGCGACTTCGCTCATGGCCGGCATGGAACTGGTCCGGAACCTCTCGCCCACGCTGCTGGTAATCGACAAGAGTTTCGGACTGCAGCCCGTGATCGATTGGGTAGGCAATGTTCAGTCAAACGGCCGTCATACTGCCACGGTCGTGTGGGGCCATTCCATCAATGAAGCCGAGGCCCTGCGCATGGTCCAAGCGGGCGCCCAAGGCGTCATCCGCAAGACCGCGCCGCTTCGGTCCTTATTAGATTGCCTCAAGATGGTGGCTGCCGGAAATACCTGGATGGACGACCTCATGTTCCAGAACTCCGAGAAACCCAACGGCTCGGGCCGCTCCAATCTCACCATGCGTGAACAACAAGTAGCCGAATTGGTCGAGCAGGGCCTCAAGAATAAGGAGATAGCCCGTAGTCTGGGAATCTGCCCGGGCACGGTCAAAATCCACCTCAAGCACATCTTCGAAAAGACCGGCGTTCGCGGTCGATATGGTCTGGCGCTCTCTGGATTGAAAGAGCGCGGTTACCTGCCGGCGGCGCGCTGCAAGTAAAGCTTCGAAAAGGCGCGCCTCCTCTCGGCCGCGCGTCTGCTCGTGCTATCTTGAACGCAGAGTGCACATTCTGCGTGGGGCGGCGCTACTTCTATCCTTTGTTTCCATCGCCTTCCCGCAGTCTCCGGTGCTGAAAGTTTTAGGCGAGGAGCTGAATCGTAACTATAGCATTCTCAAAGAGAAAGCTGACCCGCCGCCGTATTTCGTCAGCTACGAGATCACGGAGAACGAATTCCATACCTTAAGTGCTACCTTAGGGGCTCTCACCGCCAAAAACAGCGGACGTACCCGGTACCTCGACGTTTCGCTGCGCGCCGGCAGTCCGACACTCGACAACTATCATCGTGTTCGTGGCGAGCATGCGCAGTTCACTTCGGGCTCGCAAATCAGCGCGGACGATGTTTCCGCCGCGATTAAGCAGCAAGTCTGGATTGAAACCGACCGGGCGTACCGGGCCGCGGCCGAACGGCTGATCAAGATCCGCAGCAACCAGCAGGTGAAGGTTGCGGCGGAAGATCCGTCGGACGATTTCTCGAGAGAGCCGCCGGCGGTACACAGCGACACGCCGCCTGCGCTCCACGTGGCGGTGGATCAGTGGTCGGAGCGCCTGCGGCAGCTTTCGCGTGGTTTCCAGCGCTTCCCGGAAGTACTCACCTCCAGCGTCACCCTGGTGGCGCAGCGGGAAATCAGATACTTCGTCGATACCGAGGGCAGCCGGGTTGAGCACGGCCGGAATTTCGTGCGCCTGTCGATAGCCGCCGAAGCGCGCGCCGAAGATGGCATGAACCTGGGCACTACGGCGACATTCGACGCCGCCGACCCGTCCGCACTGCCTGGCGACGAATTGATACTTGCCGCGATCGGCCGCGTAGGTGGCGATTTGACCGGCTTGCTCCACGCTCCCGTTGTCGAGCCCTTTCTCGGCCCAGCCATCTTCTCCGGCCGCGCCGCCGGCGTGTTCTTCCACGAGATTTTCGGGCACCGGATCGAGGGCCATCGCCAAAAAGACGAAACCGAAGGCCAGACGTTTACGAAAAGCCTGGGCGCGAGCGTGCTGCCGGACTTTCTCTCGGTGGTGTTCGATCCCGGCTTGCATAAATGGCAGGGCGTCGACCTGAATGGCTGGTACACCTACGACGACGAGGGCGTTGCCGGTCAGCGCGTCAGCTCAGTCGACCACGGCATTCTCAAGTCGTTTCTGATGTCGCGTTCCCCTATCAAGGGATTCGATCATTCGAACGGCCACGGCCGCCGCCAACCCGGCCTGGAAGTCGTTTCACGCCAGTCGAACCTGGTTGTAGAGTCAACAAAGACGGTGTCAGAAGCCAAGCTCCGCGAAATGCTATTGGCCGAAGTCCAGCGGCAGAAAAAGCCCTATGGCCTGTACTTCCAGGACGTGACTGGTGGATTCACTACCACCGCACGGGCTGGCCCGCAGGCTTTTAAAGTGATGCCGGTCGTGGTGTATCGCGTGTATGCCGACGGGCGGCCTGACGAACTGGTCCGCGGCGCCGACATCGTAGGTACGCCCCTGGCGAGCTTTGCCAAAATCCTGGCCACGTCGGACCGGCCCGAAGTTTTCAACGGTTATTGCGGCGCGGAATCGGGCACGGTTCCGGTTTCCGCCATCTCACCGGCCATTCTGGTTTCGGAAATCGAGATCGAGAAGAAAGACAAGTCGCAGGATAAGCCTCCTTTGCTGCCATTCCCGAAAGATGCGGAGGCCGCACAGTGAAGATCGGTAGAATCGCGGCGGTAACAACGGCGGGCGTGTCGCTTTTGCTTGGGCGCGCATTCGCCGCGGACTCCTCGGGTGTGGTCCTCAAGGCCATGCGCGATGAGCTGCAGCACTCGCGGGCCCTGGACTCGGTCCATCTCGAAAAGCCTTATTTTATTTCCTACTCGATTGAAGATGGCCAAGCCTTCGGCGCGGTAGCCAGCCTTGGTGGATTGTTGGGCTCGTCGGACACCGCATTCCGCGTGCCTCGCATTCAGGTACGCGTGGGCGACTATCAGTTTGACAACACCAACTACATCGGCAGCGGCGTGAATTTCGGCAGCCGGTACGATATCGACCGCTTTCCCGTCGAAAATTTGTATCCGGTGCTGCGTCGTTATCTCTGGCTGGCCACCGATCAGGTGTACAAATCCTCAGTGGAATCGCTGGCGCGCAAGCGCGCCGCGCTGAAGAACATGTCTTCGCCGGGCGATCCTCTGGCGGACTTCGCGCACGCCGCGCCCGTGCATGTTCTCGAGGAACTCCATACGGGCAACCTCGATCGCACGGCATGGCTCGCCCGCGTACGATCCCTCTCCGCCATATTCACCGGGTTTCCGCAGGTAATAAACTCCAACGTCGAAATCCAAGCCGTCAAAAGTGTCCGCAGCCTTGTGAATTCGGAGGGAACGGAGGTACGCACTGCGGAGGACGTGATCTACGTCCGCACCCGCGCCGCGGGCCAGGCGCCCGACGGCATGTACGTGCGCGACTCGAGCACGGTCCACTCGCTGGACTTCGAACGTGGCGTTAACGAAGCCGATCTGAACCGCGAAGTGAGAGCGGTGGCGGAGAACATTGCCGCGCTGAGCCGCGCGCCGCTGGGTGACACCTACAACGGCCCGGTTCTTTTCGAAGGCGCGGCGGCCGCCCAACTCTTTGCCGAACTGCTGGCCAGGAACCTGGTGCTGGCGCGCCGGCCGGTGAGCGAGCCGGGCCGTCCCAACACGGCGCCCACCAGTGAATTCGAGGGCCGCAAAGAAGCCCGTATCCTGCCGGAATGGATCGACGTGGTCGATGACCCCACACAGAAAGCGTGGCAAGGGCGCCGGCTCTTCGGATCCTACCGCGTGGATCTGGAAGGCGTGGAAGCTCACCCGCTCGCCCTGGTGCAAAAAGGCATCCTGAAAAATTTTCTACTGACGCGGCAGCCCGTCACCGGCTTCACGGCATCAAACGGCCGCGCGCGCCTGCCCGGCGCATTCGGCGCCAACACGGCGGGCGTGAGCAATCTCTTCGTGCGCGCGGATCAAGTAGTCCCGGTATCGGATCTCCGGAAACAGTTAATTGAGATTTGCAAAGCGCGCATGCTGCCGTACGGCATCATTGTCAGGAAGCTCGATTTTCCGTCCTCCGGTTCCGTGGACGAGGTGCGCCGGCTTCTGGCCGCCAATGCCCGGGATGGCGGCGGATCGCACCCGTTCAGCGTGCCGGTCCTGATCTACAAGGTCTCCCCCGACGGCAGAGAAGAGTTGATCCGCGGTGTGCGGTTCCGTGACATCAATGCGCGCTCGCTGCGCGACATCCGCGCCGCCGGCAACGACTCCAACGTTTTCGATTACCTCGATAACGGCGCTCCGCTGGCTCTGATCGGCGCCGGCAGTTACGTGGCCGAGACTTCTGTTATCGCACCATCGGTCCTGGTGGACGATTTGGAAATTCGCAAATTTGACGACGAGCTCCCCAAGATGCCTCTGGTGCCCTCGCCGTTGCTCGCGGGCCGCTGACGATGGCGTAATCTGGTTTCTAAGACCATGCGCATCCTCAGCCGCTACGTTTTTCGCGAAATCGTCTCCAGCGCGCTGCTCGGCACGCTGCTGGCGACCTTCGTCATCTTCCTGCGCGGAGTCGA
>WNFI01041282.1_pt1 | contig 15896 bp, 18 predicted proteins | sample 5400471 | NCBI WGS metagenome assembly WNFI01 (sample SAMN13153348, study PRJNA577476) | soil metagenome | isolation source: 100 cm saprolite on Douglas fir-dominated hillslope | place: USA:California | collected 2013-09-17 | reverse complement strand
GATCCGCGGGCGAAGGTAATCGTGGTGGACCCGCCAAAGGGACTGCTGGACCTCTGACGTGAAGCTCTATTTTTCGTTGTGAAGATTGACATCGTCACCATCTTCCCGGCGATGGTGCGGGCGCCCCTCGCGGAGGGGATCGTCGCGCGGGCCCACGCGAGAGGCGTGCTCGATGTCAGGGTGCACGACCTCAGGGATTTCACGGCCGACCGGCACCGCGTCGTGGACGACATGCCGTTCGGCGGCGGACCCGGCATGGTGCTGAAGCCGGAGCCGCTGTTCGCGGCGGTGGACCGCATCCGGGAGGAACGGTGCGCGGGTGGTGGCGCAGGGCTTCAGACCTGCCGGCACGCGATCGTGCTGACGTCGCCCGACGGAGAGCGGCTGACGCATACGGTCGCGGCGCGGCTGAGTGCACTGGATCACCTGGTGGTCCTGTGCGGAAGATACGAAGGGGTCGATGAGCGTGTCCGGGAGCACCTGGCAACCGAGGCGATCTCGATCGGGGATTACGTGCTATCGGGCGGCGAGCTGCCGGCGCTGGTGATCGTGGATGCCGTCGCGCGGCTGATCCCCGGGGTGGTCGGGGACGAGGCGTCGGTAGCCGGCGATACGTTTGCGCGCGATGGGCTGCTGGACTTTCCGCAGTACACGCGCCCGGCCGAGTTCCGGGGGCTCGGCGTCCCGGCGGTGCTGCTTTCGGGGCACCACGCGGAGATTGAGAAATGGCGGCGGCAGCAGGCCGTTGAACGCACCCGCCGCCATCGGCCGGACTTGTTGAAGGACGCCGACTCGTGACGCAAAGGCGGAGCATGGCTCCAGCGCGAGCGGAAAGGAGCGGCCCGGATCGGCCGCGTAATGTCGTGAGCTAGGCGGAGTGCAGGGGACCCCGCCGCAAAAGGAGACAAGATGACTGCCGTAGAGACCGTCGAGCGCGGACAACTTACTGAGCGCCCGGCGATCAAGCCTGGTGACACCGTGAAAGTTCACGTGAAGGTGCGCGAGGGGGACAAGGAGCGCATCCAGGTGTTCGAGGGCATGGTGATCGGGATGCACCGCGCCAAGCTGTACTTCCTGCGCGAGCTGAAGGGCAAGGCGGCGCGCATGAAAGAGACCGGAAAGAAACAGACGGCGTAGAATTGGATCTGTGAAGATCCGCGCCTACCGGACCCTGGAGAACGCGCTCCGGCGCATGGGGTTTGTGTACGTCGCGGGTTGCGACGAAGTGGGCCGCGGCTGCCTGGCCGGGCCCGTCGTCGCGTCGGCGGTCGTGCTCAATCCCGACCGCTACATCCCCCGCATCTGCGACTCGAAGACCGTGACCGCGCAGGAGCGGGACCGGCTCTACGAGCGCATCACGCGCGAAGCCGTCTGCTGGTCGGTCGTCGGTGTCGACCCGGGGGAGATCGACCGGATCAACATCCACCAGGCGTCGCTGCGCGCCATGCAGCGGGCGGTGATGGCGCTGGCGCCGCTGCCCGACATGGTCCTGGTCGATGCGTTCCGGGTGCCGGACCTGCCGATGGCGCAGCGGGGCGTCGTGCACGGCGACACGCGCTGCACGGCGATCGCTGCCGCGTCGATCGTGGCGAAAGTGACGCGCGACCGCGCGATGCTCGAGCTGCACGGCCGGGATCCCCGGTACGGGTTCGATCGTCACAAGGGATACGCCACGCGCGATCACCTCGACGCCGTGTCCCGCTTCGGCTATTCGGACGCCCACCGCCGATCGTTCCGGCCCCCCACACTGTTTGATAGGATCTAAAGCTCCCTTGGCCAGCGAACGCGACGAGGCACTCAAGAAGGCAGAGAAGCTGCTGCGGCAGGGCAAGCTCGATCTGGCGATCGCCGAGTACGCCAGGATGATCGAGGATCAGCCGCGCGACTGGAACACCCGCAACACGCTCGGCGACCTGTACATCCGCGCCTCGCAGCCCGACAAGGCCTGCGCGCAATATCGACAGATCGCGGATCACCTCATGCACGAGGGGTTCTATCCGCGCGCCGCGGCGATCTACAAGAAAATCCTCAAGATCAAGCCGGACGACGAGCCGGTGCAGCTGAACCTCGGCGAGATTTCCGCCAAGCAGGGGCTGCTCGCGGACGCCAAGGCCTACTTCCTCGGGATCGCGAACAAGCGGCACGCCCGCGGCGATCGCGCCGGTGCGGACGAAATGACGATCCGCCTCGGCTCGCTCGATCCGGCCGACTTCGAGGCGAGGCTGGTGGCCGCGCGCACGCTGGCGGAGAGCGGCGACGAGATCGGCGCCGCCATGCGATATCGCGCGATGCACGCCGACCTGCTGGAAAAGGGGCGGCTGGCCGAAGCGGCCGCCGCCCTGCGCGAGGCCGTGCGTTTGAATCCCGATGATGGCGAGGGGCGGGCCGATCTGGCGAGGACGGCGGTCGCTGAAGGGGACCTCGATGCCGCGAAACCGTACCTCGACCGCACCATCGCCGGCGAGGATCCGACGCTGCTGATGGCGCTGGTCGAGATCGAGCTGCGCTCGGGCGTGACGGATGGCGCGCGTGAGATCCTGACGCAGCTCCTGACCCGCGACCCATCGCTACGCGCGAAGGTCGTGGATTTGGCGTGGACGCTCGGGCCGGCGTCGCCGGCCGCCGCCTACGTCTGCATCGATAGCGCCGTCGACACCGAGCTCGCGGCGGGCAACTACATGGACGCCGCGGCGATCCTTCAGGAGTTCGTGACGCGCGTCTCGGGGCAGATCGAGGCGTTGTTGAAGCTCGTGGAAATCTGTGTGGATGGCGGGCTCGAAGCCACGATGTACGAGGCGCAGGCGGTGCTGGCGGACGCCTATCTCGAGGCAGAGCAGGCCGCGGAGGCGCGTGTCATCGCCGAGGACCTGGTCGCGCGGGAACCCTGGGAGCCCGCGCACATCGACCGTTTCCGCCGGGCGCTCGTCATGTTGAACGTGCCGGACCCCGATATGCTGATCGCGGAGCGGTTGAGCGGACAGGGCCCATTCGTCGCGACCGATCCGTTCATGCAGCCGGAGCCGTTTGGGGCGGCGGAACACGTGCAGCCCGAGCCCGAGGCGCCGTCCGAGCCGGTGCCGCCTCCGGCGAGCCACCTCGAAGGGGTGACGATCGAGCCCGAACCGGAAGTGGACGTGAAAGTGGAGCTGCCACCGCCCGTGCCCGAGCCAAAGCCCGCACGGACCCGGGCAGCCACGCCCGCGCTCGGATCCGAGCCGGACATTCCGCTGCGACCGCGGACGCCCGGGGGTGCGCCGCCGGCACCTCGAAAGGCGCCAGCCCGCGAAATCGATCTCACCGAGTTCCTTGCCGATCTGCAGGACACGCCGCCGGGACCACCCTCGCGAAGGCCTGTACCGCCGCCGGCGAGCCTCGACGAGGCATTCGAGGACTTTCGCTCGGAAGTGTCGAAGCAGACCGGCACGCACGAAGCGGGGGAGCAGCTGACCCTGGCGAAGACCTACCTCGAGATGTCGATGACGAAAGAGGCGATCGCCGCACTCAGCGAAGCCGCGCGCGCGCCTACCCATCGCTTCGAGGCGGCGTCGATGCTGGGCCGGCTGTACCAGAAGCGGAACGAGCTGGCGCGCGCGGCCGAGTGGCTCGAGCGTGCGGCCGAGGCCCCGGCGCCAAGTGCCGGCGAAGGGCGCGAGCTGCTCTACGATCTGGGCGCGATCCTCGAATCGATAGGCGAGATCGCGCGCGCGCTGGCGGTGTTTCTCGAGCTGCAGGCGGACGCGGGCGAGTATCGTGACGTGGCGGCGCGGGTCGAGCGCCTGGCACGGATCCAGACCGGAGGCTGATCATCCGTACCCTGAGCCGGCTCCTCTTCGCCGCCTATTTTCTCGAGGCGGGATTCATCCTCGCCGTCGCGCCGTGGTCGGCGTTCTGGGAGCACAATCGCTTCGCCGAAGCGCGTCCCGTCCTGACGGCGCTGTTGAACAGTCCCTACGCCCGCGGCGCCGTGACCGGCGTCGGCGTGATCACCGCACTCGCCGGACTCAGCGAGCTGGCGACCCTCATTCTGGCCAAAGCGCGACAGCGCCGGGCCGGCCCCGACCCGCCGTCGCCCGCGGTGCATCAATGACGCGTCATTTCGTCACCGACCGCCGGCGGTTCCACCTGTCCACCGCCGACCTGGTCGTGCGCGCCGGGAACGCCATGCGCGCGGGTGTCGACGTCATCCAGGTCCGCGAGCGCGACCTGCCCGATCGTCAGCTGGCCGCGCTGGTGCGGGAGATCGTTGGGGTGACCGCGGGGACGAAGACCCGCGTGGTGGTCAACGATCGCGCCGACATCGCGATCACCGCCGGCGCCGCGGGCGTGCACCTGCGGGGGGAGTCCGCCTCCGCCTCGCGCGTGCGCGGGATGACGCCGGAAGGGTTTCTGATCGGCCGGTCGGTGCATTCCCTGGCGGACGTCGACGCCGCCGTGGCGGCCGGCGGGTGCGACTACCTTCTGTTCGGCACGGTCTTTCCGTCCGAAGGGAAGCCCGACGGCCATCCCGTTGCGGGGCTCGACGCCCTCAGACAGGTTTGCCTGCGTTCTCTCGTCCCGGTGATTGCGATTGGCGGGATGACGGCGCCGCGCGCGGCGGCGGTTCAGGAGGCCGGTGCGTCCGGTTTCGCGGCGGTCAGCATGTTCACATGTTTGACACCTCTTCCGCAGGTTGTCTAAAGTGGCCGCAGAGATGGATGATTTCGGCGGGAAGCTGCGCCAGGCGCGGGAGCGGCGTGGCATCTCGCTGCGGCAGATCGCGTCGAGCACGAAGATTGCCGCCGCGGCGCTCGACGCTCTCGAGAAAAACGACATCTCCAAGCTGCCCGGCGGGATTTTCAGCCGCGCGTTCGTCCGTTCGTACGCCGTCGAAGTCGGCCTCGACCCCGATGACACCGTCAGGGAGTTCCTCGAGCGCTTCAACCAGGAGCCGCCGCCGTCCGCGGAGGCGATGGCCGCCGCGATTCCTGAAGAGGAAAAGCAGTTCGAGCTGCGGCAGCGCCAGGCGCTGAAGGCGCTCGGTTTCGGCGCCGCGCTGCTCTTCGTTCTGATCGTGACTCTGTTTTTCGTCTTACGCCGGCGGTCGGCGCCCCCGTCGGAGCCGCCACCCCTTCCGGTCGCCGCTGAACCCGCACCCGCGCTGGTCCCAGCATCCGCGCCGGCTCTCGCGCCGGCACCCGGGACGGCTCTCGCGCCGGCATCCGGGCCGGCTCTCGCGCCGGCATCCGGGCCGGCTCTCGCGCCGGCATCCGGGCCGGCTCTCGCGCCGGCATCCGGGCCGGCCGCTTCACCGCGGCCGGCGGATGCCGGGGCCGCCATCGCTCCCGCGCCGGTCGCGGATCAGTTGAAGCTCGACGTGCACCCGACATCCGAATGCTGGGTGTCGCTGACCGTCGATGGCCGGAAGCTCTTCGCCCGCGTCATGCAGGCGGGCGAGCACGAGTCGCACATCGTACGGCGCGAGGCGATCGTCGAGATCGGCGATGCTGGCGCGTTCGCGTTCTCCGTGAACGGCCGTCCCGGCAACTCGCTCGGCGACAAGGGGCAGGTCAAAACGTTCAAGCTGACACCAGCGACGGTCAACACGTTTGTCAAGTGATCGGCATTTGACGTTGCACTGATGGACCCCGGCTTCCGCTCACCCCTCATCGACTTCTTCCGCCGCGGCGAAGTCATGCGCGACGTGCGCCTGCTGGCGGCGCAGGGGGCGCTCGCGCCGCGCGCGCAGGAGCAGATCGCGCTCCTCGTCCTGTTGTCGGACGACCCCGATCCGGAGATCAGGCGCGCCACCGCCGCGACGCTCGACGCGCTCCCGCTCGGACCGCTGCGCGCCTTTCTCGCGCGGTCCGAGACCGCGCCGGAGATCGTCAAGTTCTTCGCGACGCTGGGCGTTGAGCCGGCCCCGGCCGCGCCGCCCGCCGACGCGCTGGCCGCCGGCGCGTCGCCGCCCCCCACCGTCGACCTCGACGAGCCGCTCCTCGACACGCTCTCGGAGCTTCCGGCCGACCCGGGCCCGGCCGATCCGGAGCACAAGATGCTGTCGTCGTTGCCGGTGTTGGACCGGATGAAGCTGGCGATGAAGGGCACGCGCGAACAGCGGGCGCAGCTCATCCGCGACTCCAACAAGCTGGTGTCTGCCGCCGTGTTGAGCAGCCCGAAGGTCAACGAGGCCGAAATCGAGGCGTTCACCAAGATGGGCACCTGCTCCGAGGACGTGATGCGGATCATCGGCCAGAACAAGGCGTGGACGAAGAACTACGGCATCATCCTGGGTCTGTGCAAGCACCCCAAGACACCCCCGGCCATCGCGATGTCGTTCGTGCAGCGGTTGACCGAGAAGGACCTGAAGGGCCTGGCGACGGACCGGAACTCGAAGGAAGGACTGCGGCTGCTCGCGAAGAAGATGCTGACGAAGGGCAAGATTTAGCGCTTCACCTTCCACTCCTTGCGCATCTCGTTCAAGCCCTCCATGAACACGGCGGCCTTGGCCCGCTCCTGGTCATTCTCGAGCGTCTTGAGGATGTCAATCGCGCGCTCGAGGTCGCGCTGAATCGTCGTCGGGGTCGCCTCGAAGTACATTTTGCGGATTTCGGCGAGTTTCTCGGCGCTCATCGCTGGTGGCGCCTGAGGGCGCTTCTGAAGTCTTCCACAGATCGTGTGTTGAGCACATCCGCCGGCGAGAGCCACGCCCGGCGCGCAACGGTGACCCCCCAGCGGAGCGCCCCGAGGCCCCCCATGCTATGCGCGTCCGAGCTGATGACGATGCGGGCGCCGGCGTCGCGGGCCCGGCGGGCGTGGGTGTCGTCCAGATCCAGCCGATCCACCTGCGCGTTGATCTCCAATGCCACCCCTGTCGTCGCAGCCGCGTCGATCACCTGCGTCATGTCGGCCTGGTGCGGCTCGCGCTTCAGGATGAGCCGTCCCATCGGGTGCCCGAGCACATCGACCCACGGACAGGCGATGGCGCGCAGCAGGCGGTCCGTCATTTGTGCCGGATCCTGGTTGAAGCCGGCGTGGATCGACGCGATGACGATGTCGAGCTCAGCGAGGCAGTCGTCCGCCAGATCCATCGTGCCGTCCGCACGGATGTCGCATTCGATCCCGGCGAGGAGCGTGAAGCCGTCCAGCCGCGCGTTCACCGCGCGGATGGTGCGCGCGTGCTCCAGCGCCCGCGCCTCGTCGAGGCCGCTGGCCATCGCGAGCGCCTGGCTGTGGTCCGTGATCGCGAGGTAGCGCAGCCCGGCGGCCTGCGCCGCGCGGGCCATCGTCTCGATGTCGTCCCGACCGTCGGTCGCGGTGGTATGGCAGTGCAGATCGCCCTGCAAATCCGCAATCGTTCAGCTTCAGGCCGCGCTGGATCGCGCGATCGCGCAGGACGATGTTGTGGGCTTTCGAGCCCGTGAAGTACTGGAGCGCGGCGCCCAGGCTCTCCGGCGGGACCAAGCGCAGATCGGCCTGGAAGCCGCCCCAGAGCCGCACGCTGGATTTCGTGTCGCCGTGCGCAAGGATCCGCTCGACCAGCTTGTAGCCGGTGAAGGCATCCATCAACGACGCCGGACCGCCCCCTGCGAGGATGTCGAGGTCGCCGCACGTTTCGCAGCCGCGCCGGAGACTGCCGACCATGGAAATCTCCGCGTCCGGCGCGTGCTCGCGCAGCGCAGCGACCAGGCCGGCGGCGGTATCGTACGCTTCCGCCATGAGTCGGCGTCCGATGAACCGCCGCTGCTCTTCGAGGGCCTTCAGGATGAGCGCTTCCTTCTTCGCGCCCATGCCTTTCATCTCCCGGATGCGTCCGTCGCGCGCTGCCTGTTCCAGCTCCTCGAGCGTGCGGATGCCAAGGTCGCCGTAGAGCCGCGCGACCGTCTTCGGCCCGACCCCCTGCAGGTGCAGCAGGTCCAGCACGGTCGGCGGAAACTCCTGCAGCAGCTCCTGGTGGTAGCGGCTGGCGCCGGTGTCGACGAGCTCGCCGATCTTCGCCGCCAGATCCTTCCCGATGCCCTGCAGCTCCAGGCGCTCCGCTGACGTCAGGCCGGCCACGCGCCGCGTCTCGTGGGCGACGGTCTCGGCGGCATTCCGGTACGCGCGGATCTTGAAAGGGTTCTCCCCCTTTATCTCGAGGAGATCGCCGATTTCGGCCAGGATGCGGGCGATCGCGAGGTTATCCATCGGCGGAGACCTTGAACAGAAGGCCGGAGAGACCGCTTACTCCCCTGTTCAAAATTCTCTAAAACGTATCGATTACCAGGCCGCGGGACTCGATGGTGAAGTCCAGCACCTTGGCGCCGGCGTCGGCGAGCGCCTGGCGGACGGCGGGGATCGCATCCGGCTCCGCGAAGCAGAAGAGGCATCCGCCGCCGCCTGCGCCGCAGACCTTGCCGCCGATCGAGCCGGCCTCGCCGGCCGCCGCAAGCATCGCGTCGATCGCCGGCGTCGTCACGCCGGCCGCCAGCGCTCTGCGGTTGTCCCACTCAGCGGCGATCTGGCACCCGACTTCCGGCCAGTCACGCCGTTCGAGTGCGACGCGCATGGCGCCGGCGATGTCGCGAATGCGCTCGAAACTGCGCCGCACGCCGGCGTCCCCGTCGATGTGGCGCTTGGTGACTTCCCAGTTGTTGATGCCGGAGCTGCGCGACGCGTTGGTGTAGGCGAGCACGATGCGCTGTTGCAGCTCGTCAGGGTGGACGTCGATAGCGACGCGCCGGACGCCGCTGACGCCGAGCTCCACCGCCGAGATGCCGCCGTAGAACGCCGGGCGATAGTCCTGCGCCCCGGTCGGTACGTTGATCGCCTGCGCCTCCACGTTCTGCGCGATTTGGAAGATCTCGTCGGCCGTCCGGTGGCCGCCGGTCCACGCGTTCAGCGCGCCGCAGACCGCGATGTTCAGCGCCGAGGAACCGGCGATGCCGGCGCCGACGGGGGAATCAGAGCGGGTCTGGAGCTCGAGCCCTTCTGCCTGGAAGTAGTGCAGCAGCCGCCCCAGCAGCCGCAGGTCGTGGGTGTTGGGCAGCTCCGACCAGTGATCCACTTCGAGCCGCTGTTGCGCATCCTCCGAGACGATCACGAGCCGGCGGTCGGTCCGCGCGCGCACATCGCAGCTCGCCCGCAGACTGATCGCGGCGTTGAGCGTCTGCGCTCCGTCGTGGAACAGATAGAGTGGCCAGATGTCCAGTGTGCCGCCCGCAAGATCGATGCGGGTCGGGGCCGAGGCGTGGATGTGCACGGGCGGGATCATACTCGGCAATGCGCTATCATTGCTCCCGATGTCTCTGCGGGATATACGCCGGCATGTCGGACAACTCGCTATCGTGGGTTTTAACGGACACACGGTGCCGGACGAGGTCGGAATCCTCGCGCGTGAGTTCGATCTCGGCGGGGTCATCTTCTTCTCGCGCAACGTGGCGGATCCCGAGCAGGTCGCGGATCTGTCCCGCGAATCCCAGGAGCTGGCGGCGGACATCCCGCTGTGGGTCAGCGTGGACCAGGAAGGGGGACGCGTCGCGCGGCTCAAGCGTCCCTTCACCGAATGGCCGCCGATGGCGACGCTCGGCCGGGCCGGCGCGCCCGCGGACGAGAAGCTCGCGGAGCGGTTTGCCAAGGCCCTGGCCGCCGAGCTGCACGCCGTCGGGATCTCGCTGGACTACACGCCGGTGCTGGACGTCCTCACGAATCCCAAAAATCCGGTGATCGGGGATCGATCGCTCGCGGAGCGCGCGGAAGACGTGGCCCGTCTGGGCTCGACGATCATCCTTACTCTGCAGGGCGCCGGCATCGCCGCGTGCGGCAAGCACTTTCCCGGGCACGGCGATACGAGCACCGACTCGCACTTCGAGCTGCCGCTGCTCGATCACCCGCCGGATCGCCTCGACGCGGTGGAGCTCGTGCCGTTCCGGGCGGCGATCGCCGCGGAGGTGGCGTCCATCATGACGGCGCACATCCTGATTCCTTCGCTGGACCAAGAGTTTCCCGGCACGCTGTCGCCGGCCATCGTCGATGGCCTGTTGAAGAAGAGGCTCGGGCACCAGGGACTCGTCCTGAGCGACGATCTCGAGATGAAGGCGATCAGCGGACGGTACGGCCACAGCGAGGCGACGGTGCAGGCGATTGCCGCCGGCTGCGACGCGGTCCTCATGTGCCAGCCGGCGCCGGAGCAGCAGATGGCGGCGCTGGAAGCGGTCATCCACGCCGTCGAGAAGGGGCGCATCCCGGTGAAGCGAATCGAGGACGCCCTGGCGCGCCAGCTCCGTGTGAAGCAGCGGTTCCTGGCGCCGCCGCGGCCGCATCCGGCTACCGGCGCCACGCTGCGCGCCATTCTCGGGCGCGACGAACATCAGGCCGTCGCCGCCGAAATGGCGAGGTTCGCCTAGTGACAGGCCACTAGTACGCATGCTCAAGCCGCGCGCGCTGCGGCCGGGCGACCGCATCGCCATCGTCGCACCGGCCAGCTCCTTTGCCCGTGAGTCGTTCGACGCCGGCGTCGGCGAGCTGCGGCGCCTGGGCTACGATCCCGTCTACGACGACTCCGTGTTTGCACGTCAGCGCTACACCGCCGGCGCTGCGGCGTTGCGCGCCGCGGCCTTCCGTCGGGCGTGGCAGGACCCTTCCATCGCCGCGCTGATGGCCGTCCGCGGTGGATACGGCAGCGTGCAGCTGCTCCCGCTGCTCGATCCGGCCGACATCCGCCGCAGCCCCAAGGCGTTCATCGGTTACAGCGACAACACGTCCCTGCTGTCGTGGCTCACCGGAGAATGTGGTCTGATCGCCTTTCACGGTCCAATGCTCGACGGGCGGTTCGCAAAGGGTGAGACGGCGTACGATCTCGACACGTTCACGCGGGTGCTGACACGCGCCGAACCGGCCGGACGCATCTCGCATCCGCAGGTCGAAGCTCTTCACGCCGGTGAGGCACAGGGCGTACTTCTCGGCGGCACGCTGACCAATCTCACGGCCTCGCTCGGCACGCCCTATGCGTTCGACCCGCCGGCGGGGCACCTCCTGTTCATCGATGACGTAGCGGAGCGCCCCTATCGAATCGATCGCATGCTCACGCAGCTCCGGCTGTCGGGCCTCCTGTCGCGCGCGTCGGCGGTCGTGTTCGGCGAGATGCCCCGGTGCGACGAGCCGGGGGAGGGGGGGCCGGCGGTCAAAGACGTGATCAGCGAGCTGCTCGCGGACTTTCGCGGGCCGATTCTGTTCGGCCTTCCTTCGGGCCACACCGATGGCGCCTGCATGACGCTGCCGTTCGGCGTCCGGGCCCGCGTCGTGACCGGCGCCGAGCCGGCGGTGATCGTCGAGGAGGCGGCGGTCGCATAACCGATCGGAAATCATGAAGCGAATCCATCTGATTGGCGTGTGCGGGAGCGCGATGGCGACCCTCGCGGCGATGCTCAAGAGCAAGGGCTACGACGTCCGCGGATCCGACCAGAACGTGTATCCGCCGATGAGCGACTTTCTGGCGGAGCAGCAGATCACGACCCTCCAGGGTTACCGCGCGGAGCACATCACCGCGGATCTGGATCTCGTCATCGTCGGCAACGCGATCTCGCGGGGGAACGCGGAGCTCGAGGAGATTCTCGATCGGAAGATCCGGTACTGCTCGCTGCCGGAGGCTGTGCGCGACCATTTCCTGTGGGGTTCGCGTTCCGTCGTCATCGCCGGTACGCATGGCAAGACGACGACCACGTCTTTGACCGGGTGGCTGCTCACGCACGGCGGCGCCGATCCGAGCGTCCTCATCGGCGGCATCGCCGACAATTTCGGCGGCAGCTACCGGATCGGCGGCGGCCGCGAATTCGTCATCGAGGGGGACGAGTACGACAGCGCCTTCTTCGACAAGACCGCCAAGTTCCTGAAGTATCTGCCGGACATCGCCGTCGTCAACAACCTCGAGTATGACCACGCGGATATTTATCCGGACCTCGAGTCGATCCGGCTGGCATTCAGGCGCCTCGTGAACCTGATCCCGCGCCGCGGCCTGCTGCTCGTCGGCGCCGACGATGCGGAGGCGCGCGCGCTGGGGGCGAATGCCCACTGCCGGGTCGAGACGTTTGGACTATCCCCGGGCGTCGACTGGCAGGCGCACGACCTGAACGTCGCGGCCGGCTCGACGAGCTTCAGCCTGCGCCGGAAAGGGGAGCCGGCCGGCACGTTCGAAGTCCCGCTCCTCGGCGCGTTCAACGTCAGGAACGCGCTGGCGGCGATCGCCGTCGGCGCGGCGGTCGGCCTGAGCCCGGACACCATGGCGGACGGGCTTCGCGCCTTCAAGGGCGTCCGCCGGCGGATGCAGTTGAGCGGCACGGCGGACGGCGTTGCCGTCTACGACGACTTCGCGCACCATCCAACCGCAATCGCCGAGACGCTGGCCGGCGTCCGCTCCGCCTATCCCGACCGCCGCGTGTGGGCAATCTTCGAGCCGCGCTCCGCCACGTCCTGCCGCAGAATCTTCCAGGATGACTTCGCGCGCGCATTCGCGGCGGCGGACCGGATCGTCCTGCCGGCGATCTTCAGGTCCACGCTCCCGGACGATCAGCGGCTGTCGACGGAGAAGCTCGTCGCGGACCTGAAAGCGTCCGGCAAGGACGCGCGCTATATCCCGAAGGTGGACGACATCGTCGCGACCGTCGCGAAGGAGGCCCGGGACGGAGACCTCGTCGTCGTGATGTCGAACGGTGGTTTCGAGGGCATCCACCGTAAGCTGCTCTCGGCGCTCGAGGCCCGCTGACCGGCCGATGGCGCGCAGCGAGGTTCCCATCCGCATCCTGGCCGCCGGCGATTCGGCTTGGCTGATCGAGCTTCCGGAGCGCATCGACGCTGCGATCAACCTGCGGGCGATTGGCATCGCGCGCGCCGTCGAGCGTGCGCATCTGCCGGTGACCGACGTCGTCGTCGGTTATCGATCGGTGATGGTGTATTTCGATCCGTTGTCCGATGTCGCCGCTGACATCCAGGCCCGGCTGCGCCAGATCGCGTTGGCCGAGTTGCCGGACGATGCCGCCGCGGGCGCACTCGTGAACGTTCCGGTCTGCTATGACGGCCCCTACGGGCCCGATCTTGGTGACGTCGCCGCCTTCGGGCGGTGCTCGATCGAGGAGGTGATCGCCTTGCACCTCGGGATCGAGTACCGCGTCTTTGTCGTCGGCTTCGTGCCGGGGTTCGCTTACCTGGCGTCCGTCGATCCGCGGATCGCGGCCCCTCGGCGCCTGTCACCGCGCCTGAAGGTCCCCGCCGGGTCCGTGGCCGTGGCCGCCGGCCAGACGGGCGTGTACCCGGCGGAGACACCCGGCGGGTGGAGCCTGATCGGCCGCTGCCCGATCAAGCCGTACGACGGGGACCGCCCGGAACCCTTCCTGTTTCACCCCGGCGACCGCGTCCGCTTTCACCGGATCTCAGAATCCGCGTACCGCGCCACGTCTCAGTGGGGTGATTTTTGAGTCGGGGTCTGACCCCGGAGGGACCCGGTGCGGGGTCAGACCCCAGGCCAAGGCTGACCGTCGTCAAGCCGGGGATGCTGACCACGGTGCAGGACCTGGGACGCGTGGGCTATCAGGGGCTGGGCGTACCGGTATCCGGGCCGATGGACGCCTACTCGCACCGACTCGCGAACCGCGTGCTGGGGAACGATCCAAGGGCGGCAGCGCTCGAAGTCACGCTACTCGGTCCCGAGCTGCTCGCTACCGGCGACATCACGTGCGCGCTCGCCGGCGCTGAGATCGAGGGCCGCCGCGGGGGGTTCGATCTTCCCGAGACGCTCGGCAGCCGGGCCACGCACCTCGTCAGCCGCATGGGCCCGTTCGGTGGCCGCGCGCTGCGCGCTGGCGACGTCCTTCCCGTGGCGGCCGACGCCACATCCTCGACCCGGCTTGCCGGCCAGCCGCTCGACCTGCCGGAAGGGGGCGCGCACCTGCGCGTCGTTCCGGCGCCGCACCGGGAACGCTTCACCGACGACGCGTGGGGACTGCTGCTGCGGGTGCTTTTCACCGTCAGTCCGCAGTCGAACCGTATGGGCTACAGGCTCGACGGCGCGGTGCTCGGGCACATCGGCGCGGCGGACATCCTTTCGGAGGCGATGCCGATCGGCGCCATTCAGGTACCGGCCTCGGGCCAGCCGATCCTTCTGATGGCCGAGCGGCAGACAACCGGTGGGTACGCGACCATCGCCAACGTGATTACCGCGGACCTGCCGGTGGCGGGCCAGCTGGCGCCGGGCGACTGGATTGCCTTCCGGCTTGTGACGCATGTGGAGGCGATTGCCGCCCTGCGCGAACGCGAAGCCGCGCTCACCGGAGGCGTGCGATGACCCCGGTCGATTTCGCGGCGCTGCTTGCGTCCGCGGTTCCGCCGGAGCGAATCGAGCGGAACGCGCCTCTCGCGCCGTTCACCACGTTCAAGGTCGGCGGGCCCGCGGACTGGCTCGTCTTCGCGCGACGCGCGAGCGAGGTCAAGGCCGCGCTCGCCGCGGCTCGCGCTGCCGGTCTTCCGGTCACGACGCTGGGCGGCGGATCAAACGTGCTGGTGTCGGACGCTGGCGTCCGCGGCCTCGTGATCAGGGTGCACGGCGGTGACGTGCGGCCGGCGGGCGAGCACACGGTGCGCGCGGACGGCGGACTTACCATCAACGGTCTCGTCCGATGGACGATCAACCGCGGCGTCGCCGGACTCGAAGCCTGGGCCGGCACGCCCGGGACGGTCGGCGGGGCAATCTATGGCAACGCGCACTTCAAGGGACGTCTGATCGCCGAGCTGGTTGAGAGCGTGGAAATGCTCGAAACCGGAGGGGCCGCCGGGCACGAGATTCGCATTGTGGCGGCCGACATGGAGTTCGGCTACGACCGGAGCCGGTTGCAGCGCACACGCGAAGTCGTTCTGTCCGTCGACTTCCGCGTCGGGCGCGGGGAGCCGGGGGCGCTGCGCGCCGTCGCGCGCGAGTCGCTCGCGTACAGGAAGCGGACGCAGCCGCTCGAGTCCGCCAGCGCCGGCTGCATCTTTCAGAACCCCGATCCCGCCGTCGATCGCGTTCCCGACGGGATTCCCGCGTCGGCCGGGGCGCTGGTTGACCGCGCCGGTTTGAAGGGAAGCCGCGAGGGAGCGGCACGCGTGTCCACCACCCACGGGAATTTCATCGTCAACGAAGGCGGCGCCTCGGCGGAGGACGTTCGTCGTCTCATCGAGCGCTGCCGCGAACAGGTCCGTTCACAATTCGGCGTCGAGCTTCGCGACGAGATCGTGTATCTCGGTTTCTAGAAGCCGGGAACCTTGGAATCCTCTAGAGCCTTGGGACGTGGGGTGAGATGGCGTCACTGAAGATAGAAGGCGGCCGCGCGTTGTCGGGACGCGTGGTGGTCGAAGGGAACAAGAACTCGGCACTGCCGCTGATCGCGGCGTGCCTGCTCACGGATCAGCCGTGCGAGATCGCCAACGTGCCGCGCATCCGTGACGTCGACGTCCTGCTCGACCTCATCGAAGCTCTGGGCGCGAAGGTCGAAGGGAAGGGCACGGGCACGCTGCGGATCCAGTGCGCGCGCGTGACCGGCGACCGTCCCGATCCGGCGCTCGTCGGGCGGCTGCGCGGATCGGTGCTCCTGCTGGGACCGCTGCTCGCGCGGACCGGGTCCGCCCGGCTGGCGCCTCCAGGCGGCGACTTTCCCGCCCGCCGGACAATCTCCACTCATCTGGACGCGCTGATGGCGATGGGCGTGGTGCCGCTCGAAGAGCCCGGCCACGCCATGCACGCGCCCAACGGACTCAAGGGGGCGTCGTTCTATCTCGACGAGGCGTCCGTCACCGGGACGGAGACGGCGCTCCTCGCGGCCGCCGCGGCGGCCGGGCCGTCTGAGATTCGCCACGCGGCGATGGAGCCGCACGTCGTCGAGCTGTGTGTGTTCCTCCAGGCGATGGGCGTGGGG
>WNFI01010482.1_pt1 | contig 15896 bp, 15 predicted proteins | sample 5400471 | NCBI WGS metagenome assembly WNFI01 (sample SAMN13153348, study PRJNA577476) | soil metagenome | isolation source: 100 cm saprolite on Douglas fir-dominated hillslope | place: USA:California | collected 2013-09-17 | reverse complement strand
ATGGTCGGCGCGCCGACCGTGCACATCGAGAAGATCGAGAACGGCGGCGAGGGCGCGGTCCTGCGCGAGCACCTAGAGCGGGTCACCGGCCGCACGGTGGCCGCCCTGATGCCCGCGGAGATCGGCGGATCCAACGGACTACTCCCGCTGTGCTGGGCCGGGCGGATGGGCCTGCCGGTTGTCGACGCCGACGGCATGGGCCGGGCGTTCCCGTTGATCCCCCAAGTCACCATGCACCTAGCCGGGATCGACCCGAACCCCGGCGTAATGACCGACGAGCGTGGCAACGTCCTAGTCTTCAGGGCGATCTCCGGCGCCTGGATGGAGCGGCTTGAGCGGTCTGCGGCCGTGGAGTTCGGCGGATCCGGAGCGGCGACCGAATACCCGATGACGGTCGGGCAGGCGCGTGGCGCCACGGTCCGCGGCACTTTCACGCTGGCGATCGAGATCGGCGACGCGCTGACGACCGCGGTCGGCGACCCGATCGCGGCGCTGGTGGCCGTGACCGGCGGGTACCCGCTGATGCGCGGCAAGGTGACCGACGTCGAGCGGAGGACGACGAAAGGCTTTGTCCGCGGATCGGTCGTGATCGAGGGCATCGGCGATGATAGCGGGCGGTTGCTGCGGCTTGAGATTCAGAACGAGAACCTCGCGGCACTTGAGCAGGGCCGGGTACTCGCATCTGTGCCCGATCTGATAACCATCCTGGACACCGAGACCGCCGACGCGATCCCGACCGAGCGGGTTCGATATGGCCAGCGAGTCACTGTGATCGCCATGCCGTGCGCGCCGATTTGGCGGTCCCCGGCCGGGCTGCAGATGGCCGGGCCGCGCGCGTTCGGCTACGACTTCGACTACGTGCCCGTGGAGGAGCTCGCCGGTGCCTGCGCTTGACTACCGCCTTGGCATCGACGTCGGCGGGACCAACACCGACGCGGTGATCCTCGACCGGTCCGACCGGGTCCTCGCGAAGGCCAAGGTGCCGACGACCCCCGACGTGACCGGCGGGATCGTGACCGCGCTGGACACGGTGATCTCTACCGATGGGATCGCTGCGTCCAGGATTACGCACGCGATGCTTGGCACCACGCACGCCACGAACGCAGTGCTCGAGCGACGCAAGCTGCATCGTGTGGCCGTGATCCGGATCGGCGCGCCGGCCACCCTTGGCGTCCGGCCGATGTTCGAGTGGCCGGCGGATCTGACCGCTGTAGTGTCGGCCGGCGCGGTAGTCGTGCCCGGAGGGATCGAGTTCGACGGCCGGGATCTGTCACCATTCGACGAAGACGCGGTCGCCAGGTTCCTGTCCTCAGTTGGCCAATGCGACGGAGTGGCGATAACCAGCGTCTTCGCGCCGGTCTCGCCGCGGCATGAGCTGCTCGCCGCCGAGATCGTCAAACGCGAGCTGGGTGAGGTCCACGTCTCGCTCAGCCACGAGATCGGCTCGGTCGGCCTCCTCGAGCGAGAGAACGCGACCATTCTCAACGCCGCCCTGGTTGGCGTGGCCGGTGACGTGGGCCGTGCCCTCGGCCAGGCTCTAGCGGCTCACTCGCTGTCCCCGGTTACGTTCTTCGCGCAGAACGACGGCACCCTGATGGCACTAGACCACGCGCTGCGGTATCCGGTGCTGACGATCGGCAGCGGCCCGGCCAACAGCATCCGCGGCGCTGCCTTCCTCACTGGCCGGACCGACGCGCTGGTCGCTGACGTCGGCGGCACGTCCACGGACGTCGGGGTGCTGGTGAATGGCTTCCCGAGGGAGTCCTCGCAGGGCGTCGAGATCGGCGGCATCCGCACCAACTTCCGCATGCCAGACCTCGTGACGATTGCGCTCGGCGGCGGCACCGTCCTGTCCGAACTCGACGGCGGCCGCGGCGTGCGGCTCGGGCCGGAAAGCGTCGGGTACAGGCTGGGGGATGAGGCGCTCATCTTCGGCGGCTCGACACCGACCTTGACCGACGCCGCGGTGGCGATCGGCCGGGCGCGCCTCGGGGATCCGTCCCGGATCAGATCATGGCGCGGGCTGCTGGAGGCGGCTTCCCAGGCAGCAGACCTGGAACTGGCCGACGCTATCGACCGGGTTAAGACTGCCAAAGGCGACCTGGCGCTGATCGCGGTCGGCGGCGGCAGCATTCTGATCCCGGACGAGCTTCCCGGCGTCAGCGAGGTGATCCGGCCTGACCACTTCGACGCTGCGAACGCGATCGGCGCCGCGATCGCCTCAGTGAGCGGGCAAGTCGACCGGATCTTCCACTTCGGGGCGGGCGGGCGGAAGGCTGCCCTGGACGAGGCCAGCGCGGAGGCCAGGGACCACGCGGTCGCCGTCGGCGCAGATCCCGAAACCGTTCAGATCGTCGAGCTGGAGGAGATTCCTCTCGCCTACCTCACCTCGCCCGCGGTCCGGATCCGGGCCAAGGCAGCTGGTGCCCTAGGCGGGCTCTCGGCGGATGCACACGCGAACGCGCGGGCCACCGGACTGGCGGACGCGCACACGGACGCCCAGGCCACGACACCGGCGGGCGAACCGCCGCGCGGTCAGGTATCCAAGCACGGTACTAAGTTCACGGACGGCAGCATTCGAGGTGGGAAATGAATTCGAAGAGGGCACGGGCAGCGGTCTTTGTTGCCTCCGGACTCGCCCTTGCGCTGTTGCTGGCGGCCTGCGGCGGCAGCAGTTACAGCTCAGGCGCCAAGCAGGCGACGTCCAAGGTGTTCACTTACGACACCTACACCCAGGTGATGGTGGACGGCTGGGACCCAGCGATCGAGTACTCCAACGGCATCATCGCGATGAGCAACATGTACCAGACGCTCACGCACTACAACCCTGTCACGCACCAGGTCGAACCGCTGCTCGCCGCCAGCTGGACGCACTCTTCCGACGGCCTGACCTGGACGTTCCAGCTCCGTCACGGCGTCTATTTCCACACTGGGCGGCTGATGACCGCCCAGGCCGCCAAGACGGCCATCTTGCGCACGAAGGCGCTCGGTGGCGGGGCCTCGTACATTTGGGGAGCGGTGAAGACGATCGACACCCCCAGTCAGTACACCCTCGTGTTCCACTTGTCTTATCCGTCGCCACTCGCCCTCGAGGCGTCGGCCGACTATTCCGCTTACATCTACGACACTCAGGCGGCGGGCGCGGGCGGCAAACTGACCAAGTGGCTGAACACGCCGCATGACGCGGGAACGGGACCGTACACGCTGCAGACGTGGAACAGCGGCCAGGAGTTGGAGGTCATCCTCAAGGCATTCGGTAAGTACTGGGGAGGCTGGAGCGGCTCGCACTACACGAAGGTCGTATTCCGGGTGGTGCCGCAGGACACCACGGCAGCGCAGCTCCTGCGCTCGGGCCAGGTCAGCTTCGTCGAGCAGCTCAGCCCGACCCTGTGGCAGTCGCTGAAGGGGGTTTCCGGGATCAAGCTCTCCAGCTCGCCTTCCTGGCAGAACCTGCTCGCCCAGCTCAATAGTCAGTCGCTAAGCCTCCCCGTCCGCCAGGCCATCTCCTACGACACCGACTACCCCGGCATCACCGCGGCGCTCGGCGGCGCGGGTGTGCCGTCCAGCGGCATCGTCCCGGCGGGCCTGTTCGGACACTTCACCAACCTGCCGAGCTACACCTACGATCCGGCGAAGGCCGCGAGGCTGCTGAGCTCGGCCGGCTACGGGCCGGGCAAGAAGCCGCTGAACCTCAACCTGACCTATACCGCCGGCGACACTAACGAGCAGGTCGTCGCCACGCTGCTCAAGTCCAGCCTGGCGAAGCTGAACGTCAACGTCAGCGTCCAGGCGCTGGCCTGGAACACGCAGTGGTCGAAGGCGAAGTCGTCGACCGCATCGACCCACCAGGACATCTTTTTCGAGTACTGGTGGCCGGACTATGCCGACCCGTACTCGTGGTTCGTGAACCTGCTACAGGGTGAGAAGCAACCGTACTTCAACTTGTCGTACTACTCGGACCCGACGCTCAACAAGCAGATCGGCAGCGTGGAGTCGCTGGTAGCGACGAACCAGTCGGCCGGCAGCGAGCTGTACCGGACCATGCAGGTCGAGATCCTGAAGCAGGCGCCGATCGTGTTCCTGTACAACGCCAACTACCAGTACGCGATGACGAGCAACTTCTCCGGCTTCCAGGTAAACCCGGCGTACCCGAACGTCATCTTCGTCTACGACTTGCTCGCAAAGTCGTAGCCCATGCTGGTCTTCGTCGCGCGCCGGATCGCGCTCGCTGGCGTGGTGATCGTGGGCGTGATCGTGGTGACGTTCGCGGTCGCTCACCTGGTCCCCGGCGATCCAGCCGCGACGTGGGCCGGGCCACACGCTTCAGCAGCGCAGATCGCAGCGGCGCAGAAGTTCCTCGGCCTGGACCGGCCGCTGGGCGTGCAGCTGTTCTCCTACATTGGGCCCGCCGGCCTGGCCGCCCGGCCGACCAGGTCATCCGGGCCGGCTCGATCTTCGGCGTGTCGATGCCGATCTTCTGGATGGCGCTTATCCTGCAGCTGATTTTCTCCCAGAAGTTCAGGTTGCTGCCGACCGCGGGCGAGTACTCCCAGGGCCTGCTTTTCAGCCATCCGCTGATCAAGCGGACCGGTATTCCAGTGATCGACGCGATCCTCGGCGGTAACTGGCCGATGCTGGGTAGCACCCTGAGCCACTTGATCCTGCCTGCGATCGTGGTAGCCGCTTACCCGGCCGGGCTGATCGCCCGCATGGTGCGGGCGCAGGTACTCGACACGATCGGCGACACGCACATACTCAATGCCCGGGCGCTAGGCTTCCCCGAAGCGCAGATCTTCGGCCGCTTCGCTATGAAGCTCGCATGGCCAGCGGTCGCAGCCACACTGGCCCTGGTGTTCGGCTACTCGCTGGTCAATACGTTTCTGGTGGAGTCCATCTTCGACTGGCCGGGACTCGGAAGCTATGCGGCGGCGTCCATCACGACCCTGGACACCCCGGCGATCCTCGGGGTCACCTTGTTCGTCGCCATGGCCTACGTCGTCGCGAACCTGGTCGTGGACGTCGTCCAGGCCGTTATCGACCCCCGGATCAGGCTGGCATGATCGAGGCCCCGACCATAGCGCCAGTTGATGCCGCAGTCCCGCGCGGCGCGCTGATGTGGCGTGCCCTGAAGGCCAATCCGCTGCTCGCGGTCGGCTTCGGGCTAGTCCTGCTGATCGTCCTGGTTGCAATCTTCGCTCCGCTACTCGCGCCGTCCCCCGGCGACGCTGGCACTGCGACGCATCCCTTCGCGGTGCTGCACGCGCCGTCGGGGAGCCATCGGTTCGGAACCGATCAGGTCGGCCGCGACATCCTGTCCAGGGTCATCTACGGGACCAGAGTGTCGCCGGTCATCGCCGTCGTGGTCCTGGTGATCGCCTGCGGCATCGGCGTGCCGCTGGGCCTCGCAGCCGGCTTCCTAGGCGGCTGGGTCGACGAGCTGATCATGCGGGTGACCGACGTGTTCCTTGCGTTCCCGCCGCTGCTGCTCGCGCTGGCGCTGGCCGCAGTGCTGCCTGCCAGCCTGACCAGCCTGACAATCGCGATCGCCGCAGTCTGGTGGCCCTGGTACGTCAGGCTGCTGCGCGGCCAGGCTGCGTCGGTGGCGGGCCGGCCCTACGTTGACGCGTGCCGGGCGCTGGGGGTATCCCGGCTGCGCATCATCTTCCGGCACGTCCTGCCGAACTCGATCACCCCGCTGCTCGTGCAGGTGTCCCTGGACGTCGGCGGCGTCATCCTGACGGCGTCGGCGCTGTCATTCCTGGGACTCGGCGCCCAGGATCCGACGCCGGACTGGGGCCTGATGGTCGCCGAAGGTCAGGGCTACTTCACGCCCGACTGGTGGCTTGTGACATTCCCCGGACTTGCCATCTTGGTGACTGCGTTCGCGTTCAACCTGCTCGGCGACGGCCTTCGCGACCTACTTGATCCGAAGCGGAGCTTCCTGCCGTGACACGGTTGGACCAGCAGGCACAGAGCGCCGGCCAGGCCGAACCCGACAGGTCGGCCGGGCGGCTGGCCATCCGCACCCTGGAGGTGCGGTTCGGCGACCGCTGCGTCGCCTCGATCGACGACCTGCGGCTCGACCACGCCGAGATCGTCGGCCTCGCGGGCGAAAGCGGCTCGGGCAAGTCCATGACCACGCTTGCCATTCTCGGCCTCGCGCACACCGTCGGCGCCGCCGTCACCGGCAGTATCAAGCTCGACGGCCAGGAACTGATGGGCCTCAGCGCTGAGGACCTGCGCGCGATCCGGGGCCGTCGGATTGCGGCGATCTTCCAGAGCCCGTCGACGGCGTTCAGCCCGGTTTACAAGGTCGGCACGGTGTTTATGAAGGCGCTGCGGCTGCATGGTGCCAACAAGTCCGAGGCAACAGACCGGGCCGCAGAGGCGATGCGGCAGGTACTGCTGGCTCCCGAGCTATTGCGCCGGTATCCGTCTCAGCTATCGGGCGGTCAGCTGCAGCGAGTAGCGATCGCGGTTGCGGTCGCGCTGCGCGCTGAGATCCTGCTGGCCGACGAACCGACCAGTGCGCTCGACGTCACGGTCCAGGCCGAGGTACTGGACCTGCTACGCGGCTTGCGTGAGGCCATCGGCATGTCCATTTTGTTCATCAGCCACGACCTTGCCGTAGTCGCCGAGCTTTGCGACCGAGTCGCAGTCATGCGCGCGGGCCTGGTTGTCGAACAAGGTTCAACCGAGCAGGTATTGTCGGCGCCCGCCAATCCGTACACGATCGAACTGCTGAAGTCCGTGCCCAAGCTGGCGAGCGCGAAATGACTGCCGAGCGCGGTGTCACGGCCGATAACGGAACGAGCCTCGAGCCCGAGGTGACGGGCGAGCGCGACGGGACCGGCGCGCAGCCGTTGCTCCGGATCTCTGATCTCACCGTCCGGTTCGGGCCCATCCTGGCCGTCAATGACGTCTCGTTCGATCTCCCGGCCGGTCCGTTCGGCCTCGGGCTGGTCGGCGAGAGCGGTTCGGGCAAGTCGACTATCGGGCGGGCCATCCTCCGCCTGGTACGGTCGGCTAGCGGCAGCATCACCTTCGACGGCAAGGATGTCGGCTCGCTGCGCGGAGCAGCCTTGAAGGCATACCGCCGTGATGCGCAGATCGTGTTCCAGGATCCGGATAACAGCCTCGATCCGCGGATGCGGATCGGTGCGACGATCACCGAGGCACTGCGTACTCATGACGTGGCGCCTCGTCAGGGCACCAGCGGGCGAGTCGCCGAGCTGCTTGCCGAAGCTGGCCTGGACCCGGCGTTCGCGGAGAGGTACCCGCACCAGCTCTCCGGCGGCCAGCGCCAGCGAGTCGCGATCGCCAGGGCGCTCAGCGTGCAGCCTCGGTTGCTGGTCCTTGACGAGCCGACGAGCGCGCTGGATGTCCGGACACAGGCGCACATCCTGAAGCTGATCTCAAGGCTGCGGGCCGAGCGAAAGTTGTCCTACCTGCTGATAACGCACAACCTCGGCGTGGTCAGTGAGCTCTGCGACCAGACCGCCGTGCTCTACCTCGGCAAGATCGCCGAGACCGGCCCGACTGACGTCCTGCTCAGCGCGCCCGCGCACCCGTATACCCACGCCCTGCGCTCAGCAGTCCCTGAAGTTGAGGTAGCCGAGCGCCGGTCCAGGATCGTCCTGCCTGGCGACCCGGCGGACGCTGCGAACCCCCCGAGTGGCTGCGTCTTCCACCCGCGCTGTCCGCTCGCGATCGACCGATGCCGGACGGAGGTCCCGCCGCTTCGGGACGCCGCACCCGGACACCAAGTCGCCTGCCATCGCGCCGAGGACGTGCTGGCAGGCGCTCCGATGGTCGCCGTAAAGCACCCGAGCGGAGTAGCTCAGCCAGAGGTATCCCCAGGACCCTAGAGCTCACCGGTACCCAGTGCGAACCTCGTCTCGGGCGAGCCGGTTGCTTAGTGCTCGCGGGGACTCCGCTGGTAAGTCCCGGCGATGCCGACGATCGGGTCCTTAGGGCTTTGGCCCGGGTGCTGGCCGTGCACGGCAGCGCGCGGGCCAGGTGGCCACCGGTGACGGCGGTGAGCGCCGGGTCGTCGTGCAGGACTCCGTACGCTGCGCCGGATCAGCTCCTTGAGGAAGGACGCCGTGGTGCCGTCGGTGCGCTCGACGGCGAGGTTCACATCTTCTTCTGTCAGCATCAGCGGCACGTTCTGGCTGTGAAGCGTTCGAGCGACCGCTCCTCGGCGACCAGGTCAGCGTCTTCGAGTACGACAACAGCGGGCAGTAGGGCGCGGGCCAGGTCGGTGAACTGCCCTGCCACTGCAGCGCGCGCTGGGCCGGTAATCGGCGAGTCGTTGGGCGACGAAAACAGTCCGCCAAGCCGCGGTCCCAGCGCCAACATCAGGGGAGGGCGATATACCCCACGGCCTCGCCGGAGACGGCGGGCTTATTCAAGCGGCCTGGCATCGTCGACTCGCGCACGACCAGTTCAGGCTCAAAGACGACCTGCCGGTGCCGATGGGTTTCAGCCTCGGATACCTCGTCGATCAGCAACTCGGCGGCGGCTTGGCCGAGCTGCGCGCGGGGCTGGCGGATCGAGGTCAGCGGGACGGCGGCCGCGGCCGCGAAGTCGATGTCGTCGTAGCCGACTATCGCCACGTCGCCGGGCACGTCCAGATTGCGCCGCGTCATCTCCTGCAGCACGCCAAGGGCGAGCAGGTCGTTGGCGCAGAACACGGCGGTGGGCCGGACCGGAGAGGACAAGTCGGCGATCTGCTCGCCCGCCCGGCGGCCGGCGGCGACGTTCAGGCCGGGCGTGCGGATCTGGCTGAGCGCGCCCTTCGGCAGGCCGGCCGCCCTGGCCGTGGCCCGGGCCCCGGCGAGCCGGTCGGCCACCTGGTTGACGCTGACCGGGCCGCCGACGAACGCGATCCGCTGGTGGCCCTGCTCGATCAGGTGGCCCACGGCCAGTTCACCGCCGGCCACGTCGTCGACGGACACCGAGCACTGCTGCCTAGTCGAGCCGCGGTCGACGAACACGACATGGGTGCCGTGCTTGCGAAGCTCCTCGATCCGCCCGTTCTTCCCGCTGACCGGAGTGATCAGGATGCCGTAGGCGCGCAGCTCCTGCAGCAGGCTCAGGTAGTGGTCCTCGCGGGCCGTGCTGTCAGCGCTGTTGCACAGGATCACCGACAGGCCCGCTTCCTCGGCAGCGCTCTCGACTCCGGCGGCCAGGTCGGTGAAGAACGGGTTGCCCACATCGAGCACGACCAGGCCGATGGTCCGGCTCCGCCCGGCCCGCAGCTGGCGAGCGGCCTCATTGCGGACGAAGCCCAGCTCCTCGATGGCCCGCAGTACCCGCTCGCGGGTCGACGGGGCCACCCGCTCCGGCCGGTTGAGCACATTGGAGACGGTTCCGAGGGAGACGCCGGCCAGGCGGGCCACGTCGATGACGCTCGCGGCATCCGCCACTGCATACCCCCCAGTTAGCCCGATTGCCTGAATCGTATCAACTAGTTCGGCCCGAGATCGAAGGGTCTGTGTCCTCTGAAGCCGAGTCAAGATACCCCTGCACTGGTCCTGATCACAGACCAATAACAACGGTAGTTAGCATAATCGTAACTCTTGACCGGTAATTGCTCCGGGCGTATTGTCGGCCCAACTGAGTGAAAGGTTTCACTCCATGGGGTTACTCGTGACCGAAAAGCAGAGCGCACAACCCGTACTCGTGCTTGAGCATGCGACCAAGAGATTCGGTGCCGTCCGGGCGCTGGAGGACGGGTCCATCACACTGCATCCCGGCGAGGCGCATGCGCTGCTTGGCGAGAACGGCGCGGGCAAGTCCACGCTCGTGAAGATCCTGGCCGGGGTACACGGCGCGGACAGCGGGCAGTTGCTGATCGACGGCGCGCCGACCGTCTTCAGCGGGCCGACGGCCTCCCGCGAGGCGGGCGTGTCCATCATCTACCAGGAGCCCACCCTGTTTCCCGACCTGACGGTCGCGGAGAACATCTTCATGGGCAGGCAGCCGCTGCGGGTCGGACGCCGGATCGACCGGGCCACGATGAGCCGGCAGGCCAACGAGCTGTTCACGCGGCTGGGCGTCCAGCTAGATCCCGACCGGGTTGCGCGCGGCCTGTCGGTCGCTGACCAGCAACTGGCGGAGATCGCCAAGGCGCTGTCGCTGAACGCCAGGGTCCTGGTGATGGATGAGCCCACGGCGGCGCTGACCAACGTGGAGGTCGAGAGGCTCTTCGAGGTCATCCGCACGCTGTGCTCGCAGGGCGCGGCAGTCCTTTTCATCTCGCATCGCCTGGAGGAGGCCTTCGCGATCTGCCAGCGGGTCACAGTCATGCGCGACGGCCGCTTCACCCGGACTGCCCGGATCGAGGACGTGACCGTCGACGACATCATCCGGTCGATGGTGGGCCGCGATCTTGATGCCATGTTCCCCAAGAGCGAGACGGAGCCTGGTGACGTCGTGCTTGACGTGCGGCAGCTATCCCGCGAGGGCGTGTTCAGCGACATCTCCTTCCAGGTCCGGAGGGGCGAGATCGTCGCGCTCGCGGGCCTGGTCGGGGCCGGTCGCAGCGAAGTCGCCCGGGCCGTGTTCGGCATCGACAGGCGCACTTCGGGGACGGTCAGGGTGCTGGGGCGGGAGCTGCCGAACGGCAGTCCTGTCGCCGCGATGAACGCCGGGGTAGCGCTCGTGCCCGAGGATCGGCGTCAGCAGGGCCTGGTCATGGAGATGAGCATCGACCAGAACGTCGCGCTCGCCTCGCTGACCAGGCTGCGCCGTTTCGGGCTGATCCGCCGGTCGACCGAACGGGACCTCGCGGCCCGGTGGGCGGGCCGCCTCCAGCTGAAATACGCCCGGCTGCGGAACACGGTCTCGACCCTCTCCGGCGGCAACCAGCAGAAGGTCGTGCTCGGCAAATGGCTGGCGCGCAATCCGTCGCTGCTCATCATCGACGAGCCCACCCGCGGCATCGACGTGGGCACCAAGGCGGAAGTGCACCGCCTGATCGATGAGCTCGTGGCCGGAGGAATGGCCGTATTGATGATCTCCTCCGAGCTGCCGGAGGTCCTGGGCATGGCCGACCGGATACTCGTGCTCCGGGAAGGCCGCATCACCGCGGACTTCTCGCGCGGGGACGCCGACGAGAGCTCGGTCATGCGAGCGGCGACGGGACAGACACCGGAGGCGGTGGCATGAGCAGCACGGCCATCGCGCCCAGGTCGGCCGCCCGTGGATTCCGGCTGGACTCGCTGCTTCGGGCACGCGAGCTTGGCATCGGCCTCGCCATCATCGTGGTGTTCGGGCTGACCACCCTGAACAATCACGACTTCGCGCGAGCCGCCAGCATCCAGCAGCTGCTGATCGGCGCGGCCCTGATCGCCTTGCTCGGCGTGGGCGAGACGATGGTCATCGTCACCCGCAATGTCGACCTATCCGTCGGCTCCGTCGTTGGACTGTCGGCCTACGTCGTCGGTGACCTGTTCAAGCACGATCACCACATGCCGATCATCTTGGGCTTCTGCGTGGGCATCGCGCTGGGCGCGGTGATCGGCGCGATCAACGGACTGGTGACGACCGTCGCCCGGGTACCGAGTCTCGTCGTCCGCCATGCGCTCCTTCCGCTGGGGCCGCGACCTGTACGGGATCGGATCCAACCCCGAGGCAGCCGCGCTGGCGGGCATCCCCGCCGGCCGCCGGGTCTTCACCGCGTTCTTGACCAGCGGCGCCCTCGCCGGATTCGCTGGCGCGCTGTTCCTGGCGATCCATGCGCAAATCGATGTCACCGGGGGCGTCGGCTACGAGCTGAGCGTGATCGCAGCGGTGGTGGTCGGCGGCGTTGCCATCTTCGGCGGCAGTGGCACCGTCCTTGGTGCCGCACTCGGAGCCCTGCTGCTGAACACCATCAACCAGGCGCTCGTCGCGACGAAGGTGTCGTCGTTCTGGAACGAGGCGATCGCTGGCGCGCTGCTGCTGGCGGCCATCGCGTTTGACCGCTGGCTGAGCCGGCGCGTCGCCCAGCGCCTGCAGACGGCCGAGGGAGCACACCGTGACCTCTGACATCGCGACCAGGACGCCGGGAAGCCGGAGCAGCGGCGACGCTGAAGCTGCCGGGCGCGCGCCCTGGCGCAGTGTGCTGCGGTGGGAGAGCGCGCTGGTCGTGGTCCTGATCGCGACCTTGCTCTACGGCTCGTCGGTGTCACCCTACTTCCTGAACGCGACGAACTTCTTCTACGTGGGCCTCAACATGGGCGAGATCGCCATCATGGCCCTCCCGCTCACGCTGATCATCATCACGGGCGAGATCGACCTGTCGGTGGCGTCGATGCTGGGCCTGTCCGGCACCGTGGTGGGCTACCTGTTCAATAACGGCTGGTCGATCTGGGCGGCCATGGCGGTCGCGCTCGCCGTCGGCGGGGCCGGCGGCGCGCTGAACGGGCTGCTGGTCGCCAAGGTCGGCCTGCCCTCGATCGCCGTCACGATCGGGACGCTGACGCTGTTCCGCGGCATCTCGGAGATCTTGCTCGCGCCCCGGACCATCACCGGGTTCCCGGCGTCGCTGACAACCATCGGCGTCGCCCCGATCCACGGGACGCAGATCGCCTACTCCGCCGCGATCTTCCTGGTCCTGGCCGTGCTGGCCGGCATCGTCCTGCACGCCACCCCTCTTGGCCGGGCACTGGTGGCCATCGGGTTGCAGCGAGAGGCCGCGCACTTCGCCGGCATCCGGGTGAGCCGGATCAAGTTCTGGCTGTTCGTCTTGTCCGGCGTCATGTGCTCGTTCGCCGGGATCTTGTTCACGCTCAAGAACGCCTCGGTCAGTTATGACGCGGGCACCGGGCTCGAGCTGAACGTCGTGGCCATCGTCCTGTTCGGCGGCGTGTCGATCTTCGGCGGCCGCGGCACGATCGTCGGCGTCGTGCTGTCGGTGGCGATCGTCGGCTGCCTGCAGCAGGCCCTCACCCAGAAGAACGTGCAGCCGGAGGTGCAGAACATCATCCTCGGCGTCTTGCTGCTGATCAGCGTGATCATCCCGAACGGAGGCGAAGCCATCCGGCGGATCCGCGAACGGGTCCGAAGGCGCGCCTGACGCGGATCGCGCAGGCGAATGACCCGATATCCACCCCCCAAAAGGAAGGCAATCGAATGCACACACGATGGACCGTGCGCCGCCCGGTCACCGTCGCTCTGGCAGCGACACTCATCAGCGCAGTCGCGGCCTGCAGTTCGGCGGCCTCGACATCGTCGCCGCCGACATCCGCTGCAAAGACCACCAAGCACGGACTTGTCGTGTACTACATCCCCAAGGACACCCAGAACCCGTACGAGGTCATCGCCGACGCGGGGGGCACCACAGCCCTGACGGAACTGGGCGGGAAGGTCGTGGTCAGCAGCGGCACGGCGGACACGGCCGCCGCTCAGATTCCGTCGATCCAGGCCGCCATCCAGGCGCACGCATCCGCGATCGTCATCGCCGGCAACGACGCGTCCGCGCTGTGCCCGTCGCTGAACCAGGCCGCCCAGGCCGGGATCAAGATCGTGGCGTTCGACTCGGACGTCAACTGCGGCAGCAGCCCGAACCACCTGTTCATCAACCAGGCCAACACCCAGCAGATCGGGACCTCCGAGGTGGACCTGCTGGCCAAGGAAATCGGCTCCAAGGGTCAGATCGCCATTCTGTCCGCGGCGGCCAGCGCCACGAACCAGAACGCCTGGATCGTCTACATGAAGCAGGAGCTTAAGAAGTACCCGAACATGAAGCTCGTGAGCACCGTCTACGGCAACGACGATCCAGCGACCTCGCTGACCGTCCTGCAGGGCTTGCTGTCGGCCTACCCGAACCTGGCCGGCATCATCTCGCCGACCACCGTCGGTATCTCGACGGCAGCGCAATATCTGGACACGCACAAGAGCCTGCTCAAGCACCTGACGCTCACCGGGCTGGGCCTGCCGTCACAGATGAAGACCTATGTGCACGACGGCACGGTCAAGGAATTCGAGCTGTGGAACCCGAACAACCTCGGTTACCTAGCTGGCTACGCCGCGGCGGACCTGGCCTCGGGCACCGCGAGCCTGACGCCCGGCTCCACCTTCAAGGCCGGCAAGCTCGGCACCTACACGGTGCTCGCGCCCTCCGGCGCGACCGGGCCATCGGTCGTGCTCGGACCGCCCACCGTGTTCACCATCGCCAACGTCGACCAGTTCAAGTTCTGATCGCCACCAGACCCCGGCCGGCGTGTCGATGATGCGCCGGCCGGGGCCGGGACCTGATCACTATCCATCACCGGTCCGCCACCGATCACCGGACCGCTGCCGGTCCGCCGCCCGCGATACGCGAGGGAGTCATGAACAGGTATTGCTTCGTGCTTCAGGTACGACCTGAGCTGCTGGCTGAGTACACGCAGCGGCATGCCGCCGTGTGGCCGGACATGCTGCGGGCGCTGGACGCGAGCGGATGGCGCCGCTACTCCCTCTTCGCCCGCCCCGACGGCCTGGTCGTCGGCTTCGTCGAGGCAGCCGACCTTGATCAGGCCAGGGCGGCGATGGCCGCGACCGAGGTGAATGCGCGGTGGCAGGCGGAGATGGCGCGGTACTTCACCGGCCTGGACGGACGCGCGCCCGACGAGGGCTTGCAGTTGCTTGATGAAATCTTCAACCTCGACGACCAGCTACGGCGGCGCACGCCGGTGCCGCCAGGAGAGGGGGGAGGGCGATGACCACCACCGCTCCGAAGCCGGCCTACCTGGGGCCGGCCCTGCGCAGAATCAGCCCGCGCCGTGCGAAAATCGGCCTCGTGTCCGGCGGGCTGGGCGCGTACTGGCCGCAGTTTCCTGACCTGCTGCCTCAGCTCAAGCGCTCGGCCGAGCGGGTCTCGGCCCGGATCAGCGCGCTCGGCTGTGATGTCGTCGACGCCGGGTTCATCTCCGACGCTGAGGACGGCGCCCGGGCGGCCGAGCAGTTGCGGGCCGCGGGCTGCGACCTGATCGTCGGCTTCCTGACCACCTACATGACCGCCACCATGCTGCGGAGATGGCCAACGCGTTCCTGCGGTGCGGAATCCCGTTCCGGTCGGTATCGGGCTACCTGGAGGATGACCGCGCCTGGGCCAAGATCGGCCGCTGGACCAAGGCGGCCGCCGTCCGCGCCGCACTGCGTCACGGGCGGCACGGCCTGATGGGGCACCTGTACCCGGGGATGCTCGATGTCTCCACCGACCTCACGCTCGTGCCGGCCATCCTCGGCGGCCACACGGAGGTCCTGGAGTTCGACGACCTGCGGGTGCGCGTCAGCTCCGTCACCGACGCACAGGCCGCCGCCCGGGTCACGCTGGCGAGCGAGATCTTCGAGATAGATCCGTCCGTTCAGAATGAGGACCTTGCCTGGGCGGCCCGGGTGTCCGTCGGGCTCGACCAGCTCGCTGAGGACTTCTCGCTCGATAGCATCGCCTACTACCACCGCGGCCTGGAAGGCGAGCAGCACGAGCGCCTGGGCGCTGGCATGATCCTGGGTGCCTCGCTGCTGACCGCCCGCGGAATTCCCGCCGCGGGCGAGTACGAGCTGCGCACCTCGCTCGCCATGATGATCATCGACCGGCTCGGCGGCGGTGGCTCCTTCACCGAGCTGCAGGCGCTGAACTTCCGTGACGACGTCGTCGAGATGGGCCACGACGGCCCGGCGCACCTGGCGATCAGCCAGCGTCGCCCGCTGCTGCCCGGACTCGGGGGCTACCACGGCAAGCGGGGCTGGGGCGTCTCGGTGGAGTTCGATGTGGCCCATGGCCCGGTCACAACGTTCGGGATCGCGCAGCAGCGCGAGGGCTCGTTCCGGTTCGTCGCCGCGCATGGCGAGGTAGTGCCGGGGCCGCTGCTCCAGATCGGCAACACCACCTCGCGGGTCGACTTCGGGTGCGACCCGGGGGA
>WNFI01074791.1_pt1 | contig 15897 bp, 14 predicted proteins | sample 5400471 | NCBI WGS metagenome assembly WNFI01 (sample SAMN13153348, study PRJNA577476) | soil metagenome | isolation source: 100 cm saprolite on Douglas fir-dominated hillslope | place: USA:California | collected 2013-09-17 | reverse complement strand
AGGTGGTGCCAGCCCATTGCCACCCGGCCCCCGGCCACATCGCTCATGGCATCCGTCAGATCCTCGATCTGGTCGGCCGCCTTGTCCTCGGACTGCTCCAATCGCTTCTGCTGCACCTCGATCTCTCTTGCGGAGGTCGGGCGATCCTCGAAGTGGTAAGACTGCGTGATGACCATCTCCACCGGCAGGTTGAGGAAGCGGTCGAGCATGTCGTGGTCGGTCAGGTCCGGGTATTCCTTGATGCTCAAGAACGCGCCGAGCTGACTTCTCGTCCAGCCGCGCATCTCCATCGTCTCCGCACCAAAGATCGGCCGGTTCATTCCGAGGTAGTCCCGGATCGGCATGCGCGGCACGCGCACCTCGGCCTCTTTCCAGTTCACGAGATAGCCGAGGAACGCGAGCGAGGCCGAGTACCAGCCGTCCGGCTTTTGGTACATGCCAAGCAGCGCCGGCTCATAGGCCGCAAGCGTCTTCACCACCCGCTCGCTCACGTCGCGCAGCTCCTGCGCGCAGCGCCGCCGCCATTGCTCGCGCCGCTCCCGGTGCCGCTTGTGGCTGAGATAAGCAAGCCGGTCCTTTGCCCCGACCAGCACGCCTGCTTTGTATGGAAACTTGACGAGCGACAGGTAGATCTCGTTTACGTACTGCTCAGCCTGCGCGTGCCTGCGCCGCCACGCGGCGTCGAGCTCGGTGCAAAACCGGTTCGGGAAGGCGCCGTCCGGATACTCGAAGTGCCGGCGTCGTACCACATGGACCGTGACGCCGAGGTCGCTTTTCGCAATGGATCGAACCAGGCGATTGCGAAAGCGCTTTTGCCGCTTCAGTTCCTCTTCGTCTCGCGTCTGAAAGGCGAGCCCTTCCAGCTTGATGATCTGGACGAGCTGATCGTCCTCGGTGAGCAGCGTCTTGTTGTCGTAATGGGCGAGGTACGGAATGAAGCGCCGCAGCCGCTGCTCCCTGGCTTTCGAGTCACTGCCGGCCGGCGCCGGCCGCATGAACCCCAGACCGAGGCTAGTCAGGGTCATAGCTCGTACCTCCCCACACCCGCCTGTTCGCGCCCTTGCCGGTCAGCGCAAATCCCACCCACCACACGCTGAAGAAGTCGGCGTCGTCGAGGCATTTCCAGTAGCACAGCAGATGAAAGAGCCCCGCGACCGGTAGCACCCACAGCGACCGGGTGACGAGAAACGCGATCGACCAGACGATCACCTCAAGCACGAAGCAATCGAGCGTCACGCCCAGGACCATGGCGTCGCGCGTCATCGCCTGATAGAGCGGATCTTCGCGCTCCATCGTCACACCCGGATCTCGGCAACGATGAGTACGGCGCCGAATACGATGACGATGCCGAGGATGGAATAAAGCGCCTTGCGCTTGTCCATCATCCCGTACTTCATCCGGTACCCCATCGCTGCGATCGTGATGATCGCCGAGGCGACCGCCCATCGATTAGTGAGCATATCGACGGCCTTAGTGAGCAGCCGTGAGATGGGGTCGGCGGACTGCGCATCGGCATGAAACGACAACAGCGCTAAAATGAGCGTTGTCGAGATACGGTCCAGCGCGCGCACGGCGCGCCGCGACTGGTCCTTCAAGGACTGATGCAACTTCATTTGAATCTCCCTTGCTAGGATTCGGTGTCGGCAACTGACGACATCCGGTGTTGTCTTAAGCAACGAGAGAATAGAGAGAGCGATGCAAAAGATCACTGGTCAAAAACACCGGTTTTTGACCATTGAATGGATTAACCTGATGTGCTAGGCGAGCTGATGGGAACGCTGTTCAAAACCGCCGAAGACGAGTCGCAGTTTTCCTCGCTGCTGCAGAACGCCCTCGAAGGCCAGTACGCGCTCGTCATCGACGCGCGCAGCCAGCGCGAGTACACCGAAGATCACCTTCCGTGCGCGGTCAACCTGCCGGTCGTAGACAACGAGGAGTACGCCGAGGTCGGCACGACCCACAAGACCGACAAGCATCGCGCCTACGTGATCGGCGTCTCCTACGCGATGAAGAACATGTCGCGCGCCATCGACGAGCTGGTCGCGAGCCACCCGAAAGACGCACGCATGCTGGTGTACTGCTTCCGCGGCGGAAAGCGCAGCAAGCTTTGGTTCGATGCGCTGTCCACCATCGGATTCAAGGTCGATCGCCTGCCCGGCGGCTGGAAGGCATACCGCGCCTGGGTGCGAAATCAGCTGGAAGAGTTGCCACGCAAGTTCCGCTACAACGTCCTTTGCGGCCCAACCGGCTGCGGCAAGACGCGGCTCCTTACGGCACTGGAAGCAGCAGGCGCCCAGGTCCTCGATCTCGAAGGTCTGGCGCAGCACCGCGGCTCGCTCATCGGCGACATTCCGGGCGTCGCCCAGCCGAACCAGAAATGGTTCGACTCTGTTCTCGTGGACAAGCTTCGTCGCTTTGACTCCGACAAGCTGGTATGGGTGGAGTCCGAGAGCAAGAAGATCGGGGCGATCCAGCTTCCTGCCGCTCTGCTGGACACGATGCATGCAGGACGCCTCTTTACCCTCAGCGCGCCGATGGCCGAGCGCGTCGCCCTATGGCGCGAGGACTACAGCCACTTCGAGCAGGATCTCGACGCGCTCATGGGTCGGCTGCACTTCCTTCGTCCGCTTATCGGCGGCGAGGAGTTTGCGCGTTGGGAAAGCCTCGCATGCGAAAGTCGGGCGCCCGAGCTTTTCCAGCGTCTCATGGAGGCGCACTACGACCCCGCTTACGCCCGCTCCATCGGAAAGAACTACCCGCAGATTGACCAAGCGACCAAGCTGGACCTGACTCGCATAGATCGTCCATCGCTCCTGAAGGTCGCCCGAGAGCTTCACAAAGAGCCGGTCGCTGTCCAATAGGGCCATGAAGCTCTACGGCTATCGAAACGGCCGCACGCTCCGGGCCTTGTGGGCCCTTGAAGAAGTCGGCGCGCAGTACGAATACGTCGAGGTAGACGTGATGCGCGGTGCGGGCCGCGAGCCTTGGTTCCTGGAAATCAATCCGGGCGGCAAAGTTCCGGTTTTGGACGACGACGGCAGGATCGTTACCGAGTCGGCAGCCATTTGCATCCACGTAGCCGACAAATACCCCAAGAGCCAGCTCATGCCGCTCGCCGGCACACCCGAGCGCACGGAATGCTACAAGTGGATCAGCTTCATTCTCACCGAACTGGACGCGCCGCTATGGACCATCGCGAAACACCGCTTCGGTCTTCCGAGAGAGCGGCGGGTTCCGGCGGTCATCGAGACGGCGGGATGGGAGTTCCGAACTGCTGCAAAGATACTGGCCTCGGCGCTTAAGGATCGTCCGTACTTGGCAACCGGCTCTTTCACAGTGGCCGACATTTTGGCCGGACACACGTTACTTTGGGCGAAGAGCGCGCGCCTTCCGCTCGGCAGCGATTCCTTGGACACCTACCGAGAGACACTCTTGACCAGGGAAGCGGTAACCCGGGCTCGCTCGCTCTCTACAGAATCAGGTTAGTTTAGGCGCGCGCAGGATTGGTAAGTCAGCGCGCTTTAGCGCGTAGGAAGTGGGCGACCGTTTTACCAATCTAACGTTTAAGCGATACGATGGAGACTGCTAGTTTAGCAATCACTTGTTGGGGGGGATAGTATGCGTTTCCGTCTGACCGTGGCCTTGTTGGGATTGTCCGCCGCTTTCGCAGCGGCCCATGCTCAAATGCCGACTCCCACAGTCGTGCGGATCGACATTCAGGGCTACAAATTCAACAACGGTACCCCCGTGACGGTTCGTATCGGCGACTCGGTCATCTGGGTGAACAAGGACAAGATGACCCACACGGCAAGCCGCTATTCGGACACTGACGGCTTCAACACTGGCTTCATACAATCGGGCAAGGAATCCGAACCGATTACCTTCCTGAAGGCGAGCGGGCCTCAAGGCTTCAAGTACGCCTGCGACGTGCACGACGATCCGAAGCATCCCATGGAAGGTGTTCTAGTAGTCGCCGGCAATACCGTGCCCGACCACGTCCATCACGAATCCCCGTCGATCCACTCAATGCTCGTCTCCGGCAGCGACCCGAACCACCTGTTCCTTCATCACTACGATCTCTTCAACAATCCGAACCATTCCTATCACGTGACTTTGGAAGCCATGATCGACGACGCAGGTGTGCGCTCGATCTTCGAGAAGTGGCGCAAAGCGAATCCCAACGCACGCGCCACCATTGATCCCGAGGTCTTTCTGCTGCCCGAGATCAAGCCGGGATCTGGGACCCGCACGTCCTTCAGGGCCAAGTTCTCGGAATTTCCGAATAAGCCGCCGGCCGAGGAAACCCAGTGGGGAACAGCTATTCCCGGTCTCGATGTCGCCCCGATCAAGGTGGTGCGCGTCATCCAATTTAGGGCGTTCGATCCGGATGCCAAGTATCCCGACCGGCTAACCTATCAGCTCTACGGAAACGAAAAAGAAGTGTTCCTGGCGCACGAAGTAACCGAGGCACCCAGCTTCCAGCAGGTCGTGCAGCTCAAGGAGGTGCCGAGCTTCCTGACGCCAGACCTCATACGCAGCGCTCCGCTGGTCACGTTCCCCACTAAGCGCCTCTCAAGCGCTCCGCCGGTCGTATTGAAGATGTCCGTGCTCAGCAACAGCACCCATCTCCTCCACACTCCCCCCATCAACACGCTCAATCCGCAGCCGCCCCTCGCCAACGGCGAAGAGGTGGAGGTGCTGATCGGGAACGATCCCACGCTCAGAAAGCTCACTATCGGAAGGTCCATCTGGGAGGAGTTTAGGATCATCAATCGGTAGCTGTATCCAGCGCGCTGCGCCCGCCTTATTCGGCCGCCGCGACCAGACCGACGCGACTCATGCAAGCGGGGAGGCGCAGCAAATGAAACGGCAGCATCTGCTTATCCGGGGCACATCCAAAGGCGAGCCGTCGATCAAGGTCTACACTCCATCGGCGCGCGCCGCGCGGAAGTCCGGCGGAAAACTGATAGATCAGGTCAGCGCGGCTTGCAGGCGGCTGGCACCGGCCGGGTGGCGTGAACTTATGCGGCTTCACGGCCTCGACATTTCGGCGAAGGATCTTGCCCGGGAGCTGTCGAGGCCGCTGGCGAACATCGACCGTTCGATTCCCGGTTTCGAGGATTTCGCGTGGGAAGGCGTGCGCGGCATCGAACCCGGAAGGCCCGCGCTCAGCCTTCTGTTCCACGCCTTAGCGTCACCCCACGTCGTCGGCGGGACCAAGTCGGCAAAAGGACTGCCCGTACTAAAAGAATATCCATCGCCCGCGGAGATCGAGGCGGTCGAGAACTACGTCTATGGCGCGAGTCCGCCGTCGATCGAGGACCTCCGCGTCCGCGCCCGGGGCGCGCACCTCGCAATCGTCGTGTTCACCGCGGAGTATCGGCCGGGCGGCGAAACCGTCCATCGCAAGCACGCGGACATGTGCTACGCGAGGACCGGCGTCGCGCGCGTCGGTACCGCTCCCGCCGAATATCTGTCCGGCGTTCGCGGCTATCTTCCCTTCGATAGGCACGATCGGCATCAGTTCCGCGTACTCCCGTGCCGCTACTCCGCGTACATCGCCGCTCTCGCTCCCGGCATGAAGGACGGGCATGGGCCTATGCGCTTTCTCGAACCAGGGAAGAAGCCCGTCGCCGCATCGGGAGTGCGCGACAAGGAGGCGGGGCCCGCTACGGCGCCGCCGCTAATCCTCCAGCCACGCGACGTCTCGGACGCTGTCCGGAATTTCTGGATCCCTTTGCACAAGATCTTCGACGGTCAAGAGTGCGTCCGTGGCCACAACTTGACCGTCGCTCTCTCAGCGAACCATACAAACGAGAAGATTAGACGCACGCATCTCTTCTTTGGTGCGAATGGGCACGACGGAGGTTGGTCTGAGCCGGATATCAGCAATCCGCCATTCATATTCAATGACGGAATCGCCGCCTTTTCCGAAAAAGAAGACGATGGAAGCTGGCTGATGATACCCGTCCCCCATCGGCCGCTCATAAAGACCGCGACCTACAACGGCAAGCCTCTGACCTATTTCGTTCCCGAATCGAAGGACGGCGGTCCATGGGCGCCGTATCAATCGAGTCTCAACCTCAAGCTCAAACCGAGCGGCGCGCGGGCCGCTCCCGAATACCTTCACGCGCGCCACAGGATCGACTCCGACGGTACGGAGATCGATCTCAACAAATCTCCGGACGTGATCGGCGCTGTCCGTAAAGGCAGATATTGGGCGCGCCACTATCAGGACTTCACCGGCGATGGGTGGGTCGACTGCGAGTGTAGCGAACTCGCGCTGGAGATCCCTAGGCGCCTCCCCGCGTACTCGATCGTCGCAACGCCAGACTTCTTCCCGGCCGTCAGTCAGAGCGCGCTTATGCAGTGGACTGAGCAGTCGGTCCCTCCGGCTCTTCTGAACATCCTTTGGCCGGAGAACCCCGGAAAGCCGCAGGCTCTGTCCGATCAGCGCTTCGCCGCCAATCTCGAGTTAGCGGGGGCGGGTTTCGATCCGGCCGACGACACAATGACCGCGATTGTCGGGGCTCTCGGTTCCGGAGTTGGCAGACTGACGCAGATCAATCGAGCGCGCTGCGAGCGCGCCGTGACTCTGCCGGACGCGGCGGCCGGCGTGTTCGCGCCCGGCTGGGACGTCTCGTACGACCGAACCCTGGAAGCCGATCCGAATGACACCGGCGACCTCGCCCGCGGCACGACGTTCCTAAACATGTACGGCCTCGGATCGCCGTTCTTGGAGGACACCAAGCTCTGTGCGGCGCTCAGTTCGTTCTGGCCTGCGGTCGCGCCCGACGTCACGCGTACCTTCGGGCCCGTAACTCCGGTCGCGAAATATGCCACGGCCACGCCGCTAACAGACGACGTCATCGGGCTCGGTTCCGAAAGGGCATGGGACGGCATCAAGGGTCCGAAGGTCGACAAGAAGAAGAAGCTGGTCGCATACACATCGCTCGCCTACGGCGACTACGTCGAGGCCGCACTGAAAAACCGCTTCGACATCAGCGTTATCGGCGCCACCACCGTCGAAGAGTACGTGGCGCGAACGCTGACGATGGCGCGCGTGTACAGCGCGCTGGATTCGACGACCCGGTTGGACAAGGCCAAATGGGCTCTGATCTCGTTCCGCCGACCCGACGGGTCCGATCCCGATCTGAAGGCCGCGCTCAACGCGACAAACAGGAAGGTGCATCACGAGCACACGTACCGCTTCGAAATGATCAAATATAGGGACGTTAAGATCGGGACAGGCAAGAAGTTCGACAAGATCTACGTCTCGTACGACTCAATCGTCCTCCTCTTCGCCGATCCCTCGATCGTCCTGCATCAGCTGGAAGACGGCACCTGGGAGGTGCATGAACTGCGCCGCTGACGTCGTTGTAGTCGGCGGCGGGCCGGCCGGTGCGGCGGCCGCCATCTGGGCTGCGTCGGGCGGGCTTCGAGTCACATTGTTCGAAAGGTCAGCCTTCCCGCGCCACCGCCCTGGCGAGACTCTTCATCCCGGCGTCGACTCTGTCTTCCGACAGCTCGGCGTCGAAGCGGAGGTCGAAGCGGCGAGCGCCGTCCGACACACCGCACATAGAGTCGTTTGGGGCGCCAGCGATTTTTCGGTCGAGTTCGGCGCCGATGAGCGCGGACCGTGGCGCGGGTATCAGATACTCCGCGAGCGCCTCGATTCCATGCTGATCGCGCGCGCGCGCCAACTAGGCGTCGAAGTGGTGCAACCTGATCCAGTGGACGCGGCGATCGTGGAAGACGATCGGGTCATCGGAGTTCGATCAACACGCACCGTGCTCGGACGTTTTGTCATCGACGCAGGTGGAGGGCGGGCCTGGCTTCCCCGCCAACTCGGTCTGCCGGTTGAAACCGCTTCGCCGTCTCTGCGCGCCTACTACGGCTATTGCGAGGGCGAGCCCTCGGAAAAGCGCGTGCTGCCCTCTCTGGCAGCCGACGAAGAAGGCTGGACCTGGATAGCCGAAATAGGTCCACGTAAGTTTCACTGGACTCGTCTGTCCTTCGCGAACGATCGCGCGCCCCCGCCCCCTCCGTATCTTGCCTCTCTTCGACAGACGGGCCGGGTGCGGGGTGCCGATGTTACCTGGCGCCGCGTGAAGGCTGCCAGCGGAAAAGGGTATTTCATCGTCGGAGACGCCGCGTTCGTATTGGATCCGATCGCATCACACGGCGTCTTGCGTGCGCTAATGTCCGGCATGATGGCCGCCCATGCCGCTAGGCAAATCCTGTCAGGCGCCGTCGATGAGGACACCGCCGCTCGGCAGTATCGCGCCTGGATAGGGACCTGGTACCGGCACGATCTGGACCATCTCTTGGGTTTCTACCGCCAGCTGGATGTACCTCCGCCTTGGCTACCCGCCATAGCCCAGGGCCCGCCATTCGATCGGCGGATCTGAACGATCGCCCATTGTGCGGACTCGGCCGTCGCACTTGTAGTTGGTCAATATCCCGCGCGCTAGCGGCAGCGTTCCGCCCGCAGCCAAGTCGGGACTTCACCACTCTGGCGCGCCTCCGCCAGCGCGTCCAGGCGCCGATCCATCAGGCTCCGCCACAGCGGCGGTACAAGAGCGACGCAGAACATCGTGAAATAGCTTGCCGGGAGCTTCGGCGCCCCGTACATCGCGTGCAGCTCGTAGTACGGCGTCTGCGGGCGCAGATGGTGGTCGCTGTGGAACGTGTTGTTGAACGTGAGGCAGTTCGTGAGCCAGCAGTGATGCGCCCAAGCAAACTGCGGCCCTGGCTCTTCGCCGTCGGTTCGCACAAGCCCGTAGTGGTGGACGTAGGTAATGACCTCGAAGCAGTACACCGCGAACACGGCTTGGCCAACAAACAGCACGAGCACGGTTCCCCCAAGTATTGCGGAAGCAAGCACAAATCCGAGCGCGACACCGTAGTCGTGAAGCATCCGGTTATGCCACCACGGCTTGGCGCAGCGCCGGAGCCGCGAACGTTCTACGTTCCAGGCGTTCCGCAGACCTTGCGCAACGTCGCGCGGTGCAAAACGGTATATCGAGCTGCCGCGCGGCGCGGTCTCCCCAGCTGCAACGTCGCCCATCGTCGCGTGGTGATGCAGATGCTCGACATACATGTGCCCATAGAGACAGAGGGATGCCATCAGCCGGCCGAGAAGCACGTCGAGCAATGACCGCCGATGCATCAGCTCGTGCGCCGTGCAAATCGCCACCGCGCTTCCAATGCCTACGCTCACGATGAGCCAGGCAAGGCCGCCGATAGTTAGCTCCGTCTGCGCAACGTAGGTCACCGCCCAGGCCAAGGTCGCAATCCAGATCACCGCGTAAATCCGGGGTAGAAAATCGAGATACCTAACCAGCGCAGACGACCGCCGCAGGCCAACAATCGGCAACGAACGGTCCTCACCTACGACAAGCCCCAGTACCGGAAAGAAGCCGAACACGATTAGCGGGGCGAGCCACGGTATGTCCAGCCACACTCCCAAGGGGGCGAGTAGCGGCATGCCGAACGCCAAGGGATAGCCGGCAAGCTTCAGGCTCGAGCTATCGACGATCATTTGCCTTTTATGAGCCCTAGCTTGACCGCTTTCTCCGCGGCGTTTCGCTTGTTCGGCACGTCGAGCTTTCTTCTAAGCCGCTCGTAGCGCGCTTTCACCCTGGATAGCGGCACGCCCAGCTCATGAGCGGCTTCTTCTCTTGTGGCGTTCTCCTGCGCCTTCGCGAGCAGCTCGAGGTCCAGCTCATCGAGCTCCAAGTCCTCAGAACTGTCTTCACGCAGCTTGGCGTCCCACCACTCAAGCAATTCCTGCGCGAACGCCCGCATCAAGCTTCTATGCCTTAGCAGGCTCTCGTGCGCATGGTCGGGACTTTCGTTCGTTCCGAGGTACAAGACGCCGATGCGCACCGTAAAGCGGCTATGCGCCGGAACAACGATGCCCGAGCGGAATCCGTGCTCCGCCGCCGCAGCCATCATGCGCTCCTGTCCGTCGCTGTTTAGCGCGATGTCGGACGCCAGAATCGGGTTTGCGTTCTTGAGGGCATACTCGATGAAGGGATCTACCGCGTACCACTTGTTCCCGTTATAGAGGTAACACCATTCCGGCACGCAGCCCACAAGGTAGCGATAGTTCTCGCGCTCTCCGGTCCGAAAGAAGGCTCCGAAAACGAAAGATCTCAGGTCGAAAAACTCGACGATCTGCCTTGCCGCAGCCTCTACTTCGGCCTCGGTCTCGTACCCGCTGATCCAGGAGATGCGATCGTTCGCGCCCTCGTGCGAACGGATGGCTTCAGGCTGCTCGCTTGCCATGATGTTCGCGAAGCGCCCTGTCCAGCGTCCCCAAGGCCCGCGCCACGTCGCTGCGCACGCGCGGGTAGTACGGGTCGGCCTCCAGCACGCTCCGCACGTCCTCGGGCTGCCGGAACGGCACGACCATGGTGAACGACGTACCGTCCCGCTCCACCAGCTCGCGCTCGCACACGAACGCCTCGCGGTCGCGATAGATCCTGACGTTGAGAGTCTCGCTGCCTACCCTGCTGCTAAAGCCGCTGAGCAGGATTCGGACTTTGGCCTTCCGGCGCCGGTTCATCGAACGGCGCCCCGCACTGATTGCAAGACAGCAACGCCAACGTTTCGGCTGCCGGCATGCTTTTCCAAGTGAACACGCTCTCCTCGCCGCATTCCAGGCATTCGTCGACCAAGAATGAAAAGCGGCTGTTGCAATGTGGGTTCTCGCAGCGGAGCGTGTCTGGCCGCCCGCTGTCGAGGCATTCGAAGTCGTCGGCATGCTCATGCCGACAAAATGGGCACAGCAACGTAAGCACCTTCGGCACCTCAAAGAACTTCCATGACCTGCAACCACCCTACCGCTCCAGACCGATGAGTGCAACCTGTCTCCACTTGACGACAGTTGCCGTTCAACCGAGCGCGCCACATCAGCGTTCGTTCAGGATTGAGGACAGCTAAGAGTTGCTACTCCACGCGCACGCTATCCGCGAGCCCCAGTTCTTCCAGGATTTGTTGAAGCTCGCTTGCAACACCTCCCGCACGCTCAGCCTTCACCGTCACCGAGAAATCCAAGCCGATTCTCAGGTCAGTTCCCGACCTAAGCTTCGGAAGAATTTTCGTACCTAGACGGTTCCAGACTTCGGGAGGGACGTTCCCCACGAGCCGTAGCGTCCGTGTTTCGGCGCCTGGCTGAGGCTCGGGGCTGGGTTGCGCACCAGGCGTAGGCGCTGGACTCGGCGCCGGTCCAGGCTGAGGCGCCGGGGTCGCAGGCACGCCACTCTTGAGCGTGCCCGCTTTGGCCTTCCTCAGCAGAAACACGCCGGCCTCGAATGCCACCTCGTCTGCAGCGATCAACTCCTCAAACCACAGTCGCTCGTAACTTCCATCAGCCCTTGCCCCGGAGGCCAAACCGAAATCGCCTCGGCTCACGAACTCGACGATCTTGCTTTTCAGGATCGAATCAGGATCTACGAGACGCGTGAGCGACCCATTGAGGAAGCACTGTCTCAAACTAGCGAGCGGCCAGGCCGCGCTGTCCTTGAGCGCATCAGGCCAGTTGCGGTCGATGTAGCCCGCTCCGACGGACTCGTTGAGCAGCGCCTCAGACTTGAGCGCCGCGATGACGCGGCCGCATAGCGTTTCCCCGCTCGAGGAATGCCCCGCGCCCAAATCGATGGCCTTAAGGCCGTCCGTCTCCTGGCCGTCCGCGACGACTGCGAAGCGGTAATCACCCCACACCTCGTCCTTCGCAGCTTCTTCGGCGTCACGCACCTTCGACTGGAGCTCGGCTCGATCGCTCTTGTCGAATTCACCCCCGAGCGTCCCGTCCGTGACCTCGCGCATGACCCGCTTCCAGGCGAGCATGAGTTCAACCTTCTCGCGCAACTCGCGGCCGGGCTTCTTGAGGCACCAAACAAGCGCCCCAGGATAGAGCCGTGGCGACTTCCCGCGACTGCGGGTCCAATCGGCGATCTGCGTCCGCAGCGTGCCGGTCCCCGACCATTCGGATTCCGGTTCAGCTACTACCAGTGTCAGCCGAGGCGTATCTGGAATCTCGGCGCCGTCGCTAGGGAACGACACCACTGAAATGCTTGCTCCCCTTCGGAATTCATCCTCAACGAGCCTGCGAAGCGCTGGCTTGATCTCGGACTCTTCGTCGAGCGAGGCGCGCCGGTCGCTCACCACCTTCTTCATGGTCGGCTGATAGCCGATCCGGAAGCCGTCTGAGCCTAGCTTCCGAACGAAATAGCTGCGGTCCTCAAGCGAGGAGGCCGCCACGTCAATGGACGTGGTGTCCAGCTCTGGCTCGCCGAGGGCAAAGCGCAACTCCGGCAGGTGGGCAACCTTGTCCGTCTGCCCGCCCGAAGACTCGAAGAGGATGGCGGTGCCGACCCGCCGATGGATGTCGCGCAGCGGTCCCTTAGTATCTGCGTCGAGCGCTCTAGCATGTGCCTGTTCGCCCGCTATATCGGTGTCAATCGCTGCGACGAGGCGCGACTCTCCGAGCTGGCCCAAAACAACGCTTCGGAATCCTGGCTCGGCGAGCGGTGCGGACCCTAGCGTGATCAGCGGCTCAGTCCGAGCCTTGCGGAATGCGTCCTGCGCAGCGATCGAAATCCACTGCGCCAGCATCGCGAGGGTTCCGCGAGTCTGCTGGTATTGGGGTAGCGCTTGCCACTTGCGCTGAAACACCGAAAGCGTCGCCGGATGGAAGGGGTAGCAAGCTTCGAAGCGTCGTTGCAAGAACTCTCGCGCCTTGGTCTCTGTCGCCGCGGAATCTACTGCCGTCCACTCAGGCGGCAATTGCGCTCTGCGCTCAAAGCACCAGTCGCCGAATGCTTTCGCTACGTTCTTCCGTACCTTCTCGCTTCCGAGATCCTGAAAAAGCCGCCGCCGAACAACCTCACTGATCTCGGTTTCATCGTTCGCGATCAGGTCCTTTGCGACGCGCCGAACGACCTTCGAGATCCGGTCTTGCCACTGCTGATCCCACTCGGTCATCTCGACTTGGCTGCGCGGCAGGCTGATTACGGTCGCCCCATGTGTCGTACCGGTGGTGGCAACTGTGAGGTTCTGAATGAAAGCATGGAGCGAATCCGCCATCCCACGATGACGGTTCAGAAAGTTCAGCACCTCATCGAACAACAACAAAACGGGCGCCTTCGCCTCTTCAAAGACACGCGCGATGGATTCGGTCCCCGGCGGCGTCGTCTTTGCCGCCGGCCCCAACGCGGCGACACCCTTGTCGCCGGCAAGCTGTCGCGCGATGTCTATCCATGGGTTCTCGCTTCCTTCACGCGGGTCCCACGCGTTACCCACGAAAACGGCCACCCGCGCCTTCGGCACGCTCGCCACGCCCGCTTCCCGCAGCAGGTCCTGTACGCCCGGGTACTCCGCGGCGGCTGGACCGTTCTTCGCCAAATGGTAGAGCGTCGTGAGCGTGTGCGTCTTACCGCCCCCGAACTGGGTGATGAGGGTCAGTACCGGCGCAGTGTTGTCCGTCTTGCCCGAAAGTCGGCGCAGAACCATTCCTGCGTGCTCGCGCAGCGCGCGAGTGAAGCAAGTGCGGGCAAAGAACTGTGCGGGAACCCGGTAGTCCTCGGGCGCTGTGCCCGCCACGACCTGCTCGAGGGCGATGGCGAACTCGTCCGGATTGAACGAACGCCCTTCGCGGACTTCCTTGCGCGGAGTCGCTACTTTGTACCAAGGTTCCATTTCCATTCTCCCCTACGGTCTTTGAAGCCGAGCGAACAGGGCGGTCGCTCTGCGCTTCAAGCGCGCCAGATTCGCGTACGCCACGGGCTCGAAAGCGCGGTCACCCGCGTACATCCGGTACCGCACTCCATCGGTAACGATAACGTCCCGAGGTACTTCGAGGGCTTTGACATACCCTTTTGCTTGTTCCAGCGCGCCTTCAACACCCGCGCCCAACCGCTTCGCTTCAATCACCAAGTGGCAGTTTTCTGGTGTTCGCGGAAGTGCACGGAACACCGCTACGTCGATGCGCCGCCACTGCACAGCGATGCGCTCCGGCGGCCATCCGAGGGCCCGCAGAAATGGCACCACGAAATGCGCGATCAGCTCGTCCTCGCAGGGCGGCTCGCCTAGCCGTTGCGGGTCTTGATACAGCGGCACCAGATCAGCCGCTTGCGCAACAACGCCTGCGAGGCTGCTCGGCACCTCTTCCAGTGCCGGCTCCTCCGGTGGCAGTTCCGGCAGTGCAGCAGATTGCCAGTGGGTCGGAGGAGATTTCAGGAACCGCTGCGCAAAATCAACTGCCTCGCCCTGGAGAACTCTGGAACACCGCGTTGGACTGCCACCGAAAATCGGGGTTGCAAAGCTGTGATCCTGGGCAAGCCTGCACCATCGCACGCGACGCGCATGTTGAAGGTCCCAGCCGTTCACGTCATCGAATTCCTCCAGATACAGATACTCACTTGCGACGATTCCGACGGCGGAGATCGTGGCCGCGCCTGTCCTGAGCAATACGATATCGCCGACCGCGATCTCCTCAGCGAATCGACCGACAAACCCCAGAAGTGCGAAATCATACGAATATCGCTCATGGGACCACAGTCCGGCATCGCCCGGACCGATCAGCGCAACCCCGTGCTTCAGAAAAACGTCCGTGTACGACCGCGAGGCCGGGCCGGCAGAGACCTGCCACACTCCGGGAGCAGCGGCAGCCATCAGTCACTCACCTCGATCGCTTCGAGCTGCTTGACGTACGCGTCTGGCAACTGCCACCGGTGCGCACCCGATACAAGCAGATTCTTGTATTTCGAATTTGGAAGAGGTGGGTTGTCCTGCGGATCACCGAAATAGCTCCGCACAGCCATCGGCTGCTTGTCGTCTCCATCGATGAAGACATGACACTCCCTGCGCCAGTAAGAGTTCTTCGCCCTCCCTGGCTGATACCCCTCGTGAGTGTCGAGACGGCCGACATCTGCCTCTCCGATCTCGAAGACGGCGCCCCACACTACCTTGCCGCTATGCGACACAGCGTCGCACACTCCGCATCCTCGGTTGACCGATCGCCGCGTAAACGCGAACCGATAGTCCCGCAGTTCGGCCACGCCCACGAACCGAGCCGACGGACACCGCTCCTTCATTTGGTCCCAATCCATGTTCGAGCCGTATGCGAAGTACAGCATCTACTTACCTCGGCACCGCATGCAGCATCGCTTCGACAAGGCGCTTCTCCTCGCTGCCTTTCGGATATAAGGCTGACAGCGCGTTTGCCAAGCGCAGAAAGTCTGGCCCGCGTTCTTGTTCAGCCTTGAGCAGGGCGCGCAGCGCGTTGGTCCGACCTCCCGACTGGAGCAGCATCGCAGCATGAATACGATCGAGCGTCGTCGCCTCCAATGCCGCCGCGAGGCTCGCGTCGGATACATCGACGCTCGCCTGCTTACTCCGACCGCGCCCACGGATCGCGGGTGTCGCAGCGGGAAAGAGTAGCCCCTGCAGCGGATTGTTGCCTGGCCTTGTCGTCTGCTCCAGTCGTGCGGCCACCGCTTGCGCGCCATCTTCGCCGAAGAGCTGTTTGGCCCGTTCGGCTATCGGCAGTAACCGCACGACCCCTTTTTTTGTCTCAATGACGCGACCTTCCCACTTTGGTAAGTCGATACCAAGCGGCTGCGCGAAGCGGCGCACAACATCGAATACAAGCGTGAAACCCTTGGCCTTCCCGTCTGAAGTGTCTTCTCCCTCGTCGTCTTCCTCGCCCTCCTCTTCCTCATTCTCGCTATTCGTACTATCCGCGGTCTCGGCACTCGTGCTCTGGAGCGCCCATAGAAAAAGAGCCGTAAGTCGTGCGTCTTCCTCTACCGCCCCGGTGGCGCCGTTGCGTGCTTTGGCCTCAGCGGTGCCGAGGACCTGTCCGAGCGCGCTCCTGCCAACCACCTC